>WNGR01000030.1_pt1 | contig 170136 bp, 126 predicted proteins | sample 5407581 | NCBI WGS metagenome assembly WNGR01 (sample SAMN13153383, study PRJNA577476) | soil metagenome | isolation source: 80 cm soil or saprolite under Garry oak tree replicate 2 | place: USA:California | collected 2016-06-15
CTCTGGGACAAGGCTTACGTCGATTCGGTGGGAATCGCTGAGATTATTGCCTTCCTAGAGGATCGCTTTCAGATGGAAGTTCCGGAAGACGCACTTTTCGACGAGGACCGCGCTACCATCAACGGTCTCGCTCGTCTCATTGCGGAGCTTGTAGCGGCTCGTCAGGAGGCTTGCAAAGACCGAAACCACCGCGATGTACTAGGATGACTGCCTAGTGTCACCTTCAGCGCAAAATGGGACCGTTTCCAAGCCCATACCGCTCGTGGCGACCGAAATCGGCAAGAAGCACCACCAGATTCAGATCTTCTAGGCGCCGTTCGCACAGTACCCGCAACTGATTGCTACTGGCCGCAACGAACTGCCGACTCACGCTGCTCTTCTCGATCCCGTAGCCTTCCAGAACACTCTCCACCGCTCGCCGATAGTTCCGCGTGGACAGTCCGGCCACCAGGCGTTCCCGCACCGCGCGTTGCAGTTTTCCGTCTTGCTGCAACTGACCGTAGCTCTCCAGTTCCACTTCCTGGCCCTCGCGGGTTCGTACCCGCGGTCGTTCCAGCGGAATCTTCTGTCCACCGAAGACCACGTAACCCGACTGCTTTCCCCAGCGCACACAACCCGCTGTGGGATTTGGCCGATGTGGAGGTCCTACTCGGCGCGTGACTTCGTTTTCCAGGATGGCTCGTAGGATCTGCAGTCCGGCTTGCCCGGTCAGCTCTTCTACCTGCGCTTGCATGTCGGCCCACACCTCGGCCATCGTCAACGGCACCCGCACCAGCAACTCTTGCCCTCGCACGAACTCGAACTTGTGATTGGACTTGCGCTCTTTCCTCTGGTAATTCTTTCTCACGGCGGCTCTCTCCTTTAAAAAGGGATTCTCAACCCGAACTCTATCCGAGTTCGGGCGAGAGCCGCTGCTTCTTGTTCTCAAATTTCAACTAAACCCGGGGCATCCTCCTATCGCCCCGAAGCGATCTCAAGAACGACCTAAAGGTTCTACTGAATCTTATCCGCAAGATAAGCGTTTTAGGCACCCACCCCGCATCCTGTTGGTCCGCTTCGCTGTGCCCGGTCGGCGAACATTCCAGACGGTGCTGCAGCCAAATGATTAGCCATGAGCTGACCGTAGTTAAGTCCTACTTTAATGACCTTGACAACGCCTAATGCCAGTCATATGCCCCCATATCATAAGCAGATCCTTGCGGTCGTGCGATACCGTCGAAGTCGGTAGTCACTTGCGTAAGGGTTATTCCGGCGTTGATCGCGGGGCTCGTTGCTTGGAGGTGGAAGTCGGGTGTCGACGAGCTTACGAACTGCGGATCGGCGTTGATCGAATGGGAGTCACACCCGCAGTTCGTCTTCCAGGTAGCAAAATTGGTTATGGCCCCCTCATTCCATGATGCTACGTTCGCACCCGTGCCCTGATTCCAATAATCGTTATAGTCGATGGTAATGCCACCAGCGGTGATCGCTTGGGATCGCACATAGATCGGCAAGTCGGTTACGCCGATGATGTTGTTCTTTACCACCGCGAAGCCCCACCGCAGTTCGATCCCGATTTGATTTCCCGCCCCCGACCCGTTGCTGTAGATTGTGTTGTTATAGTATTGGTTGACCGGGCCACTGCCAGTTTGCTGATTGTTCAAAATGCCCGCATAGCCGATGTTGTAGATCACGTTGTTTTTAACTGTCCATCCGAAATTTCCAGCTTCGATATGTAGCCCGGTAGATGTTCCGTTGTGAACGTTCGCCGGGTCGATGTTCCATATTTTGTTGCTGTCTATTGTTCCACCAACAGGATACACGTCGCCGTGAATACCGTCGGCCTCCCAATAGCCGTCACCAGTAGGAGCAAGTCCACAACTCCCAGGCAATTGGTGGTCGTGGATAAGGTTGCCTTTGAACAGGTCCCCGGTTACGAAACCGACCGTACCTGTGATAAGGTGCATGCCATCTATTACTACCGCAAGCCCTGGCCCGCCACTTGTCTGCCTCCCGCAGGTTGTGTTCTTAATTTCATTATTCTGGACGATACTGTGCGTGGTGCTGGTCATCGAAATAGCAATCATTCGGTCAGTATCAAATAGGTTATCTTGTACGACAGTACCGTCGATTGTGAAAGACCCCACCGGCGCTCCGTAACCACCGCTTATAAAAAGTGTTCCAATCGCTGATTGTGTAGCTGTGCTCAGGCTTGACTCCTGCGCTTCTGTTCCACCCCAGTTCCTGAAGGTATTGTTCAGCACCCGAAATCCGGTCAAAGCAGGCCCGCTTGACCACCGACCAGAATTGCTGAGGCCGATCCAGACAGCCATGGTCGAGGTAAAGACTCCTTTACCATCAAAAGTAAGGTTTTGGATTGTCCAGTAATTTCGGTCATGGAACTCCATTGCTCCAGCTACCGCGCCGTTGCCGGTATATCGGATAATGGCCTGGTTCGAAGCGTCGTCGGATTCCACGATGATTGGGCTGCCGGAGCTGCCGGAGCTTTGGGCTATGGCATTCTCATCGTAGGGCGAGCTAGCTTTCTGGATACGGATATCGTCGCCGGCCGCTGCCACATTGAAAGCGTTTTGGATGGAGCAATAGGGACTACCTATGGTTCCAGAGCCAGGGCAACTGCTATCTTTATTTACATATATGACGGCCCTGCTTACGGTCAACGTGGTGCTACCAGTAACCTGGGCTGTCGCCGCAGCAGCGGTCGTCAGAACTAGACAAAATAGCAGCACGACTGTTTTCAAGCGACTCATTGTAAAGCCTCCAGGAGATTGCAGAATATAGTTACACCGGAAAGGCTCCGCCTGTTCCGAGAAGGCCATCACCCAGGGTAGGGCAGCGGCGCATGCGACGTAGCGCCCGGCCGGCGTGATCGCTCAGGGCACCAAAGTCCTGGGGACAGAAGCTGGGCAGCTCCATGTTGCTTCCAGTGCGACCACGGATATTGGGCTGAGCTCCGGCGCATAGGCCGGCCAGAACCGCCTGCGTTGCTCGCGCATAACGTCCCACGCACGGCGGCTACGGCCAGTGTTCTGATTCCGGAGGGGATCGTCATTCCCCCGAGAGCTCGCGATCGATTTGCGCAGGTAGAGTGCCGACGCTAGTTTGTATTTTTCAAGAGGCAGCCTTTGCCGATTTTTAGACTCTGCACGGCGCATTGTCATTTGCTAGCCATGATCGTTGCGGTGCCAGTGACGATTCCGGTTGCCAATCCACCAGCCGTGATTGATACGATCGAAGGATCCGAGCTGCTCCACGCCACGGACGAAGTGATGTCATTCCCAAAGTTATCCACGGCTTTAAACTGCACCTGAGTTCCGCTCGGGACAGTCTGATTGGCTGGAGTCACAGTGATGGAGGTTATCTGTGACTGCGCGCCCGTGCCTGATAAATTAATCGTCAAAGGGGAGTTTGCGGCGTTGCTGGTGATGGTGATGCTGCCAGAGACAGTGCCGGTACCCCCGGGGGTAAACGTCGCAGTCAAAGTCGTGCTCTGCGCGGGGCTCAGAATAATTCCAGACCCGCCACTGACATTGAACCCTGGCCCCGAGATGCCGACATTCGAAATTGTAACAATCGAATTTCCGGAGTTGGTCAAGATCACACTCATGCTGCCCTTGCTGCCAACATTTACGTTGCCGAAATTCAAACTGGACGGGTTGGCAGTCAGCTGTGCGGACGCTGGAGTGATTGTGACCGTTGCATTTGCCGAGCTGGTGGAAGCGAAGGCGCTCTGCGCTGTGACTGTTACCGGGTTCGCTGGGACGCTCGATGGCGCGGTGTATAGACCTGTTGACGAGATCGTTCCGACGGATGAATTTCCACCCAGAATGCCGCCCACTAACCAGTTCACCGCCGTATTCGTTGTGCCTGAAATCGTAGCCGTGAATTGTTGCGATTGATTTACATGCACACTCGCACTGGTTGGGGAGATGGAGACGGAAACTGGCGTTGGTGCAGGCAGGATCGTAACCGTGGCATTGGCCGAGCTGGTGGAATTCGCGGCGCTTTGCGCTGTCACGGTGACCAGGCTCGTTGGGACGCTTGATGGTGCAGTGTACAGACCGGTTGATGAGATGGTTCCGACAGATGAATTTCCACCCGGAATGCCACCCACTAACCAGTTCACCGCCGTATTCGTTGTGCCTGAAACCGTAGCGGTGAACTGCTGCGATCGACCCACCTGGACGTTCGCACTGGTCGGTGAGATGGAGACCGAGACCGGCGTTGCTGCAGGCACGATGGTAACACTTGCGTTCGCCTGAATGGCTCCATCTACGGCCGTGACCTTTACCGACGAATTGGAAGAAACGTTGGGCGCTTTATAAAGACCACTGCCCGAGATCGTGCCCACGGTCGAATTTCCGCCCAGCGTTCCATTGACCATCCAGGAAACCGAGGCGTTCGTAGCGCCGGTAACGGTGGCACTGAATTGTTGTGAGTTTCCGGCCGTCACGACCGCTGTCGTGGGGGAAATCGAAAGGCCAGAAGCCGCTGGTTGGATAGTTACGAAAACTGAATTCGATGGCGCTGAGCTCCCGCGCTGATCGTCGACCGTCACTGCCGCCGAGCCAGCTTGTTGAATGTCGGTGCTTGAAATCGCGGCTTGCAGCTGTGTTTTGCTTATGACTCGCGTCGCTCTTGCCGATCCGTTCCAAAGAACAACTGCGTTGCCCACAAAGCCGGAACCATAAACGTTGAGAGTAAAGCCGGTACTACTACCCGCCACAACCTGACTTGGTGAAACAGAACTGATCACGGCGTTTCCCGCGTTTGCTTGCGAGATTGTCGTGCATGCTTGCGTCATAACAAAAATTGACAGCACCAAGAAAGGGAGGCTTAGTCGTTTCATTGCTCTCAAGAGCTCCATAGAGTTGTGTCGAATCCGTTTGGCACGGAGCTCCGCGTGTGTACGATTGGTCGCCAGGGCCGGAGTGTGCTGACCTGGAGTCTCGCCAACCCACTCACCGTAAACTCTTAGGAATGCGAAAATCGACTGGTCAGGAGGACAGAAAAGGATCAGGACCATTGGCTGGTCCTTCGTCAAATCGTCAAATTGGGGAAAACAGCGGCGGTAGAAAATCTATGCAAGAAACGTTAGTTGCGGGTGTAGGTAACGCCTACAGATAGTCTGGGCCTAGCTACTTTCCGTCGCAAAATAGCTCGTTCTCAACGAGCTATTCGTTTCTAGAGGCCGCCTGATTTTGTGGCTATCTCGGGACCCCGGTATCCGGAGGCAGCCAATGCCGCCGTTGCGGCCTGCAAAGCAGCATTGTATGCAATGGCAAAACGCCAATCGGGTTTCTCGTATCGCATGTGAAATCACGTCCCTCCACGTCCAGATTTCTTGTGGAAGGCCAACTGGCGCTGTAGTGAAAGACGCCCGACAGCGCCAACTGGCCTCGGGTTTAGAGCGAAGCACTCGGCGTCCAGAGTGCGGCATGGTGTTTATTCCTCGTCAGACTGGTAGGCTGCGACAGTCGTTTGCAGGCGGTTGTCGAGCGGTGGCGACTGCTTGATCATGGAGTTCTGTACCGCCTCGACCGCTGAACCGATAACCGCGATTTCCGGCTTTTCGTATTTCATTGTTTTCACCTCCTTCCGTTGTTCTTCGTTCTTCAGCTAGCTGAAAGTCGTTTGCGGAAGTAAGTTCAGGCAGGTGCAGAAATCGTTGCGCTGGTGAATTCGCTTTCCCGCGCGACGTTTGTGGGCAGTACGCCCCAATGAGAAAGGTTGCGCAGCCAGCATTCAAGCGAGAGCATTCGCTGGATCGGCACTATCGCCATTTCTCTTCTGCTACGAAGGTCTTCCAACGATTGGCGGAATGCCGCAGACGAAACGATTCCGAGCGACTCGGCGACCATGTGATGTGTGAGGGATTGAATGTCCTTCCAGTGCGTGGCGATCGCGGTCCGCGGAGCGCGGGTGACGTAGGCCTTCCGTTTTCTATTGAGGATCTTATCGGGAACGATACCGGCAAGGGAGCCGCGCATCAGTGAACGCCTGCGGCCTGGTTGAACAAGCTGCTGGCGAGGAACAGTGAAAAGAAACTGAAGAAAGTCGCAATCCAAATACGGATAACGTTTCTCAGTTGTTATTTCTGAGCCGACGCTTGACGCGGCGAGTTGCCGCCGCAACGCTTCCAACGCAGATAAATTCTCCTGGAAGCTTGGTTGAGGCCCCCATAGCGTCAGGGGCTTGTCATAGCCGTTCAGGACAGAGCGAAATCGCCTTTGAAATTGCGAAGTCAACCAGGATGGAGGTTTTCTTGTTATTGCCGTCCCGCCAAGATACGGCGGCGCAAAACTTCGCAGCGTTTCAAGGAACACATGAGTCCATGGCCGTCTCTGGCTTAGTGCCCACCTCATCAGCTGCCTGGCGAGAGGCCCAACCTGTCCTGCTGCCAGCAGGTCTGCCAGTTCGGGAATCGGCGTCGGCACGCCACCAGTGAATTCGTCACCACCGATTCCGGAAAGAACGCTCTCGTAGCCCTGCGAGCGGATGAACGCTGCGACCGTATCTTCACGTGCGGAAGTTTTTCCCATCTCGGCAGGAATTACAGCAAACTCCTGGTCTTCAAAGAGCGCAGCCATGTACTGTGAGGAATCGGCCGGGACATGCAGCCCTTCGCGACCGCGCTGCGCCTCGACCAGCGTAAAGTAAGGTCTCTCGTTCCAATCGGGCTCGTCATCATCATAGTAAGAAACCGTATCCAGCCTTGGCGTCAGGTTCGGCTCACGCCTAAGCAGCGCATCAGCGACACAGACGATGGACGAAGAATCCATGCCACCACTGAGTTCGGCGAGCACAGGTTTGGTAGAACGAAGACGCCTGCGAACGGAGTTTGTGAACACACACCGAAATTGCTCTTCATATTCAGTCGCATTGCGACGCCGGTTGATTTCGCTTGGCTCGAAGTCCCAATATTTGCGAATCACGGCTCGACCGGTCTCGAAACGAACGAAGCACGATGAGGGAACTGCCTCAATTCCCGAATAAGGAGTGAGGGCAGCCGAAGGAAAAAAGGCAAGCCAACCAGCAAGGTACTCAAAGTTGAGCGACAGACTCGCGGCCGAGTTCTGGACGAGCCATGCCAGTGAACTGCTCCAAGTCAAGCCGCGGGGCGTCAATGAATAGAAAAGCGGGTGAGTTCCGATCGGGTCTTTTGCGAGAATAAGACAGCGCTCTTGTGCATTCCAGATGGTAAGGGCCCAGTCGCCCTTGATTCTGCGAAACGCTTCGTCGTTCCATCTTTCGTACGCCGCTGCGACGATCTTCGCGTCCTCGCCTTTTGCGTTGAAAGACACTCCGAGTTCATGCGCAAGATCTGAGGCGTTGTCGAGCCGACCATTCCAGACCAGTACGGAATTCTTCTCGACCTCTGCATGTCTGCGGGAACGCCCGCAAACTTCCACGACAGCAAATCCGCGGACCATGAGACGGAAAGCCTCGTCACAGAAGATGGTTGCAGTTGAAGGAGCCTCAGCGATCCCAGCGAACGGAAACTGTGCCGGTCTTTCACGCCCCGCTGAGCCTTCAAACGTCCATTGTCCGCAGATCAGTCCCACAGGCCACATCACTTTCGTTTTCAGTTAGCATCGGTCCAGGACTGCGTACATTTCGTTCGTGTACGATTTGTCGTTCACAACGCATCCCTGCACTTCGACCCAGGCGTGCGCGCGGAAGGGCATGTGCTGAGCGCCGATAACCAACTCTGCTGGAACGCCGTTGTCTCTCAGCAGACAAGCCGCAGCTGCCGATCGCTGAAGACAGAGGACGTGCTTCCAGTACCAGATACAGGCAATGTCCACGGCCGAACAGATTTTCCTCGTGATGTCGTCCTCTATCCCAACAGTCCGACAAGTCCGGCGACGAACGGCGTCATATAGACCGGCGAAGTCTCCACGCGAGAGAAACAGATCGAAACGAATCAGCGCGATGTATGCACGGACAATCAAGAGAAACATGAAGGTTTTCCTCTCAGGCAAATACCTCGGAGACACTCGAGATACCGCCTCGAATACGATCCCCATAGCGCTTCATGCGGCGAGCCAAGCTTCGGTAGTAGCCGGCGACAGCGGGTTCCGACAACTTTCTCTCGTCCCGCCACAGGTCGGTAGAGACAGCGTGCGCAAACACGGCGAGAAAAGCGGACGTAGACAGCATCTTTTCGGGATTTCCAACAAATCGTGTTGATTCCCAGACTTCCGTATACGCGCGAATCAGACACGACTGTCCTTGTGTATTTCCATCAAAACTCCTCAAAAAATGTTCAAGAAGATAGGCAAAGCTGAAGAAGGGATGGCCTACGCTTCCTTCCGCCCAATCGAGAAATACAGTGCGGTCGTGCAGTGCGATGATGTTTTCGGGATTCAAATCCAGGTGTCCCAGCGAGTCTGGAATTCCTTCGCGCTGTAAGGCGAGCAGCGCATCATGCGTGTCGAGTTCGAGTTGGGTAAGTTCTGGCGGCGAGAGGCGCGGTGGCGGGCTCTTGGGCTGACGTTCCATCAGCTCGTGCAGTTGTGCAAAGAATGGTCTAACTTGTCCGAGAAGCGTACCGAAGCGAATGTCGCGCGCCTGGCACGCGAGAATGTCTTCAGCCATTTCGACGGATGCGACCTGCATTCTTGCCAAATCGCGAGCGGCGTTGCCCCAGGCAGAAAGATCATCGGTTTGAGAGAGGCGAAGTCCAGGAAGTTCCAATGTGATCCACGCATTCCAAAGCGGCTGCGTTGCGAGCACACGCGGCGTGTAGGTGGGAAGTTTTGAGGACAGTCGGACAGTGAGTGCAAATTCGCGCGTGTTTGGCTCGCCGACAGCCTTGAACCATATGGCGTCGCTGTCAGTCTCGAATCGAATCAAGCTGAAACAAGGACTCGCGTTCAACTGCAGGAAGCCTCCGCTGAGTGTGAGCGGAACTGCTTGGATGGCCTCTTGAATCAGGCTTCTGAGAACGGGGAACCAACCTGGTTTTTCAAATGGGGAGCGATGGCCGTTTGTGTTCCCGCGAGCAAGATTGTCGATCCATGTCTGAACGGCAGCGAAGTCTCTAAACTCAACGAAGCAACCTTCCTTCACGTCGGTAATCGAAATCCAGCGCGCTTCGTGCGGCGTGGGAGTTTCATGTCCCAACGCTTCGATCACGTGGTAGGGGACAGTGGCGCCGCAGACGTTCGTGGCCGGAAGGGGATAGAGGGAATAAACGTCGAGACCCCAACGAGCCTTTACTTGAGCGTTGAGGGATTGAGCCACGCGCCCGTGCGCGGGAATGTCCACGCGCGGGAGATTCAGCCCGGACACAGTTTGAAAGACGAGCAACTCAGAAGCATTCCGTCGGAGAAGAATGACCCGCCAATGTTCCATTTCCGCTTGGACAGATTTGCACACGGTTCACTCCGAAGCGGGAAGCTGATGGGCGGTCAATAGCGCGTGGCGCCTGAGGGCTTTGCGAAAATCGTCGAGATCCTGTTTTGCCACGTGTGCCGGAATTTCGAATCGCCTCACGAGTTCTTCAATGATTTTTTCTTCGCTGAATCCCTTTTCGAGCAATTGAAAAATCGCGGAACCGGATGCGTTGAGAGAGAACATTTTGCCTTTGTCGATGTCCAAGACGATTCCACCATCGGCAGCATGCGTGCTGCGTATCCGCTCACGATTTGAAGGCATTGTTCCCCCCGCTCGGCGGCCAGTTGCTACTTGCATGGCCAAGCTGCCAGACGAAAGGGAAACAATCCACAAGGTTGATGAAATGTTCGCAAACACGAAGTGGACGGCGAAAGAGGCCACATGGTGGCCCCGTTGGACCTGTCGCTGAGAATCGGCCGAAGTTGCTACCGTTCGCACTTGTGACGTGCGACCTCGGTCATTTCCGCCCTTTCTCGCGGCGGACGATGAGCACTACTTTGCCGAGAACTTCCGCGTCGATGCGATTTCGCAGTCGGAGGAGACTCCTAGAAGTGCTGGTGCAAGGCCGGAAAAAGAGCGTTCCGTTTTGCAGGCTGCAGGATCCACACAAATGAGCTCCGTTTCGCATTTCGAGGACGTACAGTGGCTGCGCCCAGACTGGTGAGGAGAGGGACATGACAGGCGTCTTACTTTTCCGGTTTAGGGCAATCAATACGGAGTCCCTGAGATAGGGATGAATAAGGTTACCGGTCGCTCCGGCCCAATACAGATCGCGGACCGACAGACTCGGCAATCCGACGATGGCAGGTAAAGCGTCACGTAGAAAGTAAGGAACCTCTTCGATCTTGTCCTCCACTGCTTCCAAGAACTGCGAGGGAGCGTGGCCTCGCGTTACCGCTTGACCACGGGAAGTTTGTTTCCATTCCTCCGGCATCGCTTCCTGCCCGGCGTCTTCCATCCGCAGACCCGCGAGACCAGCCAAGTCCGCTATAGACATGCAATAGACCGCGCTCAAGGAAATCAATTTGTGGATGTGGCGTGGGAAGAGATCGCGTGCCTCCATATCGGAGAGCGCACTCGCGGCGCAGAAGTAATTCGGATGCCCGAGGGTCTCGGCGATTTCCCTGGTCTGTTCGGACGCTTCGCGGAGGGACAATCCGGATCGCATTCGAGCTCGGCGGACGTATTCGCCAATGCGACCGGAAGCTGCCCGTTGTTTGAGGGCACCGGGTGTCCAAAGCCGGGCGGCGCTGCTCGACACTTCCGGTGTCTCGAGAGACGCCAAGCGGCGAATCTCCAAGTCGACAACTCCCAGAATTCTTGCCTCGGTCCCGAGTTGCAACTCGACCGGCGCATAAGGAAGTTGTCTGGAATTCAGGACGAAACGGCCGCTGCCCGCCGGACGGAGCCGGCTGCAGACGATGCCGCGGTTATGTTCGATGGCCAGAATGCGATCGGCGTGAATCTCAGCAAGAAGCCCATTAGAGGGAATGCGGCCGTCGATACGAACGATGCTTCCGGGCAGCAGGTCGGGAAAGGCATACGCATCGCGAGAACCGATCTTCACGTACCGAAAGGAAAGCGTGAGTTTGCTGCTAAGCGAATCGAGCTGTCGAATCGTTCGTCCACTTAGCCACTGGCTGAATGGAGTCAGTTCTGCTCCGAACAGCACAGGGTGCGTCTCGTCGAACCAGGAAACAGCGGCTTGCGAGTCGTACACGAGTGAGTCCAATTCGGCGGTATGGCGCCGGGGCCAAGATGCTTGGAACCTGGGGGCTTCGTCGAAGGAAAAGCCGAAAACAGATAGCCAATCGGCAAGCCGGTATGCGGTCAGCACACTCAGGGCAAACAGTTGATGGAGGCTGGGACTGAACGACGTGTGGCGAAAAGCGTCGTAGAAATTAGGAGGGATCCGGAAAAGGTGATTCCCGGCGAAACGGACCCGGGACTGCCGGGATATTTCGGCGAGCGACAGGCCGCGCGACGCAAGGATCGCGCGAATTGTGCCGGGCGAGCTGGACGGAGAGTGCCGGAAGCAAGGGGACATGGTTCGCCTAGTGCAAGACAAAAAGGGGGGCGCTGCGTCAGAAAAGTGCGAACTGACCTTGTTTGCGGACAAGGCGTTGTCCGGAATCCCAGACGGGCGAAGGTTTCATAGGAAGACGCGGAGCCGTATGGTAAGTTCTCTCCACGTCTCAAAGTGTGTACTAACGACGTAGGTATCTAGGGTCCCGGGCCATGGAAGAAAGCGGGCAATCCGAGCGGGCAGGCACCCGGTTGAAGCGGGTGCGGAAGCGGCTCGGTCTGACCCTGCGTCAGGTAGAAGCGAACAGCCGGCGTCTCGCCGAGAAGAAGAAAAATCCAGATTTCATTATTTCGCGCGGCTGGCTCAACAACATCGAGAACGGGGCGTACAAGCCAAGCCTGTTCAAGCTCTATGCACTCGGAGCCATCTACAACGTGCACTGGTCGAGCGTCTTCGCGTTTTTTGGGTGCAACCTGAGTGATTTTAGCCGGGACCAGGCGATGTTCGCACCCCCGAAGACGCAGCTTGCCTCCGATTCCAAAGAAGTCGATGACACGATCGTGGTTCCATTGCGGTCACGCGAAAACCTCCGGCTGGATAAGACGAGCCTTTTGTCGAGGCTCGCAGAAATTTGGGGCGAAATTCCCATTCGCATGATCCAGCATCTGGACCTGCGAAATGGCGTTTACGGCATCGTGGGCATGTCCGATCGCACGATGTATCCGATCATCCGGCCCGGCTCGATTGTAGAGATAGATCAGAATCAACGGAAGATCGCGTCGGTCAAATGGCAGAACGAACACGAGCGGCCGATCTATTTCATTGAGCTGCGAGGAGAATATATCTGCAGCTGGTGCGAGATGCGCGGAGGCTACCTTTCAGCGATTCCCCATCCGAATTCCAAATGCGAGGTTCGCCGTTTCTCGTATCCGCGGGAAGCCGAGATTGTAGGCCGAGTCGTCAGTGTAACCATGCGCCTCGTGGAAACGGGATAGACGGACAGATTCCGGATGATCTCACGCCAGCGCCAGAGTTTGGTTGGTAGCATTCCTTGGAGAAACGTGTTTCCAGATATACTCTGTTGGCGTCCCCGAGGTTCGCAATTATAAGAGTGAAAAGAGGCGAAGATGATTATTGCAGACCGTTTGCGTGAGTTGCGGCAGGAAAAGAAACTTTCACAAGGAGACATCGAGAAGAGAACCGGGCTGTTGCGATGCTACATATCGCGCGTCGAGAATGGCCACACGGTTCCTGCCATCGAGACCCTGGAAAAAATGGCACGGGCTCTCGAAGTGCCGCTCTACCAGCTCTTCTACGAGGGCACAGAGCCGCCTAAGCTGCCAAATCTACTGAGGCGTAAAGCCTCGGACGATATCGTTTGGGGAAGTTCGGGCAAACAGGCAGTGTACTTTCACAAACTGACCAAGTGCCTGAGCAAAGCCGAGGACGCGGACCGGAAACTCATCATGGTATTGGCGCAGAAAATGTCCAACAGTCGCAGTCGTCGCGCCCGAGCCGCGGCATAAAGACTGCGCTGAAAGCTTGACGCGCTGAGCCAGCGGAAAAACAACGGGCCGCGCGAATGGTGGCCCGTGCGTCTTGTTTGTTCTTTACCTCGACTTCGTCGTTGTCGTCTTGTTTTTCTGAAGAGTTGTCTTCGTCGCTGATTTCGAGAGTTCCTCACAGACCGCTCGAGACAGCTTTGCAGTATCGCCATTCATGGACATTGTATTCAGGACTGGCGCATCCATGGAGGCACGGACGCGCCAGCAAGTGCGCTATCTGCCCCGACGCTAGTGGCGCCGAAACAGCATCTGATCGAGTAAGCGACTGCAGATCTGGTCCACTACAAACAAGTACGCGGCCAGTGCAAAGATCGCAATGATCATGACGGCCATTGAAGAACGAACCTGCCCCAAGTGAGGAAACTAACCGTCCTCATCTCCTGTTTGACCTCCGCAAGAAATGTTGTGATTTTTGTGACCCAATTTGTCGATTGTTTCGCTGCCTTTTCTTCCGCGAAGCTGGGCTGTACAGAATTGCCGTGACCCAAAGGAACACGCTCCCTTTCCTGGCCTCTCTAGGGCCGGTTGGCTGAAACACAACGGGAGACACGCGTTCTAGAGGAACGCGCGTGCGTAGTCTTTAGTGAGGGAGATGATTAGGCGGGTGGAGCGCAGCCGGGGGAGGCGGGCAAATACGGTTCGGTCACCCACAAGAATCCTTCTGAAGGCAACCAGTTATAAGTCGAGCGCGGCGGTGTCAGGAGAAGGAAGATGACTAGTGGAAGTGCGACCGTAACGTGACCGAGTCCGTGAGCATCGGGAATGGCGATTACAAAAGCTAGGAGCAGCGCAGAAATGACTGTGACGACGATAAGGCCGAAGTCGCATCGTCGTATCCAAGGCTGCTGAACGGTTCTTGGCATCGCATGCAATAGACCTGAAAAACTCTCTGTCATAAGAAAAACGCAACGAGACTAGCCTGGCCTTGTCAGATGAGTTCTCGTTATCCCCTTATGTGTCACGGGACGCCAGTTGACCGTAAGCCAGCTCAAGCCGCGCCTCAAGTTCACGATTCCGTTCCTCCAGATCCTTCACGCGCATACGCAAAGTTGTTACAGCGGCGATTCAGGACTCCAAGAGAAGATTTTGGTTCATGCAGCCTCAGATTAAATAACTTATTGGAATTGGAGTGATCAACCGTCGTTGACCCCGTGCCGGAAGCGGACCGATCATCGAAGCATCGCTTTTTCCTCGAAAGGCAGGTCATGAAACGCTACCTATCGGTGATCTCGTTACTGCTACTCGCGCCCGCTTACGCAACGCTGGCACAGCCCAATTTGGTCAAAGTTCGAGTCCGGGTGATCCTTGTGGACCAAGAACTCACTCAGAAGCCAGTGCCATTCTTTATGGTATCTCTCAAGAGCGGGGCCAAGGCCGTGGAGGTGAAGACCAGCCTGGATGGAACTGCGGAAGCACAGCTTCCGCCGGGGCGGTGCGGGGTTTCGTCCCCCAAGCCCGCCGAGCTGGGAGGTAGGCGCTTTTCTTGGAATATTCTGGTATCGCTTTCGGGCACCCAGCAAAACATTGATTTGACCAATGACAACGCTAAGGTCGAGGAGATTGCCGCTCCGGCGTCGTCGGCAAGGGCCGCTTCGAATGACCTCACCGAACAGTTCAAGCGACTGAAGAACACCGTGGTGACAGTGAGGAGCGAATCAGGGCACGGCACGGGATTCTTCGTGGACGAAAAGGGGCTCATCCTGACCAACCAACACGTCGTGGGCAATTCGGAGTATTTGTCCGTGCAGTTTGATCGGACGCACAAAATCGTCGCCAAGTTGATTGCCGCCGATGCCCAGAAGGACGTCGCATTGCTGTCAGTTAACATTGCGTCTCTGCCAAACGCTTCACCCGCGCCGCTGTATCGGGCAGGGGCGGGCAGGACACCGGTCCAGGAAGGCGAGCGGGTGTTCACGATCGGCAGTCCGCTGAGCCTTGATAAGATCATCACCACCGGCATCGTTAGCAAGGTCGAACAGCACACAATCATGTCGGACATCAACATTAACCCGGGAAATTCAGGCGGGCCGTTGTTCAACGGAGCGGGCCAGGTCATCGGGCTGACAACCTTCGGCACGCGCGGAGAAGATGGGCCAGGTGTGTCGGGTATCGTGCGTATTGAGGAGGCGCTTGCGCTACTCGAGCAGCATCGCGCGAAAGCAATCGGCACTTTACCGTCGGGTGCGCTCCTTCCGGTCGAGCCTCTGACGCCTTATCCCGTCGAAGGGCTCAAGGAAGCGTTGCGCGCGGAAAAATACGATCCGCGCCCGTATTATTTCACCGCCGGAGATTTTAATATCGCTCTTTCCACACCTCCCCTGGATTACCGGGAGCAGGAGGAGAAGCGACTGCAGGCCGAGCGCGAGCATAAGAAGCGCAACAAAAAACAACAAAGCGCCGACGAGAACTCTGGCGATTCCGATGAGCCGAAGGAGTGGGAAGAGGAAGCCGGCGCGCATCCAGCAGTATTCGGAATCTATGCGATGCCGAAAGCCAAGGAAGGATTCGGATCGGCGTTGGGCCGTTCGTTCAGCGTAAACTCGGCTGCAAAACTCAAGTTCAAGACCGATTTCCTGACGATGAAGCTGTTTTGTGGAGACAAGGAGATACTGCCGATCCATCCTGGCAGGGTTCCGGTAACGGTTTCGGTCCGAAACCGGGCGGTAAAGATGGAAGATTCCACCTACAAAGGCGTGTACATGTATCCGCCAGACGCCGTGAATCCGGGCTGCGGTCAGGTGAAGCTGGAAATCTATTCCTCGAAGGGCGGGGATGCTACGGTCAAGACTTTCGACGAGAAGACCGTGCAGCATATCTGGGCAGATTTCGACGCCTTCCGCAGGGCCCAGGTGGCGGGCACGCAGGCGGCGTCGGCCGCCAAACCCTAGTGCAGTTGAACGGGCAAGACAGCACCCGTTCTTGCTAACGTGCTGTCGTTTCTCTGAGCCTCCGTTCATGGAACATAGGTCCGGAGTGTGTCTGCTGTTGCTGGCCATTGCCGTAATCCTACCCGCGTATGTCCGCTCGCAAAAGACCGCGCCCCCTGCGCGTTGCTGTTTCTTTACGACGAACAGAAGAAGGCAACGCGTTTACAATGAATCGGACCACCGCATGAGTGTTCGTAAGATGAATCAAGCAAGTTCTGCCTCAGATTTGAGCTTCCGCTGGATCTTGCGATGAGCGCGTATCGAATTGCCCTAGCCAACATCCGGTTTCCGGCAACGCCTGAAGAGTCAGTCGTCTTGGCCCGACAAGCGATCGAGGAAGCGTCCAGAGGGGACGCCAACATTATCTGCTTCCCAGAATGTTTCGTTCCCGGATATCGAACTCCGGAAAAAATATTGCCGGCGCCGGATCTTGGATTCCTTGAACATGCCTGGTCCGAAGTGGCACGCTTCGCGGCAAAGGCGAATGTCGCTGTCGTACTCGGAACGGAGCGTTTTGCTGACGGCGCTCTGTTTGCCACTGTGATGGTCATCAATCGAGACGGAACAATTGCCGGTTTCCAGGATAAAGTTCAGCTTGATGCCTCCGAGGAGGACATCTATTCACCGGGCTCTGGGAGGCGAGTCTTCCGATGCGGCTCGATGACATTTGGTGTTGTGATCTGCCATGAGGGTTGGCGTTATCCGGAGACGGTCCGCTGGGCCGTTCGACATGGGGCGCAAGTCGTTTTCCATCCTCACTTCCACCAAGCCGAACCAGATGGTTACGTGCCCGCATGGTTCGCCGATCCTGCAAACTCGTTCCATGAGAAGGCAGTCCTGTGTCGCGCCGCAGAGAATACTTGTTTCATCGCTACAGTCAACTATGCGAGCAGCGGGTCGCCGACGACCTCGGCAGTTGTGCGGCCCGATGGTACTCTGCTCGGCTACCAACCATACGGCAAGGAAGGACTGCTGTTTGCCAATCTCGATCTCGCTGCGGCTACAGGTTTTCTCGCGCATCGGTACAAATCTTTATAGAAAACTCTCTCCGCTACAAACATACTCGCTCGGGAAAATAAGACTGAACAGCGGACGCCCAGCCTGGCGTTTCTGCTTTCGATTGTGGCGGCGCCTTCGCTTTAGCGGCGCGCCACTGGCTGTTGCAGGCCTTCTACCGCTGGTACCAAGGCGAAATTTGCCGCGCCGCCAAGCATCTTTGTGATGTTTGTGCCGTGCTGTGAGCCGGCAACAAGCCAGCGTCTGTCTGGACGATCCGACTACTCGAAAAGAGCCGACTGAATAGATGCATCGTCAGGATCGCAAAAGTTGCTCAGTCCAACGCCGACTAGGCGAAAGCGTTGCTTTGGACTCAGGTTTATACGCTCCCGTAGCGACAGGGCGATGTCGGTCAATTGCTCGCAAGAAGAAGGAGGTGCGTGGGGTGTATGGCTACGAGTGAGAATCTTGAACTCACTTGTCTTCAGTTTGAGTACCACAGTGCGTGCGATCCGCACTTCCTTGCGTGATGCGGTCCAAGCCTTTTCCGCGAGACGGCGGATCATCGGCTCAATCTCGATTAGAGGTACGTCACTCTCAAATGTGTCCTCGGCTGATACGGACTGTGTCGGCCTGTCTGGGATAACTTCGTTGTTGTCGATACCTCGTGCCAACTCGTGGAGACGAACGCCATAGCGACCGAAGCGGCCTTCGAGTGTCGGTAAATCCAGCTTTCGCAAATCCTCCACTGTTTGTATGTCAGACATCTTCAGCTTTTCTTCCGTCACCTTGCCCACCCCGGGCAGGCGTCCCACTGACAGCGGCAACAAGAATGAATCTACTTCTTCAGGCTGGATGACGAAGAGACCATCCGGCTTGCGCCAATCCGAAGCGATTTTCGCTAGAAATTTGTTCGGCGCAACGCCGGCCGAAGCCGTCAAATTCAATTCCTCGCGAATTTGTTCGCGAATGGCGCGCGCTACTCGTGTCGCGGTCGGCAAGCCAGTCTTGTTCTCCGTAACATCGAGATAAGCCTCGTCAAGAGATATCGGCTCGACCAGATCGGTGTGTCGCCTGAAGATCTCGCGCACGAGACGCGAGACAGCCCGGTAGCGTGGAAAATCAGGAGGGAGAAAAACAGCGCTGGGGCACAGCCGTTCAGCTCGAATGGCTGGCATGGCGGAGCGCACCCCGAAGCTTCTCGCCTCATACGAAGCGGCGCAGACGACCGAGCGGTTGCCCCGCCAAGCGACAACTACGGGCTTGCCACGCAGTAGCGGGTCATCTCGCTGTTCCACGGACGCGTAAAACGCGTCCATATCGATATGGACGATTTTGCGAAGAGTCATCTAGCAAACCATTTTATTCCGGAGTGCCAGGAAAGATCGCGAAGATTTTCGATGGACAGTGGGTTTCCGGTCGTCGGGCGTTCTTATCCGACAATCGTCTCTTCCAAATGAACCAGCGTGGGCGGAAATATCCACTTCACGCCGGGAAAGGGTTTTTCGCCTTCGGGTGTGCGCAGTGCTACGGGCAGGTTCGCTCTGCGTCCATTCGCGTATATAACTGTTGCGATCCAGGTGTTTGGAGGAAGTGGTGGCAGGTTGTAGCTGCGCCGGAGGAAATCGGAATCACCACCGCTGCCCGTGTTCGTGACGCGTTGACCATTCACGATGAAACCGATGGCATCGCGCATCGGATGGGCATGAGGAGGGAACGTTTCGTTCGGCGGATGAGATGTTGCCGCGCGCGGAAGAGTCGCGAATTGAAAGTTCCCGCAGTGACGCCGAGCAGAAGAGCTCTGTGGGAATACTGGACGCTGACGAAACCGGAAATAAACTTTCTGATTGCTATGGCGACCGGGGCTGCTTTTTGTGCCGGCTGTCCTACGCCAGTCGCGAATTTTCCGTGGACCCTGCCTCTGCACACGTTACTCGGCACGGTTCTGGTTTCGAGCGGAGCCGGCACGCTCAATCAGTTGATCGAGCGGAACTTCGACGCGCAGATGAGGCGCACCGCTCGGCGGCCAATCGCTGCCGGCCGAGTCGGAGTTGTCCAAGCTTTAGCTTTCGGATCCCTGTTGTCAGTTGCCGGCCTCTATTTGGCCCTGACCGTGCCGATCGCGGCGAGCTTGCTTGCGCTGCTGACGTTCGGTTGGTATTTATTTCTCTACACGCCGCTCAAACGGCAAACGCCAATCTGCACCTTCGTCGGAGCGTTCTCCGGTGCTATGCCAGTGCTGATCGGATACGTCGCCGCGAGCGGGAAGCTCGACTTTTCCGCATGGCTGCTCTTCGCGATTCTTTTCCTCTGGCAATTCTCGCATTTCATGGCGATTGCGTGGATGTATCGCGAGGACTACGCGAGGGCAGGATACCGGGTACTTCCGCCGGGGCCAGAAAAATCCAAACTCGTGGAATGGCAGAGCGTACTCCCGGCACTTGCGTTAATGCCGATCACCGTTGCGTCGCTAATTCTGCAGCAAGCGAACCAGCTACGAGTGGTGGCAACACTACTGCTCAGTTTGAGTTTCCTTTGCTTCGCCGCAAGACTTGCGGGTATTCGTTCGAACGGGTCTGCTCGCCAGTTGCTTCTGGTCTCGGTTGTTTACCTTCCCTTGGTGTTCCTGCTCCACGTACTAGCCCGGGTGTGAAGGGATTTGGAGTTGCAGAGAGTTTAGTTACCTATTGGGGTTGCAGAGAACTCGCGTTCTTCACACCGGCATCAACGAGGCGAAAGAATTTCTTGCCTCCTCCGCTCCGTCGAGACGCAGAATCCGTGTCACTGGATGTACCATGAAATCCCAAGACATGAAGGGAGAAAGCGCAATGCCCTATCAAGCCATCGAGAATTACGGCGTCATCGGAAATATGCACACAGCGGCGCTGGTGGGCATAAATGGATCAATTGATTGGTACTGTCCGCCGAACTTCGACTCGCCGAGTGTTTTTGGGGCTATTTTGGATGACGTCCAGGGCGGAAGATTCCAAATTTCACCGATGGCCGACCAAATGAGGTGCAAACAGTCTTATTGGCCCTCCACGAACATCCTGGTGACTCGCTTTGCGCACTCGGATGGCATCGCGGAACTGGAAGACTTCATGCCCGTGGGACTCCCCTCGGACTCGTCGTGGTGTCGCCATGTTTTTCGCCGGATTCGCTGTGTGCGGGGCGCGATGCGCATTTCGCTCGTGTGCCGTCCGGCTTTCGATTATGGACGCGCCATTCATGAAACCTCGCTGGGTGCGAGTGGCGCAATTTTTAAGTCGCAAAACATGAGCTTGGCGCTCTGCTCGGCAATACCGCTCGAGGAAGACGGTCAGGGCGGAGTCACCGCCGATTTCGTAATCGAGGAAGGCCAGTCGCAGGTCTTTGCTTTGCGAGATGGTGACGCAAATTCTCGGGTTTCCGGTCCGCCGTCGGCGGAGGAAGCCGATGAGCTATTCCAGCGGACGGTGAAATTCTGGCAACACTGGATCTCTGGCTGCACCTACCGGGGCCGCTGGCGAGAGCTGGTGGAGCGATCCGCGCTAGTCCTGAAGCTGCTTACATTCGAACCGACAGGCGCGATCGTCGCAGCTCCCACGACCAGTCTTCCTGAAGTGATCGGCGGGACGCGCAATTGGGATTATCGCTATACGTGGCTGCGCGACGCGGCCTTTACGGTTTACGCGTTTCTGCGCCTCGGCTTCACCACGGAAGCCGCGGATTTTGTCAATTGGATTCAGAATTGTGCGGACCTGCGCCCGCACGCGGGGAAGAGGTTGCCGGTGGTCTTCACCATCCATGGCGACAGTAGGTTGCCAGAGGCGACTTTGGATCATTGGGAGGGATATCGCCAATCGAAGCCCGTGCGTGTTGGCAATGAGGCGGTCGAGCAGTGTCAGAACGACATCTACGGCGAAGTTCTCGATTCACTGTACCTCTACAACAAGTACGTGAGCCCGATCGACTACGACTTCTGGGTGAGAATTCGCACTCGGCTCGATTGGATCTGCGAGAACTGGCAATCTCCGGACGCGGGAATTTGGGAGATGCGGAATCGCCAGGAGCATTTCGTTTATTCGAAGGTAATGAACTGGGTTGCGCTCGATCGCGGCGTGCGGCTGGCGGACAAACGCGCATTTCCAGGAAACCGCGAAAAATGGGTACGGGAGCGAGATCGTATCTACGAGGAGGTAATGACGCGAGGCTGGAACGACAAGCGCCATGCGTTCACGCAGCATTACGGCAGCGAAGACCTCGACGCTTCTTTGCTGATCATGCCGCTGGTTTTCTTCCTGGCACCGACGGACCGGCGGATGCTTGGAACGCTTCGAGCGATTCTCGAAAGTCCGAAGCGCGGCGGGCTGGTAAGCGATGGGCTAGTGTATCGTTATCCGCCACGAGAGCGCATTGATGGACTGCCGGGCGAGGAGGGCACGTTTAATATCTGCTCGTTCTGGCTGGTGGAAGCTCTGACGCGCGCAGGCCAAGCCGAGCCCGCAATGCTCGATCAAGCGCGGCTGCTGTTCGAACACATGCTGGGATATGCCAATCATTTAGGGCTTTATGCGGAACAAACCAGCAACCAGGGCGAGGCTCTGGGTAATTTTCCGCAAGCCTTTACGCATCTCGCGCTGATCAGCGCGGCCTTCAACCTGGATCGCATGCTCGGAAGCCGCAAGGCCTAACTTCTCAGGACGTGCCGCAGTTCCAAGCCGTTATCGAAAGACAGAGTATTGTCAACTTCGGACGCCAGCGTGTAACTGCGTCGATGCACTTCCTGACGCCATGCCCGTGCTGACGCCCGGGCAGCAAAATCCTTTCGCGGATTCACTCTTGGCGGGCTCGGAACGCGGATGGAATCTTTCCGTCTCCACCGGAGATTCCCTAGGTGGCAACCAATGGATTCAAGAGGTGTGCAATTCTTCCGAGGCACTGCGGAGCGGTGCAGAAGAAGCAAATGCCCTTCATGGCGAGCGGAGGCGACTGTCCGTCCGCGCCGTCAAGGCCGCGTTGTTGGCGTTCATCGGAGCGAAGAGGAGAGCCTTGACGGAAGGGGCGGGCGGATCAGGCGCAGGATTGAGTCAGGAAGGGTAATGGGTCATGAGGTGATTGGAGATTCCCACGACCAGCAAGGAAAAGGTCAGGTATCGGCGTGTGCGGCATCGGGTTTGCCACAGGCAGGCCTTAGTCGAAGAGAGAAGATTTCTGCGTTGACTGCTTTAGCGTCGCGATCTCTGGAAGTCCTTTTCCACGCCAGAGATTTCGAAATTGTTCGATTGTCGCGGGCCCGTGGCCCGCGTAGTGATTGTTCGCGTATCCGTAGATCAGCACGCCTCGCTTCACGATTTGGTGGCAATAATCGACCCAACTGCTCAGCTCAGTCGTGCGGTCGACGATGGTTTTGTCCCAGGTCGTCGTTTGCTCTTCGATGCTTTTGCGATCGCCAAGCCATCGGATGTAGGTCCAGTCGGCCGTGATCGGATCGAAATCCAGATCTGATGGGTTTGGCATCCAGGCGCGATCTTGAAGCACGAGGGCAATTCTGTGAACCCGAAGGAGATTCGCAAGTTCAGCATTGAGCCAGGTTCGATTGCGAATCTCGATTGCAAACTTATGGGCAGAGGAGAGTTTTCTAAGGAATGGGACCAGGCGGTCGAGAAATTCGTGCTGGTTTCGAAACGCGCTTCGACTGAAGAAAGGGAACTGAAAGAGGATCGGACCTAGCTTTTGACCGAGCAGGTCAATGGTATTCAAGAACTCATTCAAATCCGAATCGCAATCGACCAGCACTTTTTCGTGCGTGATGACCTGCGGAACTTTGACCGAGAAGATGAAGCCTTCTGGTGTTCTGGCACCCCAGTTGGCAACGGTGCGGGCGGAAGGGCAAGCATAGAACGTCGAATCTACCTCGACCGTGTGGAATCGTTCAGCATAGAACGAGAGGTAGTTGGCAGAGCGCATTCCCTTCGGATAGAACGACACTTCCCAGCCTTTCGCAGTAAACGACGAGGTTCCGAGCAGTATCGGCGGATGGTTCACGCGGAAAGTATAACGAATCCGAGCAAGAACTCACCGCGGCGATAAGTTCCGAGTAGCGACCATCCAGACGGAGGCAACCGGAAAGCATTTCGAGCCCACAGCGCGTTCAAATCCGCATCGGTTTGTTAAGCTCGGGCGGTGTCGCGCGCGGAAGTTGCGATTGGGGCGGACGGACTGATCCTGGAAGTGCATCCAGCGCCAAAGCAAGCGATCAGTGATGGCGCGCAATCTCTAGATATTCCTCAGTTCACGAAGATGATGCAGGAATTGGAACCATACGTCGCTCCGTCGAAGGAAACCGCGCGGATAAGTCCCGCTGATCCGTAAGTTGCCAAGGGCCCTTATTACTTTTATTTCGGCGATAAAGCGAAGCCGAAACCATCGGACGACGTTTATTCGCAGGCTTTCGCAAAACCCGGGGCCTACCCTGTACGCGTGATGATAAGGGGCGGACATGGGCACACGATTGAAAGCGATCCGCAGGAACTGGTTGTGATGCAGGAAACAACACCTCCAACCGGTTGGTGGGAGAGGTGGGGCAAGTACGTTGTCCCACCCGCAGTGGTCGCGCTGATGTGTGCTTTTGCCGGCTTGCACCTCGCCAGCAAATACATGACCGGGCTGGTTGGGTTGCGCGCGGCAGGGAGAGCTGGAGGCGTGAGTTTGCACCAGGATGGAAGAGACGGGTTGGAAGCGGCGTTCGGATTTCGACTGGAACAGCCACTGGCCACTGCGATCGCTGAGTTTCGCGGCGCGGTCATTTTGAAGGTAGAGAGGATTGCATGAGCCAAGCGAACTTGACGATGAAGGATATGTTTGAGGTCCAGAACGCAAAGGACGCAATGCAAGCGATGGGCGCGGCGACGCAGCAGGAATTGGAGACTTCACAGGCCGCGGCCGTGTTGAAACAGGAGGTCGCGAAGAAATCGAAGCTGATCCGGTGGAGCGCAGTGCAGGATGTTTTATTCGAGAAGACGGTAGAGGCTCTGGACATTCCGGTGCTGACGTTCCTGTCGCCGGCGTGGAAGAAATACCGGGAGATTCTGGAGTTTGCGGATGCAGAGAAGCATCCCGCGAACGAAGCGAATCTCGTGTCGCTGGCAGAGCACACGGTGAAAGTGGAGCACCATCCGTATTTGCAGCTGACCTACAGAGGCATTGAGATTCCTAAGGCGAAGCTGGAATTTACGCTGACGGGAGATTTGACCCTGCAGGGAGTGATCTTGAGGATTCAGAATGGGAAAATCAAAGCCATTCAGGGCGGAGCAGTGAAATGGAGCGAGGAGCTGCTGCTCGAGAATAGATCCGTCTTGAAGAAGGAATCCAAGTCTTACGACTTAACTGGAAATTTTGAGCTTGGCGAGGGAATACCTCTTCGGGATACATCCGACCACCGCGCGGTGGCACCATCGTAGAAGCAGCGGCGTGCACCTCCGTTCCTAGTGTTGACGAGAGGCTGTTCTGGGAAGATGTTTGGTGTCATTTCGTCGCGGCGAGAATAACTGACCACATTAAATTGGTCACTCTGGCGAAATACATCTGGTGTTCTCCGGTAAATTTGATTCGTGAAAAATTATATTTCGGACACGATCCGCGAAGCCCGTTGCGAGGAATTGGAAACCCATCGCGGGGCCGCCCAACGATTGGGGGCGGACAGGGAATTCGGAAGTATCCAGCTGCCCCATATATTAAGGTCCAGCACTGAAGCTGGTCTTGCCGCCAGGCTCAGGACGCACGCTCCGCGATAGAGAGTACTCTGGCCACGTAAAGTGCTCAGGGTTTGCTGCTGCCTCTGACTCAGCCTGTGGCGCGAAGTGCATAATGCAGTTTTATTTGTGACTGTTCACGCACAGCATGAGAAGCCTTTTAGGCATCCGATTCTCCTATGACCGGCTTTATATCTACAACCGGTGTCCCATCGATTGCTTCGATTGGCCCGATCAGGAGCTTGTTCTTAGCGATTCGCCGCACAGTGACGCGATGAAGGCCCAACGGGTTCGGCCGGTCGGGAGATCGCGTCGCGAAGACACCAGTAAGTGGACGGTGCTTGTCCGATCGCGGGTGAACCTTCAATGTTTCGCGCCGGGCTTTGTGTAGCCAGGTCACAACGATAATGTCATCACCGACCTTGAGCCCGTCGAGGGCCTGCGCCACTAACGGACTCACTTCCAACCAGGCGTCGGGAGCGCCCTCTGGACCTTGTTTGGGCGCTTCCGCGCGCGTCTTGAGGATGGATCGAATTGTGCCAACTGGACGGATCCGGGCAAGTCCGCCACGCATTACGCGTGAACGCTTCTTTGTAGGCAACTCTGACTCCTTTCTTCTCGTAGTCTAACGTCTCACTCTGTCGCACGCGACACGCACATGCCTCCTAGCCTTTAGGCTCCCGCGTTTGCATGAATATTTTCCTTAATCGTCAGGCCTTCCTTATTCGACGAACGTTGCGGCCTTTATGGCGGGCTCTATGTGACTTCCGGATGGATTTTTGTGATTTAATTGTCAGCATGGAACAGGCTCAAATTGGTCCGCGCCCGATAGTTGGAGTGATCGTCGTGGTGAGTGGCCTCGCTGTGTCATTCCTGCTGTGGCTGCTGTACATCCATCATGCTTCGGCTGATTTCGCCGGGCGCTGGATGTTTTTGCCGGCCCTTAACGCGCTTCTGAACGGATTGTGCGCCATTGCGCTCTGCGTGGGATTGTATTTCATCAAACATCACAACAAGGAAGCGCATCGCACGAGCATGCTGCTGGCCTTCGCGTTCTCTTCTGTTTTTCTCATCAGCTACATCGTGAACCACGCCCTGCACGGCGACACGATTTTTCCCGGCCACGGCCCGGTGCGTACGCTGTACCTTTCCATTTTAGCCAGCCACGTAATCCTTTCCATCGTCGCGCTGCCGATGGTGCTCACGACGTTCTTTTTGTCGCTGACGGGCCGATTCACGATGCACCGGCGAATTGCACGTTTCACGTTTCCCATTTGGCTCTACGTTTCGATCACCGGCGTGGTGGTTTTCGTGTTCCTCAAAGTGTATGCGTACTAGACCCGGTATTGCTCCAGGCTGATTTAAGAGAGGGTAAGAGAACCGCCGTTGCGGACACATCCGGAAGCAACCGAATTAGTTCCGCATAACCAACTACACAGCCACGTTTGTTTTTGTGGGTGACTGAATGGAACGCCCGGGCGAGATGGGCAAGGGTTACGAGGAACTTTATCGTGATGCGAGCCTGGTGAATCGCTGCGCTTCCAACCAGAAGTAGAATTCGTCGATCCAGTGATCACTGCTGGTACCCTGTTTTCGCATGCCGAAGCCATGGCCGCCGGCGCTGAAAATGTGAGCTTCCGGTTTATGGCCCGCCGATTTTAACGCGTCATAAAATTTGATCACAGTGTCGAGGGCCAAAGCGTCGTCCTGGGCCCACGCTAAAAATATGGGCGGCAGTTTTGCCGGAATGGGCGGCATTACTCCGAATGGTCCACCATAGATTGGCGCAGCAAAGTTTGGACGTGCGGCGGGATCCTGCTGAAGCAGAGCCCCGCTGGCGACCATTGCGCCAGCCGAGAAACCCATAAAGCCGACCTTGTCCGGAGAAATGCCCCATTCCACGGCGTGCTGGCGAACTACTTTGACGGCCTGAATTCCGTCGGCGATGCCGTACTTGCCGGCTTCGTCCATATTTAGATCGGGGATACCTTCCTGACGCTTTTCCATAATCCGATACTTGAGCACGAACGCGGCAATGCCTTTGTCCTGAAGCCAGCGCGCCACATCGTGGCCTTCCAAATCGATAGCCAGCGCCACGAAAGCTCCGCCGGGAGCGATGATGATGCCGGTTCCCGTAGCTTTAGATCGTTCGGGGAGGTAGACGGTCAAAGTCGGAGTGACCACATTGAAAACCACGGTTCCGACAGGAGTATTTTTCTCCACCCGTTCCTTCTGAGTCCAAGTTTCAGAACCTGGAGCTTCACCGGGCCATATCTTCAAGGTCTGCGGATAGCAGCAGAACGCTATGACAAACGTTAAGGCGATTGCACGAGCTATACAGAATGACATTCGCCACATGTTGTTTCTCTCCCGCTTTGTTCTGATGAGGAAATTCAAAATTAACCAGCAACAACCTTGCATTCCCGGCTGCGACGATATGATTAGAGATCTAGTATCGGTGTGTCCAGCGCCCTGGCTGCACGGACAGGATCGAAATACTCGCGTAAGAATACGATTTTCCCGCCTGCCGCCGGAAACCTTTCACCCCGGGCCTCATGCCTCTAAGGGTCTCGGTTGAGCTATTGAGATCTTGCTGCACTTCACGGGGAGGCCGCTCCTTGAACCAAAGTGGAAACATTTTTTCTTGTAGTTGCTGGACCTGTTCGAAAGCGGTGCCAAGATTCGGTTTAGGAAGTTCCTTCCTTATGTCGTCAATCGACTTCTGTAAACTTTCTGCGGTCACTCTTTCCATATGCATTTTCGTGTGAACCGATTGAGCGCACCTAGCCACGTCATAGTTATATCGATGGGTCTGTTTTCCCGTGGCGTCGAGCTCGGGAAACAGGCGCATCCGGCGTGCCAACTGAACGGAAACGGCATTGTCGCAAGCTGCTGACACCGCAGGCCATACGAGGACTCAACAGAGTGGTCGTGGTCGAGCAGAATCGGCACTGTCGAATGCCTAACGGTTTCACCAGCGAATTGACATCGGAATCGTGTTTCCGGAGAGGGCGGGCCAGCGTATGCGCGCCGGAATCTTGCTCACGTGCGAGGGCGTTTGCGTTTTGCGGATCTCTTTCCCTCGGGAAGCTTCTGACTGGAGGGCGCGGATGGAGGGGTAAGGAATTGATGCGTCAGAGGCATGTAGCGCAGTTGTTCTTCAATCTTTGCGCGGGCCTGCTCTTCGAGCAGTAGGCTCGAAGATATTTTCGACCAGGCTCGAACGGTTTTCTCGGCGGTGTCCATGGCCGTTTCGACCACCAGATGTTTCGGCAGTCCGGCCTTCTCTGCGAACCGTTCGAGGAGCGCGCGGTCCAAGAGTTTCGTGTCCTTCTCGTGCGCAACCGACAGAGCCATCTTGCGGTCTTCTATGTAGCGGATCGTGGAGACGAAATCGTAGCCCGGCGTAAGACTTGGTGTGCGCCCGTCGGCGTAGAGCACCGACCAATTTTTCAGGTGCATGTCGGCATTGCCGATGGCTGCGTTGAAGACGAGCCTGCGGATGAATTCGGTCGTGGCTTCCGTGCCAAGAAACGTGGAGATGTCGCGCGCCATGTTCGTATAGCTGTAGTGCTTGTACTTGTCGTGCGGAAATTGACGGTAGATCTGATTGAAATCCTCCATGTGAATTCGCGCGCCTTCGGGCGTGCGGTCGAACCTCCGCACGTAAAGCGAATTGGCCGTGTCGCCGGCGAACTCGCGGGGCAGACCGCTTACTTCACCCGTAGGCACAAGTCCGACCTCGGCGACGTCGATGCCGACGGCGGCGGCGAGCTTCATCATGGAATACTCGTTTTCCGGGACGAGCGGATAACGCGGAGAGGGCAACTTTATGATCCACGAACCGCCACGGCCTTCAGCGGGAATGGTGAGCTGACGTCCGGGAGCACCGATGGCCGAGAATTTGAGCTGCACGCCGGCCAGTGAAAAGCGGAGCACGCGCGCGTCGCGCTGCTCGCGGATTTCTTCGTTCCCCTGCTCGCTGGCTGGCACGGCGCGGCCGTCCGCATCTTGAACGATGACCGCTCCCGGCAGATCCGCGCCAAGAAGCCACAGCAGGAAAAATTCGCGAACATCCTTGATACCGGCCAGTTCCGCCAGGTATTCGCGGAGGCGGCCCTCCGGCAAGAGGTTCGAGAAAAACGGAGGAACCTTGGTTCGGAACTGTTCCGGCTCGGTGATCAGTTCGCGATTTTCGTCATAGAAGCTCAGGCTCAGCAGTGGCCTGTCCTGAGCGCGAATGTAGCTTTCCTCGAAGACAAAGAGATTTTGGTCGTATGGCAGATTGGTGATCGAGCCGACGCGTGTCTGGTTGAGCCAGACTTCGAGAACCGTGGGGCGCTGCTTATCCGAGTTCGGCACTCGAATCCTCGGGTTCGCTTCCGAGCAGTCTGCGCGGAGGAGCGGCAGGGGTAGTGTCGAATTTGGGGCCGCGGCGTTCAGTGAGATGACGGACGGCGGGTAGCAACGACTTGGGGATCAGCACGGGCTCAAGGCCGAGCGCGTGCGCCATTTCGACGAGTGTCGACAGGCGTATGTCGCTCGCGCCGCGTTCGATGCGCGTGATCTGTGACTGTGGAACGCCCAGAATTTCGCCGAGCTGCGCCTGGGACAATTTGCGGCGTTGGCGCTCGTCGCGAAGATGGCGAATCAGGCTGTTTGGCTCTTGTCTTCCCATAGAAAGATTGTAAGGGATATGCAGACTGACGGTCAATGCATATCTAATGCGTTATATCTTAGCAATAGATAGCTCGTATTAGATATATTACAGGCTGCAGGAGCGGCTTATCCTTATATAGGCGGATTGTCCCTGTTTCCTTGCGGCCAGGGACTAGCGGGACGGGTTAGTCGCCTGTTGGGGGTCGCAGAGAACTCGCGTTCAACGCAAGGTACTTCCCGTGGCTAGGATTCTGCATCTCACGGAGCGGAGGAGCCAAGGAGTTCTTTCGGCCTCGTTGATGAAAACCCAAGTTATCGTGTTTGGTGGGTTGCCGTTAGTCCGACATGACGGGAGAAAGAGCAATGCCCTATCAAGCCATCGAGAATTACAGAGCTCCCTAGCCACCATGGCGCCGGCCGAGAAACCCATAAAGCCGACCCTGTCTGGCGAAATGCCAAGTTCCGCGGCGTGCTGCCGAACTACTTTGACGGCCTGAATTCCGTCGGCGATGCCGTACTTGCCGGCTTCGTCCATATTCAGGTCGGCCGTCAGGCGCGACACGATTGAAATTTAGATGATGAAGCATAACCGCACAAAAATGGACCCGGCAATGTGCAACAAGATTCCGGCAATTAGCCAGCGAGGAACGCGTAGTGCAAGCACGAGATAGACAACAGCCATAATCCCCGTGAAGACTATCCAAGCAATCACCTCGACGAACGGCTTGGAACCGAGAACGACTGCGTCGAGCAGACAGCCAACCATTCCGGCGAGACAGACGTCGCATTCGCGCTCCGCGCGATCGCTCCCTGGCAGACCGTCAGATACGCTTGAGCGTTGGGGGTGATAGCTGTTCTGTGGTGGCTTGTTTATCGAGAACGTTAGGCAACCACCAGCAAACGAGACTGATCAGGAACAAAACCCCGGCGATCCAAACGGCATGATGCGCAACGCCATCCACGATCACGTCGACGGGCCAATGCACATTCAGCAGCCGTTCAACGATCCAACTTACGGATGCACAACCCGCAAAGAGCGCTCCGCCGATCCTAAGAGCCCAGTATGAACGCATGCGGCTCAATAAGACGAGAGACGGCAGGGCAGCGGCGACCACAATCAACTGCATCGCCTCGATACCCAGGTTGAATCCAAGGATGCTGGCCACGCGCTCCCACCGACTGAGCCCCAATTCGCCCAGTGTGGTGGCAAATGCCGAACCGTGAATCAGGCCGAAGAAAGCCGCTATTGCGGGTTCGCGCCCCGGGAAAAGCGGGCGGATAGCGTGAGTAGCCGAGACCAGTATCGAAACTGCGATCAACACCTCGATTGGACGACTGGGCACGCGGACCAGCCCCAGTGCTGCTAGCGCAAGAGTGATCGAGTGCCCGACGGTAAACGCCGTTACCACTCTCAAAATCTGCAACAGGCTGTGACGCACCCCAGCGAATCCGGCCCAACGCGAACCTAAAGCGAGTAGCGGTGCGGGCAGAAGCAGCGCGAGTAAGAACAGAAGATGGTCCGTGCCTTCAGCGATGTGCCGCATGCCGAGTCGGAATATGCTTGCGAAGCCGACCGCGCCCATCCATCCGCGAATGGTTGCCCGGCCTTTCAAAGACGCAGGCTCTGAACTACCGCCGGCCTGCATGTAGTCCAGCTGATAGAACGACTGACGTTCGTTTCGACTCTGCGCGAGGATCCGAATATTTGGGTCGCGCGGAACAAGACAATTCACCAGGTAGACGGATATTTCGTTCTGGTGATGATTCTCGAAAATAATTCTCCGTTCGGGCCCACCACGGACCAGATCCACAGTGAACTCAATCTGAATTTCACCGAGTCCTTCTTTCATCTCCTGTGCTTCTGGGAAGTTCACTGAGACCAGTTTCGGCCTCAAACGATTGCCGTCAACCGTGAGCAACAAATCGCCAAGCACCCGCTCCGCGTAAGCCCGCTGCTCGGCCTCCGAGATAACGCCGTCCCCGTTGCTGTCGATACTCGCAATTACGACGGAAGACGCCGCAACCCCGGGGATCAGACGCATGAATGCCTGAACATGGTCCTTCTCAACCGAGATGATGGTGGCTTGCAGATACTCATCCAGTCTGTGTGCGGACGCTGGCGCTCCAAGAAATAGAACAATCGCGGCTGCGGCAACCAGCTTCGTGTTCATTTCGCTGTGAGCCTGCGTCCGTAGTCATTCGTCGGATCACGGTACATCGTGTGGACATGCATCGAAGGATCGCCGCCCAGGCGCTGGGGCGCGTACTCGATGACGAGGTGCGGGCCCTGAATCCGATAATAGGCTGTAATGTTGGTTCCCGAAGCAGCGGTTGTTGGACCGCTCCAGGCAAACCAGGTCTCGTTGATATCGGCTTTAAGCTCGGCCATACGGGCCGCGGCTGCGCGTTCGTGAATAATACCCGCCCATTCGGACACCAGGTCTAGCAGGATCGCGCGTTGCCGATCGTTCATCGCGGAAGCCTTCAAACCCTCGGGCTGTATCGTTTTGCCGTCCTGCCCGGGACCGAGCACAAGATCGGCCAAACGGTAGCTCAGAATCGCTTGTTTCCGCTGATTCTCGTCGAGAGCGTTGAGCAACGCGAAAGCCTTGTCGCTCTCCTGGCCAAGAGGCCGCACGGTTTTTCCGTTGCTGGTGTAGATAGCAGGTTGAGCGCCAGTCAGAGTCGGCGTGAGAACCCCGCGTTCGCCGGCAATGGTGATATTGAGCGCCAGATGGTGGCCGCCAAACTGCAATATCCAGGGATCTTTTTCGGAAGGCTTTCCCAGAATCGAAATGAAGTAGAGATCTTTGCCGAAGATCGGGTTGTTTCCTTCCTTGACCTTGTTGACCTCGTCGCCTTCCATGATTTGCTCGACCTTCTCAAAACCCCTTCGGCTGAGCGCGGACGAGACGAGAACCAGGGCGGCAGAACGCTGAGCGGCATTCAGTTCCTTGAGGCTCACGCCAGCCCGCGGAACGAACGAAGTCGGGAAGTTGGACCAGTTGGCCCGCTGCTTCTCATCGTCAAATGCGAACACCACACCTTGCCGTTGCTTCTCATTGAGCGTCGAAAGGAAAGTATTTGCGGCGCTCACGATTCGTGAAGTCGCTGTCTGCGCCGTGGCGGCTGTCACCGACGAACAGATCAGGGCCAATGCACCGACGCCGCGGATCGTTTTCATTAAAAAAGCATTCATCTCCTGTTCCCCTTTTCAGCCACCCTTAATCGAGCGCGTACTGCTATTACATCTATTTCCCCGAGTTTCGGAAGATCGTTCCCGATTGTGGGAAGCCGACCACCGCCCTCGTGCGCTCGTGAGGCGGACTCCGGCACTCGCAAAAGCGAACTCTTCCTGCCCACCTCGACCTCGCATCCAATCGAGCTTCGTACGCGCATTCTAACTTGCGCTTGCCGCTCCAGTCGACGCGCGGGGCATCGGAGTGCGTCGGGCTGGAACGCTACCGCCGCAAAGCAATACACTCGCGTCTAAGCCCGCGCAATCGGAAAAAGGCACCAAAAAGGGCACGAAAACGTGCCTTTTTCCGCCCCGGTTGGTTTCATCGAAATCGACGCAAGCCTTTTGGGCGACAGGACTCGAACCCGCGACCTCCTGCGTGACAGGCAGGCGTTCTAACCGATCAAAGTCTTACCGCCGACAGTTCCATAATTTTGTGCGCTTATGCTCCGAGTTGGAATCATTGCGGCGCTCGATTGCGTCATCGCCAACATTGTTGTTAATTCGGATCGTTGCGGGACCTCGGGAAATTAGTGCTGCCTCTTAGGTTGGAACTGATCCGGTCCGCAGCGCAGCCAGCGTGCAAAGTCATAGGTTGGCGATTGCTTCCGGGTAGCTGACCCGTCCGCAATCGCAATCTAATTTTGTTGTTTCCTACAGCGCGCGGCGGATCTGCGTTCACGAACTAACTGCACTACTCGTATCGCAGCGCTTGTGTTGGCGCAATCTGGGATGCTCGTCGCGCGGGTACGTAGGCCGCCAGCATGGTCACCAGAAACATCGAGGGCACGACGACGACATAAGCCACCATATCTACGCCGCCGGCATTGAACAGCATGGAATTCATGAGCTGCTCGACGCCGAATCCCATCGCCAGCCCGATCAGAGTTCCAATACCGACCAATGCAAGGCCCTTGCCCATCACCAGCCGCAGCACATCCGCGCGTGCCGCGCCAAGGGCTATGCGAATGCCGATCTCGCGGGTTCTGCGGCTCACGTTGTACGCCACTAGTCCATACAGACCCGCGATGGCGAGCAGGAGCCCCGCCACACCCATGCTGCCCACCAGCTTCATCGCAATTCGTGGCCCGTTCACGGCCTGGTTCAGATAGAAATCCTCGTAAGACATGGTGTGCAACATCGGTAGGTTTGGATCGAGGGCGCGGACAACGTCCTGCACGGACTGGACCAATTGCAGCGGATCGCCGCTCGACCGCAACATCAAGGTCATTCGCGCGATAGGATGTTGGGCCAGCGGCATATACACGAAATCCGTCGGCTCGAAAGTGTTTTGATACTTGATCGTCTGTGCGACGCCTACAATCTCGACGAGCGTGCCGACACGGCTATCGAGCCGGATGTGTTTGCCCACGGCGTCGGCGCCCGGCCAATAGTGTTTTGCGAACTTCTCATTCACGATGGCTACGCGCGGGGTATCGGCGGCATCAGACGCTAGGAAGCCGCGGCCACGCAAAATCGGAATCCCCATTGTCTCGAAGTATCCTTCATCAACCGTATCCATCGTCGAACTGAAATTCTCGCGATCGCGCGGCATCTGAAAACCTTCCGGCACGAAGGCGATGCCGTCAAAGTCGTCTGTCCCGAGCGGAATGTTCTGGGTGAGAGCCTCGCTCGCAACTCCGGGCGCCTTCCGTACACGTTCGACCAGCAGCTTGTAGAACTGCTGCGTCTGGGCTGCGTTGTACTGCATTAGGCGCGGATCGAAGCTGGTCATCAGCAAATGATCTTTCGCGAAACCAGTGCCTTCAAGCAAGGTATGCTGGAAACCCCGGACCATTAGGAAAGACGCCGTCAGCAGCATCAGGGATGTGGAAACCTGCGCCACCACCAGCACATTGCGGCCCCACAGACGCTTGCGTCCCGGCGCATCCACGTCGGCCGACTTGAGTCCGTTCACAAGGTCCACGCGCGTACTCTGCAGCGCCGGCACTAGGCCGCAAAGGAGCGCGCTCAATGCGGACAACCCGACACTTGCCAGCAGCACGCGCGTATCCATCCGGAAAGGGATTGAGAACGGCAAGTCGGTCATAAAGATTACATTTTGAAAACTCTGAAACCACTGCACGATGCCGTACCCGATGGCGATCCCGACCAGTCCACCCAAGGACGCCAGGATCAGGCTTTCCGTCAACAGCAGCCGGATCAGTCGGAAACGCCCGGCGCCGATCGCCAGCCGTACGGCGATTTCGCGCGTTCGCGTACGCGCACGGCTCAGAAGAAGTCCTGCGACGTTGGTGCAAGCCACCAGCAGGACTGCCAGCGCAAGGATCACAAAGATTACGCCGAACTTCCAATTCACGTCGTCATCGCGAGTCCGCATCTCGAACTGCGTGTGTACCGCCGCGCCGCGGCCGCGATTGACCTTCGGATACTCGCGCTCGAAATTTTGCGCGACCACGGCGAGTTCGTTCTGTGCCTGCTGGAGCGTCGTACCCGGTTTCAAGCGTGCCTTGACGTTCAACTCGCGATCGTCGCGGTCCTCGAAAAAATTCTTCTGGCGGTTGGTCGAAAACACTGGCGCCATCGCCAGCGGCATGTAGAAGTCGGGATGTCCGAATGTCAGCAACCCCGGAAAGGTCTCCGGAGCCACGCCAATCACGGTGAACTCCGTGCCGTTCAGGCGAATCGTCCTACCAAGGACGGAAGGGTTGCTCCCGAATTCGTGCTTCCAGAAGTCCGGCCCGAGCACCACCACAGCATTGCGACCGGGCACTTGATCTTCGTCCTCTCGAAAACCGCGTCCCAGCCGCGGCTCCACGCCCAGCAGGTGGAAGTAGTTACCGGAAACCATCATTCCGCCCTTGACCCGCGGCGTAGCTCCGGTTTCGGGGCTGAAACCGACAGCCTCTATATCTGCGTTGGCGATCACGCCGTCGTAGCTCTTCGTTTTGTCGCGGATGTCCAGGTATTCGCGATAGGAGAAATTGTTGAAGCTGCTATCGTGCGTGGTGCTCACCAGAGTGACCACGCCGCTCGGATGCGGAACGGGGTAAGGCCTGAAAATCAGCGCATCCACCATACTAAAAGTCCCTGAGGTCATCCCGATCCCCAGCGCGAGCGTCATCACCACGAACGCGGTAAGTCCGGGCGTGCGGTGCAGGCTGCGGATCGCGTAGCGGACATCCTGTAGCAGATTCTCGATCAATAGCAGTCCCCGCTCGGCTCGATAAACTTCTTTCATCGCCTCCACGCCGCCAAACTTCAGCATGGCTTGGCGTCGCGCCTCGACGGGTAATAAACCGGCGCGAAGATTTTCCGCAGTTTGCAGGGCGATGTGTTCCTCGATCTCTTCCCTCAAGCGTTCCTCTTGTGCCCGCCTTGCCGCCGAGTTGAGCAGACGCGTCAGGAACCGCCTCAGAGATTTCATGACAAATCCTCCGCTTTCACTTCGAAGAACCGGCCGATGATTGCTGCCGTTTGTTGCCAATCTTGCGTTTCGACCTGCAACTGCTTACGTCCTTCCCGCGTCAGTCGATAGAAGCGCGCCCTGCGATTATTCTCTGAAGCACCCCACTCGGATGAGATCGCGCCTTCTTGCTCCAACTTCAACAGTACGGGATAGAGAGTCCCTTGATTCACGGCAAGTAGATCTCCGCTGATCTGCTCGATGCGCCGCGCGATTCCATAGCCGTGCTGCGGTCCCAATACATCGAGAGTCTTGAGGACCATTAACGCCAGCGTGCCCTGTAGGACGTCCGTTTTTTGCTTCATAGCACCGTCATTTTGGTTTCCAACAGGAAGGATGCCATGCTTCCTTTGGGAAAGCAACAGGTAAATTTTTGAGCATCCCTGGTATGGGTCACTGCTAGCAATTGCTGGAGCATGACGGGCCAACCGCGAGTTATCTCACCGTAATGCTCTTTCGAAGAACTGGGAATCGGAGGTACCGGAAGGGCAGCCAACAAAAAGCGTATATGCTATTTGCTCCCATGCGGATCCGATCTTAGCGGGTAACGATCCAAGACATGGAAGGTGTCTCGCACACCGTCGAAGGCACGGTTGCAACATTATAGATATGAGGCCGTGGCCCAAGGTCTAGCGGCGATCCAGGGCAACGAATGGGTTGCTGGAATCGCTCACGGCTTCAATGTCGTTAAGGTGTCATTCGCGGACGTTCACGTTGCTTAAGGATTTACCGAATTGGCTGAACAGGACAGGTGGCTCCCCCATGAGAAGTAAGCGGTCATCGCCGGATTCGGTCTATCGTGGGCATGCAGGTTTCACGATAAAAATCGGATTCTCGGAAATAGCCTCCCAGAACGAGTTACTTGTGTGCGTCAGGCAGTTTCATCTCCCCCTTGCATAAGCCTGCTCATGGGTGGACAATCCGGCCTATGATGAAGGATCGCATCCACGCCGACAGTCGCAACCCAGCGGGCGTCGGATTTGTGACCGAAAGGCTTGGTTTGGGCATTAAGTGCTGCGAACTTGCGTTGTCATCAGGCAGCGCAAGAACGTGGGAACACAAAATCAAGAATGCACAGAGAGCCCACGATACTGCTTTGCGTTTCGTACATCGTTTCGATCTTTCCGAACATGAGGCTCGGCGCGTAAATCAACGGATCACCCACCTGAAAACCCTTCTAGCAGAACTTAGTTAATCTTCACCCGTGCACTGGCTGTTAGGACGGTTTCGTCTTTACAGCGCAAGCTCTCACTGTAGGCAAGGTGCGAATGATGACGCTGATACTGTGACTGGTAACGGCTCTGCAATGCCGCAGTCAGCGAGACTCAACCGGGAAAGATGCAAGAACCCATAACGAAACCAGAGTTCGACACGGGTTATGCCTGATTGAGGAGCGAAGCGAGACAGTCTCTACGATCTTGCAAACTCGAGAAGGGGTTTGACGTCATTTTCGTTTGCGTCCAGCGCACGGAGCACGGCGAGATATGCGGCGCGCGCATTTCCTTCCGCGACCAGATTGTGGCCCGCACCCCAGGAGAATTCCGGCCTTCCATATTTCACCGCGACGACGTCCGAAATCATCCGAGCGTGTCGACCGTTTCCGTTCGCGAACGGATGGATTTTCGAAACGAGCTGATAGTGGAAACGAATCAGGCACTCATCGATCGGGAATGTCTTTTTATCGAGCCAGTATTGTGTATTGCGAAGGAGTTGCGGAATTCGTTGAAGGATTTCGCTTGGGTCGCATCCGATGTTTAACTCATTGCCGCGGTAAGTTCCCGCCCATTTCCAAACTTTGTCAAACATCTTGCTGTGGAGAGTTCTGACGTAAGGCTCCTGCAAAGGGCTGGTGGATTTCATAGTGCGGCTGTTGAACGCCCAGTCCCTGGCCTGCACGATGTTCAACGCTTCGTATTCGTTCAGCTCCCCCATCGTGCTGATTCGGGGAATTAATTGTTCTGCTTCTTCGGGACGAATGGGAGTATTTCCGTCCGAGAATTTTGGATTGAGGATGAAGTTCATCGTGGTTTGCCGCGATTGAGTCGCCGCTGAGCTTCATCCTCGATCAATTGCTTTGCGTTTTTGGGTTTCTGGTCTTCGAGCATCATCGTATGCATTACGCTTTCGACGTCTCGCTTGGCACGATCGCGTGTCGGCAGTTCTGCGAGTTCAGCGAACGAACCCGTCTTCGGCACGAGTGCATAGACCAATTCACAGTCCATTGCCTCTGCAACGCGGCGTAGAGCGGCTAACGTGATGCGATCATTGGCCTCGGCCTTTTCGAATTGTTGAACAGCTTGTCGGCTCGCGCGGACACGCTGTCCAATTTGCCCAAGCGTGCGCCCAAGAGCCTCTCGCACGGAAGCAATCCAGCCGTCGGCCGGACGCGAAGGAATACTTCGCATCTGCGCAAGACCGCGATCAAGCTGCGACAAGCGCAGCTGTCTGAATTCCAGTTTCATCGGCCATTCCTGTCAAGTGATAGGTTGACACCAGCGAGCCGAATGTCAAGCGATACATTGACCAAGTGAGTTTAAAGCAATCTATAACTTGACATACTGATGTGTAATGTCAAGCAAAAAGTTGACACAGGCTTATCGACAGCAGGCTTCCCCGATCCCTCGGCTGTCATGAGTGTTGACGACAATCACAGCTTAGCGCCTAGAGAACACGGCTGTGATCCCTGCAGATATCTTGCCCGTGGTGTCGACGCGCTTGTCCCATTCAGCAGCTTCGTGTTCCCGGCCGACTTGTGCAATGCATTGGGATGCGCAGTAAGGGATCCCCAATCGACCGCTCTAGGGCCGCGCAATCTGAGTGCTTGACTTTTTTCGAAATAGTAAGTAAAAGAAAGAAATCGTAACAACTCGTAAGTGTCCGGATTTTGCAGAAAAAGATCGCCCAAATCTCAGGAGGTTTGCATGCTACAGACAGTCCGCAAGCTTCTTCCAGTCTCGTTCTCGATTCTTTTTGTCCTGTTTTTCGCCGGGACCGTTCCAGCCTCCCTCCGCGCGCAGTCAGGATACAGCGCGCAACTCTCAGGAGTGATCAGCGATTCGAGCGGCGGGGGCGTACCCGAAGTCAAAGTCACGCTCGTCGATGAAGACACGGGAATCGCGCGAACCTACGCCACAGACAACCGTGGCATCTACGTGTTCACAGGTGTGCGGCCGGCCACTTACACAATTCGTGTGGAGTCCGCAAATTTTGCGACGCAAGAGCGCAAAGGGTTGACGCTGGCCGTCAGCCAGCAAGCGAGCCTGGATTTCAGCCTGGCGCCAAAGACGGTGACAGAAAAAGTGGTGGTGACGGAGCAAGCGCCGCTGCTCGACACCGGCAACGCATCGCTCGGGACCGATGTGACCAACGAGTATGTGCGAGACATCCCGCTGGTCAACAGGAGCTTTTTTAGCTTGGTGTTCCTGGCGGGCGGTGTGACAGAAACCGCCGGGCAGGGCACAGAGGATTCCTATCCCTCGGGCACCAATTTTGTTTCGAATGGTCAGCGCAATGCCACGCGGAAGTGCGCGTCGATGGGGCTCTTACAAGCGCGCCTGAACAAGGCGAGGGCGCAACGACAAACGTCTACTATCAGCCATCGGTCGAAATTGTTCAGGAGTTCAAGATCGAAAATAACAGCTTTTCAGCGGAGTACGGCAACAACGGAGGAACTGTCGTAAACATTGTGCTGAAAGAAGGCAAAAACAAATTTCACGGCAGCGGTTGGTGGTTCGGCCAAAGATCCGCCATGGATGCGAACGAATTCTTTCGCAACAAATTTGAAATCCCCAATCCGGATCACGCTCGGGATCAGTATGGTTTTTCTCTTGGAGGCCCGATCAAGAAGGAGAAGACATTCTTCTTCATCGATTTTGAAAAGACGCGACAGAACGATCCAGTGAACATCGATGCCTTTGTTCCCACAGCGCTTGAACGAGCCGGCGACTTCCGCAATACGCAAGTGATCTGCTCAGATAGCGCGAATGGCTGCACAGCCGGAGAAGCGGTCCAGCAACGCATCTTCAATCCCCGTAACGTAGACACCGGGGGGAATCGTCAGGATTTCGCGGTGCCAAACGTGATTGACTCCGGCCTGATCGACCCGATCGGGCAGGCCATTATCAACCTTTATCCGCAGCCTACGGTCGACGATGCAGGCCCGGGAGAATTCAACTATCACGCCGCTGTTCTCTCGAAATTTTCAGCACGGCAATTCGACATCAAACTGGATCATCATTTCTCCGAAAAGAACCGCATCTCCGGGCGCTACAGCAACCACCACGACGAAGGCAGCATACCCACCATTTTCGGGGACGGCGATTTCAACGATGGCTTTGCATTTTCAACGGACGTCCACAACGCGGTAATCGAGAACAACTGGAGCCCCACGCCGACGACGGTTGTTACGAGCAGGGTCTCCGTTGACCGCGCAGTGGCTCCGGTGACAGAGAATTATCCGACGCTGTCCAGCGTCGGTCTGCCCGCAGTTCTCGGCAGCGGAAATGGCATTTCACGCATTCCCGTGATTCAGATGGACAACAATGCGACCTCGCTGTTCAATCAGTGCTGCACGGACACGCGTTTCGCGCACACGCTTTATTCTTATGGCTCCTCTCTTTCGTGGGTGAGGGGACGGCACGTCTGGAAGTTCGGCGTTGAGCAACGGCTGTTCTTCAACAACTTCTCGCAGCCAAATCCACCCACTGGGTTCTTTCACTTCTCCACCGCAGTAACCGAGCAAGTGGTAGGGGGTGGCAATTCAGACCAGGGCAACTCGTTCGCTGGCCTGCTGCTTGGTTACGGGGACACGGACTCCTTCTACGCCATCAACCCATCCGTAGCCAACAAGTCAAAAGACACCGCCTTCTATTTTCAGGACGACTGGAAGGTGAACGCCAAACTAACGGTAAACCTGGGCTTGAGGTATGAATGGAGCACACCGTACAGCGAGCGGCACAATCACATTCAGTTCAGCGATTTCGCGGGAGACAGCGGCATTGCGGTGCCGATCGACGTTCCAGGTGTGCTGACGCGCAGCGGTTCTCTTGCCGGGACTACGATGTTTCCGAATTCAGATACCCGGAATGCGGCGGTGGACCGAAACAATTGGGCGCCGCGGCTGGGTTTCGCGTATGCGCTCACCCCCAACACTGTGATTCGTGGCGGAACAGGAATTTACTATGGTCTGAACCCCGCCACCAACTTCCAGTTCACGGGCACCGCGTTCGGCAACTTCACTCCCATTCGTTTTACGAAAGATAATTTTCAGACGCAATTCGCGACGCTCGCGGATCCTTTTCCGTCAGGGCTGCCGCAGCCGCAGGGAGATAAGTATGGACCCTTGGCGCTTTGGGGTTTCCCTGACAACAATAGTTTGGATCGGGGAACGGTCCGCAATGCGGAGATTTATCAATGGAACCTGGGCGTGCAGCATTTGTTCCGCGGGCAATTCGTAATCGGGATCGACTATTCTGCGAGCCGCAGCACCCATCTGCCTTACAGTTCTTTCTCCGGCACGGCAAATCGCAACTTTCTGCCGTCCTCTATTCACAATCAACTTGTAACGGATCTGAATCCCGGGCACGAGGTGGATAACACGGACGTCTCGAATTTTCTCAATGGTCTCGTTGCCAATCCGTTTCAGCCGCTTTTTCAGGGGCCGGACGCGATTTTTAACGAACCGGACTCCCTCTATAACGATGACGAACTCCCAACCATCAACCTGCTGCGTCCGTTCCCCCAATTTGATGGCCCTTTCAGCGGACTCACGAAGCTCGCGGCAAGCGCGGCTTACCATTCGCTCCAGGTGCGATTTCAAAAGCGTCCCAGCCACTACATTAGTTTTGAAGGAAACTACACTCTTTCCAAGGCTACGGACAATTCTTCGGCGGGAGCGAATTCGTTCATCACACAAAGCCTGAGTTCGGGGAATCCTCAAGAACTGGACAACCTCAAGGCAGAACATTCGATCAGTGCCAACGACGCGACCCATCGAATGGTGCTCGCAACAATTGCTGACGTTCCGGTTGGACGAAACCGCTGGATTGGCAGAGACATGAATCGTGTGCTCGACGCATTGGTAGGCGGTTGGTCCATCTCCGCCATCCTGACGTTTCAGACGGGAACGCCCATCAACCTCGGGCTCGCGGACGCCCGACTCTCGGATGGCAACCAGCGGCCCGATGTGGTGTGCTCGCAACTTTCCTCTGGGCTTTCCTACCATGCCGCCGCATCGAACGATTCTTCCGTTTTCAATTCGAGCTGTTTCGCGGATCCCGGCGACCAAATCGCTGGAAACGCGCCGCGCTACTTCTCTCATCTCCGCAGCGACGGAATTCACAATGCGGACCTATCCCTCAGCAAGGAATTCACAATTCGTGAAGGCATGAAGCTGCAGGTTCGCGGCGAATTTTTCAATTTCACCAATACTCCTCGATTCGCCGTACCCAATACGGCGTTCGGGGATTCTCAATTCGGGCAAGTGACGAGCACTCTTGGTTCGCCGCGACGCACGCAGGTCGGCGTGCGATTCGAGTTCTAGGGCGGCCCGATGATGCGCGGACGGACAATTGCACTTTTCGTGTGCCTTCTGATTCTGGGGGGCGTCACAAGATGCGACGAACCGACGCAGGACTGGACGCACTACGTCCGAATCGGGGCTTACGGCCTTAGCGCAACGAATGCGGACGAGATCATTCAGGACGCGCGGGCCAGTCACGTTTTCGGCATCGAAGTCGATAACGACGTTACTGGGCGATACGACAGTTTTCTGGACCCTGCCGAAAAGTTGCAGGCGATTCACACGCTGGCGGAAAAAGCTCACGCCGTCAGAAACAAAGCATTCGTCTACATCGCCGGCACGGAATGCATCACCGCCAACGCGGAGAAATCTCCGCATTCCGTCCTGAAGGACCATCCCGATTGGCTGCAGCGGAAACTCACGGGGGAACCCGCGGTCTTCGCGTCGGAGGCTGCGTTTTGGATCAAGCCCGGTGACGAAGACGTTTGGATCAGCCCCTACGCCGCACCCTGGCGAAAGATTTACATGGAACGAGTCCGCCAGATCGCAGCCACGGGTATTGACGGCATCTACGTCGACATCCCCTACTGGATGACGCATTTCGATGGTTGGGAAGACTCCTGGGCCAGCTTTGATGACTTCACGATTGCCGCGTTTCGCCAAAAGACGGGGCTCGATGCGCGCAAGGACCTCAAACTTGGCGATTCGTCGGATGCTAACTTTCGTAAGTGGGTGGAGTTCCGGATCGATACGTTGACGGAGTTTGTGCGGGAAATCCGCGAGAATGCACGTGCTGTCAATCCCGCCACTGTCGTCATTCCGGAAATCTATCCGGGCATCGAGCAGGAAGCAGCGCGCGTGGGCGCCGACGTCTACGAGATGTACGGCGTCGTTGATGCGATCGCCCACGAATACGAATTCGGCGGCGGCGATCACATGGCCTCCTCGCGCAGCCAGCTTGACTGGCTCCTCTATCAGGTAGGAATGCTCTCGTTCCGAGCTTTTGCCGAGGGAAAACCCACCTGGGTACTCAATTATTCCTGGGATGGAGACAAGGGAGTGGATCCTAGAGAGGCCATGAAAACGCTCGCGGCTTCACAAGTAATGGCGGGAGTCAATTTTTGGGACGCGCCAGGGCATTCTATGGCTGGTTCGAACGATCTCGCTACGCGAACGGCCATTTTTCAATGGATTGCCACACAGGAAAAAATACTGTACGCGCCTCGACTTCCGATCCGGCCGGTTGGCGTTTATTTTTCTCCAGCATCCCGGAACTTCGATGCTCCGCGGTTTCTCGCTTCTTACCGCGGCACCTTACTTCTGCTGCTCCAGAATCACATTGAATTCCAGATTGTTACTCCGCGCACTTTGGCCAAGTTTCGTGGTCCCCAGCTCATTTTGCCCGACGTCTCTTTTCTTGCGGATATAGAGCGTTCCGAGCTAAAGAATTTCCTGGCTGGTCACGGCCGACTGATGATCAGTGGTTTGGATTCGACGGCACTTCCAGCCTCGGCCCAGATCATGCATTTCAAAGAGTCTCCTGCCGTGGCCTATCTTACGGGCCTGGAAAAGGGCATTGCAGAAGGCTCAAAGCACGCCCCAGCGGAATTTTTGGCAGTTTTGCAGCCTAATCCAGAATTTCTGATCGAAGCAGGGCCGTTGGTCGCCGTGAATATCGGCTCAGTGGACGGCAAGCCTCATGCATTCTTCGTGAATTTTGCCGGCCTTGTTCCGCATCGTAATCTGGTGCCGTTGCCGGAATCCAATGCGCGTATCGTTGTTCCCGCAAGCTGCAAGTGTGGCCTGGACTTTCTCCCTTTTCTCGGAAAGGTGCGGCGGATCGAAGGCAAGGCCAAAGGGAATCGCCTCGTTTTCGAATTGCCGGCTTTTGATCGTGGATCAGTGGCCTGGATAGAAAACACAAAGTAAACTCAATACGTTGCAATATTGAATTCTCGGAGAAGATTTTGACCCTCTCGCCCGGCAAGCAGAAAGGATTGGCCGCCGTCGCGGATCAGCGTGGCACAATCGCCGCATTGGCGATCGACCAGCGTAGCGCTCTTCGCAGCCTTTTTTCCAAAGCCTCCGGCCAGCCGCCAGAAAGCGTATCCGCGGATCTAATGATCCGCTTCAAGGAGGCGGTCAGCCGGATTCTCACACCCCACGCCAGTGCTATTTTGCTGGATCCCGAATTTGGCCTCTCTGCTGCCTCGCAGCGCGCGAAAAATGCAGGATTGCTGCTTGCCTATGAGAAGACCGGTTATGACAAGTCGGTTCGGGGCAGGCTTCCCAGCTTACTGGACGGCTATTCCGTCGAGCGGCTCCTGCAAGAGGGCGCAGACTGCATCAAGGTTCTCCTCTACCACTCACCGTTCAGCACCGCCAAAATCAACAGCGTCAAGCAAGATTGGGTCGAGCGCATCGGTCGAGAATGCGCCGCGGCGGATACGCCGTTCTTTCTTGAACTTGTCAGCTATCACGATGACATGGACGAGAAAGGCGCCGAATTCGCACGGATCAAACCCGACTCCGTGACCCGTTCTATCGAAGAGTTTTGCAAACCCCGCTATCGCGTGGACGTACTCAAGGTCGGGGTTCCGGTCAACATGGCTTTTGTCGAGAGCCCGAATACGGTGAGCTCCGCCGTGCTTTACTCCAGGAAAGACGCCAAGGCGCTTTTTCGTCGCGCTTCCGAGGCCGCATCGCTTCCCTTTATTTATCTTTCCGAAGGAGTTAGCAACGAAACCTTTGCCTTCGCCCTCGAACTTGCCGCTGAAGCTCGCGTGCGATTCTCTGGCGTGCTCTGCGGCCGTGCTACCTGGAAAGATGGTGTCTCGGTTTTTGTGCAACACGGTTTTGCCGCTCTTGAGGATTGGCTTCACGTCCACGGCGTCCGCAACATTCATAACGTCAATGCCGGCCTTGCCGCTGCGCATCCGTGGTTTGAAAAAATCTCGGTTGCCCCCTCGATACCGGGAAAGGATTAGCTCGCTCGCCGTACCACTATGTTCCTTTGCGTTAGTCCGAATCCGGCGATGGATACGCGGATCCTCGTGAAGGATCTGCAGCCCGGCCAGGTGCATCGTGTAAAAAGCTCTTGCGCACGCGCGGGTGGCAAGGCGGCGCACGTCGCCATGGTTTTGCAAACTCTGGGACGGACACCTCTGTGGATTGGTTTTGTTGGCGGTGAAACCGGTAAGGATCTCGTCTCCGGACTCGAACGCTTTGGCATTCGTGTTCACGCGTGCCCGACGCGACAAAGAACGCGCGTCAATCTGGAGATCATTGAAGACGACGGACGCGTCACCGAGATTCTCGAACCAGGTGGTGCGCCCTCACAACTTGAAGGCATCGAATTTCACAAAAAATGTGAGTCCGCGTTTGCCCAGGGCCGGGAACAACTCACGGTGATTTTTTCTGGAAGCCTTCCACAAGGTCTAGAGGACAGCTACTACGCATCTCTCATCGAGAGCGCGAACTCCTTTGGCTGCCGCACGTTTCTTGATACCAGCGGTGAACCTCTCCGCCTCGCCTTGGCCGCGTCGCCTCATTTTGTTAAGCCGAATCGTCAGGAAGCGGAATCGCTGCTTGGCTACTCCATCCGAGATCTATCCGTTGCCGCACGCGCCTTGCAGCAACTGATTTCTCTCGGCGCGCGGACTGCGGCAATCAGCATGGGAGCGCAGGGACTGCTCTGGTGCGCGGGAAAGGGTGAACCTGTTTATCACGCTCCCGCGATCGCCCTCAAACCGCGCTCGACAGTCGGCTGTGGTGACGCCACGGTGGCTGCTTTTGCTCACGCCGCTGCTTTCGGCCTTAGTGTCGAGGAAACATTGAGACTGGCAACTGCCTGCGCCGCGGCAAACTGTCTGGCAGAGTCGCCAGGTGGCGCCCGGGTCGCTGACATTGAGAGTTTACGGAACCAGGCAAGGTCGGAAGTTTTCTTAAATGCCGGATGACGCGCTATCTTGTCTCGGTTGGTCAAGTATGTCAAAGTGATTAGAACGGAATAAAAAGAAGGTTTTCGAAAGAAAACGAAAGAACCGAGCCGATGCTGAACGAAGAACGCCGCCGCCAAACCGTGGAACTCCTTCAAAACGAAGGCCGGGTCCTCGTCCGCGATCTTTCCAAGCGCTTCCACACCTCGCTCATCACAATCCGCAAGGACCTGGAGTTGCTTCACCATCAGGGCCTTCTCGAGCGCACTCATGGCGGTGCCTTGCCGGTCCGCACGGGCGCCCTCCACGATCGCTCGCTTCAGGAAAAGGAGCGGCTCTTCCGCCGGGAAAAAATCCGCATCGCCGCTGCTGCCGTGAAAATGATTCAGCCCGGCCAGGTGGTCATCCTCGATTCGGGCACCACGACGTCCGCCATCGCTCGCGCCTGTGCGCATTTTCGCAGCCTGACGATCATCACTAATGCGACAAACATCGCAGCCGAGCTTGCCGGAACAGCTGTCGAGGTCATCCTGACCGGCGGCACATTGCGCAAGAATTCGTTCTCGCTCGTCGGTCCGATTGCCGAGGAAACGTTGCGCCGGTTGAGCGCCGATCTTCTCTTCCTCGCTGTCGATGGCTTTGACGTACGCTACGGCCTTACGACCCCGAACCTCCTGGAAGCTCGGGTCAACCGCGCAATGGCGGAAGCGGCCCGCCGCACGGTTGTCGTGTGCGATTCGAGCAAATTCGGCCGTCGCAGCCTGTCGCTGATCATGCCGACTTCTGCGGTTCACGAAACGATTACAGACCGCAAGATTCCGAAATCTCAATTGAAGGCTCTGCGTGATTCTGACGTCGAGGTGACCCTCGTCTAGAACTACCTTTTCAAGAGCGTTTCAATGACTGCCGCGGACAAACAGTGCCGTCGAGGAAATGAACCGATGCCAACATCCGACTCACCCCTTCAGAAGTCACACACGCTCGCTGAGATCTTGTCCCAGCCGGAAGTTTGGCTGACTGTGTTGCAACAGGCTCAATCGAGTCCCGCATTTCAGTCCACTGTCGAACAAGCGTCGTCCCGCCGGGAATGGCTCTTTCTTGGTTGCGGCACCAGCTTTTATCTCGCTGAAGCGGCCGCCGCCACCTGGACCCTGCTCACCGGCCAGTTTGCCCGCGCGCTTCCGGCGTCTGAGCCGCTGCTCTTTCCCGATCTTGCGCGTCTGGCTACGCCGGGTCTGCAGGCCGTCGTGATTTCCCGTTCGGGTCGCACCTCCGAAGCCCTTCGCGCCGCGCAAATTCTTTCGCGCGATTACAAGGTTCCTACGCTCGGAATTACTTGCGCTTCCGGGTCGGCTCTTGCGCAGACCTGCGATCTCACCCTGGAACTATCCGCTGCAGACGAAAAAAGCACAGTGATGACGCGCTCGTTCACATCGATGCTCGTGGCCCTCCAGCACCTTGCCGCCTCCTGCGCCGGCGCCCGCACGATTCTTGAAGCCGCTCCTATCGTTTCGGTTCAACTCGCCGCCCAGATTCACGGTTTCGACAGACGGATCGAAGCCTTCGTTGCGGGCCGCGACTTCGCGAACTACGTATTCCTTGCTCAAGGCCCTTTTTACGCGGTGGCCCGAGAAGCAGGTCTTAAAGTCACGGAAATGTCCTGCGCCTATGGCCAGACCTACCACACTCTCGAGTTTCGCCATGGCCCCAAAGCCATCGTCGCTCCGGAAACCTGCCTCACGTTTTTTCTTAGTGAGAAGGGGTACGAGGCGGAATGTGAGACTCTGTTTGAAATGAAGGAACTCGGCGGCACGATTATCGCCGTTTCGAACCGCGCGAGCGAAGCCGTTCGCCGTTCGAGCGATCTCGTCCTCGAACTTGGCGCGACAGCGCCGGAGATTTCTCTTCTCGCGCCTTTCATTGTCCCCATCCAGCTACTCGGTTTTCATACGGGAACCAAGAAAGGTCTCGACCCAGATCATCCGCGCCACCTGAGCCGTGTCGTGATTCTGGACTGAGCGCACTGGCGAGACTCCGTGAGCAGCGAAACTCAGTTCGATCTCAGCGTGGTGGGCGAGCTCAATCTGGACCTCGTCCTGTACGGCCTTCCGGAAGAGCTCGAGTTCGACCGCGAGCATCTCGCCACTGATCTACGCCTTACTCTCGGCAGTTCCTCTGCGATCTTCGCTCACAATTTCGCGCTGCTGGGCAACCGTATCGGTTTCAGCTCTGCCATTGGAAGTGATCCTCTGGGTGATCTTTGTCTGGCTCGTCTCGCGGAGAGCGGCGCTGACCTCTCGCGCGTTCGCCACTTCGCCGGCAGACAAACTGGCCTTACGGTGATTTTGCCAGGTCCGAAAAAGCGCTACATTCTTACCTATCCCGGCGTCATGGCCGAGATGCGCTTCGAGGATCTTGATGTGGACTATATTTTCAGCGCGCGCCACCTTCATCTGTCTTCTTATTTTCTTCAACGCGCGCTCCGCCCTCGTGTCCCGGAATTGTTCCGTCTTGCAAAAAAGGCGGGGCTTACGACTTCACTCGATACAAATGATGACCCCGACGCCCGGTGGGAGAGCGACGTTTTCGATGCGATCCAATTTGTCGATGTTCTCTTGCCCAATGAATACGAAGCTTGCCGCCTCGCAGGCTGCGAGGACTCAATGGCCGCTGCGGAAAGGCTTTCAGGGAAGGTTCCACTCCTCGTCATCAAGCGCGGCGAAAAAGGGGTCCTCGCGCGTAAAGGAAGGGAATCATTCGAAGCTGCAGGGCGCAAAATCGAAGCTGTTGACACCATTGGCGCCGGCGACAGTTTTGACGCCGGGTTTCTCCACCAATTTATTCGCGGCGCCAGAATTGAAGACTGCCTGCGCTATGGCAATCTTGCCGGCGCACTTTCCACCACGCGCCAGGGTGGGACGGAAGCCTTCCGCGACGCCGCGCATCGCACTGCATTTCTGAATCGTTGATCGTTCTGCGACGTTTCTTATTGCGCCGCAGGCTTTGCTTCCAGGAGCAAACTTCCCTTGAAATCCACCGCCAATTTCGCGACGGGTCCGCTCACCATTCCGTAGTCATGGTTATCGACGTAGTCCACGACGCGGTAGGTTTTCGGTTCGAGACCTCGCAACTCCACTTCGCCACGATAGGTCCCCGATTTTCCTCCCGTTTTCCCGGGGGGCTCCGGCGCGTAGAACGCGAAGTACATCTCTCCATCCTTGGCGATTGCGTATGCCTCCGGCGAATCGTATCCGTACACGTATAAATCCAAGAATGTTCCTTTGGAAAGCATCTTTTGGTTGTAAAGCTTGATCCACTTCTTCCACGCCGGTTCTTTTTCCGTATTCAGATACACGTTCTTGAACTTTGGCCCGTAGTCCGGCCACGTGAACTTCGTCCCCAATACTCCGCCAGTACCGAGCGTTGACGCGAAATCGCTGCCCGTATCCTGCTCGTCTCCGCCACTTGGATTTGAGATTTCGGTGAGCTCGACATGGTCGCCGTAGACCGCCCCGCTCGGCCCTAGCAGGGCTTTGTACATTTTGATTCGCCGCCGCACTTGAACCGATCCCACGGGATCCGCCGTCACCGCCTGATCCATGTATCTGAGCCAAGCCAGGCTTGGCGGCGTTCCGCACGGGCAACTTTGCGTCACACTTTCCGCCTTGAGAGCCCGAGTTGTTTCGAAAATCGTCTTGTACACCTCGCCCATGGCATTTACGGAATCGAGCGGCGATTTGTGATGATGCGTTGGGTTGTAGCACTTCGGCGTTGCGTAAATGTTGTCGAGCTTGTGACCGTCGAAGTCCCATTCGTGGATAAAGCGTTCCGTCAAGCTTTTGTAGTATTCGCGTACCTCGGGCACTGCTGGACAAAGCGTCGCCAAGTTGCGGGTCATCCGCGCCGGCTTGCCCTTTTCGTCTAGCACCAGCCAATCTGGATGTTGCTTCACCACATCCGACAAGACGTAGTTGTGATCTCCATATTTGTACTTCCCGTCTTCCACGGCGAGCGGCAGCCACCAGATCTGAACTTTCACTCCCTGTGCGTGAAAATCTTTTACCATCTTCTGAATCGCGTCCCCGCTGAACGTATCTGTTCTAGGCTGCCAGTCGCCGTAGTTGTTGAACCAGCGGTCGTCGAGCGTAGCCCAATGGATTCCCAACTCTTTCAGCTTGGGAATCGTGTCGGTCATCTGCTTTGGCGTCACGTTCGATTCGTATCCCCACCCGCACCAACTGACTGCGTAGTTCTCGTCGTTGTTCTTCGGCCGGGTCAATCCTTCGCGCTCCACCGCTTGTGACCACAAGCTCAGAGGCTCGAAGTAGTCCCCTCGATAGACCGCCAGGAAGGTCCGCGGCGTAGAAAAACTTTCTCCCGGCTTTAGAGTCACGTCCGCGGGAATTTCGACAAACGCTTCTATTCGCCCATCCGCTACCGTTTGTGCTGGAATCGAGATTGTCAGCGGCAACGTTTCCACATGTCCGATAGCCACACCTACATGCCGGGTCCAAAACGCCACTACCGGTATCCCGCCACCCACCCGTCCCAAGTCGTCTTTGGTTTCCACCGGCGCTCCAAACGGATTTTCCTGCGTGAACTTTGCTGGAATCGGCAGGACGTCATCTTTTCCCCACTTCAAGCTCGACCCGAAAAATGCCCACATCTCATGCGCCTTGGCACGGGGATCCGCAAGGCTGGCGTTCAAGCGGTGTTTCTGGAGTGCGATACTTCCAAGCGCGAAATCCCTTTCCCCAGCGTTCACATACGTCGCTGAGAGCAACGCCAGAGCGGGGAAGTCGTCATACACTTCAATCCCCACCAGTTCGTCCAATCCCCTCTTTCCGCTGTGGCCTCTTACTTCAATCCTTTTCCCCAGTTTTCCGAGCTTGCCGATCGCTTCTCGAATTTCTGCATGACTCAAATCGCGCGCAAAGTCATCCACCGAGAGTTTGCCGGACCTCACCACGATTCCTGCAGCCTGTCCCGCTTCATCGATCGTTGTAGTTGACGCCCCTTCCCTTCGGCGCGCCAATAAATTCCCGTTCGGGGTAAACACAAATTCTGCCTGATTCGTCTTGACGTGGATTCCGTCTCCTTGTTTTTCCACTGTCACGGAAGAAATCTGTGGCGCAGTCTGTCTCGTGGCTTCCTTCTCGCAACCCGCGGACGCGCCTACCGCGAAAAGGATCAGCAAACAGGCTGTTCTGACTCCGGAAAGACTCGTCCCTTGCATCGCTATTTCTCCTCGCGATACATCGCGAAAATCTTCTCTACATTTTGGTGATACACCTTTTCCAGAATTTTGTCCGGCAGTGCCACACCGTAGATCGCCCACCGACCTTGTCCCGGATATCCCCAATAAGGGAAGTACTCATCCGCTGTCTCGAGCCAGCGGAAGTAGTTCGCATACATTTCTGGAACCGGCTCGGAATCCGACCCAAATAGATCCGGTCCTGAAACGCGTCGAAAAACTTCGCCGCTCGATGCGGTTGCCTCCCCAACTCCCCCTGCCTGGCGCCAAATTCTACGTACTTTTTCAGCCAATCCGACACTGCATCTAGATTTTCCGGCCAGTTCGCGACATGCAGCGCAATAAAGGTGGTGTTTGGATGTTTCGCGAAAACGCGATTCCCCCTGTTCGAGCAACGTAAACTTGCTCGGAAACTCCGCTGCGCCAAAATTCCACGAGAGATTGTGCATTAACTCTTCATACCGTTCGTTCCTCGCATCAGTCGGCCCTAGCAGCAAGCCCATCGCTAATCTCGCTCCACCCCGATTGCGTTTCATCGGCAACACCTCTCACCCGAATCAATCGACAGAAGTGTACTTTGAAACGTATCAAAACGAAAGTAAGAGTAGCAAAACGAAACCAGAGGTTTTGCGATTCAGGGCCGGACCATGAGGAGCCGCTCGTTCCATGCGGAAACATGTGTTTACTGTTAAGCCCTTTAAAGACTTCAAAAATCGGATGGGCTATTGGTTTGGAGTGCCTACAAGGTGCATGTATGTGTCATCGTGGCGAAGATATTCTACTGCGGAGGATCGTTCGGCAGGCTCGGTGTTCTCCGTGCAGTCATGCCGCTGTCGGACCTCAAACCGCTGATGTTCGAAGAAAACTTGGGTTACGTTGGACACTTGTTCCCGGGAGAGAACCAAAAATCCTCGGCCCAAACCGTGATAGAGATCGTGCCAGGTGAGGAAGACGAAAGTTGGAATGCAGGGTTTTACGTCATTGAGAAGGCGCCTCTTCCCTTCGAGGACTCTCTCCGCAAACTCTGCAAGTCTGCCAGCAGGTCCGTTTGAAGCCTGAGCCGCCGGCGCCGCACGACGTCAATCCCTCATGAACAAACGGCCGACTCCCAGGGATTCTGGGAACAGAAATTTCTGAATGCCCTCGGATAGGAAAACCCAGCCAACGAGAATGCGAATGAGCAGAATCGCCTTTGCTGCGCGATTTGCCCAGAGTACATCCGTATTTGAGGTCATGGAACTATCTCCTCGGGCCGGCGCTGCGAACTCATCCGAACTTCTTCAGACATAGTCGAACAGAGTCATGAAGGCAAAGTCCATGTGAAGCTGCTAGCGGCAGTGAAACAGCGTCAAGCCAGGATTGTCGGCGACGAAATCGACTTCCGCCCGCAAGCGCGTCAGTGCCAGTCAGGAATCGGCGGCGGGAAACGCCCAGGGCGCTCGCTCAGATGCAAGTCCTCAGGACAAGGCACGATGCTGATTCGCGCTCGAATGAATCGACATCAGAAATTGGCTAAAATTCTCAATGAATCCACGAAAGCCAAAGCCACCCAAACAACAGCGTCAGCAGGGTAACAGGCAAACCGATCCGAAAGTAATCGAGGAAAGTGATTGCGGCTTCTGGCTGCGCGCGCTCGACCACGATGATGTTGGCGACAGAACCCGTAATGGTGAGGTTCCCCGCGAGCGTGCTGGCCATGGCCAGAGTCAGCCATGCAGAATGAGGATTGGCAAATTGAGTGACCAGCGATTTCAAAAGCATCACCGCGGGCACGTTGCTCACTACGTTCGAGAGTATGGCGGTGGCCAGCGTAAAGACCGCCAGGTGCTGCAAGTTGAAACGCTCACCAAGACGCAGTAGGTGCCGCGTCAGGCCCGCGTTTTCTGCACCTCCGACGATCAAAAACAGCCCGACGAAAAAGACGAGAAGGCCCCAGTCGACTTCCTCATATACCAAGTGGGGATCGCGGGTCCGTGTAATCAACAGGACGGCCGCGCCGACTGAGGCGACCAAGGCAGGCGGAAAACCGGCGAGGAATCCGGCGAGAACCAGAGCGGCTACCATACCCGCTTTCAGCAGCGCCGTGTGCTGAATTCGGACAGCGTTCACGACAGGTTCAGTGCGGACATCATGCACCCGGCCGCGGAAATATAGCCCCCACAGCACGAACCAATCAAGGAACAGACCTACTAGGGCAACCGGACCCAAGTGCAACAAGAAATCTCTATAGCCGATTCCGGAAAAAGATCCGATCAGGATGTTTTGCGGATTGCCGGTGATGGTCGCAGTGCTTCCGATATTTGACGCTGTCGCCACGGCGAGGAGATAAGGGATTGGCCCGATCCCCATTCGCCCGGTCACCTTCAGCACAAACGGAACCATAACCAGACAGATGATGTCATTGACGAAGAACGCGGAAAGCAATCCGCTGAGAAAGATCACGGTGGGGAGTAGATGATGCGGTTTCAGACGCGTAACCGCTAATTCCGTGACCCAATCGAAGAAGCCGGCCAAGTGTAGATACGCCACGACGAGCATCATCGAGAAGAGCAACACGATCGTGCCGAAGTGGATCAGGTGCAGGGAATTCTCTGCGCGTACGGCGCCTGTCATGAACATCAAGACAGCCCCGATGATGGCTGCGCCGGGGCGATCGATCTTCATGCCGGGAAATTTTCCCAGGGCGAATACGATGTAACTCGCAAGGAATACCGAATACGTGCCTAGGATGGCAAGGTCGGACATCACGGCTCCAGGAGATGAGCCGTTCATCTTAGCTTTCGCTCTCCAAACCGACAATCGACAAGGTGTTCCGAGGTGTTCCTGACGGTGGTCCAGCGGAATAGAGAATGGAACCAGTCCAATCCAAGCCGCGCAACGACCCATTCATTTATTAAATTCTGCTGGGGCTTAATCCAAGTTGGACGATGACCGGCGTTGCGCCTGTCGCGTTAAATGGAAACGTGGTACTCAGTCTTCACTAACCCGCTCGGATACTGCTGAGTGGCTACGTGACGCAGCCGTACGTCGCGCGGTAGCGTGCCGAATAGAGGAATTCCGTCTCCGATGAGCACAGGCACCCGCGTGATAATCAGGCGTTGAATGAGGCCCGCGCGCAGGAAGCGTTGAATCGTTATCCCTCCGTCGACGTAGAGGTGATGGGCTCCACTCGCAGCGAGCTTCGAAACGATCTCAGCAGGCGGGCCGGCCATCTGCTCTACAACGCCTCCGCGTACGGCAGAAAAGTCGAGGGGACGACTGCTCAGGACCACGACGCGTTTTTCACCATATGGCCAAGTCGCAAAAGCGAGAACCGTCTCGAACGTGTTGCGGCCTATAACGAGCGCATCGACGGTTGCTATGAATTCGTCGTAGCCATGGGGTTCGCCACCGCCCGGCGGCAGAAAGTCAACATCGCCGCTCGGACGCGCAATGAATCCGTCGACGCTGGTCCCGATGAAAACCGATATGGTCATCGTAGACTCCTCACAGTAATCCGAATCGGCGGGATCATATCTGGAGCGCGACGGCCTGATCAAGCACCGTCATAGCTCACATAACGATATGCGTCGATTACGAGGAGCTAGAGCAGATCGAACTGGCCTGACTATTTAGACCGCCATTTGTAGATCCTTTGGGATTTATTGTGCCGCTAGTCCGTAAGGTTACTCGTCGCGCAGCACCTGCATGGGATCTAGGCGAGCCGCACGGATCGACGGCGCCAGCGAAGCAGCCGCCACGACGACAAGCACAATCAGAACCACGCTTGATAAAGTCAGGCTATCGCTTGGCGAGACCCCGTAGAGCATTCCACTCAGGACGCGCGCGAATGCGGCAGCCAAACACCAACCCGCGAGACATCCGAGGAAAGTAACTCCCAGACCCTGCAGCAAAAACTGCTTGACGATTTGCCCTTGAACAGCTCCCAGCGCAAGCCGCAAGCCGACTTCACGTCGGCGCATATTCACGGTGTAACTGAGCGTTCCGTACAATCCCACGCAGGCAAGCGATACTGCAGTGATCGCAAAAAAAGCTAGTAGGACAGTGCGAAGACGATTCTCCGCAAATGCTTCGTCGATATGCTCTTCGAGCGGCGTGATATCGAAGACCGAGCGAGCCGGCTCGATCTCGTGGATCTTCTGCCGGATCGTCTCCGCCATAGCCATGGGTTCGCCGTGCGTGCGAACAAGATAATAGGGATCCGGGCCGCCGGGAGCGCCGAAGCACCAATACACCGTGGGACTTGGCTGACGATTTATGCCTTCCTCTCTGGCGTCGCCCACAATCCCTCGGATTTCGCCTGCGTCGTTCGGCCGCAGGAAAGAGTTGCCGACCGCCTGAAGATGACGGCCGATGACCGTCGATCCGGCGGAATAGGTCTCTGCAAAACTGCGATTCACAAGTACGTGTATGGAGTTCAACTCAGTGCGTCGCACGCCGGTGGGATCGACGAGAGCATTGGCAAATTTGGGCTCTCGGCAGAAGTCACCGGAGAGAAGGGGAATCTTTACGGTAGTGAAGTAATCTGGCGAAACGAAACGGCTTTGCGCCACCATCTTGCGTTCAGGATCTTGTTCTCCTTCGGTGAACTGCAAACCCGTTTGATACTCCGATGGCACTCCCGGCAGACCTGCGGAGGCGGCTGCCGCTTCCGCGCCCGGGAGGCTGCGCAACTCGTCGATTGTCCGGTCGATTCGTTGCGTGAGGCCTTTCCAATCGGCAGTTTCTCCATACGATCCGCTGATGTGGAAGGTCAGAACGTGGCTCGCCTCGAAGCCAGGTGACACGCGTCCCAATTCCTGAAGACTACGAAGCAGCAATCCGGCGCCAAACAACAGCATGACGGCCAAAGCCACCTGTACACCCACCAGCATCCACTGCAGTGGATTGCGTCCGGAAACCTGAGTGCGGTTAGCCTGGGCTAGCGAAACGGATATATTCCTCCGCGTCCCGCGAAGTGCAGGAAATAGTCCGCATACGAGCGTCGCGATCAGGGAACACGCCAGCGCATAGAGCACGATGCGCGCATCGAGCCGAATCTCTTCGACGCGCGGCAGGTTTCCCGCAAGCGATCGAAATACACTCGAAGCTCCGCCGGCGATGAATAGGCCGAGCGCAGCGCCGATGAATGCCAGCACAAACGCCTCGGTCAGTAATTGCGTGACCACCGCCGTTCGCGAAGCGCCGAGCGAAAAACGCACCGAGATTTCATGTTGACGTTGTGTTGCGCGCGCCAGGAGCAAAGCAACAATGTTTGTGCACGCGATCAGAAGAAGCAGCGAGACGGAGACGAACAGCATCCATAACGACCTCCGCGCAACACCAACGGTCGTTTCTTTGAGCGGTTGTATCTCGGCCATTAATTCGGCGTCTGGTTTTGGATATTGCTTTGCGAGTTGTTTCTGGACCGTTGCAAGATTTGCTCGCGCTTGCTCTGCGGTCAAATGTGGTTTGAGGCGTCCGATCACAGAGTACCAGGTGTTTTCTCTGCTCTGGGCATAGGGCGCATCCGGAGGGACCGGAATCCAGAGATCGGTATCACGGTCCGGAAACAGGAACGAAGCGGGCATAATCCCGACAATTGAGAAGGAAAATCCCATCAACCGCAGCTTCTTGCCGATAGCGTTTGGATCGCCGCCGAAGCGGCGTCGCCAAAAGCGATCGCTGATCAGAACGGCGTTCGGCCCGCCAAAATGTTCTTCGTCGGCGCTAAAGTCGCGCCCCAGCGCTGGCGATACTCCTAATACCTGGAGGAACCTGGGCGCCACAAATGCCTGCGTTACCTTTTCGGGAAGATTGCCCGAAGTCTCAGACCCGTCTTCTGTGTAGTACCCACTAATCGCCTGGAAGGTGACATTCATCCGATTCCAGTCTTCCAATCGAACGGGTGCCACGCGGGTCTGCGGATCTTTGACCTTGGGTTTGTACTGATGAAGTTCCGTCAGTTGGTCGCCGTCAGGGAACGGCAATGGCCGCAGGAGGATGGCATCGATCGCGGAGAAGACGGCGCTGTTCGCGCCTATGCCGAGAGCGAGCGTCAAAATGACCGCGATCGAAAATGAGGGTGACTTGCGAATGAAACGAAAGCCGGATTTCAGGTTTGCAAGTGTGGTTTCGATCAAACGGATACGGTAAACATCGCGTAGTTCTTCCTTCAGCTGCTCCTGCCCGCCGAATTCGAGGATGGCTTGGCGCCGAGCCTCTTCGGGCGCCATTCCCGCGGCGATGTTGTCATTCATCAGCTTTTCAATGTGAAAGCGAAGTTCGGAATCGAGTTGCGCATCCAGAGCGCGTTTGCGAAAAAGAGACTTCCACCAAAACATGGCGGCCTCCTACTGTGCCGTCTGAAGTATGTGGCTCACGGCTCCGGCAAGGCGGTGCCAATTCGATTCCTCGCTCGCCAACTGCTTACGGCCCTTTGCCGACAACTTATAGAACTTGGCCTGCCTGCCGTTGTCGGACTCGCCCCACTCGGCGGCGAGCCATCCTCGCTTTTCCAAGCGATGAAGGGCGGGGTACAGCGAGCCTTGTTGGACCTGCAGCACTTCCTTGGAGATCTGCCGGATTCGTTGGGAGATGCCGTAACCGTGCACCGGTCCTAGCTCGACAATTTTCAAGATCAGCATGTCAAGCGTGCCCTGTAGTAAGTCGGATTTCTCGATCGGCATCGCGCCTCCTAGACATTCGACATATATGTATCCTCCGCATAGGTAGATTGTCAAGGAGAGACAAGCGAATATCTCCAAGAGACGTCGGGGCGACACTGACAACCCTGGCGGTGGTAGCGTCGATTTTGACCATTGGTGCTAACGCAACTTGTTGTGGAATTGCGTGTTTTGTTCAGATCAAAGCTCGGCGGGGATTGCGTCGAGGATCCTTAAGGAGGTTGCTGGCCATGCGAAATCGACCTTTCACCCTTGTATATGGGGTTATGCTCATGCTCGCAATGGCCGGTTCTGCCGTAGCTCAGGACAATGGGGTACAGCAGCCCTCAGCGCGTCAGCAGCTTCAGCATATCCAGACGCCGCAATCGATCGACCAGGAACTTGCTCGCCTTATGAAGGATCTGGAGTTGACTCCGGAACAGAAGCAGCAGGTCCGGCCTCTGCTTGAGGAGCACCACGATAGGATTCAGACGCTGCTCGATAAGAATCCGGAAGCTTCGCGGCAGGAGCTTGCTCCGCAGATTCACGCTATCAGCGACGAAACGGACCGCAAGATTCATGCTCTGCTAACCAACCACCAGAAACGGTTGGAAAAGGCGATGCAGCAACGCGAGCATAATGGTGAAGAAAACAGGCGATCTGCTCCGCCTGCGGCAGCGTCGCCAGAGCCGTCTTCTTCGGCCTCTTGATATGTCTGGAATGCGGCCGAACCGTAAGGCTTTAACGTTCGAATTTCGCTGCGACGCAGAATAACAGTAGCCGGTGCCGTACCAATGAGTATCGGGAAGTCGGCCGCAGAGAAGTAAATAGAAAGCCAATCAGAGCTATAATCTGCAGGTCATTTTTGCGTGAAAACGAATGACGAACATTCTTGTGCTTATCGCTTCGCTTTGCTTATTTTCTGCTGGCTTCGACGCTGCAGAAATCCCACAGAGCCTACCCCAGTTGACACCTTGGAGATTCGAAGAGGTAGGGATCAAGGGAGCGCAAGAGAAACTGGTCGGAAGACTTTGGTACAAGAAGAAAGAAGTAATCGGGCAACTGGACGACAGAATTAATACAGATGTAGGGGTATTCATGTGGCGTCCCCAGCGCTGTGACCTCCCTCAATGCGGATGGTACAGAATCAATCCACAAAAGAAATATCCGCGCTGGAGAATTGTTGTCATCGATGAATCGGAGAAGGAGCCCCTCTGGCATCCCGTGCCACGTAAGCCATTTTGATTTGTTGCGCAGTTGACCACTGAAAGACTTCTCGGTTTTTGCTGTTCGCCGAAGTGTCTTAGGAGCACGCGCTCCTGTCACGCAAGAGGGTCACAAAATTGAATGCCAGTAGAGTCCTCCGCAGCTTCACGATTGTCCTTCCTTGCTCGAGTAGCGTGCCAGGGGTCGCTAGGGCCGCGCCGCGGAATTGTTCAACAAATCGCCGGTGCCGAGAACTTGGCCTTGCTTGACTTCAAAGATGATCTGCTGAACGGCCGAGAAGCTCTCGACGGGATTCCCATTAAGGACGATGAAGCTCGCTTCATAGCTGTCTCGCAATTTCCCGATCTTTCGGAGCGGGAAAATTGTTCCTGCCGTGGCAGAGCTCCAGATGTTGATCAGCTGCAGGTTGCTCATGACGTGAAGGGAGTTGATATAGAGAGCTTCCGGCAGTGTGTCGGCCCGGTAGGAATCGCTTCCAAGGGCGAGCCTGACGCGGTATCTCAGCAAGAGAGCAAGGTTCTTTGTGTTGAGTTGATCTTGCACGCTTCGCTTCGCCCCGGCGAGTTGCAACGCCGATCCTGCCAGCGTCGTGACAACGTATGTTCCTCGCCTTGCCGCGAGACGCGCGTCTGCTTCTGAAATCTCAAATTCGGATATCGGATGTGTTTCGGTGTCTGCTCCATACCGGAATCCCGGCATATGATTGATTTCATCGACACCTGCCACAAGGGCGTTATGGAAGTCGGCAGCGTTTTCGATATGCGTGGAAACGCGCAATCCCGTCGCGTGCGCCTTTTGCACAATTTCTGGCAAAAGGGCGGGGTCTAATCCTTTCCACGCGTAAAAGCGTGGATCGTCCCGGCGGCGGGCGTACTGGTCAGAATATAGGAGGTAGGTTTTTATGAAATCTGGATGGGTGCTGAGCAGGGTCGGCCACTTCTTGTCCAGCTCTGTCAGGTTATCAACGGTGTAGTAGAACCCAGCCTCCGCATCCGCGTTTGTCCACTTCCCGGTCCGAATCACCCGTTCCGGAATTTCCACAGGATGCCCGCCCGATCCGGTCAGTGAGCCGTTCGAGAAACTCACGTCGATCGTATCCGGACGATTGAGCTTTGAACGTAGCGAATCGCGGTCGCGAGCGAGATTATTGGGATTCTTGACGTAAAAAATGCCGTGTCGAAGATATGTCGCGCTCAGCTCGTCAGTCTTATTAAGAGTTTCCACATTGTGGTTATGCGCCTCCCCAAATGGCGGCACAACGAAACCCTGGCGCAGATCTATCGTGCGGTCAACGTGCGCAGGACGCCGGAACGTCAACTGGCCAGCAACTGTATAAGCAGTCTTGCGCTCGAATGAGCGGCCGTTGAACCAATTTCCATTGGTGAGTTCAAGTGTCGGCGCACTTTGCAGTGATGAAGCAACTTGGGCGCTTGCGGCAGAGATCCCCAGCCACACGACGGCGAGCGCTAGCATATTGATCCGCAACACTCGCTTTCTGGTACCCATCCTCGCTCCTTTGGATCCGACTTGGCTTATAGTGTCCTTTTAATCTCAACAAGGACCGGGAAGATCTCAAGATTTGAGTGCTTGAACGATGATCGCGTGCTCGATCCGAGAATGCGCCCCCATAGAACTGCTTATGTTCATGCCAGGCATGTCTTTGGTTCGCTTCCCATCTTCTTTCCCCTGGTCGTCCCTCCTACCTCTATTGGCCGACGCGGACATGAGCGTATTTATACTGTCGCGTTTGGGCCGATGTGCCTAAGTGCCTGCTCTGCGTGCACGTCACATCTCGCCGCTACTCGCAATGCGCAATACGGAAAACGGCAGCGGTTTGGGACGATGGCGCTGGGTGATAGAACGTACCTTCGCGTGGTTGAACCGGTTCCGTCGTCTTCGCCTGCGGTATGAGAAAAGAGCAGATATGCACAAGGCGCTTTTATCGCTCGCGCGCGCTCTGATTTGCTGGAAGTTCCTCCAGGGTTACTTCCCGTGATCCGCGCCTTCCAAACCGCAAATGAGAAAATTGAGGAGCGTTTCTTTTCATGGTCGACTACTTCCGATTACCCCGAATCGGAGTCTGCCCACAGATAGCTGTCCGGTTCCGGGACGACCTCTTCCCGCAACCGGACAATTGCGGGCGTCCCCGGCGTCGGTAAACCACTAAGTATAACTAGCACAGGGAGTTAAAAGAGAGGAAGATCGGAGGAATATGTGCCCTTGCCTGACCGGAGTTCAGGGGATGTGGCCATGCAAACGCTTTGGCAGGACCTACGGTACGGGGTTCGCATGCTGAAGAAGAATCCCGGATTCACGGCCGTCGCCGTGCTGACTCTGGCAGTGGCCATTGGCGCAAACGCCGTGGTTTTTAGCGTAATGAATGGTTTGATCCTGCGTGCGCTGAATGTGCCCCGGCCGGAGGGCCTCTACCTAATCGAGCGCGGAATCGATAAGGATTCGAGTCAGTCGTATCCCGATTATCTCGATCTGCGCGATCGCAACCGCAGATTTGATGGTCTGATCGCGTATAACATCTCTCAGGCGAGCCTGGACACCGGCAAGAATCCATCCCGCGTCTGGGTCTTTGAAGTGAGCGGGAACTACTTCGACGCCTTAGGCACTCAGCCGTATCTTGGCCGCCTCATTCACGCGTCCGATGAGCATGGCCCGAACAGCGCTCCCGATATCGTGCTCACCTACGCGTATTGGCACAGTCATTTTCAGGATGACCGCAGCGTGGTGGGCCGCGTTCTCCAGCTCAACAGGCATCCCTTTACTGTCATCGGTGTAACGCCGCCCGGGTTCCGCGGGACTGTATTGATTTTCTCGCCCGATTTCTTTGTGCCCATCGTTAACCAGGAACAGGTGGACGGGTGGAGCGGACTAAACGCGCGCGGAAACCGTTGGGTGGGTGAGGTACTTGGACATTTGAAGGAGGGAGTGACTCCGGCGCAGGCGGTTGCCGACCTGAACTCGATTGGTTCCGATTTGGAAAAGAGCTATCCCAAAGAGGACGGCCAGATGAGCTTTACCGTGGCGCGTGCAGGTCTTCCTGGCGGCGCGTTTGGCAGTGCGCTGCGGGCATTCCTTACGGGATTGATGCTGCTCGCGGGATTAATTCTGCTGGCCGCGTGTGCCAATCTGGGCAGCCTGTTTGCCGCGCGCGCCGCTGACCGTTCCCGGGAAATTGCACTGCGAATCGCGCTCGGAGCGGGCCGCACACGTATTTTGCGGCAACTATTTACCGAAGCTCTGCTGATTTCACTCATGGGAGGCGCTGCCGGACTGTGGGGCAGCGTAGTGCTGTTGCATGGGCTGAGCGCGTGGCAGCCATTTCCCCAATATCCCCTGAATATGCCGGTGAACCCTGACGGAAATGTTTATGGAATGGCATTGCTGTTGAGTTTTGCGAGTGGGTTCCTGTTTGGAGCGGTCCCGGTGAAGCAGGTGCTTCGCACGGATCCGTATCAGATCGTCAAGTCCGGATCGACGGCCGGGGTAGGGCCGCGGATTACGGCCCGAGATTTGTTGCTTGCGGTGCAAATTGCGATTTGTGCAGTGCTGGTCACGTCATCCATGGTTGCGGTTCGCGGACTGGTACGCGCGCTGCACAGCAATTTCGGGTTTGAGCCGCAGAACGCCATCCTCGTCGATGTCGATTTGAATATGGCTGGTTACAAAGCCGACAGAGTGCCCGCAATGCAAAAGCGGATGATCGATGCGATGGCGTCAATTTCTGGGGCAACGTCCGTGGGATTGGTCAACATTCCACCATTACATGCGGCCTGCTGTAACGAGTCGAATGTCTTTACCGACAAAACGACGGATCTGAGGCCATCGAATGCCGCGGCTCAGGCCATACTGTTCAGCATCTCTCCCGAATACCTCCATGTGGCGGGCACGCCGTTGCTGGCCGGCAGAGATTTAACATGGAATGACGACAAGAATGCGCCGCGCGTTGCCGTAGTGAATCGGTTATTTGCCAGCAGAATGTTCGGCTCCGCAATGAACGCACTAGACTGGTATTACAAGATGGACGATGGAACGCGCATTCAAGTGGTGGGCATTGTAGAAGACGGAAAATACAGTCCGAACATCACCGAAGAGCTACGGCCGGCGATGTTTCTGCCAATCCTGCAATCACCCTCGACGGAGACCTGGCTGGTGGTGCGCTCAAGCGGCAATGCGCAGCCGTTGGCGGCAGCCATAAGGACCAAACTGCGGGACCTAGACTCCGGGCTGCCACTTTTCATCCAAACATGGAACGAAGCAATGGACGGCGCTCTGTTTTCCTCGCGCATGGCGGCGTTGTCGCTGGGTGTGCTGGGCGTGATGGGCGCGATGCTGTCTATCACCGGCGTCTTTGGAATGGCGGCGTACTCCGTAAGCAAGCGGCTGAAGGAATTGGGAATTCGTATGGCGCTCGGCGCGCAGCGTAAGGAAGTGTTACAAGCAGCGTTGGGACGCGCATTCAAATTGCTCGCATTTGGTTCCGCAACCGGATTGCTCCTCGGAATTCTGGCGAGCCGTGTGCTGGCTTTCATTGTGTACCAGGCAACTCCCCGCGATCCGCTGGTATTGGCTGGCGTTGTCCTGGCTATGGCTTTGCTGGGGCTAGTCGCTACGTGGATTCCGGCGCAACGCGCGCTGTCGATTGATCCTGCGATATTGCTGCGCGAGGATTGAATTACTGCGGCACAGGTTGGAATAGGTTCTTCGACTCGTCCGTGTTCCGGGCGGTTGGTCGGCAACTCCGTCCCTAATCGGGATTGTGGAAGAGTAGCTCGTCATACGACTAGACTCCGGCCCAGACCTGGCTGCAGAGGTTGTGTGCGGGATCGCCTGTTTTCGTCGTGTAGCGTAACTTTTTGACAGCCTCCGCCGTATCTCAGGCTAAACCTCTCACAAGCAAGGACACATGAGTTCTACCAAGAACCCAGGCAGATTCGCAGGCTTGCTGTATCTACTCACGTCAATAATTGGTTTCTTCGCCATGGGTTATGTCCCCAGCTGTGAGGAACGAGCGTGGCAACTTGCGGAATAACTTCCGATCGCCCCGTGAGAACGGTCGACGTTTCTCGTCGGACCTCATCTAGGCTATGCCAAACTTCAGAATCGGCGGGCGTTCTGGGATATTGCAGGTGCGCGAGTCGCTTGACCGCTATCCCTTCGAAGCATAGAGTTTCCGCAATCCTTCTACGTCTACGACCTGCCATGCCACAAAGAGACGTTTTGCCGGACTCTCTCACGGAGGCGAGCTTGAGGAACGGCCTCGCAATTTCATCGATCTCGACAGAAACGACGACGATTCGGAAAGTGCAGATTCGGATCATCCCTTTCATTTTCCTTCTTTACATCGTTGCCTTTCTCGACCGCATCAACATTGGGTTCGCCGCGCTGACGATGAACAAAGAGTTGGCCATCACTAGCCAGCAGTTCGGATTGATCTTTGGGATTTTCTTTGTTGGCTACTTCCTCTTTGAAATCCCCAGCAATCTGCTGCTACACAAAATTGGAGCCCGCATCTGGATCGCCCGCATTCTGATTACGTGGGGAGCTGTGGCCGCGCTGACGGGTTTTGTGCACAGCGTCCATCAGCTGTATGTTGCGCGGTTCCTGCTCGGCCTGGCTGAGGCGGGTTATTTCCCTGGAATCGTTTTGTATCTCACATACTGGTTTCGCCAGCGGGAACAGGCGCAGGCGCTTGCGCTCTTCCTGACGGGCTTGCCTGTCGCCAGCATTCTAGGTTCGCCGGTTTCCGGTCTCATCCTCGATCACGTGCACTGGCTCGGCCTAAGTAGTTGGCGGTGGCTCCTGATCTTGGAGGGAATTCCTGCCATAGTCCTCGGCTTCCTTACTTACTTCCTGCTTCCAAGCCGACCTCAGGAAGCCAGGTTTCTGAGAGCAGATGAGAAGGAGTGGATTCGAGCAGAGTTGGAGCGCGAAGAACAGCAGAAATTGGAGCAACGTCAATACTCTGCGCTCCAGGCTTTGGCAAGCGGCCGTGTGTGGCATCTGGTCTTGACGTATTTTGGCCTGACGATCGGCATATCTGCGATGAGCTCTTGGGCGCCACAGTTGGTGAAATCACTCTCTAGTCGATATTCCAATAGCGAGGTCGGACTCTTGTTGACGATTCCCAATCTCGTGGGCCTCGCCGTGATGATCTTGATTTCCAAGAGCTCCGACCGCACTCTCGAGCGTCGGTATCATGTGGCAATTCCGGCCATCATGGCAGGCATGGCTCTCGCACTGCTGGGCACAACTCGTTCCCCATTCTATTCCGTGACCCTTTTAACCTTCCTTGCGATTGGTCTTTACAGCTTCATCGGACCTTTCTGGGCGCTGCCCAGCGAGTTTCTAACGGGATTCTCGGCAGCAGCCGGTATCGCCTTAATTAATTCCGTCGGAAATCTCAGCCAGCTTGCCGGACCATATATGATCGGGGCGATCGCTATGAGAACGGGGAACCTCTACACAGGCCTGGCCATTGCTGGGGTGCCATTATTTATAGCAGCGACGCTCGTCTTGCTCCTGCCAAGGAGAGTACGATCGGTAGCAAAGGGCTAATCCGTGCCGAATGCTCGCAAGCCGGAAGTTAACCGCGGCGCACCAGGCTTCAGGGTGGCTTGTGTTTCTTGAGAGGGTTTTGCTACACGCTCTAAACACAAAATGCCGTAGAGCCGTAATCTTCACAGAGATCTTCATCGCCGACAATTGTGCAACCGAAGCTAGTGCACGAGTATCGATCGGGTCGGCAACGCCTCCGGCGCTCTCAGCCTTGTGGCATGCCTGGAGCGGAGGTCGTAAATCCGAAAATAGGGAATCTTTGCTCGTCGAAGAGTTTTTCGCCAAACAGTTTTGAACGTAGTCTGGTGCCCACCTCGAATCCAATGGCGCCCCGAATTCCTCATCACTGGTCGGGGTCTGCCGATCTGCCGTTCGCAAATTGAGTGCGTTCGCCGGAAATCGAAGTGCCTGCCCTTGTGCAACATATATTGAAATCACTTGACATCATGCAACAAACGTTGTATCTGGATCTGCAGATTTGGCTCCGGGGGGATCCTTGGTTCACTTTGGCGGAATCCGCGTGGAAAACTCAGCGAGCGCAACTGCATCCCACGCGCTGACGGCGCTCGAGAGTCGCTTTGCCAGGGCCCAGTCGAACCTCAATCCCAGCCGCCGCAAGCTGCTCCGTATGATTTTGGAGAATCCGGAGGATACGTATTATTTGTCTTCGCGCGAACTGGCTAAGCACTATCAGGTGGACGCCGCTACCATTGTCCGCACCATCCAAGTGCTGGGTTATCGGAAATTCGCGGAATTTGTGGCCGATTTGCGCACGCACTTCGTCACACGGATCACTCCCTACACAGTTTTGAAAGCAGCGTCGAAGGAAAAGCGCACCGTCGCTGACCGTATTCGTCACAACATGGAACTCGATCTGCGAAATCTGCAGGCTCTGCAATCGACCGTCGATCCGGTGCGCCTTGTCGCTCTCTCGAAGCAGGTCAAGAGAGCTCGCCGCGTCTTGGTGGTTGGCATCGACCTAGCCGCGGCGCTTAGTTGGTACTTGGCCTACGGACTCATGACTCTCGGTTTTGCGGCCGATGCTCCGACCGGCAGCACCGGAAATGTGCAAAGAAGAGTCCGCACGCTCAATTCCAAGGATCTGCTGATCGCGATCAGCTTCGGCCAGTGCCTTCGCGACACTGTCGAAGCCGCGCAGCGCGCGAAGAAACAGGGTGTCCCCACTTTTGGGATCACCGATAACGAGACCACTCCCATTGCTCGCATTTGCGACAACAGTTGCTTTGCGTCGGTGGCCAGCCCCGCGTTTGTCGGCTCCTACGTTGCGCCACTGTCCTTGTTGGGTGCGATTTTGATGGCCTGCGCGCATACGCAGACGGCGCGCGCTCTCAAACTTCTACGGCGTAGCGAAGAAGAAGACCGCGCCGATCATCGCTGGTACCAATCGACGAACAGCGGAGCTCGCCAAGCGCACGAATGAATGCCGCGACCAAGCGAAATTCTCGGAGAGAGATTACCTGGAGGCAAGGGCATGAACACAAAAATGCGGCGCACTTTCTTCTCCAGCGTTCTTTCCGTCCGTAAGTACGGACGCGCCGGCCGATCGGCCGTGGTTCTTATTCTTCTCGGGTCCCTGCTCTTGGCGAAATCTGCTAGTGCCCAGACCGCTTCAACCGGTGCAATCGCAGGTACGGTGACTGACCAGAGCGGCGGGGTGGTAACTGCCGCCGCCGTGCGTGTCACAAACGTAGCGACGGGAGAGACGCGAGAATTTAACTCGCAGCACAATGGCAGCTATTTAGCGCCCCTCTTGACTCCAGGCGCGTATCGAATCGAGGCGTCAAAGAACGGATTCAAGACGATCTTGCGCACGGGAGTGCAGGTGATCGTTACTGAAACTCAGACGGTCGATCTCATCTTACAGCTTGGGGCAATTTCCGAGCGAATTGACATCATCGCAGACGCCAATATTCTCGAGACTGAGAACGCGGCGCTGGGACACGTGACCGATGAAAAGATGGTCGAGGGACTACCACTTGTGACGCGAAATTACACACAGATCCTTGGGCTGTCACCCGGAGTATCTGCGGACGTAAACGATGCGTCGGCCCTGGGAACAGGTACGGCGATATTCTCCGCCCACGGCGGTGTGGTTGCCGACAACAATTTTCAGATGAATGGACTTGGTGTGAATGATCTGCTCTTTGGGGTCGTTCAGATCCCTATTCCCAACCCGGACACGATTCAGGAATTTAAGGTGCAAACAGGAGTATACGACGCTTCGTTCGGTCGGAATGCGGGAGCGAACGTAAACGTTGTGACCAAGGGCGGCGGAAACCAATTTCATGGCTCCGCGTTTGAGTTTTTGCGGAATGATGCGCTCAACGCGAACAACTTTTTCCTGAATCGCGAAGGGAACCCGCGCGGAGTGCTAAAACAAAATCAATTTGGGTTCACTCTGGGCGGACCAGTGCTCAAAGAGAAACTGTTTTTCTTTGGCTCATATCAGGGGACGCGCCAGCGAAACGGGTTAGACCCGACCTGTCTAGGAAGCTTTTTTACTCCAACGGAGATCACCGATGATGGGTCGACCCGCACCGCGGCTGCTCTCGGCGCCTCCTTTGCCGGACAGCCCGGCGCGCTCGGTCCGCCTGTCGCGGCTGACGGGTCGAACGTCAGTCCTCAAGCGGTCGCGCTACTGAACACTACAATACAAAGTGGTGGTTTCTTGATTCCAGCTCCGGAAAATCCAGACGGAAGCTCAGTGATCAGCACGGCGTGCCCGTTTACGGAAAACCAATTTGTGACCAATTTAGATTTCGTGCAATCGCAAAGGAGCAAGTGGTCAGGCCGTTTTTTCTGGGCCAATAATAACCAGTCGAATAATTTCACCACCAACGCTGGAACGGGCGATGGCAACGTTCCTGGATTCCCACAAATTACGGACAATCAATATCGCTTCTTCAGTCTTTCTCATTCTTACGTGTTTACACCGAATCTAGTGAATCAGATTGTGCTCGGATTTGGTCGCTCCGTCCTGGTGAACGGCGCGAAGCAACCAACCGTGTCAGTTGCCGGAGGATCTGCTGCGCCCCTGACGCTTGGAGCGCTCGGAATCAACGCCCCGCCGAATGACGATGTCGCGCCATCCATCGCGGTTTTGGGAAGCTTTGCGATTGGCGGCAACGGACAAGGATTTAATGCCGTGCAGAACAATTACAGCTTTGAAGACTCGCTGTCTTTCATTCACGGCCGGCATTCTTTCCGTTTTGGAGGTGGTCTCTCCCGTCAACAAATCAACTTTGAGCACTTCACTTTCCCCGGACTGCTTGTCTTTGCGAATATGCCGGATTTTTTGACTGGGAATCCGTTTCTCGTCGCTGATTTGCAAGGACTTGTAGACCGTGCATGGCGTGCAACGAACGGAGACTTATTCGCACAAGACACGATTCAACTTACTCCAAGGCTGACGTTCTCACTCGGGTTGCGGTACGAACGGCAGGGGGTCATCGGCGATGCTCTTGGGCGGTCCTCGAATATCGATCCGAATCTTCTTAATCCCGATCCTCCTGCGGGAGGCACTCTCGAAGGCGTTGTGGTGGCGTCAAACTTCAAAGGAGATCTTCCTCCGGGCGTTACCCGGGCGTCTAACTCTGCGGCAATCAACGGGGATGGACAGAATCTGTTTGGACCTCGTGTTGGCTATGCATACAAAGTACCTTGGACGAATCGGCTGGTTCTTCGTGGCGGTTATGGCATGTACTTTACGAGGTCCACCGGACAGTTGTACCTGCAACTGCTCGCGGTACCTCCTTTTTCCCAGTTTCGCGTAGTTCTTCCCGCGGTCGGCAGGACAGCAGCAGACCCATTTGACCCTGTTCCGGCGTTTCCTGATTTCACTTCTCTCGTTTATTCTCCCGCGACGGCGCAGGCTCCGCAGATTTTTTCTCCGAAGTATCGCCCGTCTGTCGTACAGGAATACAGCACTGGATTGCAAGTTGAATTGGCGCATGATCTGTCGTTAGAGATCGGCTACGACGGTGCCAGGGGGACAAAGCTGGCTGAAGAGCGTGCCTTCAATCAAGCTGTAGATGCGACGAAGAATCCGATAAGAGGGCAGACCGATAACACCTTGGCCAATCTCGGACTTCGTCTTCCGTTTCAGGGTTACTCGCCCGGAGCGATCGAACTTCAGACCGAAGGAAGCTCGTGGTATAACGCGCTCGAAGTTAGCTTGAACAAGCGCTTTGGTCACGGTCTGCAGTTGCTTGCTGCCTATACTTGGGCCAGATCATTAACAGACGCAAACGGCTCGAGCACTGGTACCGCTCAAGGCGCAAACCTTGTCGGAGATCAGAACAACCCGCGGGCGCGGTATGGCCCGGATGGTTTCATTCGCCCGAATCGATTGGTCGTCAGCTACCTTTACGACATTCCTGGTCCAAAGAACAAACTCTCGGCCACCGGGCGTTTGCTTGGGGGTTGGGGCATTTCCGGTGTAACGACCATTCAGTCAGGCCGGAGGCTGACGATTACAACGGTGGATGAGAACAACGCATTCGGTATCACCGGCGCCGGGCTAAATCCGATACCGGCACAACTCGCTGCAGGCTGCAGTGCGAGCCAGTTGGTGGCTTCGGGTTCCGTGGCCAGCAAGCTCAGTGAATATTTCAACCTGACCTGTCTCGACACGCCTCCCGTGATTTCTGCCGATGGAGCAACCGCATTTGGAAACGCGGGAGCAGGCATCGTTTCTGGGCCTGGTCAAGTCAACTTCGATTTTGCTTTCCGTAAGCGGACTCCTTTCGGCTCTTCCGAAGGGAAAAACATCGAGTTTCGAGCGGAATTTTTCAACCTCTTCAATCACACACAGTTCGGAGATCCGGACACCACATTCGGCACTCCGAGTTTTGGAGTCATCAATTCAACGATTGTTTCTCCACGAGTGATTCAGTTGGGTCTGAAGCTGAACTTCTGATGTGAGCAGGCGTGATCAGGCGAAGAATTGAAGATTTTGAGGAGAAAACGAATGTCCCGTAAAAACTCATTCACGGAACAGAACTTCGTGCAATGGAAACGGTGTGCACACGCGCTCGGCGCAGCTGGTGCCATCGTGTTGTTGCTTGTAGCAGTGGCAAAGACACAGGAGCCACAGAAGCCAAAGGTGCCGGTCCCGCCTGCGACTCCCGCAGCTTCTTCTGCAGCCGTACCCGCGTCCACCCACGAACTGACTGCGGCTGATCTTGAAGCATTTCTTGACGGCCTGATGCCTGCCCAACTCGAGCGTGAGGACATCGCCGGAGCCACTATTGCGGTGGTCAGGGACGGGAAGGTTCTTCTCGCCAAGGGTTACGGTTTTTCGGATGTCGAAAAACGAAAACCGGTGTCGCCTGACAATACCTTGTTTCGACCAGGCTCCATTTCCAAGTTATTTACCTGGACGGCTGTCATGCAGCAAGTCGAACAAGGCAAGCTCGATCTTGACAGGGACGTAAATGAATATTTGGATTTCAAAATCCCGCCAGCTTTCGGGAAACCTATCACCTTGCGCAATATTATGACCCACACTCCCGGATTTGAAGATACGGCAAAAGAGCTGTTCGTCGCTGATGCCGGAAAGATGCGGCCGCTTTCTGAATATCTTCGGGAGCACATTCCTGCTCGCATTTTCCCTCCCGGAATAACACCGGCTTACTCAAACTACGCAACAACCATTGCCGGCTATATCGTGCAGCGGCTATCGGGAAAACCGTTTGAGCAATATATAGCTGAAAACATTTATGTGCCATTGGGCATGCGTCACACGACCTTTGTGCAGCCGCTTCCGCCCGATCTCCTGCCACTGATGTCCAACGGTTATTTGCGCGCCTCGCAGCCCGCAAAACCGTTTGAGTTCGTTCAGGCTTATCCAGCGGGCAGCGTCTCCACGAGCGCTTTGGACATGTGCAATTTCATGATGGCACATCTGCAGGACGGCCAATTGAATGGCAAGCAGGTCCTAAAGCCCGAGACAGCCAAACAAATGCACGCGCGTGTGTTCGGTTCGGATCCACGTTTGAATGGGATGGCTCTTGGTTTTTACGAAGAAACAAAAAATGGACATCGCATCATCGGCCATGGAGGAGACACGGTTTACTTCCATAGTGATCTTCATCTCATTCATGACGCCAATGTGGGTTTCTTCGTTTCCTACAATAGCGCCGGCAAAGGAGAAGTAAGCGAGCGGACCATTCTCTTCGACAAATTTCTGGACCGTTACTTCCCATTTGCGCCTGCCGAGGCCGCACGACCGGCAAGCGCAAAAGAAGATGCCGCCCAGGTTTCTGGGTTGTACGTGGTTAGCAGGCGTGGCGAGAAATCCTTTTTGAAAGTTACTGAACTTCTCGGTCAGCCTAAGGTGTTCACCAACTCGGACGGCACTCTCAGTATCGATCCTTTGAAGAGCACCAACGGCGAGTTAAAGCGCTTCGAACAGATTGCGCCTATGCTGTATCGCGAGCAGCATGGCCAGGATTTGATCGGCTTTCACAAGAATCCGTACGGCAAAACAGAATTCTCGATCGATTTTCCGTTTTTTGTCTTTGAACGCGCCAGTCTAGTCGACAACAAATACTTCAACCTGTCGATCATGATCCCCAGTATTGTCATCATCGCCCTCACGGTGCTGCTCTGGCCGGTAGGTGCTGCAATTCGTAAGCACTACGGCCGAACCCTCGGATTGACCGCACTTGAAAAACGATTGAGGCTTGCTGTTCGCGCCGTTTGCATCCTCGATCTCGCGGTTCTGATCGGATGGGTGATCTATATTTCCGGCACAGAAGAGATTTCCAATTTGAGCCGCAGCCGCGACCCGTTTCTGTTGCTGCTGCAAGTACTCGGCATCGTCGCAGTATTTGGCACTGCGGTAGTGCTAATCGACTGCTTCCAGAGCATTTCAAAACGGGCTCTCTGGATTTGGTCGAAGATTTCCAGCGTAGCGTTGGCTTTCGCGTGCCTTGGCTTCGTATGGTTCATCTGGCACTGGAACCTCATCAACTTCAATCTTCACTACTGAGCACGCTTTCGCACGAAAAAGAGGGAGGCTCTGTGCGAATCGAAAGCGTCACGCTCCGCGAAATTCATCTTCGCTTGAAAGGTCCATTTGAAACCAGTTTTGGCTCGATTTCTGAACGCAGAATTTTACTGGTGGAGGTCGAATCGCGTGGTGCTACAGGATGGGGCGAGGCCACGGCAGGCGAGGGCCCATTCTATAACTCCGAGACGACGGACACTTCCTGGATCGTCCTCACTCGCTTCATCGTGCCGCTTGTCCTCGGCAGGGACATCGAAAATCCCGAGGAAATTCCCGAGCTGCTAGCGCCCATTCGCGGTCACGAAATGAGCAAGGCCGCATTCGAAAATGCCGTCTGGGACATGGTGGCCAAAGAGAAGGGCATTTCTTTGGCGAAACTACTCGGAGGAACGCGGGAGGAAATTCCATGCGGTGTCTCGCTGGGCATTCGCGAGAACCCGAGAGAATTGCTCTCAGCCATTTCTATGGAGCTGACTTCTGGCTATCAGCGCATCAAGATCAAGATCAAGCCCGGGAAGGACCTGAATTTCATCGAGTCTGTTCGCAACGAATTTCCTCACATCAAACTCATGGTGGATGCCAATTCTGCCTATCGTCTGGAGGACGCTCCGCACCTCAAGAAATTCGATGACTTCGGTTTGACAATGATCGAGCAGCCGCTCGCTTGGGATGACATCTGGGAACATGCAAAGCTTCAAGCGATGTTGAACACGCCAGTCTGTCTAGATGAGAGCATTCACAACCTGCATCAGACCAGAGCTGCCATAGAAATGCGCGCCTGCCGCATTCTGAATATCAAGTTGGGCCGCGTCGGGGGCCATCGGACAGCGCGACGCATCGAAGAGTATTGTCGCGCGCAAGCCGTTCCGGTCTGGTGCGGCGGAATGCTCGAATCCGGTATTGGCCGCGCCCACAACATCGCGATGTCCACCTTGCCCGGATTCATCCTCCCCGGCGACGTTTCTGCAAGCCAACGCTATTGGGAAGAAGACATTATCGAGCCCGAGGTCGTGGTCACGCCGCGCGGAACAATCGAAGTACCCACGGCGCCAGGAATCGGATATCGCGTGCGCCGCGAACGCGTAAACGCTCTCACGGTTCGTTCGGAGACGTTCCGGGCAGTTGCCAAGAATATCTCCACCGGTGTGCAAACTTAAGTTCTTGGAGGTGATGCTTGCACGGAAAGCATACTCAGTTCGCGCTTGTTTCGATAATGACTCTGTTTTTTCTCGTTTGCTATTGTGCGTCACACCCGGCCGCGACCACCCGCGCCGCAACACCGCCCTCGACCACAGACGCCCGAACAGCTCCCGAACCGGATTTCGACGTGATCATCACGAATGGCCACATCGTTGACGGAACAGGCGGTCCCTGGTACGCCGCAGACATTGGTATCCGTGGAGATCGTATCGTCGCGATCGGCAAGCTCGACACCAAGAAAGCGAAAAGGGTTGTCGATGCTAACGGCAGAATAATCGCGCCCGGCTTCATCGACATGCTTGGACAATCAGAAGACTCTCTCCTCATCGACAATCGTTCATTGAGCAAGTTGTCGCAGGGCATTACGTCGGAAATTACGGGGGAAGGCGGTTCCATCGCTCCGCAAAACGAAAAGACCATCGCTCCGTTGAAGGCCGTGTACGAGCACTACAAACTCAAAATCGACTGGACTACCCTTGACGGCTACTTTCGGAGGTTGGAGAAGCAGGGAACTCCCCTGAATATTGGAACCTATGTCGGTGCTGCCCAGGTGCGTCAAGCGGTGATAGGTGATGACGACCGAGCTCCGACTCCCGGGGAACTTGAACAAATGAAAGCCCTGGTGGAACAGGCCATGAAGGACGGAGCGCTTGGCATTTCCACGGCCCTGATATACCCGCCAGGCCACTACGCAAAAACGGAAGAGCTGATTGCTCTTGCCAAGATAGCAGCGCAATATGGCGGCCTCTATGCTACGCATATGCGCAGTGAGGGCGCCTCGCAGATGGCTGCGCTCGACGAAGCGATTCGAATCGGCCGCGAAGCCGGTCTGCCGGTTGAAGTTTTTCACCTTAAAGTAAGCGGCAAATCGCGATGGGGATCCATGACAAAGGTCGTCGAAAAAATCCAGGCTGCGCGCGATTCCGGATTGGACATTCGCGCTGACCAATATCCCTACATCGCGGGTGCCACTGCGCTCGCTTCATCGTTGCCGCCAAGCGCCGCCGATGGCGGTATCGCGAAACTCCTTGAACGTCTGCGCGATCCGAAGCTTCGCGAGCAGATTAAGAAAGAAATGTCCACCGATCAGATCGCCTGGGAAAATCTCTATCGCGATTGTGGAGGTGGTGTCGGCATTATGATCGCCGGGGTCATCAATCCGGAACTCAAGAAATACGACGGCAAGACTGTTGCGGAAATGGCGAAGGCCGAAGGGAAGCCCGAGCTCGACGCTCTTTTCGACTTCATTTTGGCGGATAGCGGACAAGCCGGGGCCGTTTATTTCATGGCCAGCGAGGAGGACCTCGTTTCCGGCCTAAAGCAGCCGTGGACTTCCATTGGCCTCGACGCCGGTGAGGCTTCGCTAGATGGGTTGCTCTTTGAACCCCACGGTCACCCTCGTGCCTTCGGCTCCATGCCGCGATTTCTCGGCCGCTATGTCCGCGATCAAAAGCTCATGGCACTTCCGGAGGCGATACGCAAGATTACTTCCATGCCCGCGCAGCGGGAGCATCTAGCAGGCCGCGGCCAGATTCAGATCAACTACTATGCGGACATCACGATTTTCGATCCTGCGAGCATCACCGATGAGGCCACGTTCGAAAATCCCACCCGGCTCTCTCGCGGCATTGACTATGTTTTCGTGAACGGTCAGCTGGAGTACGACCACGGCGCCCTAACCGGCGCTACCGCCGGGCGCGTGCTACATGGACCTGGATGGACGAATTAGACGCGCTGACGTTAGTCTAAATCCGCGCTTCGATCAAAAGAATGGACTCGTGCAACAAGATCGTTCGACTCGCGCGCGATCTCCCGAGATCGCAGGCTGCTTTACAACTGGCGCGATCGATTGGGCGGCCTCGAAGAGAGTCAGGTTAGGCCACAGCCTTCCTTTTGTATCCAACAGCTTTATTGTTTGGAGTGCCTGTATAGCAGTGGGATTGGCTGGGAGATGGCAGGAAGCCGCAGCTCCACGATCAGGCCGCCCAACGGGGAATTTCGAGCGGAAACTGCACCGCCATGCAAACGAATCGCATGGTCGGTAATCGCAAGTCCCAATCCTACTCCGCCCGTTTCACGCTCCCTCGAATCGGCGACCCGGTAGAAGGGACGGAATACATTTACAAGATCCGGCTCTGGCACGCCCGGTCCATGGTCCGCGACATGAATAATGGCAATCGTCTGTCCGTTGATGCTGTCTGCGAGCAGACTCACTTCAACCTGCGAGCCGCGCTCGGTATAACGGATTGCATTTCTGAGAACGTTTTCGATCGCGCTGCGCAGAAGACTGGGGTTGGCTCTTACCAGCAGCGGCTCGGAGAGCACAACAATGACCGAGCATTGCATGCTTCGTGCCTCAAAATCCGCGTCCGCGACAATTTCCTGTAACAGCAGCGACAGCTCTATTGTGTGGCGCGCTGCGATGTCGCTTTCACTTTCCAATCGCGCCAGTGTGAGTATCTGCGCGATCATCTCGTTGATCCGGTCCGCCTCTTTTTGAATTCGGTCCCAAGAGCTTTGTAGCTCCTCTCCACTTCGCTGCCTGCCCAATCCGAGCGCGACATTCATTCTGGCTAGAGGTGAACGCAGCTCATGCGAAATGGCTTGCAGCAGTCTTCGTTGTACATTCATCAAGGTCTCGAGGTGCTCCGCCATGTGATCGAGATCGTGCCCCAGCGCGGCGATTTCATCGCGCCGCCGTCCAAGTGTCGCTCCTACTCTGGCGCTGAGTTTGCCTGCCGCAATTTCACGCACGGCATGCTGAAGCCGCAATACGGGCGACGTGATGTAATGCGCCAACCAGAGGCACACTAAAATCCCCACAATGACAATCGCCGCGAGCCTGATCAACAGTTCTCTAAGCCCGGGATGGAAAGGTCCGAAAGGCAGAGGGGCAATCTCAGTGTAGAAGACGTAGGATTTTCCGCTCGGCCCATACGTTCGTTGCGCGAGCACTCGCGTCTCATGGTCGGTTTCAAATTGAGTTTCATAGGTTCGAGAAGCGCGGAAGATCAGTGGCATCAGAACGGGCGTGGATTCCTGGCCAAGCACATTCCGGCCCTCAGAATTGAACAATCCCGGGCGTGCCGGTGAAGTGTCGCTCATCTCGGCGAGATATTTCTGCAGTTCCGCAGGGCCGCCTTGTTCGAACACACGCGCGGCGTGCTCGGCCTCCAGCCGAACGACACGATCCGCGACTGAGCGGAAGCGGCTATCCGCGCTGTCGATTCTGCTGGAGGCGACAGATAGTGCTAGCGTGCCACCGACCAGAAACATCGCCACCAGGAACCAAACAAAAATCTTCCAAAAAAGACGGTTCATGGGGCAATGGCGCTGTGAAGTATCGAGTGGCCCGGGTGATGTGTATAGAGATAACCGACATTGCGGATGCTGCGTATTCGTTCGATGCCCTCGGCCGTGACGCCAAGCTTTTTTCGAAGGTTGCTGACATGAACGTCGATGCTTCGATCGAATGGCGAAAATTCCCGGTCCAATACAACCCGCACCAGATCTTTCCGGGAAATAACCCGCCCGCTCGATTTGATCAGCGCGACAAGCAAATCAAATTCCGTAGTAGTCAGTTCAACTGCTGTTCCGCCGACGCGGCACGTGCGCGAGCCTTGGTCCAGGTACAGATCGCCTAACTCCAGCCGCTCCGGGCTCCACAGTCCATCGGTCGCGCCGGCTGGACGCAATCGCCGCAGCACAGCGCGAATACGAGCCACCAACTCGCGTGGATTAAATGGCTTCGGTAGATAATCGTCCGCACCGTGCTCCAGACCGAGGATGCGATCTACGTCTTCGCCGCGAGCGGTGAGCATCAGCACGCCGACACGCGATGCCCGACGGATAGCTTGCAATACTTGCAGGCCATTCATTCCCGGCAGCATCACATCCAGGATCACCACGTCGTATTTCCCGGAAAGCGCCTGCTCGAGTCCGTGCCGCCCCTCGTGAATTAGATCGACGTAGAAGCATTCCTGCACGAGGTACTCGCGCACCAGTTCGCACAGTTCACGATCATCGTCGATGACTAAGACGCGGTCCACACCTGGTTCCAGCGCTTCGTTTTGCTCTCCGTAAGCAGGCTCAGATGCGGGTTCAGGCATAAAGGTAGCCTAGCCAAGCTGAGCGGCATGCTCTGTAAAGCTGTGTTAAGACGGCGCCTCGTTTCTTAACAGGGCTTCACCCGCACTTAACGCTTCCTAAGACTGGCAGACGCCGAAATCCGTACTGTCGCTGTGGATGTCAAGAGTCCCAGACGAATGCGGATGCCCCCGGAAAAATTCCTCTACAAAAAGAGATTGTCTACAAGCAGGCGAGGAACGCTGGGGAGAGTAACGCTGCTCGTCTTTCAGTTTCTGGCGTTTGTTGCGGCCAGGGGTGCGGCTGGACAGACGACGGAAGAACCACGAGTCGTAATTGAGCGTGTGGAATTTCTGGGGAACCGCAGGGTCCGCAGCGACACGCTGAGAGCGCGCCTGTTTGTGCGATCGGGCGACCCGTACAACGAAGAGACTCTGCGACGGGATTTTCAAGGACTTTGGAACACAGGATTTTTTGAAGACATTCGCTTGCGGGTCGAAGACGCCGCGAGCGGCCCCGGCAGAAAAATTGTGATTTTTGAACTAAAGGAAAGACCAATCATCCGCCGCATCCGTTACGACGGGATTCATTCCGTCTCGGAGTCGGACATTCTCGATCGCTTTAAGGAACGAAAAGTGGGGCTGACCGTGGAGAGCCAGCTAGACCCAACAAAAATCATGAAGGCTGACACCGTCTTAAAGGAACTTCTCGGTGAACACGGGCGGCAATTCGCCAAGGTCACTCCGCAGATCGAACGCATCGCGAGCAGCAACGCCGTGATTCTGGTTTTCAAAGTTGAAGAAGGCGCGAAAGTCAAAGTCGGAAGGATCCACTTCACCGGCAATCATGCTTTCAGCGACCGCAAACTGATCCGCGCCATGCGCCACGACCGGCCGTACGCAATTCCGATGTACTTTACGGAACTCGGCGTTCTCTCGAAAACCTTCGACAGAGACAAGCTCAACGAAGATCTCGAAGTCGGCGTTCGCGGTCTCTATCAGGACAACGGCTATTTCCGCGTCTTGGTAAAAGAACCCCTCCTTGAAAATATCGACACGGAAAGCAACAAATTCGGGGTACCGGTTCCCCTGATGGCGAAGTCGCATGGTAAGGCCGTGAACATCACGATTCCGATTGAAGAAGGTCCGCGATATCAGATGGGGACCTTGAAGATTGTGAGCGCCGATCCGGACAAAGCCCTGTCGCTCAAAGTAGACGCACTGAAAAAAGTTTTCCCTTTGACACAAGGCGACGTCCTGAATGTCTCCAGGCTGCGCAAAGCAATGAAGGATTACACCAGCGTCTATGGAGAGTATGGCTTCATCGATTTTACGGCCGAACCGGATTTCGATGTTGACGACGCGAACAAAATCATCAACATCACTTTGAAATTTGATGAGCAGAAACAATATTACGTCCGCCGCATCGATTTCGCGGGGAACACCACTACCCGCGACAAAGTCATCCGCCGCGAACTTCTGATCGACGAAGGCCAGCTCTTCAACAAGCGCTTGTGGGAGATCAGCATTCTCCGTCTGAACCAGCTCGACTATTTCGACCGACTCGAAGCCGACAAAGCGGTCGAAATACGGCGCAACGTCAAGGACGGCACCGTGGACCTCAACTTGAAAGTCCACGAAAAAGGGAAGCAGTCCATCGGGTTGAACGGTGGCGTCAGTGGGCTAGCCGGTGGATTTATCGGCTTGACCTACCAGACCAACAATTTTCTGGGGCTGGGAGAAACCCTGACGTTTTCTGCGCAAACAGGGAGCCGGCAGACGAATTTCATGTTCGGGTTCACGGAGCCTTACATCTTCGACCGGCCGATTTCCACAGGGTTCACCGTATTTGATTCCGTTTACCGTTATGACCAGCAGCAGGAACTCTCGATCCTGGAAAATCAGAAGATCAGCATCAACCCTGCTTCGGCTCAAAACTATACGCAGAACAGTAAAGGCTTCACTGTTTTTGCGAGTTTTCTGCCCAAGAGATTCTCGTTCACGCGAATTGGCGTCACCTACGGCTACTCGAAGACGAATATCGACGCCACCACGAACGCTTCGCAGATTCTTTTCGAGACGCTCCAGTTCCGCAATTTTTCCGGTCCCTCGGCGCTGCGTGGAATTGTGTCGAGCAAAATCACTCCATCGATCACCTACAACACAATCGATAATCCGATGAATCCGACGCATGGCAAAAGCTTCCTCTTGTCTCTCGGCGTCGAAGGCATAGGCGGAAACGCGCGTAGCATTTCCACTATTTTTGAAACGAAATATTTTCGACCCATCCATCGCCGCAATGTTCTCGGTTTTCGTTTGCAAACCGCTTTTGTTACCGGCTACGGCGGAATCGAGCCTGCGCCTAACAACCGCTTCTATACGGGCGGAGACGACAGCATTCGAGGATTCGATATACGCACAGTTTCACCCATCGCGTTCGTCCCGGTTACGTCGAATACCTCCGTCAGCTTCAGCGATCCCAATCAATTGAGCGGCACTGGACAACCCGTCACACGAACCATCGGTGTGCCGCTGCTCAGCTACACCATCGTTTACCCGGGCGGAGACACCCAGATTATTGGAAACGTCGAATACCGGATTCCGCTTGCCGGACCCGTTTCGATGTCCCTGTTTTTCGATGGAGGCGTGAACGGAATTCTGCGGCGCAGCCAGTTGAAGCTCGACGCCGATGGCTTCAACCAGCTGCAAACTACCTTTCCAAATGTTTCGATCAGCAACTCGCTTCAGCTCGCACCCGGATCGAACTTTGCTCCGCGCACGTCCACCGGCGTTGAATTCATCGTGCAGTTGCCAATCGTGCAGGCGCCTTTCCGCGTGTACTGGGCTTTTAATCCAACGTTGTACTCGCATGTGGTCACAGCACCCTCAAACGCTTTCTATTTAAGCGACACGTTTAAAAACTCGTTGCCGCCCGGCGTTTACGACCTACAGATCGCTCCTTATCTGGACGATCTTCTGAAAACTCCGCAAACAGTTTATTTCAACGAGCGGCGATCCACTTTCAAGTTTTCTGTCAGTAGAACTTTTTAGGGAGAGAAACACTTCATGCCAGCTGAAGCTCTTGATCTAGTGCGGTCGAAATACTCGGGAAAGCTCACGTGCGTAGTATCGCTGTTGTTGTCTGCCGTGGTCATCGGTTGTGGCGGCGGTTCGAAGACGGTGGCCGTCACGATCACTCCCACTACCGCAACTGTGAAGTTGCAGGCCACGCAGCAATTCACAGCTACGGTCACCGGAAACGACAACACGAACGTGACGTGGTCCGTAAATAGCGTGACAGGAGGCAACGCGACCGTGGGCACCGTCACGACGCAGGGACTGTATACGGCTCCCGCCAATGCACTGAACTCGTCCTCCGTTAGTGTGACCGCCACCAGCGTCGCTGATACCTCGAAGTCCGCTTCGGCCACCGTAACCATCAGTTCCGGCGCGACAGTCACCGTATTTCCGACGGCAGGCGTGACACTCAGCCCAGGAGAAACGTTTCAGTTTACCGATACCGTCGCGAACGTGATTGATACGTCGAGCCAATCGACGGCGGTCTATTGGTACGTGAACGGCGTTCAGGGCGGCAATGCTACCACCGGCACGATCACCACGACTGGCCTCTACAGCGCCCCTGCGCAGATCGGCTCCTCTACTACATTCGTGGTCAAGGCAACTTTGCAGGCTGACAGCACCAGCAGCGGCCAGACCAACGCATCCGTAATCCCGGTCGGTGCGCCCACTTTGTCCGCAGTGAATCCTTCGACGGTCGCGCAGAGTTCGTATTTCGAGGATGTCTATCTCAACGGAAGCAATTTCACTTCGACCAGCACTGCGCGTGTGAATGGCAGCGCCGTCGACACCACTTTTGTTTCGCCCACCGTCTTGCGCGCGCGCATTCCTGCAGCCAACCTGGACACTGCAGTCCCAGCATTCATTGACGTGATGCAACAGTCTGGCGTGCTCTCCGGCGTCGTTCGTATCAATATTGTGGCAGCGGCACCCGCGCTGATCAGCACGACTCCCGACAGCACCACGCAAGGAGCAGGCAGTCTCAGCATCACTTTTGATGGCGGGTATTACGGATCGGAAACCATCGCGCAAATCAGCGGCAACGTGCGCAGCGCTACGGTCACGAACAGCCGGCAGCTCAACGTGGCCGCGACGAGTGATGACGTCACCACGGCCGGACTCTTTTCCGTTTCGGCCTTAAATAGCGGACTTCCTCAACAAATCACCGCTGGAAATTTTGCAGTCGCTCCCACGGACTCGCCCACTGTTCTAACAACGCTGGGTGTCGGCAGCAGTCCCAACTCGGTCGCAATTGACGCGTCAACGGGCATCGCGGTCGTGGCGAATACCGGTTCCAATTCGATTTCACTGATCGACCTGGAGCCTTCCAGTCCCACGTACCTGCAAAAAATTGGCAATCCGATTTCCGTTGGAACTTCGCCGACCAGCGTAGCGGTCGATAATCTTCGCCACTTGGCGCTTACCGTAAGCAATACCAGCGCGACTTCCAGCGTCACGGTTGTAGACCTCACGACCAAGGCCGTGAAAGCTACGATCACGGACGGCCTGGACGTCTTTCCCTACGCGGTCGGAATTAATCCGCTGACTGGCAAGGCGCTCGTCGTTTATCAAAATTCCAGCAAGGCAACAATCATCGATCTCGACACGCTGGCGGTATCCGCCACTGGCCAAATTCAAACCACGGGCGCCAATCCGCAAATCGCCGTAGACACTCAGTTGAATTGGGCATTTGTCACACCCGGCGGCACAGGTTTGGTTTCCGTGGTGGACTTGAACAACAATGGCCGCAATGTTGTCTCGCTCATCGCCGTACCTTCATCGAACGGCGCGGTTCGCAAGAGCGGAACGGTAACCATCACCACCACTGGATCTCACGGTGCAACCGTCGGAGAAACGATTGTGGTTGCCGGTGTAAATGACTCCAGTTTTGATGGAACGTTTACGGTCGCCAGCGTTCCCTCCGGCACTTCCTTTACCTATTCGCAGTCCGGCAGCGACACCACGAGCGGAAATGGCACGGTGAGCGTCGCTAATCCACTTCTCACCATCGGGCTAGAACAAAATACGCGCGGCATTTCGATCAGTCCGGAAACGAAGATGGCAGTCCTTGCCGATCCTGCTTCTTCCGCGGTCACGTTAATGAGCATGCTCGATCAGACGGTCAGTACCATCACTCTCGAGACCGGTGCGGCCGCAAGCGCAGTGAATCCGCTCACAAACTCCGCGGTCACTGTGAATTCCCTCGGTAATACCGCGTCGTTGTTGAATTTACAAACGAAAAGCCGCACCACGCAATTCACCGTTGGCCGCAAACCTGTGGCCGTAGCGATCGATCCCACGACGAATCTTGCGATTACGGCCAATCAGACCGACAACACCGTCTCCATCATCAAACTGGGAACGATCCGGTCTTTTCAAGTTACGCAGATGAGTCCGTTCAACGCTTTCACCAGTACTACGGCACAAACTCTTACTATCCTTGGCAACGGATTCCAGCCCGGGGCAGCGGTGCGCTTCAACGGAACCAATCTGACCACCACCTATGTCAATGAGCGCGAACTCACTGCCACCATTCCTACTTCTTATTTGGGTGCTCCGAGCCGCTACATCGTCGACGTCCTGAATCCGACCAGCACGATTCCTTCAAACGTCAACACCTTCACGGTGATGCAAGCAATCGCCGTAGGCACATCTCCACGCGGCATCGCCCTGGACCGCGCTCGCAATCTCGCTGTGATCACCAATAGTGGATCGAAAACCGTTTCCGTGATCAACACTAGTTCACTCAGCATTTCCGGCACACTCAACGTGGGCACCTCTCCGCAAGGAGTCGGTCTTTCTTCCATTGCGGGGCGCGCCGCTGTCGCCAACACCGACGACGACACGGTCTCGGTCATTGATCTCGACAACATCGCGGTTGCGACAACCGTTTCCGTTGCGCCAAGCTCCGGAACTTCTAAGCCCATCGGCGTCGCCGTTCATCCGGGTTCCGGACGCGTCGTTGTCGCGGACAGCAACTCTTCCCAAGTAAGTTTCTTCGATATTTCGAGTCCAGGCACGCCATCAACCTTGACTGTGGACGCTGGTCCCGAGGCGGTGGCCATCGATCCGACGCGCAATATCGCCGCGGTAGCCGAAGGCGCTTCGAGCACAGTTGTGATCGTAGACCTTTCCACATCGCAAATCCTCAGCCGAGTGACGGGCTTCTCTCTCCCCACGGGCGCAATCTACGATCCAGACTCGGATACCTTCCTGGTCACTTCGAGCCTCGCAAACAATTTCGGATCAGTGATCGCGCATCCCGACACCGACACTTACTCCGTCACATTCAATCGAGTCGGCATCAATCCGACATCGATTGACTACAACTACCGCAGCAGCACGCTGGTGACCGCCAACACCAGCAGTCAAACGCTCTCTGTCATGGATTTTCTGACCAAGACCATCAAGGCCATTATCCCGTTGCCAGTTTCCCAACAATTCGCTGTCGCCATCGACCCGATGACGAACCGCGCCTTTGTCGTGGATCAAAACAACAACCGCGTGATTGTTGTGCCGCTGCCTCGCTGAACGGGACAACCATGCGGACAACTCTCCTCATTCTTTTTTCGCTAATTGTTTTCCTCGCCGCCGGGTGCGGAGGAAGCAGCAGCACGACAACACCAATCGTTTATGTGACGTTGAGTCCTCTCAACGTCAGTGTCGCTCTTGGCACGACGCAGCAATTTACAGAGACCACCTCCGGCTCCACGAACACGGACGTTACCTGGCAAGTCAATGGCATCACCGGTGGCAACTCCACTTACGGAACCATTTCCACCACTGGTCTTTACACGCCGCCAGCAACCGTCCCGAATCCTGCCACGGTAACCGTGACGGTGATCTCGCAGGCCAACACAGCGGATATTGCCAACGCCAGCGTAACGATCATCTCCGGTGTCAGCGTGAGCGTCTCGCCCGCTTCCGCGAATCTTGAACTGAGCGGGACACAACAATTCACTGCGGCAGTGACGGGCAACAGCAATACCGGTGTCACTTGGCAGGCTGGCGGCGTTACCGGCGGCAATTCAACTTACGGTACGATTTCCGCTGACGGTCTCTATACGGCTCCATCGAGCGGCAGCACACCGTTCGGAGTCAGCATCACGGCTATTTCCAAAGCGGATGCGACGAAATCAGGTACTGCGAGCGTCACGGTTCACGGCGGTATTTCCATTTCGCTCGTTCCGAATCCCGCGTCGGTGACCACATTTGGATCGCAACAATTCACGGCCACTGTTTCCGGGACTTCCACAACAGGCGTCACGTGGCAAGTCAACGGCATTACCGGTGGAGGCTCCACGACAGGAACAATCACTCAGGCCGGCTTGTATCGAGCACCGAATTCCGTTCCCACCAAAGGCACAAATGGAAAAAGCCAGACGGCAACTGTAACGGTGTCTGCGATTTCCCAGGCCGATTCGACTGTGGTGAGTTCTGTCGTCGTGACCGTGACCTCGCCAAATCAAGCTACGCAGATTTCTCCCACGGTACTTGGCGTGTCTGGCGGAAATGCGCTCGACACGAGCGGCTCAACCTGCTGCAGCGGCACGCTCGGTGCTCTGGTTTCACGCGGCGGCAAACAGTACATCCTCAGCACCAATCACGTGCTTGCGAGGACTGATCAGGCAAGCATCGGAGAATCGATCATGCAACCGGGTTTGCTGGACACGAGTTGCGCGACCTCTGGCACTACAGCGGTCGCAACACTTTCTCAGTTCGCAAATCTCGAAAATCCCGCGTCAGGCAAACCCGTTGCCGATGCCGCGCTCGCGCAAGTTGTCGCCGGAAAAGTTGATGCACAGGGAACAATTCTTGAATTGGGCGGCTCGACGACGAACGGACAACCAACGGATGGCGCTCCTCTTGCCGGCAGCGGTGGGACTCCCACGCAAGGCTTGGCCGTCGCAAAGAGCGGCCGCTCGACAGGACTCACATGTTCAACCATTGGCGTCGTCAATCTCACGACCAAGATCGATTACCAAAAGGGTTGCAACTCCGATACAACGTTCAGCGTTACGTTTTCGAACCTCGTCGCAATATCCAGCTCGAGCTTCAGCGCCGAAGGTGATTCCGGTTCACTCATCGTTGACCAGAGCACGTCCGCGCCCGTTGCACTGCTCGTAGCCGGTTCCGACACTGACACCATCGCGGCGCCAGTCTCCGACGTTCTCGCCACGCTTGCCGATCCGAGCACGAACGAACTTCCAGTCTTCGTCGGCTCCTCGACAGCTCATGCCGTCGCCGCTTGCAGCCTTCCCGGTCCGCAGAGTGCTTCCATACAGACCGCTTCCTCATTCTCAGCTTCCGCTGAGAAGCTTCAGGCCGCCTCGAGTGTTCGCGACGCACACGCTGCGGAACTTCTTGCCAAGTATTCGCTCGAGTCCGTTGGCGTTGCCGACAGCCTCGATCAGTCCGGTGAAGCGGCAATCGTCCTTTTCGTGACGAAGGAGGAATCCTTGCAGTCATTCCCACAAACAATTGATGGAGTTCGCACCCGAATCGTGGAGAGTTCAGCAAGACCAAAGTCTTCGGTGCTCTCGGTCGCTGAAACCGCTACATCGATTTCGCCAGCATCGAGCGGCGGAAGCGCCATTGAGCTGACATCTCCGGAACTTCGACGCGCCTCCAGCGTTCAATCCCAACGCGTCGAGCAATTACTGAAGCTCAAGGGCGTCCAGGGCGTTGGGATTGGTGCCAGCTCCGATCATCCCGGCGAAGCGGCCCTGGCAATTTTCGTAATTCGGGGAACCGTCCACGACTCAATTCCAGCTGTTCTCGACGGTGTCCGGACTAAAGTACGCGAATCAAGCCGCTTCCATCTTGGGAGTGCTTCCATGTCTTCTCGTTCGCGCAGCTGCAATGCTCCTGTGAAATCGCAATCGCAGACGGCGGACGAGAAGTGATCGACGAGGAACAGTACATTCACTCACATTCGCTTGACGAATCTTTACCGTATAACGCCCAGGAATAGACAATGATTCCTAAGAATCATAAAAGGATCCGAATTTGAACAGCGATCGTGAAAGGCATTTCAGCGGGTGCGGCTCTGTATCGCGGCCCTGCGCTCTCCCAATGGACCGCAACCGGGTCGCACCCAACGGAGGTCCACACTTTTACGAAGATGCGTTCAATTTGTTTTTCACTGACTTTTGCAGCAAGAGTTGTGGCTAGAAACCCCAAACCCTGGCCACTCTGCACCGCTGCGGTATTGACTCCGCAGCGGTGCACTCCCTCCGTACGTCCGTGTCATCGTGCGAGATGCGCACAGATTTCTTGAGCTGGCACGCAGCTACCGCGATCAGCTAGTCGAGCATCCTGTCGCCGCCTTCACCCGCTACCTGAAGTGAGTCTTCCCCACTCGAGCCCTTCTCTCTCGCCAAACGGAACGAGTGGACTCGGAGATGAGCCCCCCGGTGCGAGTGGTTAGCTGCTTTCAGATCGGAAGATGGCGTTCTGCATTAGCTCCTGAGCAGCGTGGTCACGTAGGCGGAGGTCAGCGGGATCTTGCGTGCGTGTATGCCGGTTGCGTCGAAGAACGCGGCAGCGACGGCGGGTGGACCAATCGCGTTCGCGGCCTCCGAGCCGCCGCCAAAGCCTTTGTCGTCGCGCGAGATCTGTACGACTTTGATCTCGGGCATTTCCTCCATCGTCAGAATTTTGTAGCGGTTCCAGTTCGTGCTGGTTACTTTTCCGTTGTCGAAAGTAACTTCTTCCTTGAGCGCTTCACTAAGGCCCATGACGACTCCGCTCTTCATGCAACGGTCAAGTTGTCGGGGATTAATGATCTTGCCGCAGTCGGCACCAATCGTGAACTTCGTCACCCGCACCGCTCCTGTCGCTGGAACAACCGCGACCTCGGCGATTCCCACCCAGTAGGCGTTCTGGCGGACCATGATCGACACGCCACGACCGGTTACAGCGCGATTTCCGGTTCTGCGAGCGCCTCGGTGCGGCGAAGGTCGAGGCCCCCATCCTGCTGCCTTGGCAGTCGCGTTCAATAGATCAATCAGGCGTTGTTCGGTCGTGTGGTCAATGCGGAATTGAATCGGATCGGTTTTTGCCAACGCCGCTGCCTCGTTGATCAATCCTTCCAAGGCGAAGTTTTGCTGACGCTGTCCGGGCGTGCGCATGATGTTCCCTCGCAGCCCGCCGGATACTGATTCCGCTCCAAGGTTCGGCATACCATATGCCTCTTCCAACCTGTTTGGAATTTTGTCGTACGGCCATTCTGTTGCAATCCACCCTCCCGGCTTCGACGTGCTCGAAGGCATTCCGGCCAGAAGAGTGCCGAGGGGGCGCGGATCGAACATATGGGGCGAGTAAAAGGCGCTGTGCACCGCCGTCACACGGCCATTCTCAACACTGGCCTTGATATCGGATACCCATCCCGGCGAAACAGTTGACCATGCCAAGTCCTCCTGCAATGTCCACTGCACTCGCACTGGTTTGCCTGTTAATTGCGAAAGGATCGCTGCATCGCCTTCGGCGCCATCGCCACCAAGCGTCGTGCGTCCGTACTGACCCGAGTGCTCCAGCCACCGGACCACCACTTTCTCGACCGGTGTGCTTAGCGCATTCGCGATCCGGGCACGCAGTCCCTGCGACTGCGCGGAATGCGTCCAGACGGTTACACTGCCATCACTGCGTACGTCCGCGAGCGCCACGAATGGTCCAATCGGAGCGTGTCTGACGTATGGCTGCTCATAGCTCGCGGAAATTGTTTTGGACGCATTCGCCAACGCCGCAATCACATCGGCAGCCTTCCCCTTGCTTTCCGATGGCGCACCCCACTTGAACTCGCGAAGCGCTTTTGTCAGGTTCTCGCTCCCCGGAAGACCGGTCCACTCGGTCCACTTCGCGCTTGCAGCAACGGAACGTGCGGCGGCAATCGCCTCCCACTCATCCGGAGAGACTACGGCAACCAAATTGCCTTTCTTCACTACTTCCGCGGTTGGAAACTGCTTCTTGTCGACCTCGCCAACGGAAATTAACGTCGAGCCCAACGTTGCCGGTCGCACCATTCGTGCATGCAGCATTCCCGGCAACGTGACGTCGCAACTCCATTGCGTCTTCCCGGTTACCTTGTCAGGAATGCTGGGGATTGGATAGGACGTCCCGATGATCCTGAACTGGCTCACCGGTTTCATTGGCGGGTCTCCGGTCACTGTGAAGCCATCGAGCGATGTAATGCCGACCCATCCGGCCGGATCGGATTTCGCAGGCTGACCTGTAACCGGAATCTTTAAGTCCAAGTGCTGGCCCTGAACGAGCTGCCCATAGCTGATGCTCCGTCCCTCACCGGACACGATTCCGTCAACGACGCTAAGACCAGAGACCGGAACACCCAGTTGCGTCGCGGCCAGCCCGAGCAGCGCCTGATAAGTATAGGCGGACACTTTGCGAACGTTGCTCATTCCAGTTAGGAAACCAGCCGAATAGCCTCCGTCCGGCGTCTTGTCCGTGTCGCCCATGAGAAGCGAAATCGTTTCCGGCCGCACGTTCAATTCCTCGGCGATCGCCTGCGCATAGTACCCGCTCATTCCGGTTCCGGTCTCCGTCCGGCCCGTGCGCATCAGAATCGTATTGTCATCCCGGATCTCGAGCCAGGATGCGAGCTGGCTCGGGTCGAGCGAAGTCTCGTTTTTTGCGGCACGCGTAGCGGAACCTTGTCCTGGCAGGTAGAGCGAGACAAAAAGAGCGCCGCCAATTTTGACGAACCCGCGCCTTGTCAGCGTCATGGTGATCGGGAATTCGCGGGATGTTTCTGCTTTTACGGTCATGGCACTCACTCCCCTCAGGCCCTCATGACCTTGGCCGCACGCTGCACCGCATCGATGATGGCAGCGTAGGTACCGCAGCGGCATAGATGCGGCGAAGGCGGCGTGTTGGTGAAAGCGTCCTTGATCTGCGCCACGGATGGTTTCGGGTTCTTGGCAAGCAATTGCACCGCGGCAATCATCATCCCGCTCTGGCAGTAACCGCACTGTGGCACCTGTTCGTCAATCCACGCTTGCTGGATTGGGTGTAGCGTCTTCGCCGCGTCGGCCTCGCTCAACCCCTTCTCCGCCGCCCAAACTGAGGGTAGCCCTTCGATGGTCGTCACCTGCTTGCCCACAGCGTAGGAGACCGGTGTAATGCACGATCGGACTTCTTCTCGATCGAGTAGCACCGAGCACGCCCCGCACTGCGCCATCCCGCACCCAAGACGTGGGCCCGTTAATTTCAATTCATTTCGCAACACGAACAACAGAGGCGTTTCCAGTGCGGAGGAAACAACTCGCTTCGTGCCGTTCACGGATAAGGTAATTTCCTCCGCCATCTCTTAGCCTCCGAACACGCCAGATCTTCTCCTGCCATCAAGCTCGTGAGTTTGCTGCAACTACGCCGTTCTCGTCTTTTTCAGCCAGGAAGGTTTCTGTGCCGTCGCCACCAAATACCACGCCGGCCAGCTCAATGCCCAATTTGGAATCCACGGACCGCTGCTATTCCACGTCGGAATCGTCAACGCAGTTATAGCCAAAGCGAGAGCGATTGCCGAACTCAGTTTGATCTGAGCTATCTGCAAACCTCGGTGAACTCCCCAGATCGCGGGCGGCAAAAAGAGAAGCAGACAAAATCTCGACACAGAGTCAATGCGAAACCTTCCTAGACAAAACAAACAGGGGAGAAAGGACAAGGCGGCACTCACACCAACGGTTCGCCGCGATACCGATCCCATCACAAAACCGCCTGTCCATGACCACCCGACTAGTAGCAAGACATTGCACAACAGCAACATGAATCCGGGCCCTAGCTTTAGTCCTGTGGCCTTCAGAAGCGTCGGTCCGACGACCTCTTGGTAGGTTCGGCTGACGGAAATAGAGAATCCCATCAGCAGTAAGCTGCACGGCAGGGCTAGGCCGAACGCCGCGAGCCATGGTCGCCAGCTTCTCCAAAGCCCCGCCTTCCGCCGGAAGACCAACCCGACTACATCAAGCAAACTTTGCCGGGCGCCTTCACCTGCTTCTAGCAAATCGCCCAGCACTGCCTCTCGCTCGTCACGCTCGAGCAGTTGAGCGACAACCTCCACCAGTGACCAGATGATGCTCCTCATGAGGTGCTCCCGGCTTAGCTCGCCACCCACGACGCCCCGCGGCTCACGCGCGTCACCGCAGCGTAGAAGTCCTTCGCGGCACGCACGCCCCTAGGCGTCAAGCGAATCATGCGCTTGGCCCGCCCACCCCGCTGCGGAGTGGCTTCGCCCATCCACGTTTTCAAGAGGCCTTTTGTTTCCAGCCTGTCTATGGTCGTGTAAAGTGCGCCTATCGAGCACTTTCGTCCAGTCGTCGTCTCGATCTCTTCCCGAATCGCCGCGCCATAAGCGTTTTCGCCAAGTCCCGCCGCTGCTGTGATCAATAGATATTCAAATTCGCCGAGCATGATTAGACTCACATTGTGATACTAATCGCAAACTTACGTCAAGATATTTAACAATCACGACCGCCTACAGGTGCTGCACGGTTGTGAAGGACACCTGGTTTCGAGGTCTCGCGAGCTCACGCCCGCAAACTTTGGTTGTGCCGTAACCGGATTCGATATAATTCAACGTCTCCGAAGAGGAGGCAGCATTCGGTAGTCGTGGCGCAAGCGAACGACCATTACAACCAGAGTACCCACAGGATGGTGACTGTGCTTAAAAGTCTACGCCTATTTTTATTCCCACTAGTCCTTGCCACCTTGATTTTTCCGGGAGGAAGAACGAATACTTCCGCCGCGTCAGAATCTGTGAAGCCACCGGAAAACAAGACTCGGCTTGCAATCGTTGGATTGGACCACGATCATGTCTGGGGATTGCTGAAAGAGATTACCGCCGAGCCGAACGCCGAACTTGTTGCCATTGCCGATTCTCATTCGGAATTGGTAGCTCGTGCCAAGGCACAGGTACCGGCATCGACAAAATTCTACGCCGAGTATGTACAGATGCTTGATGAGACCAAGCCCGATGCGGTGATCGTATCGACCGCGAATGACCGGCATTTGGCAATCCTGCGCGAATGTGCGAAACGCCGCATCCACTACTTCACCGAGAAGCCGATGGCAACAAACGCCGACGATGCGCGCGAGATGGAGCGCCTTGCCCAGGGAGCCGGCATCAAGTTCATGGTGAATTACTGGAATGCCTGGGTGGCGCCGAGCCACGAACTTGTTCACGCATTGAAATCGGATCAGGTCGGACCGATTCAGAAAATTATCGTGCAGTACGGGCACCGCGGCCCCAAGGAAATCGGGGTCTCGCAGTACTTTGCCGACTGGCTCTACGATCCCATGAAGAACGGCGGCGGAGCGATCATGGATTTTGGATGTTACGGCGCCGAGTGGGCACTGTGGCTGAAGGGCCGTCCGACACGAGTTTATGCGACCGCGGCGAAACTTAAGGTCGAACAACACAACAAGGTGGATGACGATGCAACGATTGTGCTCGAGTATCCCGACGCCACGGCGATTGTTCAGGCCTCATGGAACTGGCCCTACGGAAAGGGTCAAGTGGAAGTGTTCGGTCCGAAGGGAAGTTTGATCGCCGATCGCGACGTTTTGCTTTTCCATTCGGCAGATCATCGGGGAAGCAACACTGGTCCGTATGGAGAGCCCTTGAGTCTGAGCCCCCTCCCGCGTGAGGCCAATAATCCGATTTCGTATTTCCTCCATTGCATTCGTGATGACAAACCGATTGAGGATCCGCTTTCCGTGCGGCTAAATGTGCAGGTGCTGGAAATTTTGGATGCCGCGCGGGAATCGGTCCGCACCGGTCGGGCCCAAGAGTTGCACTGAAGATTCAAAAAAGATTTCGGCGGGTTGGCGCTACCAGGCAATCTTCTCTGGTAGAAATTCGGCGAACAGATCGTCGTAGTATGGTTTCAATTGCTTCACGTCAGGTTTCGAATGACCTTTGGAATACAGATCATACGGGTTGAACTTGCGAACCCATTCGAGCATCGCCGCATCTTTGTCATTCATCAAGTGTGTGTAAGCGCCGTGCCGATGCCACGCATAAAACGAGTGGAAGCGAAGCATGTAGAGCGCTTCGTCGCGTAGATACGGCTTCATGATTTCCGCGATGTAGCCATCGTGCCCGAAGGACATGTGAACATTTTCCAAACCGCAGTTCGGCTCGTAAATGCCGTATTTCGTCTGGTACTCCAGCGCATGCGCATCTGGATTGCCACTGAAGTATTCAGGGAAGACGATCTGGTCAGACCACGCACAGCCCACGGGGAACGTGTCCCCGACCACTCCCCACTGCGGTTCGCCATACAGGCAGAGACACTTTCCTAGATCGTGGAGAAATCCTGTCAGCACCATCCAGCGAGGATGACCATCCGCGCGAATGGCTTCTGATGTCTGCAACAAATGCTCTGTCTGTGTCAGATCTGTATCGGGATCGCTATCGTCAACCAGCGTATTGAGATAGTCGGCGGCTTCCCAAATGCTCTTCTGGCCTCGATTGAGACCGAAGTATTGTTTTTCTTTATCAAGAACGTATGCGACGGTTTGTTTTTCGTGGTTGACCCGGTAGAACTCTGCCACCGACGGATTCGCTTTCGCGTCATATTGGCGAAACTCTGACTCCGCTTTTCCTTCCTTGTACCGGCCTTCGAGAAAGTCGTCCCAATCATCCAGTCTTTCAAGAGGTGATTGTGATGGTTGAGGTGTGGTAGCCATGGCAGATCCTTTTGGACTGGAGACAGAGCCTCATAAAGAGAGGACATCTTTCACTATAGAAGCGAACACCGTTCCCAGGCAACATCGATGTAAGACCCGGCTCGAAGTCCATGCGACGCCATCTCGCCGTGGTCGTCGTTCGCCAAAGACGCCGGCGTCAGAACTCAAGGCGGAGCGAGAGTTGCAAGTTGCGCTCGCCTTGCCCGGACGTGCCGCTGCCTTTAGAGAGAACTTTGCCAAAAGTCTGGGTATTGGTCGGATTGAGACCGATATTGGTAGTGCCGTTGCAGCCGCTATTGGCGCACCAATTCGGATGGTTCCACACGTTGTAGGCCTCGGCGCGGAATTGGAAGCGGAACCGCTCGTTGACGGGAATAGTCTTGAATAGGCCCATGTTCCAGTTCTGAAATCCGGGTTGATAGATGAGGTTGCGAACGCGCTGCGTGTTGAACGTACCGGCAGCAGGCGCGGTGAAGATCGGCGATCCATCGGGATTTGTGGTAGCGAACCATTGGCCACTCGGTCCAAATGTGCCAATGATTTTGGGATCTCCGTTGACGACCCAGAACTGGCCATTGCCTCCACATCCCCAGTTGGCATCCTGCCCGACGCCAGCGTAGTCAACGTTCGGCGCTATAACGCTGCAAGGCAGCCCAGTTTGGAATTGCGTGATGCCACTGATTTGCCAGCCACCGAGGACCCTGCCAGCGAAGCCGGATTGCTTGCGAAAAAACGGCAGCTGGTAAAGATAGTTGATGATCACGATATGGCGGGCATCGAACTCGGATGGACCCCATAGCATACTCACGTCATAGGTATCGGGAACAACATCACGCTGGTTGGAGCCATTATCCATGCTTTTTGAGAGGGTGTAGGACACGCCGAATTGGAACGTGCTACTGAAGCGGCGGTTCCAAGCGATCTGCAGCGATTGGTACATGGAATTGGCTACGTTGTCCGTTTCTCGAATGGAGCCGAAGCCCTTAAAGGGCCGGATCGCGTTCAGGTTGACGCCTGGATTCGCCGCTTTGACAGCGAGGGTCGGCTGATTGATGTCCGATTCTCTCTGCAGATGCAGCCCGCGGCGAGCGACGTAACCTACGCTGAGAAGTGACTTCCAGAATAGTTCCCGTTCGATCGTGACATTCCACGCCCACGCCTCTGGGTTCTTGAAAGCTTTGCTTTGAGTGGTTACTACCAACGGGACCGGGTTTGTCCCGGTTCCCCCCGGGTTGTCGACCGTGCCGAAGGATACGCTGGCGTTGGGCTGGAAAGGTGGATTTCCACCCAGGAAAATGGAGTCGCTCACACCAAGGCGAGAGAAGTAGCGGCCTCCGCCAACACGTAACACTGTTTTGTTGTTGAATTGATATGCGATGCCCAGACGTGGCTGGACGTCATTCCACTGAACGTCCGAGTAATGATCGCTTCCGTGAAACAGGCCATTAAAAGTACCCGAATCTGCCTCCGGAACGCGGCCAAGAGCAGAAGTCGGGAAGCCAGGACCAGGAATGACCATGCCGTTGTAAAGCTGATCGATCGTGGGTGAACCGGTAATGAGGCCGGTCGCGGGATCGATCGTGACGGCATTGGCTGGGTTATAACGGCTTGGGTCAAAGGCGGCCATGTTACCCCAGATCGCATGATAGGGAATGATGACTGTGTAACGAAGGCCGTAGTTGATCGTCAGGTTCTGCCTAGCCTTCCAGGAATCCTGCGCGAAACCTTCCCACATGCTTCCACGAAACACGGTGTATGCCCGATGGCCAATCTCCGAGTAGCTGTCGAAGAGCCCTAGAGCGGCGTTGCCAGCAGCGGTGCCACTGGACGCGAGGACGTATCCTGGCCGCACGAACTTCCCGCCGTTGTCACTGAAGAGGAATTGGCCATTCTGGTTGTTTGTGCAGGTGGGACAGGCCTGCACGTTAATCTCGTCGTTGTCATTTTCACCGGAATACTCATACAACCCGCCGAATTTCACCGTGTGGTTGCCTTTCACCCACGTAACGCTGTCGGATAGATCAAAGATAGGACCCGCGGAATGCGATGGATAAGGTCCACCACTCAGTCCTGAGAAGGCGGACATATTCACCGTCGGAATGCGATTCGGGATGAGCTTGCCTTCCGGGAAAATGTAGGGATAGTTCAAGCCAATGGTGGTGCGGTCAAGGAAATGTGCTTGGTCGACCGGAATGTGGACCTGGTCGAGGCTGAAGGAAAATAGAACCTCGTTCACGAGTGTGGGGCTGATGGTCCACACATGGTCAATCGAATTGGTCTGGTTGGGGCGATCGAAAAACTTCGGCGTCTCATTGGTTCCGCCATCCAGTGGTTGAAACTCCCAGAAAGTGAAGTACACGCGGCGGAACCGCAGCCGCTGTTTGTCGGTCAAATTCAGATCGACGGCCAACGTGTCCTTACGCTGGTACTGCGGATGCTGTGCCGAGAAAAACCAGTTTTGGTTGCCGTTGATCGGGGTAGTGAGATTTGGCAGCGGATACGCGTTCAGTATGCCCAAACCATTGGCGCTCGCGGTCGAGCCGGTGGTGGCTGTTCCGGGCGCCGGAATGATGTTGCCTGGGAATGGCTGGCCTGTCTTCGGGTCCACCAGGACTACGGTTTTGTGGTAGAAAATATTGCTGGGATCCAGCAATTCGCTGAAATTTCCTTGCCGCATCAAGACCGTGGGAACCGTTAGGCTGTTGGTGTCGGTAAAGATGTACCTCACCCATTCCTCTCCCCAGTACCAGAAAACCTTGTTCTTACTTGTATTGAAATGGTTCGGAATGTAGAGGGGCCCGCCAATGTTGTACCCGAACTGATTGTAGTGAATCGGAGCGGTTATGCCCGTGGTCCTGGGCACCGCATTCCGCTGCCACGGGTTGGCATTGAAGATGGTATTGCGGACGTATTCGTAGGCTGCGCCATGGAAGTCTTGGGATCCGCTTTTCGAAGTAATGCGGATCTGCCCGCCAGAGGAGCGACCGAATTCTGGCGCGTAATCGGCGGTTAGGATCTGAATTTCCTGCGTAGAATCCACGTCGGCCGCGCCAATGCTGGTACCGTTGGAGCGCGTGCGAACCGCAGGAGCGCCGTCATAGGTGATCAGACTTTCAGGCGTCCGCGCGCCATTAATATTCGACGGGCCCTGGCTGAAATTGAAGCTGAGGTTCGCAAGCGTGCCACCGCGAGTGCCGGGCACCAGATTGGCCATGAAGATAGGATTTCGACCGTTGATCTCAAGCGAGTCGATCTGCTCGCGGGTAACAAGCTTTTGCACCGATGCCGATTCGGTCTGCAATACGACCGCAGAGGCCGAGACCTCAACGGTCTGATTGGTGGAGCCCACGGTCAGCGTCGCATCAATGACGAGAGTGGCGCTGGGGTCGAGCTTGTTGCCGGTGGACTCGTACCGTTGAAAGCCAGGGGCTTCAACGCCCATGGTATAGAACCCGGCCGGGACGTTGGTCATGGCGTAGTAGCCTGATTCGTTCGTGGTGGCTTGGCGCTCCACGCCACTCTTGTTTCGCACCGTGATCTTGGCATTGGGAACAGAAGCACCCGAGGGGTCCTTGATAAAGCCTGAAATCGTGCCAAGGTCAGACTGCGCGATTAGGATTCCCGAACCTGCCAGGATCATGAAAAGAACCAAGACAGCCTTACGATAGGCATTCTTCATCAGGGACTCCTTGTGTTGATTCAGAATTTTCGTTCGGGTTGGGAGGTATGGGGAAACCTGCGTGATGCCGACACCACACCTGTCGCGCAAGCTCCCAATCACTTGGTCTCCGAGGCAGAGGCGTTTTTGATCCTTAGTGTCTGAATCCCAGGCAACCGTCGCTGGGGTTTCTAAAATACTGACAAACTCATTTCAATCAGGGAAATCCTGTATATAAAATGGTTTACAATTCTGGCGGTCGGAGTCGCTTCAGTCGAACTCCGCAACCAAATTCTCTTCAGCTTCAAGGCCCTTCCCGAACCTCCGCAGCCCTTGCATTAGGGCTTCTTGGGCGTCCAAAAGGAATCAAGCGATGTCCGGTTTCAACTTTCCCATTCGTCGTACAGGTAGAGGCCGGAAATCAGGCCTCAAGGGGCACCACGCCGACTTGGTGCTACCCCAGAATCGAATGGACACGAGAGAACAAAATCGCGAACGGAATGATCATGACGTCAGAATAACCAAGCGCAGATACTTCATGACTTCCTCCTGAGCCGTCGCAGTCCCTTGCTACACTAAATAGTCGTTGGGTGAGCCCAAAATGGACAATCGATTTCGGGCGCATCACCGAGGGCGGTCTGCCGCAAAGGATCACTTAACATCACTCAACTTGGATTAGGCCTGAGCCGGTGACCTTGCCTAGCGAAGATGAGCAGGGATAGAATGCGTCACGGTTTCGTGCGCCCTGTAATTTGACCGGAAATCAGAGAGTTTCTTCTTCATGTCGAGTTTTTCTGGATTCGGATCTGAGGCGCGGGCGTTCGGCTGGCCGGTTCCCGCGGCGTTCGTCCTACTCGTAATGATCCTTAGCCCTTCGACAGGGGCCAAACTACTTCATTCGCAGAAAGGCCAAGAGCCTGGCAGGGTTGATGGCAAAGTGTGCGCGGTTTCGGGTGAACCGGTCGCGGGAGTGCTAGTGACGTTAGTGGCGAAAGCCAGCGACAGAAAGATCGAGACCAAGACGAATGTCGACGGCACTTTTGTTTTGCTGGAATCGCGCGAGGGAACGTATACGCTGCACGCGGAAAAGGCGGGATGGAAGCCGACAATTGTGGATTCCCTCCACCTGAGCGCCGGCGAAAAGAGGCACATGAGTATCGTGCTCGAGAGCTTGCCCGGCAGTGCCGCTGCTTCCAAGAACAAAGAAAATGCCGAGGGCGCGGACCTGAAATTTTCCGATGAGCCAAACTTTGCTGTGGCGGGCGTGACCGACTGGAGTGCTGCGGGATTGCACGGGTCGGCTGCGAATGCGCGAACCAGTGAAGTCCTGGCGAAAGAGACAGCAGCTTTGAAGCCCACTCCGAGCGGTGCGAAGTCCACCAACAAGGGCGATGCGGACGCCCATCGAGAATTGGGTGACGCCAAGGAAAAAAGCGGCGATCCCATCGGCGCGGTGAACGAATATGAAAAGGCTGCGCGAATGGACCCCAGCGAAGAGAACTATTTTGCGTGGGGTACGGAGCTGCTGTTGCATCGAGCGAGCGGAGCCGCGATCGAAGTGTTTTCCAAGGGAGCGAAAGACCACGCGAATTCGGCACGGATGCTTGCAGGATTAGGCGCAGCGTACTATGCGAACGGCCAGTATGTTGAAGCAGCGCGGCGGGTTTGTGAAGCGTCGGATCTACAGCCGTTCGATACCGAGCCGTATCTGCTGCTTGGCAAAATGGAAAAAACAGCGGCAGAGCTGTTGCCTTGCACCAAGGAAAAACTGGCAAGATTCGCGGAAGAGCAGCCGGGAAACGCGCAAGCGAACTATTACTACGGATTGGTGCTCTGGAAAGAGGGAAGAAAATCGCAAAGCGGCCCGACACTACAACGAGCGGAGGTCCTGTTTAGAAAAGCCGTGACAATTGATCCTGGTTTCGGAGAGGCTTACGTGCAACTCGGCTTGATGATTGCCGCGCGAGGAGATTTGCATGAAGCGCTGCGTAGGTATGAGCAGGCAATTCAAGCGAGCCCGAAGCTTCAAGCGGCACACTATCAACTGAGTCTCGCGTATCGACGCGCTGGAGAAATCGCAAAAGCGGAGCACGAACTGCGAGTGTACAAAGAGATTGAGCGCGCCGAGGCCGCCGAAGCAGAAAATGAACGGAGAGAGTTGCGGCAGTTCGTGACGATTTTGAAAGATGCGCCCGGGGCTTCAAGTCCACACTAAAAATTCCAGAACGTGAATCATAAAAATGAGGAAAAGGTGATTTCATGAAGGCAACATCAGGCAGTGCGAGCAGAATATTATTTGCGGTGCTTTGCATGGTGTTACTTCAAAGCCGGACCGCGGCGGAGTCAAGTTATAGCCTGAAGTCTCCGGACAACCGGATCGAAGTGCAAATTCATGTGACCAACCGCATCGCCTACGACGTTTTGCTAAAAGACAAGCTGTTGGTGAAAGACTCGACGTTGTCCATCAACATGGATGGAAAAACGTTAGGCGAAAATCCGCAAGTGAAATCCACGAAGAAGGACAGCGCGGACCGCATTTTGGAACCAGTTGTGCGGCAAAAGTTCGCAAAGATTCGCGAGCGGTACAACGAATTGCGGCTGGAGCTGGATGGCGGATATGCAGTGGTGTTTCGAGCGTATCCGGAGGGGATTGCTTACCGGATCGAAACGAATCTTGGCGGCGAAAATGTAAAGGTTTACAAAGAGGAGGCGAATTTTCGCTTTGCTGGAGACTACACCGCATTTTATCCAGAAGAAGAGAGTTTCTTCTCTCACAACGAGCGGAAATATTTGCCGCATCCACTGAAAGAAATTGCGGCGACGAAGTTTGCGACGTTGCCCGCGGTTGTGGACGCCGGGGACGGAGTGAAAATCGCGGTCGCGGAGTCCGGCGTTGAAGACTATCCCGGATTGTGGCTACGCGGCACGGGCGCGAACGGTTTATCCGCCACGTTTGAACCGTATCCATTGAAGGAAAAACTCGAGAAGGATCGCGATTTCAAAGTTATCGAATCGGCGGATTACATCGCCGTGACTCAGGGGACCCGCACATTTCCATGGCGGCTGCTGGGAATTGTCGAGCACGACGCGGACCTTTTGACGAATCAATTGGTGTGGCTGCTGGAAAAACCATCGCAGGTACAGGACACCTCCTGGATCAAGCCGGGCAAAGTCGCGTGGGACTGGTGGAACTTCAACAATGTTTACGGCGTGGATTTTCCGGCTGGCGTGAACACGCAAACCTACAAGTACTACATCGACTTTGCTGCGAAATATCATTTGCAATACATCATTCTCGATGAAGGCTGGTACAAACTCGGCAACGTGCTCGACGTGGCGCCGGAAATCAACATGGAAGAGTTGACAGCCTACGCGAAGCAAAAAAACGTGGGCGTCATTCTTTGGGTGGTGTGGAAGTCGCTGGACGACCAGCTGATTCCGGCTCTAGATCAGTATGCGAAATGGGGCGTACAGGGAATCAAAGTTGATTTCATGCAACGGAACGATCAGCAGCTGATGAATTATTACTACAAGGTGAGTCGCGAGTGCGCAAAACGAAAAATGCTGGTGGATTTTCACGGAGCACAACGGCCCGCATCGCTGACGCGGACGTGGCCGAACCTCATCAGCACGGAGGGAGTGCGAGGAATGGAATGGAGCAAGTGGAGCGCGGATGCGGAGCCGAAGCACAACGTCACGCTGCCATTCACGCGAATGTTCCTGGGACCGATGGACTACACTCCGGGCGCGATGCTGAATGCGCAGAAGGACATGTTCGCGCCGATTTTCAAGCGGCCAATGGCGTTAGGGACGCGGTGCCACCAACTGGCGATGTACGTGGTGTTCGAAAGCCCGTTGCAGATGCTTTCCGACAGTCCGTCGAATTATATGCGTGAGCCGGAAGCGATGGAGTTCCTTCGACCGGTGCCGAGTACGTGGGACGAGACGAAAGCGCTCGACGGAAAGATTTCCGAGTACGTGGCGGTGGCGAGAAGGAGCGGACGCGATTGGTACGTTGGGGCGATGACGGATTGGACGGCGCGCGATCTGGAGATTGATTTGTCGTTTTTGCCCGAAGGAAATTTCACGATGGAAGCGTACCAGGATGGAGTGAATGCGGAGCGTATGGCGAGCGACTACAAAAAGACGACGACGCAGGTCAACAAAGGTAAGAAGCTGAAAATACATTTGGCGCCGGGTGGGGGCTGGGCAGCGCGCATTCATCCTTAGGCATTCGCGGTGAGCTGGCCTCACCTGACACTGAGTCCCGCGGAAAAGAGAAACCCAGGTGTAAACCCGGACACCTGAGGCACCCTCAGAGGCACGATATAGCGTGCCCCTATACCAAGATTATTTCGATTTTGGTTTGAAGGTGGAGGTGATGCCGTGGGCTTCGCGGATGGTTAGGATTTGATTGGCGGGGACTTTGGTGAAGCGCTCGATTTTTTGAGTGGTGGGCCATTTTACTTCGATGAGGTCGATGATTTGGGATTTGCCGAGGCCGAAGTGGAGGCGGAGATCTGATTGGGACATGACGCTCGAGCCGCTGTGGACCTCGTCGATTTGGGAGTGGGTGCCAGTGACAACGCGAACGCGAGCTCCGATTGCGGTGCGGTTGCACGCGGTGCCGATGAGTTTGAGTTTGATCCAATTTTGCGCGTTGCCGCCATCGTTGCGAAGAAGAGAAGGCAGGTCACCGAGATTCAGCACGAGAGCGTCAATGTCGCCATCATTGTCGTAGTCACCGAATGCCGCGCCGCGGCTTGAATATTTTTCCGTGATGCCGGGGCCCATCTGTGCGGAGACGTCGGTGAAGTGTCCGTTGCCCATGTTGCGATAGACGAGACGCGGATTTTTGTAGGTCTGGCCGACGGCGTGACCTTCGATTTCCGGATAGACGTGGCCGTTGATCTGCATAAGATCGGCCCAGCCGTCGTTGTCATAGTCGAGAAAAGCGCAGCCCCAGGCGACATAACCGTTGTTGATGCCAATGCCGGAAGAGAAGGTGACGTCGGTAAAAGTGCCGTCGCCATTGTTGTGATAAAGGTTGCAGGTGTCGTCGGCGAAATTGGTTTTGAAAATGTCGAGTGAGCCGTCGCAGTCATAGTCTGCGACAGCTACGCCCATGCCGGCTTGCTCGTGTCCATTGTCGCTGTAGGCCACACCGGCGAGGACAGCCAGGTCGGTGAACGTGCCGTCGTGATTGTTACGAAAGAGAATGCTGGGCTGTGAGTCGACGGCCACGTAGATGTCAGGCCAGCCATCGTTATCGAAATCGTAGGAGACGGCAGTGATGGAGTAGCGTGGGCCGGGTTTTAGAATGCCGGCTTTTTCACTGACGTCAGTGAAAGTGCCGTCACCATTATTTTTATAAAGAACATTGGTGTCGCCGGTAAGGCCGCGGGGACCGCACATGACAGGAATGCCTTTCCACTGGCACTGTGCGGGTCCGTTGGGGTCGGGATTCTTCGCTGGATCGAGCTTGATGTAATTGCAGACGAAGAGATCGAGGTGGCCGTCGCGGTTGTAGTCGAGAAAGGTGCAGCCCGCGCCCCAGCGGATTTCGTCGTTATAGACGCCGACTTTTTTCGTGACGTCGGTGAAGGTGCCGTCGCCATTGTTGTGAAACAGAATGTTGTGCCCCCAGAAGCAGCAGAAAAGATCGTCGAAGCCGTCGTTGTCGTAATCGCCGACGCAGACACCGGTCTGCCATCCAGTACGTGCGAGGCCTGATTTTTCCGTGACGTCGGTGAACGTGCCGTCGCGATTATTTTTGTAGAGATGCGAAGTGGGCGCTTGTCCTGCGGGCCATTTGGCATCGAGATGCGTGCCGTTGGTGAGATAGATGTCGAGCCAGCCATCGTTGTCATAGTCGAAAAAAGCGAGACCGCTGCCTTTCGCTTCGATGATGTAGCGTTTGTGATCGGGATCGCCCCAGACGTTGGGAGAGTTGAGACCGGCTTCACGGGCGACGTCAACAAATTGGACAGGAGACTTGGCGTTCGTTTGGGGGACGGTTGTTGCTTGAAGGATGGTGCCGGGTTTCCACTTCCAGAGCGGAGTGGCGAGGGCGTCGAGCAGGGAACCGCCGAGCATGGTGAAGGAGGAACCGAGGAAACGGCGGCGGAGTAGGGTCACGAGCGGCCGGCCTTGGGTGAGCAATCGAAGGGAGATTCCTCGCTTCGCTCGGAATGATAAACAAAACTGAAATGCGAGCGCAGGATCATCATTTGCTGGGGACCTTGGGGAAGGGGTGAGGGACGATGCCTGCGCCTTCTTTCACGGCGATGATTTTATCCACGGGGAGGTCTTTGAGGCGATCGACTTGGCCGCTGGGCCAGGTGATTTCGAGCGAATCGATTTTTGCGCGTTTGGCCAGGCCGAAATGGATTCGCGGATCGTTTGCGGACATGTAGCTCATGCCGCCTTTGGCTTGTTCAACGTGGACAAAATCGCCGGAAGTCAACTTCAGTGAAGAGCCGACGCCGTCGCGATTCGACTTGCTTCCAATCAGGAGGACTTCGAGCCAGTGATTGGCGTTGCCTCCGTCGTTGCGGAGAAGCGAAGGATAATCGCCGCGATTGTTAGTGGCGATGTCGATGTCGCCATCATTGTCAAAATCGGCGGTAGCTAGTCCGCGACCAGCGATCGGGCGGCTGAAGTCTGGACCGAGCGCGCCGTCGGAAATCTTTTCGAACTGACCTTTCCCTAAATTGCGAAACATCAGCAGCGGCTCCTTGTAGGTTACTTCGCTGTGATAAAGCTGAACGTTATCGACCATCGCTCCGTTGATCTGCAGGATGTCTGGCCAGCCGTCGTTATCGTAATCGACAAATTTCATGGAAACGCCGCTGAGTAGGATGGCTTTGTTTCCGATGCCGGAGCTGAACGTGGCATCGGTGAAAGTGCCGTCGTGATTGTTGTGATAGAGGCGATTCAGTTCGAAATCGAGATGGGTGATGTAGATGTCCTGCCAGCCATCGCCATCCAGATCGGCGGCGTCAATCCCCATGCCTGCTTCGTAGCGGCCGTCTTCACTGGCGGCGATGCCGGAGATGAAAGAGACATCCTGGAAAGTGCCGTCATGTTTGTTGATGAATAGAAAATTGGGCCAGGAGTCGTTCGCGACCGCGATGTCCGGCCAGCCGTCGTTATTGAAATCGGCGACGACGACGCCCATGCCTTTTGCTTCGGGCTTGCCGACGCCGGAGGAATCGCTGACGTCGGTGAACGTGCCGTCGTGATTGTTGTGGTAGAGCTTAATTTTTTGACCTTTGTAGTTTCCGGGATGGCAGTAAGAGCGGTAGCCCGGGCGGTGCTCACCACACCACAGATTATTCTTGGCCGACCATTCGATGTAGTTGGTGACGACAAGGTCGAGATAGCCATCTTTGTCGTAGTCCATCCACGCAGCGCTGGTTGACCAGCCGCCTTCGTCGGCGACTCCCGCTTTGGCGGTGACATCGGTGAAGGTGCCGTCGCCGTTGTTGTGGTACAGAATTGCGCGCTGATAGCCGGTGACGTAGAGATCGGGATAGCCGTCGTTATCGTAGTCGCCGACGGCAACGCCCTGGCCGTAGTGTCCTTCACCGCCGACGCCGGCTTTTAGAGTGACGTCGGTGAAGGTGCCGTCGCCATTGTTGTGATAGAGCGCCGAGCGCAGAGGATGCGCAGGCTTGTAGAGTTCGGTAGGTCCGGATTGGACGAAATACAAATCCATCAAGCCGTCCTGGTCGTAGTCCAGCCAGGCAACACCGGTGCCCATCGTTTCGAGATAGAGCTTTTCTTCGGTTTGCGTCGAATCTTGTAAAAACGTGATGCCTGCCGATTTCCGGATGTCAGTAAAGCGGACGGGAATGGGAGGGTCCTGTTTTTTAGTGGGTTGGCTGGTGGACTGGCCTGAAAGCGTTTGCAAATAAAACGACGAGCAGAAAATGGCTACCAGTGTAAGCCAGGCGCAGGATCGTGTCGCGTTGCCCCTTTTCATTTTCACAGGATTCATAGAGTGCGGTCCGCGAGAGAAAATGCGACCTGCAAGAGTTGTTGCCGCGCGGCCATCGGGAGCGGCTGAGGCGCGGAAGCAGAAGTTTGCGGCGCGTTTGCCAGAGCTTGCTCGATGCGGCTTACATCCAGACCGGTGCGGGAATGACTGCCTTTGAAACGGTCGAGAACTTCGCGCGCTTTCGCATACTGCCCCGTTTGATAGTAGAAAACGCCGAGCGTGGAATAACTGCCCGGCCATTCGGGCAGGAGGTCAACGGCGCGTTCGAGGCGTTCGGCAGCCTCGACGGAATTTCCGCGCAGAGCGGAGACAATGCCAAGTCCCCAGAGAATTTTGCCGGAGCTTGGAACGCGTTCGAGTCCCTTAGATAAAGTGGCCTCGGCCGAATCCACGTCACCGCGGCGAAGTTGGACCAGTGCGAGGGACAAATAATATTGATCGTTGTCGGGATTTCGGGCGATGGCGTCCTTGAAAATTTGCGCGGATTTTGAGGAGTCGCTGAGATGCGCGTAGATGTCGCCGAGAAGAGCGAGGTAGGCGTCGTCCTTCTGACCATCGGCGGAAACTTGATTCGCGATTTCGAGCGCTTGTTGATACTGGCCCTTGCGAAAGTAAGCGTCGGCCAGATCGAACTTCACGTCATCGGAATCGGGATTAGCGTGTAGCGCGGTTTGGAAGTGATGGATCGCGTCGTCGTACAAACGATAACGCGCGAGGAGCACGCCGATGCCCGCTTGCATGCGGAAATCTTCCGCGCTCATCTGATCGAGTTGTGCGATGGTTTTGCGTGCATCATCCGTCTTGCCAAGTTTCAAATACGCTTCTGCAAGGAGATAGAAATCCTGCGGGCGGTCAGGATGCTTCTTGATCTGCTCGGCGAGCTCGGTTAAATCGAGTTGTGTGCGCTCTTTCGGCGTAAGGCTGGCCCGGTTATCGAGATAGTCGAAAAGATGTTGGTAGGGATAGGGGCCGGTGGAAGCGTCCTTCGAAAGCGTTTGGAAAACGTTCAAATCTCGTTGCGCAGCTTCAAACTGTTTGAGATTTCGCTCGACCATCGCGAGCTTGTAATACCCGGAAGCAGGATCGCGGCTCACTTTGACATATCTGCGCAAGAGGTCCGCGGCTTCCGTGTAGCGTTTGGCGCTGATGCGCAGGTTGGCCAGTTCGAGGAGCGCCTCCGAGAAATCCGGATTGGCGCGAAGAGCTTTCTGAAAGTAGTCTTCCGCCCTTGCTTGATTGCCCTGGCGGCCTTCGATGAAGCCCAAATTGAAAAGACACGACGCGTTGTTGGGATCGAGCTTCAGGCCTTCCACAAAATATTTGCGCGCTTCATCGAAGCGTCCGAGATGGCGGTAGGAGAGTCCCATGAACGCATAGGAACGCGCGGATGGATCGAGATCGATCAGGAGCTTGAATTCGTCGATGGCTTTATCCGCTTTGCCGGACATGAAATAGCTTTCGCCGAGAGCAGCATGGAGATCGGCGCGCTTGGGAGCGATTTTTATGCCGGATTCGAGAAGCGGGATAGCGTCTTCAAAATAGTTTTGCGTCATGCTGACACGAGCGAGGAGGAAAATAATGTCGGTATTTTCGGGGGCGAGTTTGTGCGCTCGGACGAGAAGCTCCAGAGCATCGACAGCGCGAGCTTGATCGGCGTAAACCTGTGCGAGGAGATAGAGAATTTCCGGAGAATCGGGCTTCAGATTTTGCGCGCGCTTGAGAACGAGTTCAGCCTTGGAGTATTCGGCAACGCGAAGGTAAACCTGGCCGAGATTGAAAAGAATTTCGAATGTGTCGGGCTGCAGGGAATTGGCTTTTTCCAGTTCGAATTGGGCGACCCGGTATTGCCTTTCCGCAGCAAGGAGTACTCCGAGCGTGAAATGTAACTGGACATTCTTGGGATCTTGCGCGGAAAGGCCGGTGGCGACCTTCAGGCCTTGAGCGGTGCGGCCGGCGCGAAGATAGGCGCGCGTCAGATTGAAACGAGACTCCGTGGTAGCAGGTTTTACGAGCAAGAAATGCTCGATCGCTTCAGACGGATTGTTTTTTGTCAGAAGCACGAGACCTAAATTGTAATTTCCATCGGAGTTGGAGGGCTCGATGCGGAGAGTTTCGCGAAATTCCCTTTCGGCGAAGGCGAGTTTTTCTTGAGCGATGTAGATGTTCCCGAGGTTGATGTGGGTTGTTACGGAATTGGGGTTTAGTTTCAGCGCGTGCTGGAAAGCGTCCTGCGCATGCTCATAGTCCTTCTGGCCGGTGTAGAGGATTCCGAGCATGTTGTAGCCTTCGACGCTATTCGGATTCTGCTGAAGCTGTTCCTGGATCTTTTGTTTGGCTTCTTCGACGCGGCCCTGGCTGAGAAGCTCTTGCGCTTCCTCGAAACGCGGATCGATGGCTGCTGCCGGACGAGAAGCATTCTTCTTAACTGGCGCTTGCTGTCCCAAAGAGCCGTTAGCGTAAAGAAGAATGGCAGCGAGCGCCAAAACACAGGTCACGAGGCGGTTTTTTTGCAGGTACGAATTTCGAAGGCGGTTCATCACTTCGGGCATTTCCGCAGCAAAACCTTTCTAGAGCTGATGAAGTGTTCTCAATTTAGCATCTCCAAAGCCTGCTGAGCCAATTTGTGCTGCGGCTGAAGTTTTAATAATGCGAGCAAGATCTCTCGCGCCTTTTCGTTTTCCTGGTGAAGCATGTAGACGCGGGCCAGGTTGAGATAAGCCTGATCATAGTTTGGCGCGGCAGCGATGCAAGCTTTGAACTTTTCTTCAGCCTCCGAAGTGCGACCCTGGCGGGTCAACAAAATTCCCAAATTGTTCAGCGCTTCAGGATAGTTGGGACGCAGGCGAACGGCTTTTTCCAAAAGTTCCCTTGCCTCTGAAAAATTCTCTTGCCGAGCGAAGAGCATGCCAAGGCTGTAGTTGGATTCGGGATTTTCAGGTTCAAGTTCGAGCGCGCGGCGGAGCAATTGCTCGGCGTCACCTGAAATTCCCTGCCTTCGGTAAAGATTGCCGAGATTTAGAAGAGCGGTGACATAGTCCGGCCGTATCGAGAGAGAGCGTTTGAAATCACGGATGGCTTCGTCCTGCCGGCCATCTTGCGCCGCAACCATAGCCAAATTGTTCCATGCCTCGGGATATTCCGGACGGAGCTTGACGGTTTGTTCGAGATAAATTCGGGCGTCTGCGAGCGAATTCTTTCGAAGATAGAGTGTGCCGAGGTTGTAATACGCTTCGGGGTCGGCGGGCTTGGCGGCGACGACCTGCTTGAAGGATGCGGCTGCCTGGTCGAGATAGCCACGCTGAAAAAGCGCGACTCCATACGTGAAATCATTGCGCCGGAAACGGCCTTGATGAAGGGTTCCGGGAAAAGGAAGAGCTTTCTGAAGCCGCTCCTCGTCACTCTGCGGAACCGCGCTCAAGTCTTCCTTTAGCTTCTTTGTTTCCACCAAACCTTGGTAAACCTTGATGATCATGCCGCTTTTATCGATGAGCAACGACGTGGGGACGCTGAGATCCCTGCGGCGGTCGAAAAGATAGCGATAGAGAATGTTGTAGATGCCCGCGACCTCAGAGGTCGCAAAAAGCATGGGGAATGAGAAGCGTTCTTTTGCTGCGAATGAGTGAGCGCTTAGAGCGTCGGCTGGCTCGTCAACATTTATGGCAGCGACGTGAAGAAGGTTCGAATCGAAGTGGGAAAGGCTTTGTTGGAAGAGTTGCAACTGCCGAGTGCTCTCCGGGGAGGCGATAGCCCAAAAGCACAGGAGCGAAACTGCGCCGCGAAGCGAATCAAGAGTCCGGAGGTTGCCTGCGATATCGGGCAGAGAAAATTCGGGAGCGCGCAATGGCTCAATGAGCCATGTGTCGACGGGGGACGGGAGAGGGGCGAGCTGCAGAGGGGAACCAGAATCCGCGAATGCAGGCGGTGAAACCGAGAAAGGCTTCGCTGAGAATTGTTGCGAGCCTTCTTCCAGTGAGATGCGGTGATTTGCCGGGAGATTTTCGAAAGTTTGCGTGAGTCCGTTTGGCCAGCGGATCGTAGCGGTAACGGATCCTTGTGATTTTCCAAGTCCAAAGAAAAGCTCCTTGGCGTGCTGCGAGAGAAATCCGGAACCGCACTGGAGGTATTTTGTCTGGCGAAGCTTTCCCGATTGAACGGTGACGGCTGCACCGATCGCATCACGATTACTCTTTGTGCCGCGCAAACGGAAGGCGATCGAGTCTCCAATTTCTTTCATGACGTTGTGAAGGATGCGGAGTTGCGGGGCATTGCGATTTTTGAGGATCACTTCAAGCCGGCCATCCTGGTCCAAGTCGGCCAGTGCGAAAGAGCGGCTGTCGTCGAAAAAGTCGAGGCCGGAAACGCCAGAGACGTCGGAGAAGCTCCCATCGTGATTATTACGATAGAGAACGTTCCGCTCGTACCCGTTCCAGGTACGGTCAGAGCGGATGAGTTCGTTGATGGCGTTCCAGCCGCGCTCGTAAGGGAGGGACGGGAGAGCGTTTTGCGGGGACTTGGCAACTACCTGGCGCCAAAAAAAGCTCGAGAGATCCTGTACATCCGGACCGGAAATGTAGCCATTGGTTATGTACAGGTCTGAGAAGCCATCGTGATCGAAATCCCATGCGTCGGATGACCAAGCCCAGCGGCCCATCTCAACACCCGCCGGCTTGCTGATATTTTCGAACCGTCCATGGCCCGAATTCTTGTAGAGCGAATTGCCTCGCGCATGCTGTTGATAGAACGAGCGAATGTTCGGAGGCTCGTTTTGGTGAAATTGAGACTGGCTGGAAATTCGTTGTCCGGCCGCGGACCACATGTTGGAAACGTAGATATCCTGATGACCGCTATTGTCGAAATCGGCCCAACATGCGCTCATGCCGGCGCCGATGTCGTTGACGCGAGCCTGTTCGGAGACCGCAACGAAAGTTCCGTCGCCCTTGTTACGGTAGAGATTGCTACGGCCAAAATCGTTCGCCACGTAGAGATCAGGCCAGCCGTTTGAATCGCAGTCGCCCCAAGCGCATGCAAAGCTGAAGCGGTCGTTTTCTCGATTGAGGCCGGAAACTTCGGTGCGATCCACAAACGTTCCGTTGCCCTCATTATGAAGGAGGAAGTTTGCCGGTCCATTGCGCGCATCAAAGTAGGGCGAAGGATAGTGATACTGGTCCAAGCCCAAATAATAGGTGTACAAGCAAAAATAGATATCGAGCCGGCCATCGCGATCATAATCGGCCACCGCGGCATGCGTAAATGTGCCTTCAGGCGGGCGTGCAAACTGGAAGGCGCCTTGTTTTAACAAAAATTTTCCGTTGCCCTGATTGAGAAAAAGCAGCGGCCCGCCTTCTGCAATCACCAAAAGATCCTGCAGGCCGGTATTTCGGAAGTCAGCGAAGAGTGCGCACGACGTGCCGTCAAGGACCCCCACTCCCGAATTCTCGGTGACGTCTTCGAAAGTGCCATCGCCGCGATTGCGGTACAGACGATTGGGAAGGCCTGAAGGCTGGCAGACGTATAGATCGTCCAGCCCATCATTGTTGAAGTCACCTGCCGCCACGCCGTTGTTGCCATAGACGTCCACGTTGCTCGCGCCATCGAGAACGGTACGCCAGTGGTCCGCTCCTCGGAGCAACTGTTGCCGGTACGATGATGTTTGTCCTAGAGCGTTCAGCGTTACATCGACGAAGAGCGGGTTTTGTGCTCGGGCCAGCGTTTCTTCGGTCGGGTGCCACTTCTCGGCGCGCCAGCGCTCGGGCTCCCACTGAGACCAAAGTGTTTCCCAGATGCCGATTCGTTCTTCGCGGCCCGCGCCGCCGGACATTTTCCCGGCAATGTCGTATCGGATATCAGCTTCGACCGTCAGCGGATTGTTGGCAGTCTGCCGGATTCGAACGATTTCAAATTGAGCGATATCGATTTGCAGAAAGCCGGCGAGATAACGCCTCAGTTCCTCGAGAAAACTGTCGCGGCCCGCAACGGGCTTCGGTGTGAAGCGTCTTAGAAGAGTTTCGACCCCGTTCTCGAACCGCTGGCCAATTTCCTCATTCGGAGTAAACGTATTCGCTGCGATGGAAGGATCGAGGAATTCGGCCATCGCGTTGAGGGCAGGCGGCACGAGTTTGAGACTCTGGCTCCACGCGTCGAGATGCCGTTGAATTTCAAAGGCATACTTTTCGGTGGGGAAACCGTCGGACCCGGGCGCTACCAGTGCAAGAACATCTTCAAGCGGAGATAGTGAAGGATAGTGCGGTTTTAGATGGAATTCGGAGAAAGGGAAGTTGGGAAAGAATGATTTTTCCGGACCCAGACCAAGCATTTGTAGACACAACGGCGCGGGAAGAAAAGCGAATGGTGCCCATCGCATGGAGCGGAAAAACGCGCGGCGTGAGACGAAGTTAGCTTCGTCCATAGAGCTCTTCATCTCCGGTGGCTACTCCTGAGTCTTTCGACGAAAGAGGGCTTGATGTTAGCACCCCTAGCGAAGTCAACAAAAGCCAACCGGCAGACATAAATGGAAACGATGACAGAGTTTAAAGAGCGCTGGAGAGTAGCGCGAGGATCGAACCGGAAGTAGCGACGGCTGCCCACGGTAAGGGAACCCTTGCGGAGGGCAGGAAATATCGCTAACTACGAAGGTGGAAATGCAAAAAGTTGATGGGTCAAAGAAAAATCCTTGACATGGATAAAAAGGGCTGGTATCAAAGCAAGCACGGCATAGTAGTTTTGCAGTAGGGGTGCTGTACAAAAAGTAATCGCTTACATCAATCCGAGTCGTGAGAACCTGAAGTTGTGAAAACGTTTGCTCCGAGCAGCGAATACGCGTCCTGTTGCTGTAACGCTGAAGTTGGCCGAGGAAGTTCGGAGCGCGAAATCGTCGAGGTTGCATTTCTCGTTGCTCCTGGGTTGTGGGCGCTGGTGGAAGGCTTCTGAGGAGGATCAGGTTATGGAACGTAATACCGTTCGAGTTTGGGGTGGACGGCTACTGCTTGTCACTGCGGCTTGCCTTGTTTTCCTATTGTTGGGCGCGAGTTCCTCATTCGCGCAGGTTGACACTGGTGCGGTTCTGGGAACTGTCACCGATTCTTCCGGCGGGCGCGTCAGCGGCGCCACCGTGACATTGACGAACGAAGGCACCAATGCCTCTGTTTCCGCGACCACCGGTGACGACGGCGGATATAAATTTACGCCGGTAAAGATTGGAACCTACAAGGTCGCGGTGACCATACAAGGTTTCCAGACGATGACGACGCACGGTATTGCGGTGAGTGTCGGTCAAAACGTTGTAACTGATTTCGCGTTGAAACCCGGTTCCGTCTCTGAAACCGTTGAAGTCACAACAACCGCTCCAGTGTTGCAATCGCAGGACGCCTCCGTAGGTCAAGTCATCGACTCGAAGAACGTCAATGATCTTCCGCTGAATGGCCGGAACTTTACATTCCTGGCGCAACTCGCCGCCGGCGTGAATACGCCGCAGGCTGACACACGCGGAAACGCAGCAACAGGCGCATTCGCTGCGAATGGAAATCGTCCCGCACAGAACAACTACCTGCTGGACGGCATTGACAATAACTCGGATACGGTGGACTTCCTCAACGGCACCAATTTCGTCGTGCTGCCACCGGTAGACGCCATTCAGGAGTTCAAGGTACAGACCTCCGGCTTCAGCGCCGAATATGGCCGTTCCGGTGCCGCCGTTCTCAACGCCACCATTAAGTCCGGCACCAACGAGTTCCACGGCGCCGCTTGGGAATTCTTCCGTAACGATAAGCTCGACGCCGCGGATTTCTTCGAAAATGCTGGGGGCGTTCCCAAGGGCGCGCTGCGCCAGAACCAGTTTGGCGTTGCTGCGGGCGGCCCGATCCTGAAGAACAAGGTGTTCATTTTTGGGGACTATGAGGGTTTCCGCCGCGTGCAGGGCACAGTCCTACATGGTTCCGTTCCCACAGCGCTGGAGCGCAGCAGCGGCTTCACAAACCTTACCGAGTTGCTGTCGCAAGGCGGTACCGAATTCGATGCGCTCAATCGTTCCGTCCCGAAGGGAACGATATTTGACCCGGCCACTACGCGGCAGGTCCTAGCGGGTGGCGTTGACCCTGTGAGCGGTCTCCCCGTGCCGACCGTTGATCACAATGGGAAAGCCATCGCTCCGGGCACTAAGGAATTCGTGCGCGATCCCTTCGGAACGTGCGCTCCCAATACCCTCGTCTTTACCGCAGCGTGTGGCTTGAACGACCTGTCCGGGGCCTCAGCAGCCGGGCGCTTTAATGCTAACGCACTCAGTTTACTGGGTCTCTATCCTAACCCGACGAGTTCAAGCCTATTTGGCAACTTCACCACATCACCGAAACTCTTCGAACACCGCAATGCGTTCGACACCCGCATGGACATCAATTTCAGCGAGAAGAACCAGCTCTTCTTCCGCTTCAGTTTGGCCGACGACCCCCAGTTCATTCCCGGCATTTTCGGAGGCGTTGCGGACGGCGGTGGCTTCCAGCAGGGCGATCAGACGGCCAACGCGCAGCAGAGCGCATTGGGTTACACGCACCTTTTTAGCCCAACCCTGATCAACGTGGTTCGTGCGGGTCTAAACTACCTTCACACGACTCGCAATATTCCGGCTGCAAATGACCTTAGCGATATTCCAGGTTCCTTTGGAATTCAGGGCATTCCTCAGGATCAAGAAAACGGTGGTTTGCCCGCGATCGGAATCGGCGGCCTGCAAACCTTGGGCGGAAACGCCTTCTTGCCTTCCGACGAGGTCACGTCCACTTTCCAGTTGACCGACGACTTGACCAAGATTTACGGCAAGCACACCTTCAAGATGGGCTTTGAGTGGCAGCACGTGAAATTTTCCACGCTGCAGCCACCCTGGTCACGCGGCCAATTCAACTTTGACGGCGTGTACACCGATGTCCCCGGCACCACCAGCGGCAACACCGGTATCGCACAGCTCCTTTTGGATCCTTGTGCAGCTGGAGTCGGTGCTTGCGCAGGCGTAGTCAACGGAGCGACCGGAATTAATTACGATGGCGGTCCGAACGGCGTCTTCGTATCCAACATTTCGTTGACCGACAACGGCAAGAATTACTACGGCACTTACATCAACGACGACTGGAAAGTGAGCAGCAAGCTCACCTTAAATCTTGGCTTGCGTTGGGATTACTTCCAGCCGGTTTATGAACACCATGGCAACCAGGCTAACTTCATTCCGAATGGAGCTCCCACGGGTGGTCCGGCCTATCTCATCCCAAGTGGGCCCAACGCTGGGAATCTCTCCAGCGGCTGTGCGACGTGCTTTACCGACCTTTTGGCGAAGGATGGAATTGCTTTGATCACCGGCAAGTACGGCAAGAGCTTGGCCGAGGGGCAGAAGAATAACTTCGGGCCTCGCTTCGGATTTGCCTATCAGGCCACTCCCAAGCTAGTTGTCCGTGGCGGTTTCGGCATCTTCTACAACGGTTTCGAAAACCGCGGATTCTCTCCGAACCTCGGTGAGAACTATCCATTCCAGTTCAACTTCTCGTTCTTTAACCCGGACTCCGGCCATCCGATCAATAACTTCGCTGGCTGTGCCACCGCGACACCTGCGGGTGGCCCAACGATAGAAACCGGCTTCACTTGCACTCCACTGAGTCCGCTCTCCGTCAATGCCAGTGGCTTGGCCCTCCGCGGAATCCAGTTTAAGTACCTGACGCCTTACACGATGGGGAGTAACCTAACGATTCAATATCAATTGACTCCCTCGATGTCTGTGCAGGTCGGCTACGTGAGCACTCTCGCCCGTCACCTGGAAGCCTTTCCGAGCAATAATAACCTGACCTCGATCCAACCTAACAGCGTTGATGCGAGCACTCTGGTGCCGTTCCCAGATTTTGGCCGCCGCAGCAGCCAGGCGGATACGGAAGGCAGCAGTTACTACCACGGCCTGCAGACAAAAGTCGAAAAACAGTTCCGGGGCGGGTTGTCGTTCCTGGCAACCTATACTTGGTCCAAGACTAGGTCAGATGCCGGCGATTTGCTCAACGGCGGCAGTGACAATGTTGGCTACCGCGCACCGGACGTCCCGGGCTTTGGCATCCAGAAGGACTACGGCCTGGCCAGCTTTGACATTCGCAACGTCTTCCACCTGAGCGGTGGATATGAACTGCCGTTCGGCAAGGGCCGGAAGTTCATGTCTGGAGCCAGCGGCGTTGCGGATAGGGTCGTTGGCGGTTGGAGCGTGCAGTGGATCACCACTCTGCAGGGCGGACAACCGATCAAGCTCAAGTGCGTTACCAGTAGCGTTCAGACCCTTGGCTGTGGCGCTCTGTTTACCGGTCAGCCCCTCAAGTTGGGCTTGTTCACCGACGGCAACGGCAAGCTCAGCTGGTTCGGCAATCCCGGAGCCTTTACGGATCCCCCGCCCTGTACTACGGTCAACGGGTGCGATTTCAGCGCTCTGGGTGGCATCACCCAGGTACCTGGGCCAGGTTTCCACCGTTTGGATTTCTCGATCTTTAAAGATTTCCCGATTAAGGAACGCTTCCGCCTACAGTTCCGCACGGAGATCTTTAACATCACCAACCACCCGAACTTTAACGCGCCCGGATTCGGCGGCAATGGCGTCGTGGCGATTTCCGGTTCCACTGACTACACCAACACTTCCACCACGACCAGCTTCGGGGAAATCGGTTCTACCCGTGACGCTCCGTACGATCCGCGGCAGATCCAGTTTGCGCTCAAGTTCATTTTCTAAAACAAAAACAACCACCCCGGCGGGGAGGCGCTTCGCAAGAAGCTCCTCCCCGTTTTTTCTTGCCGCGTTTTTTCCAGGTATGAGTTTTCTGATGTGCCGGTGCTAACATCGAACTACCGTGATGTCACGCAGCGCTCGCAATCTGATCGTTCTTTCCGCTCTTTTCCTGTGGTCCTCGCCGCTGCCGGCGCAGGGCACGCAGGCCCAAGAAAGAGACCGGCTCTTCCAATCCGCCGTCTCGCAATACGAGGCGGGTCACTACGCAGAAGTCATCCCGCCGCTCGAGAAACTGCTGCGCGAAGTACCGGAGAGTTTTGAAGTGCACGAACTTCTGGGTTTGACTTACGCTGCGCAATCACAGGACACGAAAGCGAATGAGCATCTTGCGAGGGCCGTTCGAATTAAACCCGATTCGGTTGCGGCGCTTTCGAATCTTGCGGCAAGCTACGCGCGCCTGGGCAAGTTCAATCTTGCGATAGAGCAGTTCACAAAAGCAGTGGAGCTGGAGCCAACGAATTTCGATACCAACCACAATTTGGGAGAGGCGTACATCCACGCCGGAAATGTTGGCAAGGCTATTCCGTTTTTGGAGAAAGCACAGCGTATCAATCCGGGTTCTTATGACAATGGCTACGATCTTTCGCTGGGCTACCTGGTGACAGGACACCTGGCCGAGGCGCGTAGCTCTGTCCAGAGTCTGCTGAAACAGAAGGATACGGCGGAGCTACACAATCTTCTCGGCCAGATTGAAGAAAAGGACGGTCAGTTTGTCGCCGCCGCTACTCAGTTCGAAGCTGCAGCGCATATGGAGCCAAGCGAGAGCAATTTGTTCGATTGGGCAGGCGAACTGCTCCTGCATCGAACGCTTGATCCGGCGGTGCAGGTGTTTGAGCGAGCAACCGCGCGTTATCCCGATTCACCACGGCTGATGGTGGGTCTGGGAATGGCGTACTATGCGCGCGGCAACTACGATGACGCAGTGAAAGCGTTCCTTCGCGGCGCTGATCTGAGCCCGGCGGATGAGCGTTGCTACAAATTTCTTGCGCGAGCCTACGATAGTTCGCCGAGCCAGGCTGCTGAAGTCATCGAACGGTTCCGGCGATTCGCGGAGCTGAAGCCGAACAGCGGACAAGCGCTGTACTACTACGCGATGAGTTTGTGGAAGGGAAAGCGCGCGCAGGACCCGGACGTCGATTTGAAGCAGATTGAGTCGCTCCTGAAGCGGGCGATCGCGGCGGACCCAGCACTTGCTGAAGCTCATCTGCAATTCGGCAATCTGAATTCCGATCAGGGCAAATTTGCCGAAGCCATTCCCGAATACCAGCGCGCGTTGGAGCTTGACTCCGATCTTGCGGACGCGCATTACCGGCTGGGCCAGGCCTACGTCCGCACCGGGCAAAAGGATCGCGCACAGGAGCAGATTCAGGTCTATCAGCAGTTGCGCGAACGGCATTTGGCCGATCTAGAGAAGCAAAGAGCGGAAATCCGGCAATTTGTGTATTCGTCAAAAGATGCTGCGGTCGGGAAACAATGAAGACAAGACGGTTTTCGGTTTGTATCAAGACGCAGATGCAGCGCGAAGTCCTGACCATGAGAAAGCTTATCAACAAGAGCCCGCTGCTCCTTGACTTGGACATTTCGGCGTCGTACCGTACGCGCAACGTGCAGGCCCGCGCATGAGCTCATCGTTTTCAATCAAGACGCCTTTACTCAAGACGCCGACACAATTGGACAGGCACTTTTTGCGGAAATCCGCCTCTCCGTTGGAGCTCAGTCAAAATCTCTCCTGGAATCGTCGAGAATTTTTGCGGACCGCCGCCGGCGTCGCATTGGGGTCGACGCTGGTTTCCGGAAGATCGATGGCACGCGCAGCTGCTCTTAGGAATGACAGGAAGGTCGTGGTCATCACTTTTGGTGGTGGAGCACGGGATCAGGAAACATTTGCTCCGGAAGGGCAGGAGAACATCCCGAACCTGATGCGCGAGCTGATTCCCCAATCCACTTTTTTCACGCAAGTGGTGAACCGTGGGATTCTAGGCCACTACGTTGCCACGGCGAGTCTGGCGACTGGCGTCTACGAGTCGGTCAACAATTTCGCGTCGCTTCCGCCTGAAAATCCAACCGTGTTCGAATACTTTCGCAAGGATTTAAGACGGCCCGCGTCCGATACTTTTGTGGTGGCTCCCAGCAACGGTTTCAACCGCATTGGCGAAAGCAGTCACCGTTCCTACGGTACCGGGTTAGGCGCGCAAGTGATTTTGCCCAAGCACTTGTTGACCGCCGCAACCTCCGGCGGCCGGGACTACGAACACCTGCTCCGCGATAATTACGAAACTCCCCTCTACTCGCCACAATTGAGCGGGAATGAATTCGAATTGCGGCAACTGGAAATGTTGCTGAAGCTTTCCGTGGACGAGTTCAAGAAGCATGCCCTCACCCTTTCCAGTCCCGACGAATTGTCGGTGTACATCGCGCGGCAACTGATGCGCCAGATGGCGCCCAGCCTTCTGTGGATTACGATGCATGACATTGATATCGCGCACGCGGGCGCGTATTCGCTTTACATCGACGGAATCCGGCGGACAGATCGCCTCTGTGCGGAAATTTGGAAAGCGATCCAAAGCGAGCCCGAATATGCGGGCAAGACAACGCTATTCATTCTTCCCGATTTCGGCCGGGACTCCGATGAGGACTCCGGCGGTAACGGCTTCCAGCATCACCGCACCGGCGACGCACTTTCGCGCACCACCTGGATGATGGCTCTTGGTCCCGGCATTCGCGAAGGCGTTGTTCACGATCGCGCCGTTGATTCGACCGATCTCGTACCAACGCTTGGAGCGAAATTGGGTTTTTCTACCGCGCTCGCGCGAGGCAAGCCTATACAGGAAGTTTTGTAAGCGTATGTTTCCGAGCGACCTCAAATCCGAGCAGTTCCGAGATTATCCGCCGCTGGCGCGGAAGTTTGTCACAGCGAATCTTGCGGCACTGAGGCGCTTGCCGCTGAGTTTTCTGCCCAGCCTTCTTCGCGAGGCCATCGAATACGACTTCAAATTTCCCGCGGAGCGCAAAGCACTCGAAAGAGAAATTGCGAATGTGAACGCCTTGTCGCCCGAACAGTTCAAGGAGTGGTTCGGCGGTTTCGAACAGATTCGCCTTTCGCAGAAACTGGAACATTTTGATTGGATCAACTTGCCGGGACAGTTTGTCGAACAACTTTCTGCCCACCTCTGGACGACGCATCAACTCGACGCCTTCCGCAACGCGGCGACGGACTACGGAAACCGTCTGCATGCCGTGGCGCCGCCGGAGCCGCCTGCGATTCCAAGACTTGGCATTACCGTCGTGGGACAGGGAGCGAACTCGAGCGAAGGGCCATTGTTCAGAAAGCTGCGCCCGCATGGGGCCTATTTCACTCACGTCAATCCCGAGAATGGATTGTCGCAGTTGCTCGGCGCGGCGGTAGCGCGGGCCAAAGCGCATCCTGCTCCCTATGGCCACTGGTACATCGATGGAGGCCAGGAAGCCCCGTTTGAGGGTGCGCTGACGCGAGTTTCTTACCAAGCACTCGAGCCCGCACGGACGACGCTGTCCGGAAGGCTCCAGAAGGACATCGAGAAGCCGGGAATGGGCCCCGAAACCCTTCGCACCCTGCTGGCGCAACTGAGGCCTGCTGATCTCGGCCTGGAGGATACTGAGCCCGTTCTTACGCGCTTCCAGCTCAAATTGCTTACGGAGGGGTCTGGAACGCAAATCTTTAGCACCACGTTCGCGCAGTGGGCGGCCCGCGAAGCATTGCGCCGTGCTCAGCCATTGACGCTGTTTGTGCGTTTTGCCCCGAGGCAGCGCCAAAGGCCTATGAATGAGCTCCTGTACGGCAACCCTGCTTCGAGGGAGCTAGATCCTGCAGGCTCCCTCGTCGACGCCGACATGGGCGCCTATTACAACTGGCTGAATCAGCAGCGACTTTCAGGTGCGTCGCAGGCGTCTTTTCTCGTTTGGTATGAAGGCCACGGCGAGGCCCTGATGATCGGACCCTCGGTTCCGCGCGGCACGGTGTCCAACGACAAGACGGACTTTAAAACGCTTTTAAACTGGATTGCATGAGCCAGCCCGAACGGGTGGCACGACCGAGGCGCGGTCCCAATATCTTCCCGAATCAGAGAGTTCTGGTTGAACCTCGCATCACCAGGTGAGTCGGAATCGTGTAGTCGACATCTTCCTCGTTTTCCCCTCGCATAAGTCTCTCGAGCGCCGCCAGAGCAGTGATCGCCAGTTGGGAGCGCGAAAGTCGAATGGTTGTCAAGGGCGGTTGCGTCAGGTGGGCAAAAGAGATGTCGTCAAATCCGATGAGGGAAACGTCTCGTGGTACCTGCAACCCCGCATCGTGGATCGTGCCCAACGCACCGATTGCCGTCATGTCGTTAGAGGTCATGACCGCAGTCGGGCGTTCGGCAAGCCGTAAGAGGTTCCGCATCGCAAAGACGCCACCTTCGATGCGGTGGTCCCCTTTTTCAATCATCTCGTTTTCGACTTTGATTCCACGTGCTTTCATGCCGGAAACGAATGCATCCAGGCGCCGTTGCGCCGACTGGAGATTCAATGGCCCCGAGATAAAAGCGATTTTACGGTGGTTGAGGGAGAAGAGATGTTGCAGCCCTTCCTGAATCCCTTGCTCGTAATCAATATTAATATTCGCGCTGAGTGGGCTGTTTTTGCCGGTGTCCATGAACACGGTAGGAATGTTTCGCCGCGTCAGCTCGACCAACAGTGCCGGATCCGCCTCCGAGGTCATGATTGCCGTGCCATCCACTTTGCGCTCGACCATCCTGCGAATGCACTCCGCCATGCGTCTGGGCTTGTAGTCGGTGTTTGCGATGATGACTTCCAGACCCTTTTGCACGGCCTGATCTTCGAAATGTTTCACCAGCTCAGGGAAAAAGGGATTCGTGATGTCCGAGATGATGAGTCCGAGCATGCGGCTGCGACCCGAGACCAGAGTGCGGGCATGCGTGTTGGGGTAAAAATTCAGCTCCTTGATAGCCTTTCGCACCCGTTCCGCGGTGCGCGCGCTGACCTTGTCGGAACCATTGATCGTCCGCGACACCGTGGCGGTAGAGACTTTGGCATGTTTCGCTACTTCCTTGATGTTCATCGGTTTATAAGTACATGCTAGCAGTAAAATCCGCAGGCAATGCCAGAACCAGCTATTCCATGAGATTGGGAAGTTTCATGTCCTGGATCTCCTGGCCCGACGAAGTCGGGAAGAGATAGTGAACCTGTTTTTCGGTTTCGGTTTCGCCACGCGGATTCGTCAGAAACAGGCGCAGGGTCAGCCGCTGTTGAGAATTGTCCGCGGTCCAATTTCCCTCAAGTTTTTGTTCGTGCTCCAGATCCGCCAGCGGAAAAATGCCTTCGTGCAGGAGGCGATTTGTTCCGTCCCGCAGTTCCCAACGGAGGCTGTATCCCCGCAAAGGGTAGGAGGGTAATTCCTCGAGGTTGCGCCGGCTGATCGTGACTTCGAATCCAACCGCCTCGTACCACTTCCCGTACTTCCACTGCGCCTTGAGAGCTGCCGGTGTTGTCCTACGTTGCCAGGCGAAGAATGACGGTCTTCGCTGCCTGTTCTCATCCACTACGCCGTGGTCCACGTAACCTGCCGAGTAGCCCGGAAATAGATTTCGGTGCGATTTGTAATCCTGATAGCACCAAAAAATGGCTCCAGCGATCCAATCGTACTTTTGAAAAGCGTCCAGCTGATGTTCGAGCGTGTGCACACGCAGCTTGTCGGCTTCGACGGAATCGGTCGCAAATACTCCAGGAGTTCCAAACTCTGACACGATGAACATTTTTTCGGGATACTGGCGACCGGCCCGATCGAGCATGGGGATCAATCCTTCTTCCGGACCGTTCCACGCGCCATAGTACTCGTTCATCATGATAAAGTCCGCGTCGTTCGCGGCCTCTTTGGCAGGGTCAGCGCCATAGGCGATGTCATTGTCCGCGAAAGTAACGAGCCGACCCGGATCAAGCTGGTTTACCCATTCCTTCATCGTGTGGAAGTAGGCGCGACCGCCTGGCGTGCTCATGTCGCTTTCATTGCTCACGCTCCAGGCAAAAATGCTCGGATGATTGCCGGCCTGTTCGATCATTTCCTGGATCATTTGTTTAGCGAGCGCAATGACTTGTGGATTCGCAAGCTGCTCTTCGGAACATTGCCACAAGGGAATTTCGGGAATCAGGAGGATTCCATGCTGATCGGCGTAGTCGAAGACTTTTTCGTGCTGCGGATAGTGCACTGGTCTTGTGAGCGTGGTATGCAGCAGTTTCAGATCGTCGTAGTCGCGTTTGATTGTTCCGCTGGTTTCGGCCAGCCCCTCCCAGGGAGACTCTTCGTGGCGGGTCATCCCGGAAAGCCGCAGGCGGTCCCCGTTCAGCAAAAGATGCCTGTTATTGATCTCGACTTTCCTGTTTCCAAACGTGTCTTTCTTTTGGTCCAAAGTCTTTCCAGCCTCAGCCACGTCCACGCTGATCGAATACAAATTAGCGTGATCCAGATCCCATAACAGAGGTTTTTCGATGGCGAGTTCAAAATCGGCGCTCTTTTTGCTGCCTGCCGGGACCGCAATATTTTGCGTTTTGCTTCCACTCAACGTGCCGCTGGGTGTGTAGATTCGCGCAGTCACCGAGAGTTTCGCTTCCTTGCCCTGCTTGTTTTCAAGATATACCGTATCGCGTACCTGTGCGACATCCTTGCCGGCGTCCGATCGGATTCGCTGGCGTCGAATGATGATTCCCTCGCTTTGGCTCAGCCAAACGTCACGAACAATTCCACCGTAGTGCCACCAGTCGTACCAAATGTTCTTCGAGGACTTCAGCTTCATTGCCAGGCCGGGGATACTGATCAACGTGGGCCGGTTGTCCAGCTCGACTGCGATCAGATTCTCGCCTGTCTTTACAAGTTTCGTGATATCAAAAAAATATTCGGTATGGCCGCCGTCGTGGCTTCCGGCCTCAACTCCATTAACCCAGACTCGCGAATGGTAAAACGTCGCGCCAAAATGCAACTCCAGCTGCTCGACTGGGCGACGCGATGGCAATTCGAACGTGCGAAAATACCAGGCAATTCCTTCATAGTCGTCGTACTTGCCGATATTCCAGGTGTGAGGAACCGACACCTGCTCGGTGCCTTCCGGCACCGTTTTGCTCCACCCCGCCTTTTCGCCCTCGGATTTCGCGTCAATCCGGAACAGCCAGCTACCATTCAAATCGACTTTGGAACCTGCCGCCGCTAAGGCCGGCAAAGCGAAGCTGAGGCAAACCGCGATGATGGGCAGGCGCAACGAGCGGCCTGGGTGACAGCATTTCATCGTTATCTCCGGAGATGCGCCAGGAAAATGTAAACGCTATCATAGTCTGGCGCTCCGGCAAAGTCCGTGGCTTTGGCGAACGTGGGGAAGGCAGACGACTGTGCAAATTGATGCCCACCAGCACTTTTGGATTTATGACCCGCTAGGCTACGACTGGATTGACGAGTCGATGGGGGCCATTCGCCGAAACTTTCTGCCTGCCGACCTTAAGCCGTTATTGGAGAAAAACGGATTTGAGGGCAGTGTTCTCATTCAGGCCCGACAGACACTCGATGAGACGCGCTGGCTGCTGGAGCTGGCCGAAGCCAATCCTTTCATTCTCGGAGTGGTGGGCTGGGTCGATTTACGCTCGTCTCGATTACGTATGGAACTGCAATCCTTCGCAAAGAACCGCAAGCTCGTCGGAATTCGCCACGTTGTACAGAGCGAGCCGGACAACTTCCTGCTACAAGCAGATTTCTTGCGCGGGATCTCCATGCTGGAAGAATTCGACCTTGCCTATGACATTCTGATCTATACAAAGCATCTGCCAATCGCAGTGAAATTTGTTGAGCGATTCCCGCGTCAGCGTTTTGTCCTGGACCATTTGGCGAAACCGCCAATCAAGAGCGGCGCGGTTGACGACTGGGCGAATGGACTCCGTCGACTCGCTGTGTTTCCGAACGTCTTCGCCAAAGTGTCAGGCTTGGTCACCGAAGCAGACTGTCAGGCGTGGACGCCTGAAGATTTCCGGCCCTACCTTAACGTCGCATTCGAATGCTTTGGACCCAGCCGATTGATGATCGGCTCGGACTGGCCGGTGTGCATGGTAGCGGCTTCCTACGAGCAAACTGTAGATCTCGTGAAAGATTATCTAAACGCTTATCCGCCGGAAGAACGCGCGGCGGTACTTGGTGGCAATGCCGCGAAGTTCTGGCGGTTGAAGCCACGATAAGAGATGCTGCGAACACTCGCAATGTTCTACAATGCCCCTGGAAAAATCGCCTTGTGCTTGCCAACGTTTGCGAAGGGAAAAAAGTCTGTTCGTTCTCATGTCGAATAAGGTGCTTAAGCTCGATCCGAAAGACAACGTGCTGATCGCGCTGGCCGATCTGCGAAAAGGCGATCAAATTTCGTTTGCTGGTCAGATCCACACGTTGCAAGAGGACGTCCCCGCAAAACACAAGTTTGCTACTGAGGATCTGTCGACTGGTGCGAATGTAAGAATGTACGGCGTGATCGTGGGGAAGACGGTTGAACCGATCGTGCGTGGCGGCCTTCTCACCACGCGAAATATTCATCATCAGACAGACGCATTTCAGCCGAGAACTGACCCGTTCCACTGGACACCGCCTGACGTCTCACGATGGCGACAGAGGGAGTTCTACGGATACCAGCGCGCTGATGGGCAAGTTGGCACGCGAAATTATTGGGTCGTGGTGCCATTGGTCTTTTGCGAGAACCGGAACATCGCCGTTTTGAAACAGGCGTTTGAGGAGGAGTTGGGTTTTGCGGCGCCACAACTTTATCGGCGTCAGGTGGCGGAGCTGGCCCGGCTTTATCAGGCCGGTAAGACAGAAGAAATTAAGGCTCACGTCTGGCAGGCTGACACTCTAAATCCGCAACGTTCCCGAATTTTCAAAAATGTGGACGGGATCCGATTTCTGCTGCATGAAGGCGGCTGCGGCGGAACGCGTGAGGACTCGAACAATCTCTGCGGACTGATTGCGGGCTACATCAATCATCCCAATGTGGCAGGAGCAACCGTGCTCAGCCTGGGATGCCAACATGCGCAGATCGGCATTTTGCGGCGAGAGTTGCTCGAGAGAAATCCGAATTTCGATAAGCCCCTGGTGATTGTGGAACAGCAGCAAAGCGGCACCGAAGTGGCGATGCTGACAGAAGCGATTCAGGACACGTTCCTGGGTCTCGTGAAAGCCAATGAGTGCCAGCGCACCAGCGCTCCTCTTTCCAGCCTATGCCTGGGTTTGAAGTGCGGAGGATCGGACGGCTTCTCCGGCCTGTCTGCGAACCCGGCGATTGGACACACCTCCGACCTTCTTGCGGCGCTTGGCGGAAGAACCATCCTTTCGGAATTTCCGGAATTATGCGGCGTGGAGCAAGAACTCATCAACCGGAGCACGCGCAGGGAAGTGGCGGACCGATTTATTCATTTGATGAAGAGTTACAACGCACGAGCCAAGGCCGTGGGGTCCGGTTTTGAAATGAATCCAAGCCCGGGCAACATGCGCGACGGACTGTTGACCGATGCGATGAAATCCGCGGGCGCGGCGAAAAAAGGCGGCAATTCTCCCGTGACAGCGGTTCTGGATTATCCGGAGTATGCGACCCAATCAGGTCTGAATTTGCAATGCACGCCGGGGAACGACGTGGAATGCGTCACGGCGCAGGTTGGTGCCGGAGCAAGTGTGGTGCTGTTTACCACGGGGCTCGGAACACCCACAGGAAATCCCATTGCGCCCGTGGTGAAGCTGTCTACAAATTCGCCACTCGCACAACGGATGGCGGATATCATCGACATCGATACCGGCGGAATCATTTCCGGAGAGAAAACGATCGAGCAAACGGGCGAAGAAGTTCTCGACTTCGTGATTCAGGTGGCGAGCGGGGAAATTCGCACGAAGGCGGAAGGCAAAGGTCAGGAAGATTTTATTCCCTGGAAGCGAGGTATTTCCCTCTGAACACCACGAGCGGCGATACGAAGAATTTCCGGCTGGATGGCAAGGTGGCCGTCGTCACAGGTGCCGGGAGCGGCATTGGACGTGCGATCGCCGCACGCTTCGCGGCCAACGGAGCAGCCGTAAGAATCATCGATATCAATTCCAGCCACGCCGAGGCCACCGCAAAGCTAATCGCGGACACCGGAGGCGCGTCGACAGTTCATGTTTGCGATGTTACGGACCAGCGGCAAGTCCGCGAAACATTCCAGAAAATCTTTGCCGAGTCGCGGACGGACATCCTTGTGAACAATGCGGGTATTTCGCATATAGGCACGGTAGAAACGACGACCGAGGAAGATTTCGACCGGGTATTTCGTATAAACGTGAAGGGCATATACCACGGCATCCACGCTTCGATTGGCCACATGAAGGCGAACGGCGGGGGCGTAATTCTCAACATGGCTTCTATCGCGGGGTCCGCGGCGCTCGCTGATCGCTTCGCCTACTCGATGAGCAAGGGTGCAGTCATCGCAATGACCTTTTCCGTAGCGAAGGACTACCTCCAACACAACATTCGCTGCAATTGTATTTCGCCTGCCAGAGTGCACACGCCGTTTGTCGATGACTACCTTCGGAAGAACTATCCCGGGCGCGAGAAGGAAATGTACGACAAACTGGCCAAGTCCCAACCGGTCGGACGAATGGGCAGGCCGGATGAAGTAGCTTCGCTGGCATTGTTTCTGTGTTCCGACGAAGCGTCTTTCATCACCGGAGTCGACTATCCGCTCGATGGCGGCTTCTTTAATTTGCGCGGCTAATCTATGGACTTGCACCTCAAAGAAAAAGTCATTCTGGTCACTGGAGGCGCGAAAGGAATTGGCGCCGCGATTGTACGTACCGCCGCAGCCGAGGGCGCCATTCCCGTTTTTCTGGATCGTGATGTGGAAGCGGGGCAGCAATTGCGGACCGCCTTGCAAAGTTCAGGGGTGAAGGGCGAATTCGTCGCTGGGGAGATCACCGCACCACAAACCTGGGGCAAAACTGTGGAATTCGCGCTGCAGAAATTTGGCAGGCTGGATGCTCTGGTCAACAACGTGGGCGCCAACGACAACGTGGGACTCGAACGTGGCACACCGGAAAAGTTTGTCGCATCGCTTGAGCTGAACTTGGTGCACTACTACGCGATGGCACATTATGCTTTGCAAGCTCTCAAGGAGTCTCGAGGGGCAATTGTGAATATCAGCTCGAAGACTGCGGTGACCGGACAGGGAGGAACGTCTGGCTACGTGGCGGCCAAAGCGGCGATTTTGGGACTTACACGTGAATGGGCCGCGGAGTTGCTTCCAACAGGAATCCGTGTCAACGCAGTGGTGCCTGCCGAAGTGATGACTCCACTTTATCAACAGTGGGTTTCTGGATTCCCAAATCCTGAAGAAAAGCTGGCGAGGATCATTTCGAAAATTCCTCTGGGAAAACGCATGACAAAGCCGGAAGAGATTGCAGACATGGTAGTGTTCCTGATTTCGGAAAGAGCCAGCCATATCACCGGGCAGCACGTGTACGTGGACGCAGGTTACACCCATCTGGATCGAGCGCTGACGTAACGGAGACGGTCGATGACAATTTCCGCAGGCACGGCAGTGAGCGACGTGCGATCTGCTCCAATCACCGAACGACGTTTTTTTGTGCCTTTTGTTCTCATCACCAGCCTGTTTTTTCTTTGGGCTTTCGGCGTAAATCTCAACGACATTCTGATTCCGCACTTGAAGAACGTTTTCGGTCTCAGCGATTTTCAGTCTTCTTTTATCCAGGTGGCGTTTTTCGGAGGATATTTCCTGGCCGCCTTCCCCGCCGGTTGGGCGATGGAAAGAATCGGTTACAAGAAAGGAATTCTCGCAGGCCTGTTTCTTTGCGCTGCGGGCGCCATACTCTTTCTTCCGGCATCTTCTTCGCGAGCTTATGGATTCTTCCTTTTTGCCCTGTTTGTGATGGCTTGCGGTCAGAGCTTTCTGGAAGTTGCGGCGAATCCTTACGTAACGATTCTCGGTCCCCCTGCAAGTGCGGAGCGCCGGCTGAATTTTGCGCAGTCATTCAACGCTGTCGGCGCGATGCTTTCTCCGATCCTCGGCCGGGCATTTATTTTCACCGGCATCGAGTATGCACCGGCACAAATTGCAGCAATGAGTTCGACGCAATTACAGGCCTACCGGGCGGCGGAAGCGAGCACGGTGAAAGGCCCGTATCTCGTGATCGCCGGAATTTTTGTCCTAGTCGCTATTCTTATCCAGCTGACTCACCTGCCGGACGTGCAAGAGCCGGCTGCGGAAGCCGGGGCTGGGCGCGTAGAAAAGGATTCGGAGGGCGTATTTTCGCATCCACACCTTCTAAAAGGAGTCGTCGCTCAGTTTTTTTATGTCGGAGCGCAGGTCGGCGTGGCGAGTTTTGTCATTCGCTATGCACAGTTTGCCGTTCACGGAACGTCCGCGAAAACAGCAGCGCTGTATTTATTGCTGCATCAGACCGGATTCATGGCCGGGCGGTTCATCGGTTCGGCGATGATGAAGAAGATTGCAGCGCCGCGATTGTTATCTTTGTTTGCAGCGGCCTCGCTCGTTTGCGCGAGCGTCGCCGTGTTGGCGTCCGGTCTCATACCCGTTTTCGCCGTCGTGCTCATCGGATTTTTCCACTCCATCATGTTTCCCACGATCTTCGCGTTGAGCATTAAGAATCTCGGTTCGGCCACCAAACGCGGCTCTTCTCTTCTGGTAATGGCGATTATCGGCGGAGCGTTTTTCCCGGCGATCATGGGACGTATTTCGGATGCGTCCAGCATTCAGAAAGCCTTTATTGTGCCGCTGCTCTGCTACGTGTTCATCCTTTATTTTGGATTGTCGGGGTACAAACCGACCGCAACGCCAGCCATGGAACCGATTTCTGTCGGCAATCGGGGCGCGTTGGCATGACCAGACGGCATTGCCTGACCTTAGATTTGAAGGATGATCCCAAACTGATCGCCGAATACAAGCGCTACCACGAAAAGATTTGGCCCGAGATCACGCAAAGCATAAAGGATGCCGGCATTCATGGCCTGGAAATCTATCTTCGCGGAACTCGAATGTTCATGATCCTGGAAGTCGATGAGAATTTTTCATTTGAGGGCAAGTCCGAGGCAGACCGCAAGAATCCGAAGGTTCAGGAATGGGAAAACCTCATGTGGAAATTTCAGAAGGCCTTGCCCGAGGCGCAGCCCGGTGAAAAATGGCTGCCCATGGAAAGAATTTTCAAGCTGGACGCTTGAACCTGACCACCACTCTCTCTCCCGTTGGTTGACGTCCCTTACATGCACTACCGTATTGCCCGAACGTAAACTTCGCCTCTATGTCTGATGGCAGCCCTAGCCAATCTATCAGGCCGAGGTGAAATGATGCCCCGCAAGGCAAACAAGAGATGGGTTAGAACGGTAAAAACAGATTCGACACATCCGCCAAAAGGACTGTTCAAGGAAAGTGCGCCAAAGATCGCGGCCTCACTGGCTTCGAGAAGAGTCTCGCCGAAGGGTCCACAATCGGGAATGCGGATGCTGACATATTTCATTAACCGAGCAGGAAAAGGGCTCAGTCGATCGCGGCGGGCGGAACTCAAACGCGCAAAATCGTTGTTATCGAAACGAATCAAGCAACGCCGAGGAATTCGAGGAACCGGCAAAAGGCGTTCGCCTAATCGCTGAACTGTTTTTCGCCGCTCAACTTTTTAGATGAGATGAGCCAGTTGCAACATTCTGCTTCGCGAACAATTCTTCCACACGCGTCAAAGTGTCGATTTCGGCCACAGGCTTATCGGGTCGTGCGCGAAGAATCCGCGGAAAACGCAAGGCGAAACCACTCTCGTGCCGGTTGGATCTTTGTATGTTATTGAAAGCGACTTCGATCACCAGCCGGGGTTCGACAATTCGACGAAATCCCTGATCTTCGAGCGTGTGTTTCAGGAAAAATTCCGTGTATTCCGCGATTTCGGCGTCCGTGAGGCCGGAATAGGCTTTTCCGATGTTTCGCAACTGCTGGCCGTCGCGAACTGCAAAGGTCACGTCGGAGAGCACATGGTGCCGCTTGCCATGGCCATACTCCGCAGCTGTGACCACTACGTCCAGCGTGGCGTAAGGTTCTTTCAACTTTACCCAAGAGCCCCCTCGACGTCCCGGCGTGTAGAGTGATTCAACTGACTTCGCGACGATTCCCTCGTGCCCGGCAGCCAATGCCGCGCGAAATTCCGCTGCCACCTGTTCGGGCGTTCCGCAGGGCTTGGCTTCGACGACATCAGCACCGTCAACCTTGGCAGCAAAAAGCGCTTGCAACCGGGTTCTGCGTTCGGACAACGGCCTATCCAGCAGCAAGTCACCTGTTTCAAAGAGCAGATCGAAAGCAATAAATTTTACTGGGATGTCCTGCTTCAGCCAGAAATCGATCTGCTTACGCCCTAGCCGATTCTGCAGTTCAGTGAATGGAAGAGGTGTTGAGTCACGCCAGGCCAGAATTTCGCCATCGAGAATGAACTCGCCAAGAAGCGTCGAGAGTGAGCTATTAAGTTCCGGAAACTCGCTGATTTCATCGAGTGTTCGCGAATAGATCTTCACCTTGCCGGTAGCATCTTTGTGGACTTGCGCGCGGATTCCATCGAATTTCGGCTCGATGTAAACTGGGGCGGTCTGGCCCTCCGAGAAAATGTCCTTGGCGGTTTCCACTGGTTTGGCCAGCATGAATCCCAAGGGATGAAACAACCTGACGGTAGCCGAGTCCAGCCGGTCTTCGGCCGCCCGGCGTAGCGTTTCGCCAATGTCGCCGAGCATCATATTGCCGCGGCGTACTGCGGCAGCGCTGCGGCCAAATGCCTTTGCGATCGCCTCTTCCACCAGACTTTCTTTCGAACCGATACGAAGGTCACCGGTGATGATTTTGACGATGTACTTGATATCCGTAGCGCCGGACCTCAGAAACGCGTTCTGCAATCGCTTGTCCTTTTCAATTTGGGTCCGTGCCGCGGAAAGGCCATCGAACAATTTCGCCAGGTCTCTTAGCGTCAGGTCGCCGCGTTTGTGCGATTCGCGGAGCAATTCCTCCGCCATATCGCCGAGATCACCATGTTTGCGATAGGTTTTGCTGAGGTCTTCTCCTTCTCTGCCTACTACCTTCGCTACAGCACGCATCAGGCTCATTCCGCCCACGCCGACCACGCGCTCTTCGTGCTGTGGAAACGCGCGGCCGGTCAGATACTGCGCAGCCAAGGAAGCGTCGGAGAGCTCAAGCGAGGTGAAGAGCTCGCCAATCAAACGTATCTTTTCATTGCGCTTTGCAGTGCGACCGACGGCCTCGGCGGTCTCTACGAACTTTTGCAGAGTTGCAGCGGCAGTTTTCACAGGGCGAACCGCGACGCGAGTAATTTGCGAGCCTCTGTTGGTCCGGGGAAAACGGCGCTAAACCATTCGCGTACTGGATGTTCGAAGAGAGCGAGTTTGGCCGCGGCGCTGGGGGAGTCTTCCATCGGCGTCATGAGTTTATGGTATGGCTGAATACAGTCTCGCGACTCCATATTAGATGCTACCTTCGCGTTCTAATGTCACAATATGGAGGCATGATCGACGGAATCGTATCCGTGCTTCGGGATTAGGTTACTCGGTTTCGAGCTGGTGTCGTTCGCAAGCGGATTCGCGTTATAGATCCGGCCCGAGGACAAGTCGTGAGAGTAGGAATTCCGAGATCCTTCAAGATTCTTGCGCCGGGCGACTCGTTGCGCCGCAGGACAGCTTACAGTCTCGCCATCGTCAGAATCATACTCGCGCCCGTAATTTTTATGGCCGTGTACTATCTTTTTCGTATGGGCTGGATCGTCGATCGCATCGTGAACGTTGATGCGCCCGCAGCCGCTCTTGCGCAGCAAGCCTCCATTGAAATGTTGGAGGCGCGACGCGCCGAACGCAACTATCTGCTGCTGCACGATGCGACCCACTTGGCCGCGAACCACGATGCAGTCGCCAAAACTGAGCAAATCCTGGACAACATCCGCAATCTCGAAACCCGAGATCAGGACGCGCTGCAAAAAGCGTCTGAAGCTCTCGCTTTGTACCAGCAGCAATTTGCGGAGGCCGTCGCAGCGCTCGATCGACCAGGACAACGGCCCACGGATCGCATTCAGGCAGTCGTAAAAGCGTACGAGGAGGACTTGAACAACTTGCTGAAGCGGGCGGCACGTACCAGGCGAGAACGTCTCGTCGAGGAACTGCGCCAGCGAGTCGGCTCATTTGATACTCAAATATCAAACACGGTGGAGCAAGGAAATCCAGAGCTACAGCGGCTTACGGAGAACCTGCAGAATTCCAGCCAGGAGGTCCTCCGGCGAACTTCCGAGCTGGAATCCACAAACTGGGCGCGCGTCCAAGTGGATCATGCGGACGCCAGAAAATTGATCCGCCAGGCGGAATGGTCTCTAGGAACCGTTTCTGTGTTGACGTTACTTATCAGTGTGTGGGTCAGCTACATTTTGCCGCGACAAGTCATCAAGCCGTTGCTGAGTCTGAAGGAAGCCGTCGATCATGCCGCCGAAGGAAATTACGAAATCGAACTTGACGTGCACGGCAAAGGCGAGATTGTCGATCTGGTTGGTAGCCTGCGACGGTTGCTCTCGTCGGTTCGAAAACGGGCGTGGCCAAAATCATCAACGCGTGTTTCTTGATCCGCAGAATTCCTGCTACTCATGGAACTGCGCTAGCGGACGCCACGCCAACAAACTTGTCTGCGCCGCCGTAGTAAAAGAGCCATTCTTTTCCGCGCTTCGCCATTCCTTCTACGAAGACCACGTTTGGCACTTGCCCGACTTTCTCCCACTCCTTGTCAGGCCCGAATACCGGCTCGTCGCTCCGGTACAAGACTTTGCGAGGATCGTTCCGGTCAAACACCGCAATCCCCGTGCGGTAAACGAGCTTGTCATCCGCTCCGTTATAAATCAGCACGATACCCTTAGATGTAAAAAGAGGCGGAGGGCCCGGCTCCACGACGCGCGAATCAAATTTTCCCGGGCGGCGCGGCAATACCGGCACATCGAGCTCCTCAGTCCAGTGCAACAGATCGGTTGAACTCGATATTCCCATTTGATCGGTCTTGTCGGCGGCCGTTCCGAGCCAATACATCCAATATTTCCCCGCAATTCTTTCGGAAACGATGGCGCCAGATTTTGTCCATCCGCGATTCCATTTTCCCTGGTACGCGGGCAGGATGACCCCAAGCCGTTTCCAATGAATCAGGTCCATCGATTCCGCAAGACACAGCTGCGCATCCTTGCGGTTGTATCCGGTGTACGTCAAGTAGTAGCGGCCACCGAGGTCTATCAGCCGCGGATCTTCCACGCCGCCGCCTTTTTCATATTCCGCTTCTGGCGCCAGCACTGCGCCAAACCGTTTGGTGAAGCGAACACCATTCGTGCTCTCCGCGTAACCGAGTCGTGAGGTTCCTGCCGCATCCTGCGCGCGATAGAGCATCACAAACTTATCGCCGCGCCTGATCACTGCGGGATTAAACGTGCCGGAGCTCTCAAATGCACTCTCTGAAGGAGACAGAATTGGCGTTTCGCTTACACGTTTCCAATCGCGGAACCATTGGTTCTGCGATGCCGTGGCGAGTGCCAAAACCAGGCACCCCGTGGCAAGCGCAAATATGCGCGATTTGGACGGAAATGAAGTCAATTTACTCTCCGAGTGATGCCTGCATGATTGGCTAGATTCTAGCGAGAATTGCTACCAGATGGGAATTTAACCGATGGTTCCTTGCAGGACTTCGCGCAGGACTTCCCGTTTTTGCGCGTCGAGTTTCTTTCCTCGCGACGTTAAATAGAAAACATCGATCGCCTTTTGGCCTTCCGTATCGATCAGGGCGACTTCGATATTGCAGTCCAGCCGAGCCAGTGCGGCGCCCATGTCGTAAAGCAACCCCGGCCGATCCTGCGTGACGATTTCAAGAAGGGTACTGTGCGTGGACGCTGCGTCGTCGAAATTGACCGCGGTTGAAACCGCAACTTTCGGTGGACGCGCGCGGCTGGCGGATTCGCGGCTTTGCAACAATGGTTCCAGTGCCGCTTTACCGCCCAACACATCCGAAAGACTCTTCTGAAAACGGTCGACTTCGCTGGGATTCAATTCCAGTGTGCGGTGCAGATCGGCGAAGTGGAACGTATCCAGCACCACGCCGGCCGCGTTCGCGAAGGCATCGGCTTTGATAATGTTCATGCCCCACGCTGCAAGCACGCCGGCGATGGTTGAGAAAAGTCGCGGACGATCAGCCGTCAGCAACGTCAGCGAAAATCCGTGGCGCTCCGCTTTCAGCTCTGTCTGCAAAGGCGCGCTGCCAAGTTTTCGGTACAACGTGAAATGTCCCGCAATTTCGGCGGCTGAGTGCACCGCCAGATAGCGCCGCGGAAAACCTTCCAAAAATCGCTCGATTTCGGTCCTTGGCGCACCGCCCGCCGCGGTTTGAATCTGCTCGAGCAGCGAATTCTCGTCCGAGGCATGCAACCGGTCGCGATCCAGACTGCGGCTCAAGTGGTTCGCAGTGGCCACGAAAAGTTGCCAGAGCATCTCCGCCTTCCAGGGGGTCAACGCTTCCGGATTTACCGCGTGAATGTCGGCGTACGTCAGCAGGCACAACCGCTGTAATCGCTCGAGCGTTCCCACCGTGGCAGCGAACGCCGAAACCGTTGCGGGATCAAAAATATCGCGCCGCTGCACGGTTGCAGACATGTCCAAATGATGCTCGATCAAAAATCGCACTTCGGCTTCTTCTTCGGGCATCAGTTCGAGCCGCGATGCCGCACTCGCCAGCGCCGTCAAACTTCCTTGTACATGATTTTCCACCGGCATTCCCTTGCCCGTGTCGTGCAGCAGCAGCGCGAAAATCAGCAGGTCGCGGCGCTCTTGCATTTTCCATACGGGAGCGAATTGTGTTCCTCGCGCATCGGGCGGCTCCGCCAATGCCTGCAAGTGTTCAATCGTGCGCAGCGAATGTTCGTCCACCGTATAGCGATGATAAAAATCGCGCACCACCAGCGAATCGATCGCGCGCAGCTCCGGCAGGATTTCCATCAATATCCCCAGTCGATGCATGGGCCGCAGCGCCATACCGGGATAGTCCGCCGCAAGAATTTCTTTCAGCGTGTCCCAGCTCATCACCTGATTTCGCGCAGGCAGCTCCGAATGCGACACCACGTAGTTAATGATGCGTTCGGCATCGCGGCTCAACATCGTGCCGGTCCGCGCTGCCTCCGTGAATAGCGAATAGATAATGGAACGGTCAGCCAGCGCGGGCTGATCAAGAATTTCAAACTGTCCGCTGCGAATCGCGAAATGCGCGCCGCTCGGTAACTGTTCGGGCCGCGCCACACTTCTCGCAGCGCTAAATAGCCGCTCGCGCAACGAAACCGGCTGAGCCATTTTCTGATCGAGATAGCGAAGCAATTGACGGTTCAGAGTGCGCGCATGCCGAAAATAAAGCCGCATCCATTCCGCCGCGTTTCGCTCAATTCCATCTCGCACGGCCAGCGAACGCTTCGCTGCCTCTTCCTGCATTTCGTAGGTCAGCGTGTTATCGTTGCGCGCATTGCCGTAATGCAGCAAACATCGAATCGAACTCTGGAATTCGACGGCATCCGCCGCCATCCCTTCATCCGCCGCGGTTGATCCCCGCAAGTCCGGGCGGTCACCTAAAATCTGCCGCAGCCAGAATGCCGCCTGGTAGTCGCGCAGGCCTCCCGGCGCTTCCTTTACGTTCGGTTCCAGATGAAAAATCGTGTTTCCGTAGCGCGCCAGGCGTTCCTTCGTCAAGCGATGCAATTGCGCGAATAGGAATGACCTTGACTGCTTCTCCGACGGTGGAAGAACGCGATTGTCCAGTTTGTCGAACAGTTCCTGGTCCCCTGAAAGGAATCTTCGATCGAGAAGCGCCAGATGAAACTCCGCATTGTCCTCTTCGATTCGCTTGCATTCATCGATCGTTCGCCCAGCGCTGCTGACGCGGAATCCCAGGTCCCACATGGTGCGGGAAAATTCAGAAATGAAAGGCCGGAATTCTTCCTCTGTTTTTTCATTTTCAAATAAAAACAAAATGTCCAAATCGGAGAAGGGGAACAGCATCTTCCGGCCATACCCGCCGAGTGCCAACAGCGCCAGGCCCTCGTTCGGCGTTTCGTGAATTCTCATTACGTCGCCGAAGATCTGCCGGATAGTATTGTCCGCAAGCCCGCACAGTCCGTGTAGCGTCTCTCTTGCCGTCGCTCCTGTGTCGAATCTCGCGCGGATGCGCTGGCGCTCCGCTTCCACTTGCGGCGCGAGTACGTTTAACGGTTTTGCTGGGCCTGGCATTTTCCTTGCAGTAGGCTGTTCCGGGGGAAGGCCGGATCGGGCGGCAGTTGACACGACGTCAGAGCGCGCTTTCGCCGCGTTCTTCATTGCGAATGCGTATTGCTTCTTCCACCCTCGACAAAAATATCTTACCGTCGCCAATCTTCCCTGTCTTGGCGGTCTTCAAGATTGTGTCCACAACCGTGTTCACCAGTTTGTCGGGCAGCACCATCTCCAACTTGATCTTCGGCAGCAGGTCCACGGTATACTCTCGCCCGCGGTACACCTCGGTGTGCCCTTTCTGCCGGCCATGACCACGCACTTCCGTGACGGTCATTCCCTCTATGCCCACTTCGCGCAGCGCGTCTTTCACCGATTCAAACCGTGATGGCTGAATGATGGCTTCCAGTTTCATCATGAATATTCTGATTCGCCTCCGCCTGCGTTCCTGCGATTCCCATCCCGAAGATTCCGTCTAAGATTCGAGGTAATACGCTTCTTCGCCGTGCTGCGTCACGTCCAGGCCTTCTACTTCGTGTTCTTCGCTCGTGCGGAATCCCGTTACCAGATCAGTGATTTTCAGAATCACGATTGTGCCAACAAGTGCGAAGCCCCACGCAACCAAAACACCAACAAGTTGGTTTCCGACCTGACCCCAGTGGCCGTCCAGACCACCCACAGGTTTCCCCGCGCCGAAAATTGGGTTGACGATCTGCTGCGCGAATATGCCCGTCAGTAGCGCGCCAATCGTTCCTCCTGCACCGTGAACTCCAAATGCGTCCAGTGCGTCATCATACCCGAAGAGCGCCTTCACACGGATAACCATAAAGTAGCAGACCAGCCCTGCCGCCAGACCGATCACCAGCGCTGGCATCGGCCCTACAAATCCTGCCGCTGGCGTAATCGCAACGAGTCCGGCCACCGCTCCCGATATCGCGCCGAGAGCGCTGGCCTTTCCATTCTTGAGCCACTCCGCTACGCTCCAACCAATCGCCGCCGCTGCCGCGCCCAGGTGAGTCGCAACGAAGGCGCTCGACGCCAGACCATTCGCCGCCAGCGCGCTTCCAGCGTTAAACCCAAACCATCCTACCCACAACAAACAAGCGCCGATAAAACTCAGCACCAGACTGTGCGGTGGCATCGGCTGCTTCGGAAACCCGATCCGCTTTCCCATGTACAGCGCGCACACCAGCGCGGATACCCCCGACGAAATATGCACTACGGTTCCACCCGCGAAATCCAGGCAAGGGAACCGCCCACCCGCCGCATTCAAAAACCCGCCTTTGCCCCAGACCATATGTGCCAGCGGCGCATACACAATAAAAAACCACAACGTCGTGAACAGCACAGTCGCGCTGAACTTCATCCGCTCCGCGGTTGCACCCGTAATCAGTGCCGGCGTAATCACGGCGAACATCATCTGGTAAATCATGAATGTCAGGTGCGGAATCGTCCCGGCATAATCCGGATTTGGATCGACGCCTACGCCTCTTAGGAATGCGTGCGAAAAGTCTCCAATGACCGGCCCGCTGCCCCCGAACGCCAGGCTGTACCCAACCAGCGCCCACAGCACACTGATCAACCCCATCATCCCAAAACTCTGCATCATAATGGCCAGCGTATTCTTGCGCCGCACCAGCCCGCCGTAAAACAGCGCCAGCCCGGGCCCGGTCATCATCAGCACCAGCGCCGCGCTGACCAGCATCCAAGCGTTATCGCCTGCGGATTGCGCCGCGGTCACGCGCTGGTCAAGCTGCGCCAACTTGTCATTCAATTCCTTCGCATTGTCGGATTTTTGTGCTGCACTTGCGGAAGCGGGGGAACTCGCGGCGGGAGCTTGTTGCGCAGGGAGGGGAAGTGCCAGCAATAAGAGACCAATCGTAAAACAACAATACAACACCGCGCGTTTCATCACTCGTTCCACTCCGCTGCCTTGGAATTGCACTACTGGGGACGGCACATCGGACATGCGGCATTATACGCACTCGCCGCACCGGGCTCACTTTGAAATTTTGATTCCCTTTATCCATTTTTCCGATGCTCAGCCTCGTCGTCGAGAGGCTTGCTCTGCTAACCTGTTGCTATTCGAATCACTTGCTGCTCCGCTCTGACGCTTCACTTCACTGACATATTGATCCGCGTCCCGCGTTGGTCTCGGAATTCTCCTGCTGTCGCATACGGAAAGCGTCAGCCGCAGGGCCGCCTCAAGCGATACCCGGTGTCCCTGAGACACATAGACTGGTTTTACGCCTGCCCTTGTCCGCAGTGCCGCGCCAATCGTTTCCTCTCCATCCTTCAACACTGCCCATGCGCCCTTCTCATCGCCAAGCGAACCGTGCGTGCCAATTAAAATGCTCTTTGCGCACCCGATCGTCGGTCGGTCCAGTACTATCCCCAGATGGCTCGCCAACCCCATCCTCCGCGGGTGCGCATATCCCTGCCCGTCGCAAAACAACAGATCCGGCATCGTTTGCAACTTCGATAGCGCCGCCAGCAGCGTCGGAATCTCCCGAAAACTCAAGAATCCCGGTACATACGGAAACTCCAGCCGTACCTCCGCATAGGTTCGTTCGAGCTCTTCCATCTCCGGATACCTATAAACCACGGCCGCTGCAATTGCCCGATTCGCTTCTCGCAGCGCCTCCCATCTGCTCCGCATCGCCTTCAACGCTTGGGAACCCGTCAACACAAACGCTGCATCCAATCCCGCCACTGTTCGAATCTCCGCCAAACGGTCTTCTCCTACCCACTTTCCTCGCAGATCTTCCTGGATTTTTCGCGCCTCCGCGGTGCTCACGTTCCATTTGTGCTTCCAGTGCAATCTCATTTGCCTGCCATCCCTCGCCTCATCGTATAATGCCGTACGGCAGAACACTTACCAGGGCTTGAGGATTTGTATTACAAACCCTGAGATAAATATGACCCAACACGCTCCCATTGAAATCAACGTTCGCGAACAAAACGGCGTCCATATTTTTGACGTTCATGGCCGTCTTACGATCGGCGACTCCAGCGATCAGCTCACCGCTGCCTTGAGCTCCATCCTTCAGAATGGCGCCCGCAAGGTCATCATCGACCTCAACGGTGTCCCCCAGATCGACAGCTCTGGCATCTCCTCGCTCGTCCGCATGTCCGTATCACTTGGCCGCGAAGGCGGTTCTCTCCACCTCATCTGCAAACCTGGCCGCGTCCGCGACGCCCTCACCGTCACTCGCCTCGTTGAAGCCATCCCCACCTTCGACACCCTAGCCGCCGCCTCCAAATTCTAAGTTACCCGTCGTCTAATCTTCGCTCCGTTCGCCGTTCGCAGAGTCGCCGTCGTCGATTTCCGTCAATCTTCCGGAAGCACTATGCCGCAAGCCCATTATTTCGCCTGGATACTTTCCAACTACCTGGAGCAACGCGGCAAGAAAAAATTCGTCGTCGCGGAGCACAGAGCTTTTGATGAGGACTTGGCCAAACTCCATATTCTTCCAGAGTCTCTCGTTCCCAGTGAAACCTTTCGATCTGCCGCGTCCCACGTCGGAGCCGACGTCCTGATCACCGGCACCATCGAGAGGCGCCAAAACGCTTACGTCCTCCAAGCCACCGTCCTTCAAGTCTCTAACGAAAAATCCCTTGCCACGTTCACACAAACAATTGAGGTCAACGATTTCCTCGAAAGCTTCGTCACGCCCTTTCCTCAAGGCGTCGAACGCACGGCCCGCAATGGCGGACTCAAAGGTGTAAAACTGCCCAGTTGCGTATACTGTCCGGATCCTTCCTACAATGAGCTCGCCCGGTCCAAAAATGTCCAGGGTAGTTGCGTGCTCGAAGTCTTGATCTCTCGAAACGGGGACCTACTGCAAATTCGTCCGCTCCGCCTTCTCGGTTACGGCCTCGACGAACAAGCCTTTAACGCCATCAAAAAATGGAAATTCAAACCTGCAATGCGCGAGAATGGAACACCCGTAGCAACGATCGTTCCCGTGGAAGTTACTTTTCGCCTTTATTGATAGCAGTGGTCGAAGGTGTGAGCTTTCTGAAGAGAAAGCATGTTGAACTTCATCGAGGCCTTTTGCCTCCAACTTATTCCTTGCTACTCGCTAAAACTGCTTCTATCCGCTCTTCTTTAACTCTGCCAACACCAGCTTCGCTACTTCTTTCAGCGTCTCGAACACGCCTGCCCCGGTGATCGCCACGCCCTCCAGTACTGGCTCGCCTTTTTTCTGCAAATGCTTTGTTAACACATCTACTGGAAGCACGTTCGGCAAATCTCTTTTGTTCAGTTGCAACACGTAGGGAATCGTGTCGAAGTTCAGGTTGTGCTCTTTCAAATGTTCGTGCAGGTTTTCCTGCGTCTCGAAATTCGCGTCCAGCCGCTCTTCCTGCGAATCCGCCACGAACACCACGCCGTCCGCACCCTTCAAAATCAGCTTGCGGCTTGCCTCGTAGAACACCTGCCCAGGCACCGTATATAAATGAAAGCGCGTTTTGAACCCGCGGACCGTTCCCAGGTCCAATGGCAAAAAGTCAAAAAACAGCGTCCGGTCGGTCTCCGTCGCCAGCGACACCATTTTCCCCTTCTGATTCTGCCCCGTGTGGTCGTAGATCCACTGCAGGTTCGCGGTCTTTCCGCCCAGACCTGGACCGTAGTACACCAGCTTGCAGTTAATTTCGCGCGCAGGAAAATTGATGAAAGGCACTTGTCTTAACCTATTTTAGTTGCACAACTTATAGCACACGCCTCACGCCCGTACCAAACTCTGCCACCACATTCGTCTCTCGCGTATAGGCACGATGCATCGTGCCCTCCGCCCGCCTCTTTTTCGGAATGCCTTAGTAGTCTCCGCGACAAACCCCACGTCCGCCCAGCCTATTTTTCGACTCTGCTCCCGTCTGGTAACGACTCGGCGCTAACGAACTAGACCAGCCAACCGGTGGTGTTACTCCCCGATTCCTCCGGATTGGGACACCAGCCAGCAGAGCAATTCTTGCCCTTACGAATTCCGATGATAGGCGGCCGGTGATGACCTGAGAATTCATCATTCCGTCTGAAAATGAGCAAAAAATGGAAGAATGCGAAAGCTCCGCGGGCTCGCGCCCGACCGGCGTGCGTCGTATGCTCTGATTCAGTTCTGGAGCGGATGCTAGACTCGAAAGGGAAATTCATGGCACAGCACATCCTCGTCACCGGCGGCGCGGGTTACATCGGTGGCTCAGCCGTTCGCCTCCTCCTCCAAAACGATTATCACGTCACCGTGCTGGACAATCTTTCTCGAGGCCACCGTAATTCGCTGCCCGGTGGCGTTCCGCTGGTTGTAGGCGACACCGGCGATGCGCCCTGCCTCGCGCAACTTTTCTCGGCAAACAAGTTCGATGCTGTGATGCACTTTGCCGCTTTTGCTGAAGTCGGCGAATCCATGCTGCACCCTGCAAAATATTTTCAGAACAATACCTCCTCCACACTCGCGCTTCTGGAAGCCTGTCTCGCTCACGGCGTTTCCAAATTTGTTTTTTCTTCCAGCTGCGCCGTCTTTGGGCTACCCGATTCCAGTCCGATTTCAGAAGCCGCTACCAAGCGCCCCTCAAATCCCTACGGCCAGTCCAAGCTCCAGACCGAAATCATGCTCGACTGGTTTCACCGCATCCACGGGCTTCGTTTCGCCATTCTCCGCTACTTCAACGCCGCCGGCGCATGGGACGGCCACGGGGAGCATCACGAACCCGAGTCCCATCTCATCCCCAATGTCTTGCACGCCGCTCTCGGCACTGCCGGCCCGGTTCCCATCTTCGGGACCGACTATCCGACTCCAGATGGAACTTGCGTCCGCGACTTCGTCCATATCTACGATCTCGCCGCCGCTCACCTCGCCGTCCTTCAGGCGCTCGATACTTCCGATCGTCATATCTACAATCTTGGCAACGGCACCGGCTTCAGCGTTCGCGAAGTCGTCGCCGCGGCAACGTGTATCACCGGCCGCAACGTTCCTTTCCTGGACGCGCCTCGCCGCCCCGGCGATCCGCCCATCTTGGTAGCCAGTTCGGAAAGAATTCGACGCGAACTGGGTTGGTCGCCCCAATACGCTAGCCTTGAAAAAATCCTCGAAACAGCCTGGAACTGGCATGTCGCTCATCCCAACGGCTACTTGGAATGAGCGTGCCCATTTCGTAGCCGATCGAGTACACCCGAATTCTGTTTTTACCTACATTGCGATACTGTTGCTGTTAAGTGATAATGCGTTTTGACGAAGCTTGGGTCTCGACAGGGACCATGGACCGACGGAGGGCGACGCAAAAATCTACTAACTCCTTTGTTTTGATAAGCTTTCGCACCCTTGGATTTTCGCAAGACGCTAACCGGCCTGTTTTCAGCGGATTGCGAATACTTGAAGGCAAAAACAGGGGGGTGGCGCACCTTGGCTTCCGGACCGATAGAGCCAATCTTCGTCTTTAGTCCCCATACGCACCGGGCCTCGGTATCTTTTCGTATCATCCCTCATCGCTACCTTCCTCCCCGCGTTGACGCCTTTCTACTCCTCTGCTAGAGTGCGTCGCATGGTTAAGGCGAAAAAGTCCTCGTCATCTGCCGCTCGCGGCAAATCCTCTCCTAAACCGCAGAAAAGAAAGCCGTTAGCTCCGGCCCATCCACCGCAGCGAGGCGGCGTCGAACTCGTCGACCCGCGCGTTCAGGCCCAAATGAAGCTCTACGATGAAGCTCTGGGCCTGTTTCATCAGCAGAAATTTCAACGTGCCAAACAGGAACTCGAAAAAATTCTTGAAGGCCCAAGCAAGGAACTTGCCGACCGCGCGCGCATGCACATTCGCATCGCCGAACAGCGCATGAAGCCTTCGCAGGAACAGAATCCGCGCACGCCGGAAGATCACTATCAGCGCGGCGTAGCGATGATGAATCTTGGACGCTGGGACGACGCGCGTGAAAGTCTGGACAAGGCGCGCAAGCTAGCTCCTAAAGCCGATCACATTGTGTACGCGCTTGCGGCGCTCGATTGTCTCACCGGCGAAGCGGACGCGGCACTTGCGAATCTAAAAATCGCGATCGAACTGCGCGGCGCCAATCGCTACCACGCCCGCAACGACGAAGATTTTGCCTTCCTCCAGGAAGATCCTCGCTTCACCGAACTCCTCTATCCAGAAAAAGACGGAGGCTATTAGCGTTGTATCGCATTACGATATACAGCTTGCACATGGTTCACGGCTCACGGCTCTTTCCCGGCAATCTTCCTCCGAAACTCGTTTTTCTGCTAACGTGAAAGTACTCAGCCACACTCTGGCGTTGTCGTGAAAAAGCAAAGCCTTGGTTCTCGCTCATCATCGAGCGGGATTCGCGTGGTTGCTCTTGGCGGTGGTACCGGTCTCTCCGCGCTTCTTCGCGGGCTGAAGCAGCACGTTATTCCGCGCCACGATCCTTATCCGACCGCGCAACGTCCCATCGTTGATCTTGCCGCCATCGTCACCGTCACCGACGACGGTGGAAGTTCCGGCCGTCTGCGCCGCGAGAATCGTATTTTGCCGCCGGGAGACATTCGTAATTGCATGGTGGCGCTTTCCAAGGATGAAGCGCTGCTCAGCAGGCTTTTTCAATATCGTTTCAGCGCCGGCCGTGGGCTTGCAGGCCACAACTTCGGCAATTTATTTCTTGCCGCTCTGACGCATGTTACTGGAGATTTCGCGGAAGCTGTGCGTGTTTCCAGCCGCGTCCTTGCCATACGAGGCCGCATTTTTCCTTCGACCGTTTCCAACGTGACTCTGAGGGCGACTCTCGAGAACGGTCAACGCGTGCACGGTGAAACCAGCATCACGGCAAGCCGTTCGCCGATTCGTAAATTGATGTTGGTGCCGCGAAACGTTCCTCCGCTCGCCGAAGCAATCGAAGCCATTCGCGAAGCCGATCTGATTCTGATCGGGCCGGGCTCGCTCTACACCAGCATCCTTCCGAATCTGCTGATTCCAAAAATTGCGAGTGCCATCGCGCGCTCGCGCGCGCGCCGCGTCTACATTGCAAATTTGATGACGCAACCCGGCGAGACGACCGACTATTCCGTGGCGCGGCACCTTCGCGCGATTCAGAATCACGTGAAGCCGCGCATCGTGGACTACGTCGTCGCGAACCGCCAGAGAATTTCGCCTGCGGTTGCGCGCCGCTATCGCAGACAGGGAGCATCGCAGGTCACCGTGGACGCCGCCGGCTTGCGCAAACTGCGTGTGGAACTGCTCCTGGGGAATCTGCTCGAGGAGCACGAAAAAATTCGCCATCATTCCGCGCGCCTCGCAGGCCTGCTGCTCGATGAATTTCTCCCGCGTGCCGCAAAGAAATAGCGGATCGCAAGGTTAGCGAATTTTTCCGCGAAGAACAGTGACTGAGGCGCGAGGGAGCGAGAACTCGATACCGGGCTTTGCGTCGATGGCAGAGACAGCGGGCGGTCCATTGGGATCGGCATGGCTGTTGGCGCCCGCGGGATGCCAGACGTATTGTTCGGCGCCGAATGTTGTGACGGAAACTTTTCCTATGAATTGCTGAGAAGCGCTCTGGCCGCCAGCAGAGAATTGCATGCGAACGGAATGCACGTTGGCCGAATCCTTGTTTACAAGAAGTACAGACCATTCTGCGTCGGGCCGCGCGACAGCGTAAGCGGTAACCAGGTTGTTGCCCGCATCGTCCGTGAGATCCGACGCGGCGGCATAGAAACGATGAATTCCAGCGCCATGCTTTACCCAATCCAGATTGATCATGCGGCTCGCGAAATATTGCGATGTGCGTTGTTTGATATTCAGCTCTTCATCCGCAACAAAGTTTCCATAGGTGCTGTAACCGCGGCAGCCAGGGCGCAACGGTTCCGGCTGAATTGGTGAGTGATAATAAGCCGCACCGGCCCCGCCGAACTGGAGAAACGATCCAACACTGTCGGCGAGCCAGAGCGCCGCGAAGACATCCTGCATTGGTTCGGTTAGTTCCCATGACAAATTGCTTTCCGTGTTCATGAGCGGAATATTTTCGGGGACGCCAGCCTCGCGCCAGGCGTGAAGAACGGTGCGTGTCCATTCCGGCTCGCGGTACAGATCGCTCCAATTCACATCGCAGGGCGGAATTGGATAGTGTTCGAACGAAACAAAAGAAAGATCGTTCAGGCGATTGCGCGCTTTCAGGTAATCGATGAATCGACCCAGCCAGGAAGTTTTGCCACTCGCGTCGGGCCACACCTTAATGTCGTCATTCACGCCTTCGAAAACCGGGCCACCGAGCCTCAACCGCGGATCAACTCTGTGTAATGCCGTTGCCCACTGCAGGTAGAGCGCCGCGTAATCTTCGGGCAGCATGTATTGCCCGTCGGGCTCTTCGCCCATTTCCACATACGAAATTGGATAGCCACGCTTTCTGAGATAGGCAAGTTCGAAGGCGCTGTCATCCGGAGTTCCATACAGCATGGGAACCGGAATCATTGCAGGCAGATGATTGGTGTACCCGCTTGTGAAGAAAAGATCCAAGCCGGTTTGCACCGAATTCGAGTTCAGATCAGCTTCGGAGTGCCAAGGATCGATAGAAGAAACCAGAGTGGCGGTTTGATTTTCGCCGGCAACGTGTTTGACGAGGTCGATGAATTGTCCGTCGCTTGAAAAATTTCCCGCGAAGATTTCACTTGCGGCGTAGCCAACGCAGTTGCGCGGATCAGCTGCTCCGTGAGTGTCGCAAGTGTTCGCTGATTCCGTCATCCAGATGCGGACGAACCTGGTACTGATCGGTGCCGGAGCGAGGCGCAACAGCGGGGAGGCGCCTTTGCCATCGGCAAAATCGCCCTGCGGGAAAGATGTCCATTTTCCAGAAACAGGTTTGTTCATCGCGTCGTCGCTGCCCACCCAATATTGAACGGTGAATTTTGTGGCGTAAGGGTTGCCCCAGGAGATTTGCAGAGCGTCGATGGGTTGCGATGTGCCGAAATCAATCACCATCCACTGCGGATGGAGCGAGTCGCCTTCGCCAGTGAATTTTGCAGTGAGATACGGATTGCTTTTCCAGTAGCTTCGGGAGTCGCCGTCGGTTAGACGCGAATAGCCGTGCGATGCGCCGCCGTTGCGCGTGTTTCCACGATGCGGAAGTGGATAGCCGTAGGAAGCACGCAGTGTGCCGGCAGGCTCAGGATTGCCGATGAAATAGCCGCTCTTGCTTGCGGGATCGCTCCAGGAACCATTTGGATTCCAGTGCCAGGCCGCAATGCTGAGCTCGGTATTCTGTCGGTAGGTGATTGGCCCCCATCCGGCGGAGAGAGATTCCTTGATCGTTTCCGGGCTGAAAACTTTCTCGAACTGCTTAGCGGGCAGAATATCAAGCGAAGTGCCGAGTGCCAGATCGGGATCGAAGAGCACGGCTTTGTCCGGGGAAATATCGACGCGCACGGTTTGCGCGGCGGAAATGCCCGTGAACAAGAGAAGCGCGGCAAAGAGAATTTGGCTGCGCAGCAGCGGCTTCATGGACCGTCCCTAGGGGAGGCTATTGTTACGATTTAATGCTATGAAAACAAGTGCCAAGCGAAAATTACTTCGCCGCTCAGTAGGGTGATCTTTTATAGACCGCCCGTTCGCTTTCAATCTTCAGTTTTCTCCGGGTCTCCTGAAGACCGAAACCTTGCTTTTCGAATTCCGTGGCGACTGTTTTCTTTGCGTTTTCGAAGGCTTCCTCATTTTCCCAGACCACGGTCGTCATGTAGTTGTATCGGCTTTCTCCATCCCTCTTTTCATAAAGAAATCCCTCAATGAAGCCGGGCAATGTTTTGAGCAAGCTCTGCACTTTGTGCGCTCTTTCCAGGAATGGCGCTTTGGACTCCTCTGGAACAATAAATTTATCGATTAAGATTTTTTGCATGGTGTATTCCTTTTTGTGTGTGGATTTAGTTGCAGATTCCAACGATCTTGCCGATTGAGGAGCGATTCTCGACTGCCTTGAGCATGAAATCGGCCACGTCCGCCCGCGAGATTTTGAAACCAAAACTAGGAAGGCGGCCTTCGCGCACTCGATACTTCCCGGTGTAGGGCTTGTCAGTGAGCTGCGGTGGGCGGACGATAGTCCAGTCGAGCCCGCTCTCAGCAAAGACCTGTTCCATCGCAGATGCATCTGCAACCGTGCCAGGAAAAAACAACCGGCCCAAAAGGTATGCCGGCGGCACGATGGAATTCTTGAACAGGAAAGCTACGGACTCGACTATGACGCGCCTGACCTCGGTATGCGGCATGGCGGTCGTCAGTGCGACGGCGAATTGCTGGAGAAGATTTGCGTCCGCTTTCGATATAGGCACTCGCGGACCGAAGCCCGACACAACCGCATCGTGACCTATGATGACTCGTTCAAGCTCGGCACTGTTCAGCAGATCTCCTTGCTTCACGGTGACGCGGTCCTCGAACGGCTTGAGTCGCTCCGGCGAGCGAACAAATGCCGTTACGGAGTGACCGTGTTCAATCGCCTGGCGAACGATTTCCAGGCCGGTGCCCCCTGTGGCACCCAGCACCAGCAACTTCATGCTGCTGTGCGGGCCACGGGGCAAAGAGCTTACGGGTTCAGTATCGAGTTGCACTCTCATATTGGCTATAGATGTCTATACTGAATAAAGGTTACTCTAATAGGGAAGCATGCCGAAAATAAAAAAGCGCCTCTACAAATCACCGGTTCGCCAGCGTCAGGCCGGCGATACCCGACGACGCATCGTCGAGGCCACGCGGTACCTCTTAGAGAGTGAAGGCTATGCCGGAATGACGATCGAAGCGATCGCGCGGCGGGCGGAAGTATCTGCGCAAAGCGTGTATGGCATCTTCAAGTCGAAGACCGGAATTCTCGTGGAACTTCTCGATCAGGCCGCTTTCGGAGCCGATTATGAGGACTCCGTGCGGCAGGCAATGAGCACAACTGACCCCGAAAGCCGTTTGCGGTTCGCTGCCCGTATTGCCAGACAGATCCATGAAGCGCAGAGTGTAACCTTCGATCTACTGCGAGGCGCGGGTGTGGTTGCGCCCGAACTGGCAAAATTGGAACAACAGCGAGAAGACCTCCGCTATGAGAGACAGGAAAGGATGATCACTTCCCTGGGCCAAGACGCAAGCCTTCGACCGGGGCTCGATCATCGGACCGCCCGGGATATCTTATGGATGCTAACTGGCAGGGATGTATACCGGATGCTGGTGCGCGAGCGCGGGTGGTCTGCCGGAAAATACCAACACTGGGTGGCCGACGCCCTGGTGCAATCCCTGCTCATTCAAGGAAGGGCAAATCCGGTTCGCAGTTGGGCCACGAAATCTGGTTCGTCGCAAGAGGCTTGAAGTAGAACGCCGGAACCATCGCTGGGCTTGCCTGATCGAGCCGCGGCCCGATAACTCCTAGATTGTCGGCAACTTTTACCTAAAGCGTTACATCAGAGTTGTCCGTAACCCAGGACAAATCCAGAAACAGTCCTGAACTGTTCAGCAACCTAGCGTGAAGCGCCTGGTCCTGCAGGTTGCCACAATTCGATCGGATTTCCCTCAGGGTCATGCAGGCGGGCGAACCGGCCGTTGGGATAAGACTGCGGGTCAATCTTGACCTCGATTCCCGCGGCTCGTAGCTGGGCTGCCATTCTGTCGAGATCCCGGACTCGAAAGTTCACCATCCAGACCTTGTGGGCATCCCCGAAATAGTCGCTCGTCTCAGCGAAAGGAGCGAAAACGGTGGGTCCGGCCTCCTGCTGCCAAACGGATTGCTCGTAGCTCGATGGTGTGAGCGAGACTCCCAGGTGTTGCTGGTACCAACGCCCCAACGCTGTCGGATCGTGGGCTCTGAAGAACAGTCCTCCGATTCCCGTCACTTTTTCCATTTCCGTTCCTCCGGCGAACCCATGCCTAACAGCTGTCCCCGCAGGGGGAGGAGAGATCATTGGCTGAATGGCTGTCTGCGCGGCTATGCCGAGTTGGTTGCGGCTCAAGATGAAGTTTGACCCGAAAGCAAATGACAGGATCCGAAGCAGCTGGCGTCTTTGAAAACGCATCCCATCCTCCTTCCGAGAGGAGCGCGACGCGGTCTACGATAGCTGCGCAAACGGGGTTCTGGGAAGCGTAAAGATGAGGTTCTCGGCAACAGGAAGTTATCGCGTGATTGGGCTGCTCCTGGACTCACGTCTGGTTTGACCGTAATTCAGGGAGGCGTCGATAGGGGCGTGTCGCGCTCTAGGCCTGGGCAGACTCCAGCCTAACGGAATCACCACGGCGGACGGTGCCAGCCTCCAACACAGAAGCGTAAATCCCGATGTTAGCCCGGTTGTGCTGTGCTGCTGTACGCAGAATACCCGTATCCTTCGGAAGATCGCCCTGAGGAAGTGTTGTCATCACGCAACGCGGGCATGGACCTGTGACGCTTAGGCGAACGGAATCTCCGATCGCGAGCACTTGTCCGATCCAGCCATTCTCCACGAAATCCCTCTCGACGTTCGCGGTCTCGACCACGATGTTAGGACGAAACCGTCGGACCTCGAACCGCCCCTGCGGATACAGTCCCCGCAGCCGATCGAGCGTGGCCGTGGTCAGCAGATGCACGAGCGCACAGTCGAAAAAAGTACCTTCTGGCAGAGGGAAGTCGGTGACCGTGTTGCGATGATCGAGGCCTTCGATATCTGGCCAATACTCCTCCGCCGTGGCTGTTTGTACATCGGGCAAACCTGACAGTTTCACCTCACGCTTAAGCACCTTCGAGAATATCTGGTTGAGGTCAGATTGCTCACTGTTGACGATGGTGCCGTCTGGCAAGGTGACGCGGACGGGCGGCGCCTTCACACCGGCTCTTGGAACATCAGCCAGCGCGGCCCGGCAGTCGAACAGCTGAGGCCACTTCCTTGGGTTCTTGGCACTGGCAACCTTCCCGTCAGCGCTGTCCACGAGCGCGTAGGCGCGATCTCCGAGCAACCCGCGCTTGGTAACTTCAGCCGCATTCAGCTCTTCGCCAAGCATGGATTTGACGGGGTACCGCCAGAGTGAAACGATCGAACCAAGAACTGTTGGCGTCATCGGCGAACCTCCACCACGCCGTCCGCTTAGAGCTTAGGCGGCGGCCGCGTCGGTGTTGGGGGCGTAAAGCGAGGGCTTTTCTGGTGCCTGCATAATCAAGCTTCCCAATAGTGTAACAAATACCGGAGCGGCATCGAACAACTACGTAGCTCCAGATTTTAGGCCAGCGGCGTATCCCTGGCAACGCGAGTATGACGAAACCCAGATTTAAGGTTCATCTGCGCGCACCGGACCTAGAGATTCGGAATGGATGGTCGGCAATCCAGAAGTGCTCCAAGATTGGCCTCCCGAATGATTCGGTACGCGAGCACTGCGCGGGTGGCCGCCAGCCGTACATCCTGTTAAGTTCGGAACGCCATACTGATTACCGTGAGTATCCGCTTGGCGGAGATTCCAATCATTCGAGGCGAGGAAATGTCCACGTTCGGATTAATCGAGTACAACGATGCAAGCGCAGAGGTGCGCGCCATCTACGACGACATCATGGCCACGCGGAAGACGGACTGGATCAATAATTTCTGGAAGGCCATCGCGCACGATCCAGCAACGCTGAAGCGCACCTGGGAAAGTATCAAGGAGACTATGGGGCCGGGAGCGTTGGACCCGCTGATCAAGGAATTGATTTACGTGGCGGTGAGCGTGACGAACAACTGCCAATACTGCATCGCGTCACACACTGCTTCCGCCGTGAAAAAGGGCATGACGCCGGCAATGTTCAAGGAATTGCAGGCGGTGATCGGCATGGCCAATGAAACGAACAAGCTCGTGACCGGCTACCAGGTGGCGATCGACGAGCAGTTTAAGCTGCCGTTTGGTGCGGCGAAGTAAGGGTCCGGACATCCGTTCGACGAAGGAAGAGAGATTTCTCGCTTCGCTTGGAATGACGATTTGGCGTGATTTGACTCCGGTTTAAGCGGGATGACGGAAACGATTTCCTGACGTCGCAAGAATTAGATGAGATTTGTTTTTTCTGACTGTCCGTTCGGACAGGTGTTTCTACCGTAGTACCTGCGTACTATCGTCCGCTGTGCCCGGCAACTCCACTCTATAAAGGATAGGCGTGGATTCCCGTCCCGGGGGATCGTCCAAAAACCAAAGGGCAAGCAGGTATGGCATGGCTCCAATCGCAAAAGAACCAGACGCTTTGAATTCTGCACCGACGAACGCGGGCGCAACAACGCCGTCCAGCGCGAAGCCGCAGCCGGCTGCGGCGGAAATTCCCGTAACGGTGAATGGTGCGCGGACGGTTGAAGGATCGGACAAACGCGAACCGTTTTCAGAAAACACCCAGACGGTTTTGGTCTTCGCGAACGGCGCGGTGATTCGACTCTCGTCGCCGGTGGCGTCCGGGCAATTGCTGTTTCTCACGAATGAAAAAACGAAAAAAGAAGTAGTGTGCCAGGTAGTCAAATCAAAGAACTACAGTAACGTGAGCGGCTACGTCGAACTCGAATTCACAGAGGCTGCGCCGGGGTTCTGGGGCTTGCGCTTTCCGACGAATGGGCAGGCTCTAAGCGCGCCAAGTGCTGTGAAGCCAATCGTGTCTGCCACAGCGCCATCCGGTAAATCTTTGGAAGAGAAAATAGCGGAAACAAAAGCAAAGACGCCAGCCGCGCCAGCGACGGAACCAAAGGTCTCGCCAAAGCAAGTGAAGATTGCGCCTGTTTTCCCGGTGCCGTCACCATCGACAGCATCGAAGATTCCCACATTGTCGGAATTTTTGACGCAAAGCGGATCAGGTCCGGCTCTAAAAGCTCCCGAACGAGCGAAACCAGAAGGCATGCAAGAGACACCCGACGCCGGCATCCAGGATTTGAAATTGCAGGCAGCGCAACTTCAGGATCAATTGTCGTCGAAAGCGTTTAGGGAACCTGTGAAGGAATCCGAGAAGCGGGACTCGCTGACCAATCTGTTGCTACCTACTTCGGCCAAGGAGAATCCTGCGCCAGGAACGTCCACATTTGATTTCGGAGCCGATGAAGTGAAGATTCCAGCTTGGCTCGAGCCGCTTGCGAGAAATTCCGCCCCCAATTTTGCCACGCACGAGTCAAAGGCTCCGCTAACGATTGAATTGGACGCGAAATCACTTGATACGAAAACGGGCGAGGCGAATCCTTCGGAAGCATTCCAATCCGAATTCGCCAAAAGAGAACAGACTGAAGCCGAGTCATCATCCATGGAAATTCCGGCTGATGATCCGGCGAAGCACGAAGCGGTCTTCACGCTTTCTGGCGAAGGACCGACGCCGAATTTCGGTTCATCGCTCGCTCTTGACGCAAAATCGGCAAGTCCCGAACATAGCGCAAAGGGATCAGGCCAGGGATTGATTTTGGGGGTGGCGGCGGCCGCTTTGTTGTTCGCAACAGGCGGCGGCTGGTATTGGTATTCAAATCAGCCGAAGGATGTTTCGGCGAACGCAATCGCAACACCTCAAAACAATTTTGGAGCACCGGCTGTGTCTGGTACTGCGCCCGCAGCGGCAATCCCCGAGAACATCAAACCGAGCTCGGGAAGTCCCGTACTAAATTCGGAGGCAAATCGTACTTCAGCGACGCCACAAACGATTCGAACCGAGAACAAGGAAGCAGGCAGTTTGGCGAGCGGAATTTCGAAGTCGGCTGCTGGCGCAGCCTCCGCGGCGACGACCAATGTTGAGGAGCGCAGTTTGTCGCCAGCGCCCGCAGCAGAGCCGGTGAAGAAGCCGTCTTTTGGAAATGTACATTTGGCAGCGCCCACAGCGAAGGGGCGCGTTTCGCCCTCAGACAACAATGCTGCAGATGCGGCGCCTTCGCTGAGCAGTACCAGCGATGCGGCGGGAGATTCCGGCGGATTGAATGTCCTTGCCAACAAAGGCAGCCAACCGGCGGCGCCTTTGCCAATCGGCGGGAATGTGAAGCCAGCGCAGTTGCTCTCCTCCGTTGCGCCAGTGTATCCGCAATTGGCACGGAACCAGCGGCTTAGCGGCGACGTAAAGATCGACGCGCTGATTGGTGAAAACGGCCACGTCTCGGCAATGAAAGTAATTTCCGGTCCAGCCTTGCTTCACCAAGCTGCAATGGATGCGTTGCGTCAGTGGAAATACCAACCCGCAACATTGAATGGCCAGCCGATGGCGATGCACTTGACGGTGACGGTGCAGTTCAAGCTGCAGTAGAGAAAACTTCACCAGACCGCTAGCCTACATCGTGAGAACGACGCGGAATTGGGCGTGGCCGCTGGTCATGCGCGCGTACGCTTCGGAAACTTTCTCCAAGGGAAACCTTTCGACCATCGGGCGCACGCCGGTCAAAGCGGCGAATCGCAACGTGTCTTCGGAATCACTTGGAGTGCCGGAAGCCCATCCTTGCACGCGCTTGCGTCCCGTGATGAGAGCAGCGCCAGGAATTTCGATCGGGGCCATATCAGCGCCAACGACCAGCAGCGAACCATTGCGTCCGAGCCCATGAAAAATTTCTGACATCGCTTTGGAGCTTGGCGCAGTTGCGAGGATCACATTCGCGCCGCCCAGTTTTTTCAACTCTTCCGCAGCGTTGGCAGCTTTGCTGTCGATGTAGTGATGCGCGCCAAGTTTCTTCGCGAGCGCGGAATTTTCCTGCCCGCGTCCCACGGCCGCGACGCGATATCCGAATTTATTTGCGAATTGAATGCCCAGGTGGCCGAGTCCCCCAATGCCCTGGACGGCCACAAGATCGCCTGGAACAGCGCCGCTGTGGCGCAACGAATTAAATGTCGTGATGCCGGCGCAAAGCAGCGGAGCGGCTTCGGCAGGTTCGAGGGCGTCAGGAATGCGCGCAATGGCTTCGATTGGCGCGAGCATGTACTCCTCGAAGCCGCCATCGAAGTTGAATCCGGTAATCGCGCCATTTTCGCAATTCGCGAAATCGCCTGCGCGGCATGCGGGGCAAGTGTTGTCTTGACCGCCGTGCCAGCCGACGCCGACGCGATCACTTTTTTTCCAGGTTGTGACTCCAGAACCGATTTCGTCGATCACACCTGCAATTTCGTGGCCCGGGACGCGAGGAAACTGGAGGCCCGGCCACAGGCCGTCCTTGACGTAGTGATCGCTGAAGCAGATGCCGCAGGCCTGCACCTTGACGCGCACCTGGCCGTGACCCGGCGATGGAATTTCCCGCTCGACGATTTCGAAATCTCCGCCCGCCTTTGGAACTTGCGCAACTTTCATCTTTGCCATTTGTGTTTGCCTTTCCCGAAGTCGATGCGCGACCGCCTATTCGATGCAGCCGAAAAGGTGGCTGGTTATACGAATTTCCGCTGGCACTTCTAAGTCAAGAGCGACAGTCAGGTATTCCGCTCACCGTCGGCGCAGGAAGGCTTGCCGCTTTTGGAACGCGCCTGCGACGTCTCGGCTTGCGGGCAGACGGAAAGGATTCGTATACTGGCCACCCGGTCTTGTGACAATCCAGCGGGTGGGTAGCCTGCTAATTTTTCGTGTCATAGGCCAATCGAAGAAAAAGTTGCAACCGCAGTTGCGTCTGGGTGTGCAAGCGGCGTAGCGGAGCCGTGCTTTTCCGCCTGCAAAGGAGCATTTGGGATGTCGCAAGGGACTGCACCGGAAGAAATGAATGTGTACCAGAACGCGGAAGCGCGTTTTGAAGAAGCCGCAAAAAAGCTGGGACTCGAGCAGGGCATCTACCGGTATCTGAAATATCCGGACAAAGAAGTAACCATGTATATCCCGGTAGGGATGGACAACGGAACGCTCGAAGTGTTTACAGGCTATCGAGTTTTGCATTCGACTGTGCGAGGACCGGGCAAGGGCGGCATTCGTTTTGCGCCCGATGTGACTCTGGACGAAGTTCGCGCGCTGGCCGCGTGGATGACCTGGAAGTGCGCAGTAGTGGATATTCCGTTTGGCGGAGCGAAGGGTGGAGTCATTTGCGATCCACGCAAGATGTCGCGAGGGGAGCAGGAGCGTTTGACGCGGCGGTACACCGCCGAGCTTTCGAGCTGGCTGGGGCCGGAGCGCGATGTCCCAGCGCCGGACGTCGGCACGAACGAACAAACCATGGCCTGGGTGATGGACACCTATTCGATGCACGTGGGAATGGCCACGACGGCGGTTGTTACGGGCAAGCCGATCGAACTGGGCGGATCGCGTGGGCGTAAAGAGGCTACAGGTCGCGGCGTGATGATCTGCGTGGACAAAGCGGTGGAGAAACTGGGACTGAAGAAGGAAAACTGCCGCACAATTATCCAGGGATTTGGAAACGTGGGATCGATGGCGGCAGACCTTATGCAAAAGGCCGGTTACAAAATTATCGGCTTGGCGGACATCGGGGGCGGCTTATATAACGAAAAGGGTTTTGACATTCCCAAGGTAATCGACTGGGTTACCGACCAGAAGAAACCGCTGCAGGATTTTCCGGGTGGCGGCACAAAAATGAGTTCGCGAGATATTCTCTTCCAGCCGTGCGAGGTGTTAATTCCTGCGGCAATTGAAAATCAGATTACGGAAAAGAACGCAGCCAACGTACAAACCAGGATTCTATGTGAAGGCGCGAACGGACCAACGACCTGGCAGGCTGACGCAATCCTGGATAGTAAGGGTGTGTTCACCGTGCCGGACATTCTGGGCAACGCCGGTGGTGTAACCGTGAGTTATTTCGAATGGGTGCAGGATCGCCAGGGGTTCTTCTGGCGCGAAAGTGAAGTCAACGAACGCCTGATGGACATTATGGTGAACGCGTTCGATGTCGTGGTAAAGTACGCAGAAACGCACAAGGTCAATAACCGCATCGCGTCGTATATGGTGGCGATTGACCGGGTGGCAAAAGCGCTGAAGTTGCGCGGAATCTACGCTTAACCTGGTAAGCCGGAGCATCCCGGCAGGCAGTTCTGGCCAGCTTGCCGCGGGTAAAATTATTTAGTTGCAAAAATACTTGCGCGGTGGATAATGCCGCGCGAGGAAGGAGTCCGCTCCGTGCGTCCGGACTCAGTGTTGGCTGGAAATCACAAAAACGAGAAGCAGCACCGGCGAGAGCTTTGCCTCGTGGGCCGGTGGATGTACGAGCGCGAATACATCGTCGCGTGCGAGGGTAATCTGTCGGTGCGCCTATGCGACGGGCGTATCCTGGCCACACCTACGTGCATGAACAAGGGAATGCTCGAACCGGACGATCTGGTGGTGGTAGATTCGGACGGCCGGCATCTGGAGGGGGCACGAAGAGCTTCCTCTGAAGTCTTGATGCACCTGCTTTTCTACCGAATGCGGCCAGATGTGCATTCGGTTTGCCATGCGCACCCGGCCACCGCGACCGGATTTGCTGCCGCAGGCCGCGCTCTCGATCAAGCGTTGCTGCCGGAAGTCGTGATCGGGTTGGGAAAGGTTCCGTTGGTGCGGTACGCCACGCCGGGAACTCCAGAACTGAGCGCGGCGATTGAGCCTTACGTCGAACACTACGACGCGTTGCTTCTTGCTAATCACGGGGCGGTAACTTGCGGTCCTGATTTGCTGACCGCTTTTTATCGTATGGAAACCGTTGAGCACACGGCCAGAATTACTCTCGCGGCGGAGAAAGCGGGATCGCCGAAACTTTTTTCCAGCAGGGAAGTGGCGAAATTAATGGCTGCGCGTGCGCGTTACGGAGTGCAGTCGCCTCCCGGGGGAGGAGCGGAACTGCCGGTCACGAGCGATGAAGAAGACAGCGTCACTGACCAAATTACTCTTAAACGCGACGAACTGGACGCTCTGATCGAAGACGCAGTACGCAAAGACCGGGCTCGCCGATAATTTTTTGTAGCGGGACCTTCTGGAATTGATTCCCTCAATTTTCCCTGGAGATCACTAATGGACTCAGTGCCAGAGCTATTCGACGCGATTCGTACTGGCGATGTGGCAAAAGTGCGCGACGTCCTGAGTACGGATGCCGCCCTTGTGGATGCACGGAACGCGCAAGGACAGTCGGCCGTGCTGATGGCGTGCTACATGGGGCGGAAAGAAATACGCGATTTGCTGTTGGAAAACGGCGCGATATTGGAATTACATGAGGCCGCCGCGGCGGGGAATTTAAGTCGAGTGAAGGAAATCGTGGAAGAGAAGCCGGAGCTGGCAAAAGGCTATTCCCCAGACGGATTTCCGGTGATGGCGCTCGCCGCGGCATTTGGACACGAGGACGTCGCGCGGTATTTGCATGGCAAAGGCGCGGGGATCAACGCGGTTGCGACAAATGGGACAGGCTATACGGCGCTGACGGGAGCGGTAGCTGGTAGCCACGATTCCATCGCGAAGTGGCTCGCGGAGAATGGCGCGGACGTGAATTACCGTTACGCGAAGGGGCACTCTCCACTGCTCGAAGCCGCGGCGAATGGACGGATCGATATCGTCAGAACATTAGCGGCGTACGGTGCCGACTTGCATGCACGCACGGATGCCGGCAAGAACGCGCTGAATTTTGCCGAAGAACGCGGCCACAAAGAAGTTGCGGAGTTTTTGGTTGCACAAGGGTGTGCGAGCGCGGATTGACCTCCTAGCGATTCGCGCGTAACGTTTACGCGTCGTCGTCACTTCCCACGAACATGACCTTCCCGGTCTACATACCTCTCGGTTCGCTGAAAATTCATCCCCATTTGGTTTTCGAGGCGCTGGCATACGCAGTCGCGTTTCGTGTTTACCTGCTATTGCGAAAGCGCATGGGCGACTTGCTGGACGATGGAAACCGCTGGTGGATGATTGCCGCCGCGGCAATGGGCGCCGTCGTGGGCAGTAAAGTTTTGTACTGGTTTGAAGATCCGGCTTTGATGTTCGCGCACTGGCGCGACCCTCTGTATTTGATGGCTGGAAAAACAATCGTCGGCGCACTGATGGGTGGGTTGTTTGCCGTGGAACTCGCCAAACGACATCTGGGAATCATGCGACGGACCGGAGATTTGTTCGCCGTGCCGTTGTGCGTGGGAATTGCCATCGGCCGAATCGGATGTTTCTTAACGGGCCTCGACGACCATACGGCGGGTGTGGCGACCGCTCTGCCATGGGGCGTGAACTTCGGCGACGGACTGCCGCGCCATCCGACGCAACTTTATGAAATTGTGTTTGCGCTGACATTAGGGGTGTTCCTCTGGAGGCGGATGCAGCAGCCGTTCGTGTCTGGCGACCTCTTCAAAATATTCATGGTGGCGTACTTCAGTTTCCGGCTGAGTTGCGATTTCCTGAAACCCGACGCGCGGGTATTTCTAGGTATGTCGTCGATTCAGTGGGCGTGCGTCGCGATGCTCGTTTACTACTCGCCAGATTGGTTGCGCTGGTTGAATCCAGGGACTGGCACAAGACGAGCCAGGCGATTAGCAAATGCTCGCGAAGCACTGAGAGCAGACCGGGAGACAAATGCCATGACCGAATCGAGTGATCTCTAATGGAAACAAATACCGCACCACTGAATCTGCCCAAGAAGCCAAACTACAAGCCGGTTTTATTGACAATCCTGTGCTCTTTTTTGTTAGGCGCTGGCAGCTGCTTCGGCTTTCTAACGACTCTGAACTTTAACCGCAACGTGCCGATCAACGGCGTCTTCGCAGTCGGATTTTGCGTTTGTTTGCTGGTCTTTCTGGGTTCGGTTTTGTGGCTCGCGGTCAAAGCAATCCGCCAAGCAGTCAAGCGTCCGGGGAGCACACCATGACTGAAAGCAAGCGGCTACGGATCGTTCCGATCCTGATCACGATGGCCGCGACGCTCATTCTTTCAGTCGGCTCCTTTTATGGGTGCGGGCGCACTTTCAATATGTCAGGCGGCTCGGCACTGAATACGTTTTTCTTCTATTCGTTTCTCGTGTGCGCAATGGCTTTTCTGGCCAGTCTCGCTTGGCTGGTGGTCACAATCGTGATCAATTTCTTGCGCCGACGGACGGAGGGCCAGTGAGCGAACGGGTGCGGCCGTACCTTTTTTATGACGTAGCGCTAACGATCTGCTCGAAATGTTTCCGCAAGCTGGAAGGTAAAATCGTCTTTCAGGACCACAAAGTTTATCTGATGAAGCGCTGCCCGGAACATGGCGCCGAGCGCGTGCTGATTGCGGACGATGTCGACTACTACCGCCGCTGCCGCGAAGTATTTATCAAGAAACCCGAAATGCCCATGGTTTACAACACGCCGGTGAAATGGGGCTGCCCGTACGACTGCGGTTTGTGCACGGACCACGAGCAACATTCCTGCCTGTCGCTTGTGGAGTTGACGGACTCGTGTAATTTGCGTTGCCCCGTCTGCTATGCGGGCAGCGGGCCGGAGCGCACCGAACACCGCTCCTTAGCGCTGATTGAAAAAATGCTGGACGCGGTCGTGAGAAACGAAGGCCATCCTGACGTGGTGCAGCTCTCCGGCGGCGAGCCAACTCTCCATCCTGATTTTTTCGCCATCGTGAAAATGGCGAAGGCGCGCCCAATCCGCCACCTGATGGTCAATACGAACGGTCTGAAAATTGCCCAGGACGAAGAGTTCGTCAAGCGGCTTGCGGAGATTGAAGACTTCGAGGTGTACCTGCAATTCGATTCGTTCGAACGCGAAGCGCTGCTCGATTTGCGCGGCGGAGATTTGCGCGGCATTCGCGAACGTGCCATCGAGCGGCTGAACCAATACAACATTTCGACAACACTGGTGGCCACGCTGCGCAAAGGCCTGAACGATGGCGAAATCGGCAAGATGATTGACTACGCGCTCGCGCAGCCGTGCGTGCGCGGCGTCACGCTGCAGCCGATTCAGGATGCGGGACGTCTCGAAAAGTTTGATCCGGCCGCCGATCGCCTTACTCTTACGGAAGTCCGCCGCAAAATTCTCGAGCAAACAAACGTCTTTCGTCCAGAGGACGTGATTCCCGTGCCGTGCCACCCGGACTCGCTCGCCATGGCCTACGCACTGAAGATAGACGGAAAAGTTGTGCCGCTTACGCGCTTCGTCGAGCCCGATATCTTATTGAACGCCGCGCGCAATACCATCGTTTACGAAGAGGAGCCCGGCGTTCGCGATTGCCTGTTCAAGTTATTTGCCACGAACCATTCGCCGCAGTCCGGCGCGGAATCATTGCGCGAACTTTTGTGCTGTCTGCCAAAAATCGCGGCGCCCAGCGAGCTGTCCTACAAAAATATTTTCCGTGTGCTCATCGTGCAGTTTCTGGATGCTCACGCATTCGATGTGCGCTCCGTGAAGAAAACCTGCATCCACATCGTGCATCCCGACGGGCGCCTGATTCCGTTCGACACGTACAATCTGTTTTATCGCGATGAGCTGGAACGCACGCGCCTCGCACCGTTGCGACGACAGTCTGCCAGCTCTGTGGTGACGGCCATCGACAACGCGCTCTGAGAACTTTTGGGCTCGTTCTAGGACGTATAAGACTTCCGTAACACAAGTAAGCCGCCTTATTCCATTGACTTGCCGTGACGGCGCTAGTAATCTCCCTTGGCTTGTTGAGTTGCTCGTCACAGCTCGATAAGATGGCCAGATTCCTGGTTGGTTCCACGCCCACAGTGATTTTATTTGCTGTCCACCCCTGGAGGGGCCTTATGTTCCTGCTAAAAAGATTTTCAATTATATATGTGTTACTTCTAAGTTTCGGTCCGATGGTTTGGTCGCAAACTCTGCCGACACCGCCAGCGGTGTATGTGTCTGGTGGCGCGCCGAATGGTACACAATGCAATTCCGGGGTTACCCTGTGCACGATTTACGTGCAGAGCGGCACAGGCTTTACGCCCGTGCTCAGCATGCCGGCCGCCAATTTCGAGAGCCTAGCGATTGGCCCCGATAACATAGACTTGAATATCGATGGATCCGGCAATGCTGCTCACCCCTTCCTGCTCTACGCGTGTGATACGGCGGGGAAGACAATCATTCGATTTGACCCTACCGCCGCGGTCCCAATCGCAACACAGTTAGTTGCTTCCGCATTGACGATAACTCCTATATGCGGGCGCTCTTCTGCGGCGGGGAACTTTTACGTCACGGATAAGTCTGGTCCGGGAGTTTTTGTATTTAGCGGCATAGCGAACGCTCCTTTTGTTGGCGGCAGTTCGCTTTCGTCTACTCCTGCACCTGTTACGCTCAGCCCCAGTTTTCCTACGAACATGACTGGGAGAGGGATTACGCAAAAATATGTCGGCGACCTGTTCATGGTAGATAATTTTAATAGCGAAGTTTTTCGCTCCCCTTACGCAGTGCCCTTCGCTACTAAGTCTACGTTCATCAACAGCAGCAACCTGAACGGCCCGGTTGGGATCGCCACCGCGGTCACCACCAACCTCAACACCACCACCGGTCTGTTTGCAGCGAACAGCAATTTCTTTGTGGCGAACAGCAATTCGTCGAAAACTCTGGCCGTGCAGCCACCGGTTTCTGTCTTCACCTTCGACGACACCACGCAAGCCGCAGTTCCTGCAACGCCCTGTTCCGGGCTATCGTTACCTAGCAACAACAAACAGGTACCCGACTACCTGGCAAGTGCGCCCACGGCGAATCCCACGAATACGGTCATCAATAATACGATCTACCTTGTCACCAATTCCAACAATGCAGGAACGCTGTGGACTTGGAACACGGCTCAGGGAACCTGCAGCCTTAATTTCGCGGCAAGCATTGGGACGGCGCTGTCCGGCGTGGCCGTAGCCCCTGCACCAGTAACGCTTACGTTACCGGTAACCGCCACAATGGCAAATCCCACGCCGACCACGTTTAATTTCAATTCCAACCTGTTCCAGCTCACGGCCACGGGATGCACGGCGTCAGTCACCGCTTATCCGCGAAGTCTCGCTACCGTCAATTCGATGATCAACTTGGCAGGACTCACCTCTGGTGGCGACAGCAACGCTGGCAACGCCAACCCGCCTTACCCTCCTTCGCTTATCCCTCCTCCATTGCTCAACCCCGCGACGCCACTTGCCAATCTTGGCGATGGCGGATTCGAAATCGGTTATGTTGCTCATTGGCCCTCCTGCACAACTGTTTTCACCGACGGCGGCTTCAAGACTGGGATGTCTAACTTTGTCGACAGCGGCCGATCCACTAACCCACGCGCGATTCAATGCGACAACTCCAACCCCACCACCAACACCGAGCCGCAGCTATTCCCGTCCGGTGTCACCACCTGCGGGTCGCCCAAACTCGTTGGGGTCTATCCTCTCGGCGGCCCGGTCAGTGGCGATATTACGATAACCAAAAACTCCTTTTTCGCGATGGTGAACGAGAATCTGAACACGACTCCAGGCAATTTCTGCGGCTTCCAGAATCCTTTGACCGGCAATGGCACTACTCTGCCGACCCCGCCCCCAAGCTTCAGCGCGGGGACCGCCAATACCGTGAATGTGAAGTTCAAGCTGTCTTCGAGCAATTGCAAGAAGGACTTCATCGGCGACGCCATTGCCTTGATCTCGGTCGCGCGGATTTGCGATACCACCACCTCGAGCGATCCGTTTTGCGGGCCAAATGGCTCGCCGGTGTTCAATGCCATTAACGTGCAGGCAACTGCTAGTTCCCTGGATCAACCCCCGCTCTTCAATTCCGGCAACAATCAGTATTCATTCACGCTGAACCTTCCGAGTATTTTTGCGCAGGCGGGTGCGGGCACCTACAGCCTTACGGTGACATTTTTCACCGATAACACAACCAATCAGACGACCTTGTTCAAACTCACACCGTAAGAGCAAGAATTCGACGCAAACGAACAAAGGGAGCCGGATAGAGCGTCCGGCTCCCTTTCCCGTTCTCTAGCTCTGTTTTACTTCCTGGCTTCTTCTACGATGAGCTTTAGGTCGGCCCGCTGGAGCAGTGAATCACTCTTGGACTCCTGCCGCATCTCTTCGACCAGTTGTGCGGCTTGCTGGAGGTGGCGGTCCGCCTCGGCCTTGCTGCCATTCTTGCGCAAGGCTTGGGAAAGCAGATAATGGCCCTCTGGGAGCAGCGATTTCATTCCCAGATCTTCGCTCTTGCGCACGGCGGATTGCAGCTCGTCCTGCGCATGAGAATAATCCTTGGAGTTCAGGAGCGCCTCGCCAAGGGCAATGGAGCATTGCGTGGCGATATACTTCACCGCCAGGGAATCGGCCTCTTTGCGCAGCCCCTTCAGGGTATTCACGGCCGCAGCCGCATGGCCTTCCTTAATTGAGACCTTCGCCAAGTTGAGTCGGGCGTTCAAGGACTGGATGCGTTCCTTGGCTTTTGCCGCGGATTGCTGGGCGCGCTCGGAGAGGGGCCGGGCGGACTTGAAGTCCCCGCGATAGTAAAAATTCTCGCCCTGGAAGTTGAGCACCTTGGCCGCCAGCACATCGTTGCGCGCAGAACGGGCGACGCCCAGAGATTCATCGAGTGTTTTTTGCGCCTCCTGGCCGCGTCCGAGCTGGTTCAGGATGTGAGCGTAGTCCGCCTGGATTTCCGCGACCCAGGTACCCGACTGCTGTTCCATTTGTTGTGCATTTTTTACCGCGTCCTGCTGGGAGCTCAAGGCAGCCCCCAGCCGGCCTTGAGCCGCGAAAAGCTCCGCAATACCATCGAAAATCCCGGCGACCGCCTGCTTGCTACCTATTTTGCGTGCTTGATCGAGTGCTTTTAGGTAGCTGCTTTGCGCCTGATCGAACTGGCCGATCATGAAGTAGGCAAGTCCGACGTTGTTCAGCTCCATAGCCAATACGTCCGGCATCTGCACTTTCTGCAGGAGATCGACAGCACGGTGGTGATACGTAAGGGAGTCGTCATACTTGGCCATCAGCCCGTAGATCGCTCCAATATTCGCTAAGCACGTCACCTGGTTGGGCTCATTGCCCAGTTGCATCCAAATTTGCAGGGACTGCTTCGTGGTACTTAACGCCTCTTCGTTTCTCCCGTTATTCACCAAAAAATAGCCAAAATCGCGCAAGGCCACCCCCAAACCAGCCTGGTCGCCAAGGTCCTTGCGGATGTCCAACTCTTGTTTGTAGATTTTCTCTGCCTCTGCGGATTTGCCCAGAGAGTCGTAATAGACCACGGCAATTTGATCCAGGCTCTCAGCCATTCCCTTCTTGTCGCCAATCTGCCGTTTGATTTCGAGAGACTGCTGGAAGTTCTGAAGCGCGTCCTGCGGCCGGTTCAGAAGCTTGTAGGCTTCTCCGAGATCGTGGAGCACGGTGGCTTTCCCCTGGCGGTTGTTGAGCTCGACGGCAAGACTGAGAGCGCGATTCAGGTAGTCCAGAGAATCCTTGGGGTTCCCTCGGTCGGTTTCCACCTTTCCGATATTGCGCAGGGCTTCGATATGTTTGGGGTCAGTCTGCAGAGCATTCGCATAATGCTCGTGGGCCTTGTCGAATTCGCCGTGCTGCTGATAGAGCGAGCCTAATTCGAATTGCACTTGCGGATCGCTGGGCATGAGCCGCTCAAGATTTTGATAAGCGTTCAGTGCTTGCTGGTAGTTGTTTCCGATCTTTGCGTTGACGGCCTGCACGATGTATTTCTCTACTGGCGGAAGATTGGAGCTTAACTCCACGGACCGGGTGGCGCTTTGCTCTGCGTCGCGATCGTGCCCGAGGCGCGCGTAAGTCTGGCCCAGCATCGAGTATGCCAGGGCGAAATTCGCGTCGGCCGTGGTTGCGGACTCGAACTCCTTGACCGCATCGATGTAATTTCCCTGGCGTGCCTTTGCCATCCCTTGGGTGTAGGCGCGAATCGCTTCGAGAGAATTCGATGACGGTTTGAAGGCCGCTGCTTTCAGGTTCTGCACGGAGCCGCGGCCCAGGCTCAAGTTCTGCTGGATGGTCTGGGCAAGCTTATCAGCGGCGCCTAGTAAGGCAGTTTCTCCGGCGGCTTCGACGTTAAGCGGCACAGTGTGTTGGCCCTTCAAGTCATCCAGTTTCGCGTCAATGCGAATTTTGTCACCCACTCGCGCGTATTGGCCCCACACCAGAAGCTTGGCCTTGGTAAAGTCGGCGATGCGCTGCAAATCGCTGGGCGCAATTTCCGAATCCGGTGCGATGCGCAAATCAGACATCACCTGTTGCAGCCGGTCGGGCGAAACCGTTCGAAATTCAGCGGATTGTCCGACCTCGGTGCGAAGAACCTCAGCTAGACTCCCGCCAAGCCAGTTCAGGGACGCATCGCCAGATGCGTTTCGAAGCGGGATGATGGCAAGCACCAGTGGTTCGGGCGGAGCCACAGCTTTTCCCGTCGTGTTGGAGAAGAGCTTTCCGCGCAGAGCGAACCCGCCTACGGTCAACAGGAGAACGGCGGAAAATCCGATGGCGGCGTATTTCCAGGCGATCGATTTCTTCGGCGCCAACGGTGCAAGGACAGGAGCCGTGATCGGCGTAATCGGCGATTGAGAAATACCCAGCCACGATTCCAGGTGTTGCGCGAATTCCTTCGCGTTGGCGAAACGATTCTCCGGCTCAATCTCGAGTGCCTTTTCGACAATGTCGCTAAATGCCTTCGGAATCGTCGGATCAATTTCGCAAAGTGGTTTCGCTTTTTCTTGAAGGCGCTTCCAGAGTGTCGCGAGCGGCGTCTCAGAGTAATAAGGCGACTGTCCGATCACCAGCTCGTAAAGGATCACCCCAAGCGAAAAGATGTCGGACTGTTCTCCCAGCTTTTCTCCCTTTGCCTGTTCCGGCGACATATATTCCGGCGTGCCGACGAGTGCTCCGGTTTGCGTCATGCCGGGAAGATGCGCGGAGCGCGCAATGCCAAAATCCATCACATAGGCGCGGCCGTTCGCGTCCATCATGATGTTCTGCGGCTTCAGGTCGCGGTGGATGACTCCTTCGCCGTGCGCGGCTTCGAGCGCGTGGCAGATTTGCAAAATGACGCGAGCGGCTTCTTCAGGCGTCAGCTTTCCCTTCTCACGAAGAACCCCGCGAAGGTCCTGACCTTCGAGGTATTCCATTGTGATGAACTTGAAGCCATCAGCTTGTCCCAGATCAAAAATGCGGATGACGTTGCGGTGAGTTACCTGGCGCGCCAGGATCAATTCTTGCTTGAAGCGCTTGAGAATTTCCGGATTGGTCGTAAGTTCGGGACGAATAATTTTCAGTGCGACCAGGCGATCCAGTTCGGTGTCGCGCGCCTTATAAACGGCGCCCATCCCACCTTGTCCCAGAAGCGCCAGAATTTCGTAGCGATCTCCGAGAACCGTGCCCGGCGCAAATTCTCCGTGCGGCAACGCTGGCGCCGGCGCACGGGTATTTGAGATGGACCAGCCTCCAGGGGTCGCTGGAGTCTTCGTGGCGACGAACGCTCCCTGCTGATCTTCGCCTTTTGAAGCTACGTTCGCATCTTTCGGCAGCTCAATTTTGGAAGACGGCTTGGGCTGCTTCACCGGCTCATTGCCAACGAAGGTCGCTTCCGACGGAGGCACAGCTTTTCCGCACTTCCCGCAGGCAGCGGCGTTGGGCGGATTTTCCGCTTTGCAGTAAATACAGCGCATGTTCACAGTCGCGGTCTAATCAAACTCCCAGCCGGCGCCAAGTCGTCGGCGACAGAAAAATTCGGACGATGTCTCGGTCTCAGTGACAGTTATATTAGTCTATTCGCGGCTTTTTGCGGTGTTTTTTCAAGCGGCGTCCCTTTTCGTGTGCACAGGCGTGCCCCAGGGTTATCGCACCAACGTTTTTAGACCGGCGCTTGGTAGCAACGAAAAGTTCGGTGCCTGCGTTAGAGTATGTGGCCGGAGGATCGATGAAGAGTTCTGAATTTTCGGCCAATTCTGAGCAGAACTGGCCGTGGGCCGAATCCTTGGACGCGCTGGTTGCCGCGCGAGATCATCATTCAATCTTGTTTGAGAACGGAGCAGTACGCGTCGTCCAGACACCCGTTCTGCCCGGGCACTTGGTTGCTTTGCATACTCATCGTTGGCCCTGCGTTTTGTTCATTCTAAGCTGGTCTCACATACTCCGCCGGAACCATCTGGGCCGCGTGAAGCTCGATACTCGCCAGGCATTTGAAGTCCCCCAACTCAATATGCCTATCTGGCAGGAACCCCTTGCGCCTCACTCGCTTGAAAATGTAGGCGGCACGGAGATCAATACCATCCAGGTGGAAATTAAAACCACTCGATTAGAAAGGACTATGATTGCATTCTTGTACTTAGACTGAGGAGGGAAGCCCGGGGCTGGAGGCGGGCGGCAAGACGGTACAGTAATCCACTAAGCGGACGCTGCTCTAGACGCCGGAAGCGATTTGATCTCAACCCTCTTTGGCAGCGCAGCGTTGGCGATGGGAGCCGTAATCTCCAGCATGCCATTCCTATATTCAGCGGAGATCTTATCCTTGTCGACCCCTTCGGGGAGAGCAAGCGTGCGCGTGAACGATCCGTACGAAATCTCCCTATGCAGGAAGTTTGCTTCCTTTGTTTCGCGGGTGTTGGTGCGCTCGCCGCTGATCGTTAGAGTGTTGCCCTGCACCTGGATGTTGACGTTCTTGGGGTCAACTCCCGGCAGCAGCACTTCACAATGAAACTTCTTATTATCCGTGTCGATAAAGGATTCGACTGCGGGAGAAAAATCGGCCTCAAGCGTGCGGTCTTCCTGAGTAGAAGGCCAACTTAGGAACCGATTGAAAGCTTGGTCGAAATTCCTGCGAACATCAAACAGATCCCGAAAAAGGGTGTCACGTGGAATTAGATTTGCCATTTGGGACTCCTCAGTTGAATTAACCGGGCGCGACGAACGAGGGCTGGACAGTGTGGGGAGATACGTCTTCTACCGGAGCCTCCCTTATGAGCGCGTGTATTTTCGATGTCAAGAGTAATCATAGGTGTTCAGCGCGTGAATCTCGCTGCACACTGCCAGCGTTCTCTCCGAGATGTTTTTGGAGTTTCACTGCGCTTCGTTCTAGCGAATCATCCCCGGCTTTTAGCGTGACTTGCGGAGTATACCGTCAATCAAACCTTGGAGTTCGCGTCTGAGATCTTCAAGTCCGGTGAATCTCTCCTCACTAGATTCATAGGCATCAAGATAACCGGGGACTTGAGCGTTTATGAGCGCTTCGTGAACGCGTAACGCTATCAGTCGTGCTTGGGAGGCGCTCTCCAGCGTGCCCTGGCAGAGCTGACAGAGTTCGAGAAGTACGGCTTTTGTGTCAGCGTCCATTTCTATCCGACCGCGCCGAGATCAGTTTTAAGCATCTATTTCTGCTCGAACTCTGGATGATCGGGTTTCAATGCCTTGAGGCAATGCGAGCATATAGGAGATGAGTCACGCCACGTTACGTCCAACGCCTCCAAGCAAAATGGGCACTGCGAAGACCATTCGTAACCGCAGTCTGGACATTGGCTAATGATTAAGTCCGAAAGCTGCACGATCTGATTCTCTTCCGTGCGAAGATCAATCACAAAACGGCATAACGGATTCTTACAAATCAAGAATCGTTCCATGACCTGCCCTTCGAAATTAGGACCCATCCTCATCTGCTCAAGAATGTCAGATCAATACCGAAGCTCAACTAAGGGATCATACGTAAGCGTCCGGACCTGCCGTCTGAAGTAGATGAGTAGATGACGATTCTTTGCCGATAGATTTTATCGTGTGTGAGTACCACGGACGTAGATCACAAAGAGGCAAAAGTTCGTCGATGCGGTTGATGGGATGGTCCGCGATGCGAGAGAGAACGTTTCGTAAATAACTTTCCGGATCAATTCCGTTCAGCTTCGCTGTTCCGACCGGAAAGATTTCACCTGATAATGCCGCACAACAAGAACCCGAACGAATGCTATCGCGAGACTGGATCAATCAATACTCGGGAGAAACGTTTGGCATTACGGTGGCAGGACGCTACGGGACTCGGACAAAGGCACGAGTTAAAACCTATGCCGATCTCTTACGCGAATAAAATGCGCTGAGGCCGATGGGCTGGCGTGTACACGCCAAACGATTGGTTTGCTGCAAAGAAGGCATGTCAGGATTGCCTACGTCGTTCCCATCGGAAAAGAATCCAATAGCCTTGAGGACGTGGAATCGGGATTGATTCACTCGGAACCAAACGTCTACACGGTGTACCCAGATCCGCAATGCGAAGAGTGGGAAATGAGGATTCGGCCCGCGCTGAGGAAAATGGCGTTGGAACAAATTGAGAAACTCAGCGGTATGTCGCGCAGGGCAGTTGTCGATATTCGAGCTGGAAAAAGCAGGCCGCATCGAAAGAATCGCGA
>WNGR01000018.1_pt1 | contig 169868 bp, 171 predicted proteins | sample 5407581 | NCBI WGS metagenome assembly WNGR01 (sample SAMN13153383, study PRJNA577476) | soil metagenome | isolation source: 80 cm soil or saprolite under Garry oak tree replicate 2 | place: USA:California | collected 2016-06-15
GGCGGCCATCCACACATGATTGAGCGCCACCTGAATCGACATCTAACTCAGGAGCAACGAGCGCAATGGGTCCGCTTGCTACTCGCGACTGCTGATGAAATCGGAGTGCCAGACGATCCGGAGTTTCGGTCTGCCTTGGTAGGGTATCTGGAGTGGGGTTCACGGCTCGCCGTTATCAATTCTCAGCCTGATACACGCAGTGCGCTGACGACGCGGCGGTGGTGCTCTATACCATTAAGGGAGGAGGCCACACCTGGCCCGGTGGCCAGCCGCTGCCGGAATGGTTCGTCGGACGCACCAGCAACAGTATCGACGCATCGAGCCTGATGTGGGCGTTCTTTCGTGCGCATCGGCTTCGAGAGGCGCAGACCGGGGCGCAGCACAAGTGAGGTGGCGTCCGGCGATGTGCTGTGATGATTATCCGGGTGCCGTTGTGTTGACCGCGCCGTCTAACAAGCGCCTGAAGCTGGCGGCGCCCGTCGTCTGTGGTAGAATTGCGTTTGTGAACGTTCCAGCTCGGCGCCGCAGCTTAGGCGCCATTCGTTAGGCGGCGCATGTTAGAATAGCGCGGATCCGCATTCGTACTGCGGCGAGGTGTCCAACCAAAGTCAGTATGAGGAGGCTCTCTGAGCCCAAAGACGGATACACGGAAGTCCGCCACGAGCGCCACCGTGACCGGCAAGGCGGTCAAGGGATTCACGAACGAGGAACGAGCCGCGATGAAAGAGCGCGCCCAAGAGCTGAAGGCGGAAGCGCGCCGCGGCCCGCGCGCGAAGAAAGCGGACGGGGAAAGCGACGTGCTCGCGAAGATTGCCGAGATGCCGAAACCGGATCGCGCCATGGCCGAGCGGCTCCATGCCATCATCAAAGCCAGCGCGCCAGCCCTCTCGCCGAGAACTTGGTACGGGATGCCCGCGTACGCCAAGGACGGCAATGTCGTCTGCTTCTTCCAAAGCGCGCACAAGTTCAAGGCGAGGTACGCGACGTTCGGCTTCAGCGACAAGGCGAACCTCGACGAAGGCACCGTGTGGCCGGTCGCCTTCGCGTTGAAGGAGTTGACCGCCGCCGACGAGGCAAGGATCGGCGCGCTCGTGAAGAAAGCGGTGAGCTGAGGAGGTCGCTGCACTTCCAGGTGCAGGGCAGCGCACCGCCTAACAAGCGCTTGAAGCTGTCGGGCGCTCTCGTTCTAGAGGAAGCCATTGTGTCGTGCCCTAGCGGGCACAGGCCTCCGTCCACCACCAGTTGCGCCGACGGGCTCGCCTCCCGCAGCTTAAGCGCGATCCGTTAGGCGGCACCGATGCCAGGCGGTCAATGGGATCATTGTTTCGGTGTCTTGCGTGGGTTCTCACGGCGGTCCTCTGGACAGTTCTCCTAGGCGTGCCGCTTGCGTTGCAAATACCACCCGCGCTCGCCGCCCCGTGGGTGCTCATTTCCTTGGCCGGTTTCACCTGGCTATATCTGTGGCGCCGCGATCCTGCGGCCCGCCGAGCGCTGTGGCGGTCCTTTCGGCTCACCCCCACACATCTGCACTTCTCCTGGCTGGCGTTCGCTGCCATCGCCACGACCGCACTCAATGTCAGTTGCGCGCTTCTGCTCGTTCCACAGAGCGAATCCTCAGGTGCCAAGCTCATCGAGAAGTATCTCGCGCTCCCGGGTGGCTTCGCCCTCATGGCTTTCGTGGTGCTCGTGTACGCACCAGTCGTCGAAGAAACCATCTTCCGCGGGCGGCTACTGCCCATTCTACAACCGTCTCTGGGTCGTGTGGGTGCAATCGTCACCAGCGCGGTGCTTTTCGCCGCACTTCACGGTGGGCAGTTCGGAGGCATGGTGGGACGGTTCGCATTGGGGCTCGCTGCCGGAGCGGTGGTCCTCGCCACCGGCAGTCTCTGGGCGGCGATTGCCATACATGTGGTCAACAATGGCGTTGCGCTGCTGTTCTTCCAGACTGCCGCACCACCCTCGCTCGGCGCGCCTTACGCACTCCTCGCGGTGGTGTTGAGCGGCACCAGTCTTGCGTTGGCGCTGCGTGGCCTCGCCGAGGCCAGCCGTGCCGCCTAACAAGCGCTTGAAGCTGGCGGGCGGTGATCGCTCTAAGGGAAGCGGAGTGTTGTGCGCTAACGCGCACGAACTATCGTTCAACAACAGTTGCGCCGGCGGGCGGGTCGCCCGCAGCTTAAGCGCGATCCGTTAGGCGGCACGCGGATCTCCGAGGCACCATCATCTATGCGCATCGCGAGCTTGGGTCACGCGGTTTTTGCTGTGACCATGATCGCCCTCGGAATCTTGGGCCTGATCAAAGGCGATTTTACCCCGATATGGCTACCCGTGCCCAACGGTGCGCCCGCGCGTGACGTACTCACCTATGTCTGCGCCTTCATCTCTCTGGTGCCTGGCATCGGCCTATTCTGGCAGCGCACAGCGGCCGTTGCTTCTCGCGTTCTGCTCTCCTTTATCCTCGCTTGGCTCCTGCTATTGGATGTGCCCCACCTCGTCCTTGATCCCGGGATGCAACTTACTTGGGCAGCCTGTAAGACCGCGGTGATGGTGGCGGCCGCCTGGGTTCTGTACGTCTGGTTCGCCGGCGACCGTGACCGGCAGCGCCTCGGTTTTGCCACCGGCGACAAGGGTCTGCGCATCGCGAGGGCGCTCTACGGTCTGGCCTTGATCCCTTTCGGGATAGCGCATTTCACCTATATCGAGAGAACGACTTCGATGGTGCCTGGTTGGCTGCCATGGCATTTGGCCTGGGCGTATTTCTTTGGCTGTACCTTCATCGCTGCGGGCTTAGCGGTGCTCATCGGCGTGTATGCACGGCTGGCAGCCATGCTCTCGGTGTTGCAGCTGGGCATGTTCACCCTACTGGTGTGGATACCCGTCGTGGTGGCAGGACCCAGCGCCTCCGATTGGACCGAGTTCGTCGTCTCTTGGGCGTTGACGGCCGCTGCTTGGGTGGTGGTCGATTCCTACCGCGGCATGCCTTGGCTCGCCGTGGGCAGGCGCGAGCGTGCCGCCTACTAAGCGCCTGAAGCTGACGGCGCCCGTCGTCTATGGTAGAATTCTGTTTGCGATCATTCACGGCGCCGCAGCTTAGGCGCATCCCGTTAGGCAGCGCCAATGACCGACATCCAACGGGTGCGTGGATACTGCAAAGCCGGTCTTACCGTCGCTGGTGTCGGTTCGGTTGCCGCATGGCTGTGTGGAGGCGAGTCAGGCTAGCGAGTTCTCCTCAGACTCTTAGGCATCGTCCGTCGGTCGCCTCGTAGCGACGAAAGTGCAATCGTTTCGCTCGACGTTACTCGCCTGACGCCGGCCGTTACCATCAAACTGGAGAAAAGGGCCACGAAGGCATTCGTCGTCCATCGTTATAAGAGCAAGGACGCCCTACGGCTCGGCGAAATGCCGGAACCCGAAGTCCGGGACGATGATGTACTGGTCCAAGTCCACGCAGCCAGCTTAAACCAGCTGGATTCCAAGATCAGGGACGGCGAGTTCAAACTCATTCTGCCCTATCGCTTGCCGGTGATTCTCGGCAACGACGTGGCCGGGGTCGTAGTCCGTGTCGGGTCCAAAGTGCGACGGTTCAAGCCGGGCGACGAGGTTTATGCGCGGCCGCATCAGGACCGGATCGGGACGTTCGCGGAATTCATCGCGATCAATGAAGCTGACGTGGCGTTGAAGCCCAAGAATCTCACCATGGAAGAGGCAGCTTCCATCCCCTTGGTGGGTCTGACAGCCTGGCAAGTATTGATTGAACGCGCCAACCTGAAGCAGGACCACAGAGTCCTGATCCACGCGGGTTCCGGTGGAGTAGGCACATTCGCCATTCAACTGGCAAAGCACATCGGCGCAACGGTGGCGACTACGACGAGCACAGCGAATGTCGATCTGGTCAAACGTCTCGGCGCGGATGTCGCCATCGACTACAAGAAAGAGGATTTCGAGAAGGTCCTGAGCGGCTACGACGTCGTCCTGAACAGTCTGGGCAAGGACACGCTCGAAAAGTCCCTCAAGGTGCTGAAGCCCGGTGGAAAGCTCATTTCCATCTCCGGTCCGCCGGATGCAGCGTTCGCTAAGGAGAACGGGTCGAACTGGTTCTTGCAACAGGTTATGCGCCTCTTGAGCTGCGGCATCCGGAAGAAGGCCAAGCACCACGGCGTGAGCTACTCGTTTGTTTTCATGCGAGCGAACGGCGAGCAGTTGAGCAAGATCACGTCCCTCATTGAAGCTGGCATCATCCGGCCGGTCCTGGATCGGATCTTCCCGTTCGAAGCCACCAAAGAGGCTTTGGCTTACCTCGAAACGGGGCGTGCAAAAGGCAAGGTCGTCATCAAGGTGAGATAGGATGGCGGGCTGCCTCAAGCGCACTCTGCTTGGCTTACGCAGCGCCAATCAAGGAGAGGAATGCTCTTTCTCGCGCTTGCCACTGCCTGCGCCGGCATCGTTTTCGGGGCGGCCATCTACATCAACCTCGTCGAACATCCAGCTCGGGTGTCCTGCGGGCCCGAACTGGCGGTGCGGGAGTTTGGGCCAAGCTACCAGCGTGCAGCGGTTATGCAAGGCTCGCTTGCCGTCCTCGGCTGTTCGATCGGGCTCGTGGCCGCCTGGGTGCTACGCGATGGGCTCACGGCCGTCGCAGCCCTGCTCTTAGGCCTCGTGGTGCCGTTCACGCTTAGCGTGATCTTCCCGACGAATAAACAGCTCCTCAACCCGACCTTAAGTCCGAATAGCGCATTAGCAGGTACCCTTCTTGCAAGGTGGAATCGCTTGCGCGCTGTACGCAGCCTCCTGAGCGGGCTGGCGTTTGCTCTGCTCGCTTCCGGCTTGTAAGCAATGGCGCTGCCTAACAAGCGCTTGAAGCTGCCGGGGCCTGCTTTCAAAGGAATCGTAGGTTTGTTCGCCCGCGAGCTGACGCTTCACAGGAGAGCGCCTTGCGCCAGCGGGCGCTCGCCCCGCAGCTTAAGCGCGGGCCGTTAGGCGCCCCACCCCACCTCGAGGCGCGTTCTCTGCATGAGACCATCGCTCTTTCTGCGCATCGCTTCCGCCCTGAGGCTCCCTCACTGTGCGGGGCACACGTCGGGAATTCCTTGGACGCCAGTGAAAGGCGCGGGCGAGGTGGCAGTCGGACGCAATGAAATCGCAGCGCTTCGCATTCGCGGGAGTCACGAGGACCTACTGGGAGTTCTACTACGGTTTCGGTATCGCAAGAGACCCTAATGAGCCTCAAGATCATGAACCTCTACGTGGAGCCGCCATCATTATGAAGGCGCCGCCGGGTCCCGTGCGCACGCCAGGCAAGGCGAAGCCGAAGGCCAAGGGCACGTCACGCGCAAGCAAGCCACGCAAGTCGGCCACCGAGTCCAAGTCCCCGCCCATCGAAGGAGCGGTCCTAGCGGGTATGAGGAGCCGGGAGCGAGCGACCGGGAAACCCGCTTCCCGGCTCATCGACCAGCGGATCCGCGACCTGGGGGGATGGCGCGGGGAGGCCCTGGCCCGCATGCGGGGGCTGATCCTGGAAGCCGACCCCGAGATGACCGAGGAGTGGAAGTGGATGGGCACTCCGGTCTGGTCGCACCACGGGATTGTCTGCACCGGGGAGGCGTACACGAAGGTCGTGAAGCTCACGTTCGCCCGGGGGGCCAGGATCCCAGACCCGTCGCGCCTCTTCAATTCCAGCTTGGAAGGCAACACGCGAAGGGCGATCGACATCCACGAAGGGGAGAGGGCCGACGCGGGCGCGTTCAAGGCGCTCGTGAAGGCCGCGGTGGCCCAGAATGGCCCGCCGGCGAAGAAAGCGTAGAATATTGAATGACGACTTTTTCTTCAGCGCGCCGCAGCTCAAGCGCGATCCGTTAGGCGGCTGGAGGCAGCACGCTACTCATTCGAGAGCTTGAACGGACCCGAGACGAGACGCTGAAATGCTTCTCGCTCGATCATCGCGACCTCGCGCGCACATACGCGCCGGGCAAGTGGTCAGTTAGCTATATCCTGCACCACCTCTCCGACAGCGAGACCGTCTTGTTCGATCGCATCCGTCGAGTGCTGAGCGAGCCTCGTCCGGTCCTATGGGTGATGGATCAGGATGCGTGGGCGAAGGGACTCAACTATTCGCAGGTGCCGCTCGATATCGTCCGACAGGTATACGAATCGGTTCGCAACGCAATCATCTATTATGCGGGGGTCCACTATGAGCGGAGTGGCCATCTGGAGTTCGTGCATAGTGTAGACGGCGTGCGCACGTTGCGGGATGAATTTGACAAGGTCGCCGCTCATAATGAACATCACCTGAGTCAAATCAGGTTGGCGCTTGGCCGCCCAGCCGCCTAACACGGGCCTGAAGCTGTCAAGGAGGCGGCGTTCTTCGCTCGACTGGGCGGTTTCCGCGACAGCGATCAGGGAGGCTGCTGTGACCTACATTCAGGGCAATAGCTATGAGATCCGAGAGCTGGCGCGCTACGAAGTCCGGCCGGAAGCCCTGGAACGGTGCCTATCCGCGATACACGAGCTTGTCGCTAGTCTCAACCGTGGTGGCGCCTGTACGGTCCGGCGCCGCAGCTTACGCGCGATCCGTTAGGCGGCGGCGTTAGCATGCCAGAACAACTCGCACAGTCTCTTCTCAGTGGGGTTCTAGCCCGCGATGAGCAGAGTGAAGGGAGAGGGTGAACGATGGTGCACGTGAACTACCTGGCCGTCGTTGTGGCAGCCGTCGCCGTCTTCGTGCTGGGCTGGCTCTGGTACAGTCCGCTGTTGTTCTTCAAGCCCTGGATGCGGCTGCGTGGCATGGATCCGGTCGCGGCCATGGCCGGCGCAAAGATGCCCGCGGGGAAGCTGCTCGTCGAGTTGGTGCGGTGCCTCGTCCTCGCCTACGTAATCGCGCGCTTCGTGGCACTACTCGGGATCAGCACGTGGATGGGCGCGGTGCACTTCGGCCTCTTCTTGTGGATCGGGTTCCCGGTGATCCTTCTCACGGGATCGATCCTCTGGGAGAACATCCCGTGGAAGGTGGCCGCGATCCATGCCGGCGACTGGCTCGTGAAGATGTTGGTGATACCGATCATCGTGAGCGCGTGGCCCTAGCACACGAGAGTCCCGGCGGCGCGGGGGTTGCATGAAGCGCCGGCACCATCCGACGGATGTCTGCTCGAGGGCTCGGCGCTAGCACCTGAGCGGAGTGAGCCTATGCGGCTTGCTCATCCGACGTCCTTATTCCGGCATGCGCTCTTGCGCTGCCCGCGCACGCCGCACCACCAACTTCGTCAAACCGCATCGGCGCGCGGCAGGTCGGGGCGGGGCGCCGATTGGGCCTGGTGACCTGACTGGTCTTCAAAACCTCCGACCGCCCGTGACAGGTGGCCAAGCGGTCAGCCACGAGCGAGGGGTCACATGGCCAGCCGCATTCCCCCGCTGGGGTTCTTCCGAATCGCGGAAGTGCGCCTAGGGCTGCTTACGTCACATCCGTCGCCTTTTCCTCCACCGTCGTGCGCACTGGATGCCCGAACCAGGGGTGTCGCTGGTCCCGCGGCAGGTCCGCCGTCGCCCGCGCACCGTACATCTTTTCCAAGGTCGCCACGACGTCACCCATCGTTCCCTCCGGCGCGACCCATCCGCCGTGGATGTCGGGGAAATCGAGCTTACAGTTGTCGCACTTCTTCCCGTTGGCGAAGCTGATAGGGCACCAGAAACTCTCCACGTTGCGCAGTATTTCCGCGCCCAGGGCGTACACACCGGTCATCCAGTCACAGTAGAGGCACCAGATCAGGTCGTGTCCCACCAGGCCGTGGAACTTCTGGCGGCTGACGTTCACCCAGTCCGCGTGGCGGTATCGCGGCAGGCCGACGAGCCGCGTGAGGATGGGGTAGATGCAGAGTTCCGCCGCGCGGATGAAGATGAAGACGGGGAAGGCGACCGCAGTCGCCCAGAGGGCGATGTGGTTGTTGAACCGTCCGACGGTGCGGTTGAGGAAGGTGACGATTCGCGGCCCGTTTACGTGTTTGCGGTTGGCAAGTTCGTGGGCGAACATCCAGACCAGCATCCCCAGCACCTGCCCGATGATCGATCCCATCACGCCACGCCAGCCATAGCGGATTCCCAGGACGGTGGGGGGGATCCAGGTAAAGAGGGAGACGACAAGATCCAGCCCCGGGGCGCGGCAGATGCATGCGCTGATTCCGGTCCCGGCGGCGCCGAGTCGGGGGATCAAGTGGAGGAGTCCCGCGAAGCCGGCGATTCCGATCAGGGTGGACGTTGCGATGAGCAGCAGTGGCATCATCCCGGCGAGTAGGGGCGGGGCAGGGAGTGCTGCAATCTTGAGCGCCGCCGGTGCCACGCGTGCGGCCGGGTCGTGTTGCCCGTGCCGTGCGGCCGTGAGTTTGTCATCTTACGAATTTCAATCGGCGCCGCCAAAGTACAGCTGGGTGAGCGAGTCGTCCAGGGAGCCTAAGGTTGGGGGTCTAAGCGCTTGAAGCTGGCGGGCGGCGATCGCTCTATAAGGAAGCGGAGTGTTGTGCTCTGGCGGGCACGAACTATCGTTCAACGACCGATCCGCCTGCCAGCATGTCGCCCGCAGCATAAGCGCGATCCGGTAGGCCTCGAACGATCCTTTCAGTGCAGTTGAGTGAGAATGCCTGGCCCGTCACGGAGAGACTTCCTAGGCTGGTTGGGGGCCGTGGCCGCGGTCCCGTCCGACCGCTTTGCAGCAGCGTCCAGTCTAGGTAGAGCCATCACGACATCCGCCCGGCCGTTCAGGGTCCGCACGATCACGGCAGGCATCCAACTCAGGGACGCGGTGGATTTGCGCCCGGTCGAGGCCGCGATCGCCACCTTGGAGCGAGGGAAGAGCGACTTCGCGGCCGCTGGCTACGAGGTCGAGACGCTTCGCGTTGCGACCTCGCCCTTCATCGCGGCCCTGAGCGACCGGAATCGAGAGAGCGCCTTGGCGCAGCTTCAGGCTTTCGATAGCCTCGCGGTCGCGAAGGGCATCGCGGTCAGCATAGGCCCGGTGCTTGTTACGGATCGAGCGGATGCCGCGCTTCCTGCGTGGGCAGCTGAGCTGACTCGCACAACCAAGAATCTGAGCTTCTCGATCGTGGTCGCCTCGCCCGAGCTGGGTGTGCACTCGCAGGCAGCTGCAACTGCGGCTCACACGATGGTCGCGGTTGCCAAGGTCACGGCGGACGGAGTCGCCAACTTCCGCTTCGCGGCAGCGGCGAACATCTTACCAGGCACCCCGTTTTTCCCGGTCGCCTACCATCGAGGGCCGGAGGCGGTGGCCGTCGGGCTGGAGTCCGCGAGCGTGGTGCAAGAAGCGTTCGCCGCAGCAACCAATGCTCACGACGCCACGGACCGGCTGCGGAGCATGCTGGAGGTCGATCTCGCGCCGGTCGGTGATCTCGCCGCCGCCTTCGCGCGCCGGGAGCGCCGCCTCTACCTAGGCATCGATCCTTCACCGGCGCCGGCGCAGGATCGGAGCATCGGGGCAGCTATCGAAGCGCTCACCCACGTGCCGTTTGGCAGTGCCTCCACGCTCGAAGCCTGCGCTGCCATCACCACCGCGCTCAAGACTCTGCAGGTCAAGACCTGTGGCTATGCGGGCTTGATGCTCCCGGTGCTGGAGGATCCGATCCTTGCGCAGCGAGCCACCGAAGGACGGTATGGCATGCGTGACCTCCTGCTGTACTCAAGCGTTTGTGGTACGGGTCTCGACGTGGTGCCTGTTCCCGGTGACACGCCGGCAGAGACAGTAGCCGGCCTCATTCGGGATGTGGCGGTACTCTCGCGCAAGCTACGCAAGCCACTCTCAGCCCGGCTCCTCCTCGTTCCCGGCGAAACGGCTGGCGAGGTCGCCCATTTTGCGGATCCCAGGCTCACCGACTGCGCCGTCCTGAGAGTCGACTGAGACTGGCCCTAAGGCATTCGAGGCCTAACAAGCGCTTGAAGCTGGCGAGGGCGGCCGACTAAGGTAGAATTCCCCTTGTGCGCCAGATGAGACGCGGTAACGAATTCAACCTGCGGTGCGCCGCGTGCCTCCGCGCCCGCAGCTTAAGCGCGATCCGTTAGGCCGCCACTAACCACAGGCTCATGTCCGGCAAGCGTCACCTTCTACTCGTCCTGCTCGTCGCGGTAGGTCTCGCGGTTGGCTTTCTCGCCGTACGGCAACTGCGCACGCCCAGGTCTACCATCTCTGAACCGCCGGTTCCACCACCAGCCGTGGAGCCGCGCAAGCCAGCGCTTCAGGCAGACGCCGCAGGGCAATACGTCCCAGGCTATAGCTTTTCGGTAGGTCGGTTCCGATTCACTGGGTTTAGCCTTCGTCCGGAGGCTCTCGTCACGTTCGCCCAAACGACGTCCGGTACTGAGGAGGCGGCGGCCTGCCTCGAGGCTACCATCAGTGCGGTTAGTATCCATCTCCGCTGTGAATCCCTTCAGGTGGGCATCGTCACGATCGAGGGCAAGTTTCTCACCCGATTGGCGACGAACCGACTGGACATCCCGGCCGTGTCTGCGGTCGTGACGGTTCGTGCTCAGAGCGGAGAGGTCTTGTATAACGCGCGGGACTCGTTCGTGTGGCAGCCGGGCCGCTAGAGGGGGCAGCCGCCTAACAAGCCCTTGAAGCTGCCGGCGCGCGCGTATATGATGCCCGTTTCTGCACTCAGGCGCGCCCGCGGTGTGGAAGTCGCGCAGCTTAAGCGCGATCCGTTAGGCGGAGCAGTAGCGGTGGTAACGGGGTAAGAAAACCTCAAGGAGGTGCCCCATGCGTCGAGCCAGCCCCATCCTCAGCGCTGTCGCAGTACTCGCCGCCTGCACCACGCCACCCACGGCGAGCAACATCGTTCGGGTGACGGGGGCCGTCCACTACTACACGTTCGAGGGCGGTTTCTGGGCGGTGGGCGGTGACAACGGCACAACGTATGACCCTGTGGGAGCACTTCCGGCCGACTTCCAACACGAGGGCTTACGCGTGCGCCTCGAAGCCAGGCTGCGTCCCGACGTCATCAGCCTTCATATGGCCGGGCCCATTGTCGACATCATCAGCATTCAGCCGCTCTAGCCGTTGCGCGCCCGCCTAACAAGCGCTTGAAGCTGGCGGGCGATTGTCGCCCGCAGCCTAAGCACGATCCGTTCGGCCACGGCGAACGACTTTCGTCACATGGTTGACCTCATCATCCGTATCAAGAAGAAGACCGACGGTTCTGCGGCGCTAAGTCGCGAGCGGTCCGACCGGTCGGTGACTTGGCAGCGGCAGGACGGGCAACAGGGCCGCTTCTTCCCCCTCCATGACCTCACCCACTACGCAGTGGAGACTGTGCTCGGGGGTCGGCGCGGGTTCTACGGCCTGGTCGCCGAGGGTTGGAATCTGTCCGACTTCGGCGCGCCTTGGCCGCGGGGTCCGCTTCCCCTTGACGCCCTCGCGTCGGAGTTCGCAGTCGGCTTCTTGGATCAGGAGCGGGCAGCAGGAGTGGAGTGGTCTGCAGCGGATTTCAACGCAACCGCCGCCACGTACTATGCCCAACACGGTGTGCCGGGCGGCTGCACAGTCTCGGACGAGGACCTGAGGCGCATTCGCGAGAAGCGCCGCGAGCTCTTCGTGCAGTGGGCTGCCCTTCCGCCTGGCCACACACTGGAGTTGCAGTTCAGGCGCGCGGAGGCCGCGACCTAACAGGTGCTTGAAACTGGCGCGCGGTGATCGCCTTAAGGGAACCGGAGTGTTGTGCGCTGGCGCGCACGAACTATCGTTCAGCGTCGGATCCGTCGACGGGCGCGTCGCCCGCAGCTTAAGCGCGGTCCGTTAGACGGCGGGTAGCTGGAAGCACCGCCCCCTGTTCAAGGGTCTACATGTCCGATCTCCAATCCCTCGCTGACCTCCATGCCGCAGTTGCCACGTTCCTCGCCACCGCGGACAGTGTCGGCGCGACCTGGACGGTGCCGCGCGCGCCCGGTAAATGGTCGCCGTCCCAAGTCGTCGAACATGTCGCGCGCATCATGGAAGAATCCGCGAACGTGGTGTCTGGTGCCCCGTCCAAGTTCCCGACGCTTCCCATCGTTCTTCGGCCCGTCGCCCGGTTGCTGGTCTTCAGGCGCATCCTCAGGAGGGGGGCCTTTCTGCAAATGAAGGCCATCGAAGCCTTCAAGCCCGCCGTGGGACCCGACACCCCGGCGAGGGGGCGTGTTCGCTTGGACGAGGCGCTGACGCGGTTCGAGCAAGCGTGTCGCGCGCGGGCGGCAAGCGGCCAAGCAGTCGCGAGTACGATTTTCGGCGCGGTCTCGGTAGCAGACTTTGCAAGGTTTCAGGAATTGCATGTGCGCCACCACCAGCAGCAGCTGCGTGGCACCGCTTAGAGGCTGATACGCCGGTCCGGTCGCCGGCGCGCTCACGGTTACAGGCAGGGTGCCTTGCGCCCGCCGGTGCCCGCCTCGCAGCTTAAGCGCGATCCGTTAGGCGTCAGCACGACTCTCGACGGGAGACTCTGGTTTGCGTCCGCCACCCGATCTGCGAGCGACGCTGGTTGCCGCGTGGAGGACCAACAACCGGGTCACCGTCTACCTCGTCCAGCAGCTGCCGTCCGTGCTCTGGGACGTGGCCGTTCCTGGAGCGCCACGGCGCACGATCCGAATGATCTTGGCGCACCTTCACAACGCCCGGTGCATGTGGATCAAGACGCTCGGGCGAGAGCACGGTATTACCGCTCCCATTCGCGTCGATCATCGTCGCGTCGCACCTCGGCAACTCGTTGCTGCACTGAAACGCAGTGCCAACGGGATCGAGGCTCTTCTCAAGTTGGGCCTTGCTGCGGACGGAAAAGTGCCGCCGTCGAGGGGATACGGATGGCGCAACCTATCCCTCGACGTTGGCCATGTGCTAACCTACTTCGTCGCGCATGAGGCTCATCACCGTGGTCAGATCGTCATGGTGGCCCGCCAAACGGGCCACCGCTTGCCGAGGGCGACCACGGGCGGGCTCTGGCAATGGAAGGCGCGCGGGGCGAACGTGGGGCGCTGACGCCTACCAGCGCTTGAAGCGGAGCGTTGTCCCTGGCGGGCACGGCCTGTCGTCCAGTTCATCTTGCGCGGGCGGGCGAGTCGCCCGCAGCTTAAGCGTGATCCGTCAGGCGGCTCCTCCGAGGTTTGAAAGCGAGCCTGAAGACATGGGTTTCATTCCTGAGTGGGCAATCGGTGTTGGGGTCATCATATTCGCAGTCGCCCTGGCACAGATCGTCGTGACGAAGCTGCGGGCTTCGGTTCGAACGCCGCCTGCCTCGGATAACGAGATTGGCGAGTTACGTGAGGCATTCGACGCGATGCAGAACCGCTTGGGAGAGTTAGAAGAGCGGCTTGATTTCACTGAGCGCCTCTTGGCCCAGCATCGCGAGGCCGACCGGTTAGGACCTCCGCCACATTAAAGAGCCTTCGAGCGCGCTCACAGGGCACTTCGCGAAGGTAGCCCACACGCATGGACGACTCCGGCCGCAAACGATGGCCCAGCACGGTGATACTCGTCGGCGGGCTCTACCTCGCCGTTGGCATCGCATTCGCCGCACTTGCCGGCGCAGCTGCGTCCAATCAGATGCGATCCCTTTGGCGGTTGTCTGCCTTTGTCATCAGCGGTGCGGTGTTCGCGGCCCACATAGCCTATGAGCACTTTCGACTTCGTAACACCGCGCGGCCAACGGCATGGCACGCGTCCGTGGCCGTCGCTTTCGGTGCCTTCGCGCTCGCACTCGCGGCCAACATTCATGACCTGGGGTCAAGCTCGGGTTATCGACCCCGGATGCTCATCGCCTTGGTCGCCTGGCCCTTTCTGACCGCTGTGCCAGCGTTTCTTGTCGCCCTCGCCGTGGCCGCCGGCCTCGGCGTGAAGCGGCCGGGTGTCTAGGCGAGTGAACCGTGGCGTGTGGCCTCCACGCGAGGAAGGGGAGCTCATGCAGGATGTGCCAATCGAGGTCCGACGCGGCACGCTCTGCCTGTCGACCGACCGTCGGCGGCTCGATCACGCCGCCGTACTCGCTCTGCTTGGCACGACCTATTGGGGCGGTTCGCTGACACCCGAGGTACTTGCGCGGGCAATCGACAACTCCATCTGCTTCGCCGTCTTCGACGATCAAGTCCTGATCGCTTTCGGGCGCGCTGTTACCGACCTCGCGACCTATGCCTACTGGACGGACGTAGTCGTCGCCGAGGCGTATCGCAAACAGGGCATCGGCCGATGGTTATCTGAGACAATGCTAGCCCATCCGCAGCTTCAGGGGCTTCGACGAGTCGGCTTGCTGACGCGTGATGCCGCGCCCCTCTACACGCAACTCGGCTTCACCCCGAGTACCGGATCGCTTACCTACTTGGAGTACCGCGATCGTGCCCCTGGTTGAGAAACGCCGGCTGCCTAACAAGCGTTTGAAGCGAACGGCGCCCGGTTAGGCGGCAGCACCTCAATGATCACAGTTCGACCCGCCAAACCGCGGGACGCGGCCGCGTGGCTTCAGTTGCGCCACGCCCTTTGGCCCGAGGGCTCTGAGGCCGAGCACCGCGACGAGATCAAACCGCGCTCCGTTAGGCAGAACTGAGAGGATTCATGAACGCCGCGTTCGCCGAGTGGTCCCTGATTCTGCTGTGTTTCTCCATGGCCGGCGCCATCGGCGGGGGACTATACGAACACATCGTCCTTACGCCGATGTGGAGTAAGGCGCCACCCGCCTCCTTTGCCATCATCCAACCCGGCACTGGTGTACCCCTGCAACGGTTCTGGATTCCAGTGCATGCCGCTATCACGATTTTTGTCATTCTGTCGCTTGCTTTGACGGGGAGGGATGACCAAGTTCGGCGGCTCCTGCTGATAGGATTGGGCTCGTACATCGTTATGCGTGTCTGGAGCGGCTTGTTCTTCATTCGCGAGATGCTCGCGTTTCAGAAGGTGCCGACTGCTGCTTCTCCATCTGCGGAGTTGTCAGCGAGAGTCGCGCGGTGGACCTTTTGGAGTTGGTTCAGAGAGCCGCTCGACGTGATCTCATTTCTCTGCTTTCTCTTCGCCCTCTCCTCACTCAACAGAGCTGTCTAAAGCCTCCGATCTCGCCATGACCTTCAAGCCCGCGATTTGGTACCCGATCGCCGTCGTGCTGAGCGTCATCAACTTGGTTGGAGTCTGGTTCGCGGTCGGGCCAGTCCAACCGTGGCATGCCACGATTCACGCAGCGCTCGCGCTGGCGTTCGGGTTATGGGCCCGGCGCCTGCGGCGGGGTCGCGGCGGGAGCGAGTTGCAGGCTCCGCCCGAAGCGCTCGAAGCGCTCGAAGCCGAGGTGAGCAGGCTGCGGCAGGAGGTGAGCGAGATGCACGAGCGCCTGGACTTCGCCGAACGGGTGCTGGCGCAGGGACCCGAAGCGCGCCGTGTGGGCCCGCAGCGCTAGGGTGCCCCGGATCCCTCGAGGCCCCGACGATGAGCGTGCGGGTCTCGCGGCAGAGCGAGGCGAGATGACGCAGATCTTCGCCGGTTTCCGTGCACTCCTTTACATGACGGGCTTCGTGTTCGTCTGGGGCTGGCTCGCGCTTCAGGTCCGCTCCATCGACGGCGGCCTCGCCTGCCGGTGGGTCGTCGCCTCGTTGGGACCGCCTTCATGGTCGATGATACCGCCTTCGCGGCGGGCGAGTCGCCCGCTGCTGCGCTCCCTGGGCAGTCGGCGTCCGCCTTCCTGAGCGCCGACTGCCCCTACCAACCCGCTAGCTCAGGTTGGGATAGAAGCGGATCTGTAAGAGTCTCAGCCCGTTGTTGTCGTGCTGCCAGAGGAAGTCCTGTAGGCACGTAGCGATGAGTCCGCCCCTCATGCCATGTCGCGGGCGCTATCGTTCACTTCCCTTGCAACGACTCAAACTGGACGCCGCTCTTCCGTTTATGCGTCCGCCGCTACATCATCCCAATGCTCCCTCACAACCTCTCGGAGGTTTCATGCGTGCTCTCGGCCTCTCGGCGTGCCTCCTGCTCTCGGTGGCTCTCACCATTCACGCTCAAGCGACTCCCGCGGCGCAACCTGCCGGGCTGCACTGGGGCCCGGCGCCAGCTGTCTTCCCCAAGGGCGCGAAGATGGCAGTGGTGAGCGGTGACCCCAGCAAGGCGGCGCCCTTTACCGTCGAGCTGGCCATGCCCGGCGGCTACAAGATCCCGCCGCACTTCCACCCCACCGATGAGAAGGTCGAAGTCAAGAAGGGCACGCTCCTCGTCGGCATGGGTGACACGTTCGACGCGTCGAAGGCGAAACCGATGAAGGCCGGCGATACGGGGTCGGTGCCGGCTAACGCACACCACTTCGCCGCTGCGAAGGGCGCCACCGTCATCGCGGTGAGTGCGATGGGTCCCTTTGGGATGACGTACGTCAATCCCGCGGACGATCCCCAGAGCCGGCCCGCCAAGCCGTGACCTTCAGACGGCGTCCAACTGTAATCGCGATTCGCTAAGCCGCGCCCTAGGAGGCCCTGATGCAGTACTTGTTTCTGGCCGGTCGTGTTCTCTACGGTGGGTTCTTCCTGCTTGCTGGGATCGATCATTTTCGTCACGTGCAAATGATGACGCCCTACGCGGGAGCCAAAGGGATTCCGGCTCCGCGCCTGGCCGTCCTCGGCGCCGGCGTGGTCATCGTCCTCGGCGGCCTGAGCGTGCTTCTGGGAGTCCGCCCGACGTGGGGGGTGCTGTTGCTGACAATCTTCCTCGTGCCGACCTCGTTCCTGATGCACAACTACTGGGCGGCCACCGATCCCTCGGTCCGTCAACTGGATATGGTCAACTTCAAGAAAAACATCGCGCTCCTTGGTGCAGCCTGGATGTTGCTGCTCATCCCGCAGCCGTGGCCATTCAGCCTGCGGTGGTGAGGAGATGCGGTCCGCTAGGTGAAAGGCTACCTTCCGATCCTCTTGGCCATCGTCGGCATTGCCCTGCTCGTGTCAGGGATTGCCCCGTACGATCGTACGACATGGTGGCTCGAGATCTTTCCCGTGCTGATCGCGGCTCCGCTGCTGCTGCTCACCGCTCGTCGCTTCCCGTTGACCCCGCTGACCTACACCCTGCTCGCCGTCCATGCGCTCATCCTCATCGTCGGCGGCCACTACAGCTACGCGCGGGTGCCCCTCGGATTCTGGGTGCAGGACCTGCTCGGCCTCGCTCGCAACGACTACGACCGCCTCGGTCACTTCGCGCAAGGTTTCGTCCCCGCCATCCTTGTCCGGGAGGTCCTGCTGCGCACGTCGCCCTTGCGGCCCGGCCGTTGGCTCTTCGCCCTCGTGACCGCGACGTGCCTCGCCTTCAGCGCGTTCTACGAGCTGTTCGAATGGTGGGCGGCGCTCGCCGGCGGCCATGCTGCAGACGCGTTCCTCGGCACGCAGGGCGACGTCTGGGACACGCAGTGGGACATGCTCTCCGCCCTCGTGGGAGCCATCCTGGCACAAGTGATGCTCGGCCACGCCCACGACCGCAGCTTAGCCAAGCTGCTGCGACCACAGCCACACACCGCTGCCTGACAAGCGCTTGAAACGAGCGGGGCCTCCTTGCGCCTGCCGTTCCTCGCCCCGCAGCTTAAGCGCGATCCGTCAGGCCGCAGCTCACCCAGCCACTGGGAGGACGTGTTCTATGAACTCCATCAGGATCCTTTCCGGGATGCCCGCCGCGGCGCTCGTTTGGGCCGCCGTCTTCACGAGCGCGTGCGAGAACCCGGGCCCACTGGCGGCGCCCGTTGTGCTGCTGCGTGCCAACACCACCGCTGCCGACGTCGTGTCCTACCAGGTGATCGGGGACTGCAGCCGAGCAACCATCGTGGATCCCGGAACAGTCAACACTGTCGATGGGGTGCTGATTCAGCGTGGCACCATCTTCGACTGCCCCCTGACGGGCGATATCCAGGGAGTCGCCCGCGTCGTGCTGAATCTCACCCTCCACGACCCTAGGACGCCGCAAGTCGCGGGACGCGTGTTCGGTATGACAACGTTTCTGGTCACCTCGTTCTTCGGCAGGACCGATCTCAGTGGAACCTTCGAGGGGCCGTTTAACAGCACCCTGGCCGAGGTCCGCTTCGGCGCAGCCAAGACCACCCGGCATGGCAGCGGTGATTTTCAGGGTCTCGTGCTGCACGGTGTCGCCGTGGAGAATCCTCCCGGCTCCGGGACCGAAGTCGAGACTGGGCGGATCGTCGGCGACGACGAGGAACCGTAACTACCTTGAGCGGGCGCGGTGTGGGATCCGAGCCGCAAGACGAGCGTTCGCTAGGAGCCCGACAGGACCCAGTCAGACTCTCGTTCCAATGAATTCCGAAGCCCCCCCAACTCAGGGAGGTCGTGATGGTCGCGCTGCACTCGCTGTGGCTCCCGATCCTGCTGTCGTCGGTGCTGGTCTTCGTCGTCAGTTCCCTCATCCACATGGCAACGCCGTGGCACAAAAGCGACTACCCCCAGGTGCCGAACCAGGACAAGGTGATGGACACGATCCGCGCGCTCGCCATCCCACCGGGCGACTACATGATGCCCCGCCCGTCGAGCAGACAGGAGATGCGCTCACCGGGGTTTGCGGAAAAAATGAAGAAGGGTCCGGTGATGATGTTCACGGTGATGCCGAGCGGCTCGATGGCGATGGGGAAGAGCCTCGCCCTCTGGTTCCTCTATTGCATTGTAGTCGGGCTGTTCGCCGCGTACGTCGCGGGGCGCGCGCTGCCGCCCGGCGCCGAGTATCCGCGCGTCTTCCGGTTCGCCGGCGTCACCGCGTTCGTGGGATATTCGGTTGCGCTGTGGCAGATGTCGATCTGGTACCGCCGCGCCTGGAGCACGACGATCAAGGCGACCGTGGACGGGCTGATCTACGCGCTCCTGACGGCTGGCACCTTCGGATGGCTGTGGCCTCGATAGGAGAGAAGGAGGCCCCATGACCGACGCGGCGTCAAGGGCCAGTCACGCTGGGCGCGCTCTGGCGCCGGAGTGGCTCGGCCCACAGCTTCAAGCGCTCGCTGTCTTCTGAGAGGAGCGAGGTCATGTGTCCTCGAACGGTTTCGCGTTGCCTGCTGCTCGGTATGACCGTCGTGCTTGGTTGTGCCGAGCCGCTGGCCGGTCCGGCGGCCTCGGCTCGCAATCAGGTGCTCGACGCAGAGCTCGGCTTGGCCGACCCCGTTCTCGCCGGTCAATTGATCGCGTTCGTCAGTGCCCGTGACGGAAACTTCGAGATCTACGTCATGAAGCCGGACGGCTCGTTGCAGACGCGGGTGACCAACAATCCGGCGTTCGATGCCGATCCGGCGTGGGCGATCACGCTGACGAGGTGAGACCTGCATACCGGCGAGCCGCTCGAGTTGCGGTTCACGCGCATCGCGTCCTGGTCTGACATGACCTGGATTCGGACGGTTCGACCGTCGGATGACGACACCTTGCGCCGCGCGATCGAGCAGCAACGCGCGTTGTACCCCGTCGAGTACGCCCAGCCCGTGCATCCGGTCGCCGGCGGGACATCCGGGATCGTGGCGTCGCACAGCCTGATCCCCACTGCCCTCCATCACGCGTTCGCCACCTTCGGCGCCTTGATGTCGCCCGACCTGCCCCTGACCCGGCGGCAGCACGAGATGATCGCCACGGTAGTCTCGGTCGCGAACCGGTGCCGATACTGAATCGACTCGCACGCAGAGTTTCTGCGTCGGGTGACATCGGATGAGGGGCTGGTCCGGGCGCTCCGCGAGGACTACACATCGGCCCCGCTCGGCGAGCGGGATCGTGCGATGCTCGACTATGTCGTGCAGCTGACGGCGGACGCCACGCGAATCTCCCACCACGACCACGAGCGCCTCCGGGCCGTCGGCTTCGACGACACGGCCATTCTCCAGATCACACTCATCGGATCGTGGTTCAACTACATCAATCGCGTGGCCGATGCGTTGGGCGTTGGCAGGGGGGAGGGACCTGAAGATGGCTGAGCGCCGGCGGCCGTGACGGCGCTCGGCGTGCGGGTGAAATCCGGTTGGGCCACTGCGGTCCTCGTGGTCGGGCCGGCGCGGGCGCCGCGCGTCGCGGACCGGCGCACGGTCGAGCTGAGCGACCCGGCCGTGCCGACCTCGCGTCAACCGTACCACGCCGTGATGGGTGCGCGCGCCCGGAACGCCAAGCCGCTTGAGGCGATGCTGCGGAAGGTCGTGGCGCGCGTCACCCGCACGTCGCTCGGCAAGCTGCTCCGGGACTACCGCGCGGCGGGTCACGCGGTACGCCGCATCGCGCTGGTCGTGGGGAGCGACATCGACCCGGCGAAGATCGCGAATGACCACATCCGCGCCCACGCGCTCGAGGGACGGCTGTTCCGCACCGCGTTGGAGCAGGCCGCGCGGTCGCGCGGGCTCCGTTGCGCCGTGGTGGTCGAGCGCTCGGTGTACCTGCAAGCTGCGGCGGCGCTGCGGCGCTCGGAGCGCCAGCTCAAGCGCGCGGTCACCGAGTTGGGCCGTTCGCTCGACGGCCCGTGGCGGGCGGACGAGAAGACGGCCACGTTGGCGGCGTGGATGTTGCTTCGCTGAGGGTTCGCGATCGCCGTCCCTCGTGGCAATTGACCTGCCGGGTCCAAGCCGCTAAGTTGTTGTCCGATGCCGACCTACGAGTACAAGTGCCGTGCCGGGCATAGCTTCGAAAAGTTCTACCCGACGATGAACGACCGGCGTCGGGCGAAGTGCCCCACATGCGGCCGTCAGGCCGAGCGCCAGATCTCCGGCGGGACGGGTCTCGTGTTCAAGGGCTCCGGGTTCTACACCACCGACTACAAGCGGGCGGGAGAGAAGACGGAGAAGGCGGAAGGCGAATCGAAGCCCGCCGAGTCGAAGAAGCCCACTGAGTCGCAGGCCACTGAGTCGAAGAGCGGCGACGGTTCCAAGAAGAAAAAAGACTCCGGCGACAAGTGACCCCGCACGAAGTCATTCCCGAGGCGCTCAAACACGCAGCGCTGAGGATCGGTGCGCCCGAAGACCTGAGCTTCACTTTTACTGAAACGCGCGATCCGGCGCACGGCGACTACGCGACAAACGTCGCGCTGGTCCTTGCCAAGACACTGGGCCGGCGACCGCGGGAGGTAGCCGACCTCCTCCTCCAGGCGCTGCAGTTGCCTGCGGGGTACGTCAGCAAGGTCGAGGTGGCCGGGCCTGGGTTCATCAACTTCTTCCTGGCCCGAGAGGAACGGGCGGCCGTCTTGACCCGGGTTCTGACTGAGCGCGACCGCTACGGCCGCGGCGACTGGGGCACGGGCACGCGCGTCAACGTGGAATTCGTCTCCGCCAACCCCACGGGTCCGTTGCACGTGGGGCACGGCCGGGGCGCGGCGCTGGGCGACGCGATCGCGGCCTTGCTCGAGTGGACGGGGCACGCCGTGGCGCGCGAGTTCTACGTCAACGACGCGGGCGCGCAAGTTGACAAGCTCGCGCGCTCGCTGTGGGCGCGGGTGCAGCAGGCCGTGGGGCGAAAGGCCGAAATCCCGGAGGGGGGCTACCATGGGGACTATCTGGTGGAGCTGGCCGAAGGGATCGTGGCGCGGGAAGGCCGCGCGTTCGCCGATCTCCCGGAGGCAGAGGGGGTGCGCCGCTGCCGCACGATCGGCGTGCAGACGCAACGTGCCGAGCAGGACGAGGATCTGCGCGCGTTCGGCGTCAAGTTCGACGTGGTCTTCTTCGAGTCGGCGCTGTACCGCGAGCAGCTGATCGAGCGGACGCTCGACGACCTCGCGCGCCGCGGGTACACGTACGCGCAGGACGGCGCGTTGTGGCTCAAGTCCAGCGCGTTCGGAGATGACAAGGACCGCGTGCTCCGCAAGTCCGACGGCACCTACACCTATCTGCTGCCGGACATCGCGTACCACCGGCACAAGCGCGAGCGCGGTTTCGCGCGGGCGATCGACATCTGGGGCGCGGATCACCATGGCTACGTCGCGCGCGTGCAAGCGGCGATGCGGGCGCTCGGCTACCCCGAGACCTTCTTCCACGCCGAGCTGGTCCAGCTGGTGCGGGTGATGCGGGGCGGGGAAGAGGTGCGCTTCTCCAAGCGGACGGGTGAGTTCGTGTCGTTGCGCGATCTGTTTCAGGAGACGGGGGTGGACGCGGCGCGCTATTTCTTTCTGATGCGGCGCGGCGACTCGCAGTTCGTGTTCGACGTCGATCTCGCCAAGAGCCAGACCGACGACAACCCGGTCTACTACGTGCAGATGGCGCATGCGCGCATGAGCGGCATCTTCCGGGTGGCGGCGCGCGAGCCCGCCGCCGTGCGGGTCGACGGCGTCGACCTGGGCGGGCTCGCTCAGCCGGAGGAAGTGGACCTGATGAAGGAGCTCGCGACGTTTCCGGGGGTCGTGCAGCGTGCCGCGGAGACGCTGGAGCCGCACCGCGTCACCGGCTTTCTGGAAGGTCTCGCCCGCATCGCGCACGCGTGGTATCACAAGTACCGCGTGCTCGGCGAGCCCGAAGAGGCGGCACGGCTGGTGCTCGCGGCGGCCGTGCGCCAGGTGCTCGCCAACGGCCTGCGCCTCCTGGGGATCGCCGCCCCGGATCGGATGTGAGCGTGGGGCTGCTCGTGGTGGGCTCGATCGCCCTCGACTCGGTGGCGACGCCGTTCGGCGAGACGGCGGACGCCCCCGGCGGCTCGGCCGTGTTCTTCAGCGCCGCCGGCGCGATCCTCCACCCGGTGCAAGTCGTCGGAGTGATCGGCAGCGACTACCCCCTCGGTGCCCTCAAGGCCCTGGAAGCGCGCGGCGTGGACCTGTCGGGCGTGGAGCAGGCGCCGGGGGAGTCGTTCCGTTGGAAAGCGAAATACTCGTACGACCTGTCGAGTCGCGAGACCCTCGAGACGCGGCTCGGCGTGTTCGCCGCGTTCCGCCCGAAGCTGCCGGCCACGTTCCGCGACGCGCGCTACGTGTTCCTCGGCAACATCGACCCCGAGCTGCAGCTCGGCGTGCTCGACCAGGTCAAGGCGCCGAAGCTCGTCGCCTGCGACACGATGAACTACTGGATTCACTCGAAGCGCGACCTGCTGCTCGAGCTGCTCCGTCATATCGATATCCTGATGGTGAACGACTCCGAAGCGCGCGAGCTGTCGGGCGATTGGAACATCTACCGTGCGGCCCGCTGGGTGCTCGAGCGCGGGCCCCGCATGACCGTGATCAAGCAGGGCGAGCACGGGGCGCTGCTCGTGAACCGCGACACCACCTTCAAGGTCCCTGCCTACCCGCTGCAGGAGGTGTTCGATCCGACGGGGGCGGGCGACGCGTTCGCGGGCGGCTTCATGGCCTACCTGGCGGCCTCCGACGACCTGTCCGCGGCGAACCTGCGGCGCGCCATGGTCTACGGCGCGGCGATGGGCTCGTTCGCGGTCGAGGCGTTCGGCGTGCAGGGGCTCGCGGGCGTCAGCCTCGCGGACGTCCGGGCCCGCGTGCGGGCCTTCAAGGAGCTGGTGCACTTCGAGATGGACGGGGAGCCGGGCGCGTGACCGACCGCTACGCCGCGGCGGGCGTTCACCTCGATACCGCCGAGCGGGCCAAGCACCGCATTGCGGAGCTCGTCAAGCAGACGCGCACCGAGCTCGCGCTCGGTGAGATCGGCGCGTTCGGCGGCATGGTGCGCCTGCCCGCCGGGTACGACCGCCCCGTGCTCGTGCTCTCGACCGACGGCGTCGGGACGAAGGTGCTGGTCGCCGCGCGCGCCGGGATTCACGACACCGTGGGCGAGGATCTCGTGAACCACTGCGTGAACGACATCCTGGTCCACGGCGCGCGTCCGCTCGCGTTCCTCGATTACATCGCGACGGGGACGCTCGAGCCCGAGACCGCGGCGGCGATCGTGGCCGGCGTGGCGCGGGGCTGTCGGGCCCACGACATGACCCTCGCGGGCGGCGAGACGGCGCAGCTGCCCGACCTGTACCAGCCCGGCCACTACGACCTCGCGGGGGCGATCGTCGGTGTCGTGGAGGAGCGCGCGGCGCTGCACGGCGACCGCGTGAAGCCCGGCGACGTGCTGCTGGGCTACGCCTCCAGCGGCCTCCACACCAACGGGTACACCCTGGCCCGCCACATCGTGTTCGACCGCCTGCGCCTCGACGTGCAGGACGAGTTCCCCGAGACGGGTCGCTCCGTGGCGCAGGTGTTGCTCGACGTGCACCACAGCTACGCCGCGGCCGTGACCCCCGTCCTCTCGCGCCTCCACGCCCTCGCCCACATCACGGGGGGCGGCATTGCGGGGAACCTGGTGCGCGTGCTGCCCCAGGGCTGCGAGGCGGTGGTCGACGCAGGGGGGTGGCGCTGGCCGGTCGTCTTCCGCGTACTAATGCGGGCGGGCCAGGTGTCGCTCGGCGAAATGCGCCGCGTCTTCAACCTCGGGATCGGCATGATCGCGATCGCCGGTCGCGACGACGTGGAAGCGATCGCCGGGGCGGCGCGGCGCGTCCAGATCGAGACGTGGCTCATCGGCGAGGTGCGCGCTGGGACGCGCGGGGTCCGGTTTGCGGAGCGGTGAGAGCGGAAGACGGACGTCGGTGGTTCCCAGGCCTGAAGCATGGGTTCGGCATGGCACTACCTTAAGGGTAGCGTCGGCCGAGCCCACCCTTGCGGGTGGGAATGGCGAGGGGGTTCTCATGCACATCCAAACGGGGAAGGACCAGCGCTTCTCGACCATCTTTTCGCATTTCGACCCCAAGGCGGGCCATGTCTTCGGAGGCGTCGGGCTCCGCTTCGGCTGCTAACGCGTCCTCCGAGCGGGAGGCCATGCAGCGCGCCCTCGACCTCGCGTTGCGGGGTTGGGGGCGCGTTGCGCCGAACCCGCTGGTGGGTGCGGTCGTGCTGCAGGGCCCGACGGTGGTCAGCGAGGGCTATCACGCGGAGTACGGCGGGCCCCACGCGGAGGTCGTGGCCCTCGCGGCGGCGGGCGAGCGGGCCCGCGGCGGGACGCTGGTCGTCAACCTCGAGCCGTGCGCCCATCACGGGAAGACGCCGCCGTGCGTCGAGGCGATCGTCGCCGCAGGCGTGGCCCGCGTGGTCGCCGCGATCCCCGACCCCGATCCCCAGGCGGGTGGCGGGGCGGGGGTGCTGCGCGCCAAGAACGTGATCGTGTCGTTCGGCCCGCTCGCGGAGGCGGCGGCGGCGCTCAATGCGCCGTTCCTGTTCGCCCGCGAGCAGCGCGAGCGGCCGTTCGTCGCCCTCAAGCTCGCGACCTCGATCGACGGTCGGATCGCGGACGCCGCGGGGACGTCCCGTTGGGTCTCCGGCGACCAGGCCCGCGAGTACGTGCAGTGGCTCCGCGCGGGCTTCGATGCGATCGCCGTGGGCGGCACCACCGCTCTCCAGGACGACCCGCAGCTCACCGTGCGCGGTCCCGTGACGCCGCGGACGCCTCCGGTTCGGGTGGTGTTCGATCGGCGCGCGATGCTGAACGAGACCGTCAACCTCGTGCGCACGGCGCGCGACGTGCCGACCTGGGTGGTCGCGTCGCTCGAGGCCCCGGCGGCGAGCGTCACGTTGCTCGAGCGCAGCAGCGTTCGCGTATTGCGCCCAGCGTCGCTCGCCGAGGGCCTCCAGATGCTCCGCGAGTCCGGAATCCAGTCGCTGTTGTGCGAGGGGGGAGGGGCCTTGGGCGCGAAGTTCCTCGCCGACGGCCTGGTGGACCGGCTGTACTGGGTGCAGGCGCCGGTGTGGCTCGGAGAGGCCGCCGTTCCAGCCTTCCCCGGCGTGCCGGCCGCGCCGCTCGCCGCGGCGCCGCGCTGGGTGCCGGTGGAGCGGCGGGCCATGGGCTCTGATACATTATTGGTATTGGACAGGCGGCTATGTTTACCGGGATCGTAAGCGCGATAGGGCGGGTCGACCGGGTCGTACGGGCGGCGGAAAACGGAAAACGGACGACGCCGGGCCTGACGCTCACCATCCGCGCGCCGTACAAGGGGTTGAGGAAAGGCGAGAGCGTCGCGGTGAACGGCGCGTGTCTCACCGTGGAGCGGGTGGTGAGGGGCGGGTTCTCGGTCCACGTGGTGGAGACGACGGAAGGCCGGACGCTGCTCGCGGAGTACGAGCCTGGGCGCCGCGTGAACCTCGAGCGCGCGCTGCGGGCGACCGACCGGTTGGGGGGGCACTTCGTGCAGGGGCACGTGGACGGCGTGGCGGAGGTGATACGCGCCGAGCGGCGGGGCGACGCTTGGGTGTACGACCTGCGGGTGCCGCCCGCGTTGCGGGAGGTCTCGATCCCGTACGGCGCGATCACGGTCGACGGCGTGAGCCTGACGATCAACGATCTGCCCGGTGCGGACGTGGTGCAGATCTCGCTGATCCCGTTCACCCGCGCGCACACGACGCTCGGAACCCTGCGCGCGGGCGATCGCGTGCACGTCGAGGCGGACGTTCTCGGGAAGTACGTGAGGCACTTATGCCGCACCGCAACATAGAGCAAGCGATCCAGGACATTCGGGCGGGGAAGCTCGTCATCGTAGCGGACGACGAGAACCGCGAGAACGAGGGCGATCTGGTCGGCGCGGCCGACAAAGTCACCCCTGAGATGATCAACTTCATGGCGACGCACGGGCGGGGGCTCATCTGCCTGACGCTGATGCCCGAGCGCTGCCACGCCCTGGGGCTCACCCAGATGGCCGAACACAATACCGAGGCGCAGGCGACGGCGTTCACCGTGTCCGTCGACGCGGCGACGCGCTTCGGCGTGACCACGGGTATCTCCGCCGCCGACCGGGCCGCGACGATCCGGGTGGCGATCGATCCCGCGACGGTGCCCGCCGACCTGCGCCGGCCGGGCCACGTGTTCCCGCTCCGGGCGCGGCCCGGCGGCGTGCTGCAGCGCGTCGGCCAGACCGAGGCGAGCGTGGATCTGGCGCGGCTCGCGGGACTGTATCCCGCTGGCGTGATCTGCGAGATTCTGAACCCCGACGGCACGATGGCGCGGCAGCCGGACCTCGAGCGGTTCGCCGCGCGGCACGGCCTCACGTTCATCACGGTGGCGCAGCTCGTCGCCTATCGGCTGGCCCACGAGCGGCTGGTGCACCGCGTCGCGGAAGCGCGGCTGCCCACGCCGTACGGCGAGTTCCGCATCATCGGCTATCGCAACGACGTCGACGCGGCCGAGCACGTGGCGCTGCTGCACGGCGACGTCAAGGATCGGCGGCGCGTGCTGGTGCGGATGCACTCGAAGTGCCTCACCGGCGACGTGTTCGGCTCGGGGCGCTGCGACTGCGGCTGGCAGCTGCACTCGGCCATGCGCATGATCGCCGCCGAGGGCGGCGGCGTCGTGGTCTACCTCGACCAGGAGGGGCGCGGTATCGGGCTCCTGAACAAGCTCAAGGCGTACGAGCTCCAGGACGCGGGCCACGACACGGTCGAGGCGAACCAGGAGCTGGGCTTCAAGCCGGACCTCCGCAACTACGGCATCGGGGCGCAGATTCTGCTCGACCTCGGGCTGTCCTCGATCCGCGTGCTCACCAACAACCCGATGAAGCTGGTCGGGCTCGAGGGCTACGGTCTGGAGATCGTCGAGCGCGTCCCGATCGTGATGACGCCCTCGGACGAGAACCGCTCCTATCTCGACGTAAAGCGCGACAAGCTGGGCCACTTCCTCACCCACTGACCGTGGCCGAGATTCAGGGCTCGCCGCGCGCGCCGCGGGAAGGTCGCGTGGCCGTCCTCGTCAGCCGCTACAACGAGATCGTCACCACCCGCCTGCTCGACGGGGCGCGGCAGTGCTTCCGCGAGCAGGGCGTGCCCGACGCGCGGGTGGACGTGATCTGGGTGCCGGGGGCGTTCGAGCTGCCGGTGGCGGCGGAGACGGCGGCCGCGAGCGGCCGCTACGCGGCGCTCGTCGCGCTGGGCTGTGTGATCCGCGGCGAGACGCCCCACTTCTCCTACGTCGCCGGTGAGGCGGCACGCGGGCTCGGCAACGTGGCCATCGCGCACCAGCTGCCGGTCGGCTTCGGCCTCCTCACCACCGAAACGCTCGAACAGGCGATGGCGCGCGCCGGCGGCGCGGGCGGCAACAAGGGCTACGAAGCGGCCGACGCGGCCCTCACCACGGCCGACGTCCTGGCCCAGCTCACCCGTGCAGCGCCCCGAGACTAAGGCCCGCGCCCGCGCGCTCCAATTGCTCTACGCCTGGGACTTGTCCGGCCGCCCGTCGATCGAAACCGTGGTGGCGCGGCTGGCCGCCGCGTCCGGTGGAGGGGGCGGGCGCATGGCGGGCTTCGACCGGGGGGCCGACCTCGCCGCGAAGGCCATCGCGGGGCTCCCCGAGTTCGATCGACGCGTCGGCGACGCGGCGGAGCACTGGCGGCTGGAGCGCGTGGGCGCGGTCGAGCGCAACATCCTGCGGCTGGCGCTGGCCGAGCTCGCGGAAGGCGATACGCCGCCGCGGGTCGTGATCGACGAAGCGGTGAAGCTCGCCCACTGGTTCGCGGGCGCCAAGGCCCCGGCGTTCGTGAACGGCGTCCTCGACGCGGTCGCCCGCGAGTCGGGCGCCCTGTGAGGATCTTGCTCGTCAACTGGAACGATCGCGAGAACCCGCATGCCGGGGGCGCGGAGGTCCACCTCCACGAGATCTTCGGGCGGCTGGTGCGGTGGGGCCACCAAGTGGATCTCGTCGCGAGCGGCTGGGCGGGCGCCGCTCCGCGGGCGCAACTCGATGGGATCCAGGTGTACCGCACCGCCCGCCGCTACAGCTTCACCCTGCGGGCCCGGCGCGCGCTGCGGCAGCGCTTGCGCGCCCGCCGTTACGACGTCCTCGTCGAAGACCTGAACAAGATCCCCCTGTACCTTCCGGGGATGAGCTCCGTGCCGCTCTCGGTGCTGGTGCATCACCTGTTCGGGGGCACGGTGTTTCAGGAGGCGGCGTGGCCGCTGGCGACGCTGGTCTGGCTGAGCGAGCGGCCGCTCCCCTGGGCCTACCGGCGCGTCGCCTTCCAGGCCGTGAGCGAGAGCACGCGCGCCGACCTGGTCGCGCGCGGCGTGCCACCCGAGCGGATCGAGGTCATCCACGAGGGCATCGACACCGCCTGGTTCCGTCCCGATCCGGCGGCGCCGCGGGCTGCGGAGCCGACCTTCTTGTACGTGGGCCGCCTGAAGCGTTATAAAGGTCTGGAAATCGCCCTGCGCGCGCTCGCGGTGGCCCGCCGGGCGTGCCCCGCCGTCACGCTGCAGATCGCCGGCCAGGGGGACGACCGGGTGCGGCTCGAGCGGCTCGCCGGCGAGCTGGGCCTGGCGGGTGCGGCACGGTTTCTCGGCTTCGTGACCGAGGAGGAGAAGCGGCGCTTGCTGCGGGCGGCGTGGGCGGTGGTGTACCCCAGCCCCAAGGAAGGCTGGGGCATCTCCAACATCGAGGCCGCGGGGTGCGCCACCCCCGCCATCGCCTCCGACAGCCCCGGCCTGCGGGAGTCGGTCCGGCACGGCGAGACCGGCTTCCTGGTGCCGCACGGCGACGTGCGAGCGCTCGCCGACCGGATGCTGGCGCTCGCCGCCGATCCGGCGCTCGTGACACGGCTGGGCCGCGCCGCCCGTGCCTTCGCCGAGCAGTTGTCCTGGGACGAGGCCGCGCGGGCCACCGAGGCCCATCTGCAACGCGTCATCGCGCAGGGAGGTTGACCATGCGCATCACCATCACCGCACGCCACTGCGAGATTCCGGACGAGCTCCGGGGCCGGGCGCGGACGCTGCTCGAGCGGCTGACGAAAGTCGCGTCGCGGCCGCATGATGGACAGGTCCTGTTCGGCGAGGATCACGGCACGCCCACGGTGGAGGTGCGCCTGCACACGGCGCGCGGGGCGGTGCACGTTGCGAGTGCGGGTGGCGCGGACCACCGCACGGCGCTCGATCGCGCCGTCGGCAAGGTGCGGCGCCAGCTCGACAAGGCCCCCGCGCGGCGTCGCGCCGCCGCTGCCCGCCGCGCGCTGGAGGGAGAGCTCCGGTGACGGGCCCCAAGGTTCGCGACCTGCTCGAGCGCAAGGGCGATCCGCTCCAGCTCGAGGCGCTGACGGGGGACGTAGGGCTCGACCGCGCCATCCCCAGCCCCGAGGCGTCGAGCCCCGGCCTCGTGCTGGCGGGCTACACCAAGCGCTTCGCCGCGCACCGGCTCCACATCTTGGGCGAGACGGAGATCACCTACCTCGCCTCGCTCGACTCGACGGCCCGGCGCCAGGCGCTCGAAACCCTGTTCCAGTTCGACCTGCCGGCCGTGGTGATCTCGAAGGGGCAGGACGCCCCCGCCGAGCTGCTCGAGCTGGCGCGCGCCAAGGGCGTGGCGGTCATCCGCACGAAGCTGAAGACGGCGGAGTTCTACCGCCGCCTGAAGCCGTTCCTGGACGACGTCTTCGCGCCCACCACCACCGTGCACGCTTCGCTCGCCGACGTGTTCGGCGTGGGGCTGCTGTTCCTCGGGCGCTCGGGGATCGGCAAGAGCGAATGCGTGCTGGACCTGGTCGAGCGCGGCCACCGGCTCGTCGCGGACGACGTGGTGCACATCACCCGCCGCGGCAACGACGTGCTCATCGGTCGCGGGCACGAGCTGGCCCAGCACTACATGGAGATCCGCGGCGTGGGGCTCATCGACATCAAGGCGCTGTTCGGCGTCCGCGCGGTGCGCCAGCAGAAGCGCATCGAAGTGGTGGTGCAGCTCGAGGACTGGGACGCGGCGCGCGAGTACGACCGCACCGGGTTGGACGGGCAGACGACGCAGCTGCTCGACATCACCCTGCCGCTCGTCACCGTGCCGCTCAACCCGGGGAAGAACCTGACCGTCATTTGCGAGGTGGTGGCGATGAACCACCTGCAGCGCTACAGCGGCGTCGACTCCGCCAAGCAGTTCAACGACCGGCTGCTGCGGCGCCTCGCGGAGCGGCGACAGTTGCAGGAGTACCTCGAGGAAGACTATGAGTGAGCCGCTCCGCGGTGTGATCGTGTCGCATGCCGCCGTGGCGCAGGCGCTGCTGGCCGCCGTCGCGGCCATCACCGGCGTGCGCGACGCGCTGATCCCCGTGTCGAACGACGGCTGCGACTCGGGCGCCCTGACCGAGCGGCTGACGCGCGCGCTGGCCGGGAAGCCCGCGGTGCTGTTCGTCGATCTTCCCGGCGGCTCGTGCCTCACGACGTCGGTGCGGCTCGCGAAGGGCCATGCCGACGTCGCCGTGGTGACTGGCGTGAATCTCGCGATGCTGCTCGACTTCGTGTTCCATCGCGACCTCACGCCGGCCGACGCGGCCCGGCGCGCCGCCGAGGCGGGGAGCAAAGCAATCCGCACACCCGCGGCATGAGCATCGCGCTGTACCGGATCGACGACCGATTGATCCACGGCCAGGTGGTCGTGGGGTGGGGGAAACCGCTCAACGTGGGGTTCATCGTCCTGGTGGACGACGCGGTACGGGACAGCGCCTGGGAGCAGGAGCTGTATCGCATGGGCGTGCCGCCCGAGATCGAGGTCGTGTTTGCGTCGGTCGCGGAGGCGGCGGAGCGGCTCCCCGAGTGGGAGCGGGATCCGCGCGTCGGGATCCTGCTTGCGGGCGACGTCGACACCATCGCCGCGCTCTCGAGCAATAGTCACCGCGTCCGCCGCGTCAACGTCGGCGGGATTCATCACCGCCCCGGGCGCTCGGAGCGGCTGCGCTACGTCTATCTGAGCGACGCGGAGGCGGCGCAGCTGAAGGCGCTCGCCGCGCAGGGGATCGATGTCACCGCCCAGGACGTCCCGACCGCGTCGCCGGTGCCGCTGCGGGAGTTCGCGTGAGCCTCGAGCTGCAGCTCATCCTGCTCGGCTGGGGCACGCTCGTCGGCCTCGACCTCGTGAGCGTCCCGCAGGTGATGATCGCGCGGCCGATCGTCGCCGGGTCGATCGCCGGGGCGATCCTGGGCGACGTCTGGACGGGGCTCGAGCTCGGCGTGCTGTTCGAGCTGTTCCAGTACGACGTGCTGCCCGTGGGCGCGGCACGCTACCCCGAATACGGCCCCGCCACGGTGGCGGCCGTGAGCGCGGCGCACGCGGCGGCCGGCACGGTCGGGATCGGCATCGGCGCGTTCGTCGGGCTCGTGACGGGAATGGCGGGCGGGATCAGCATCCATCTGTTGCGTCGCCTGAACGCGCGCGCCACGCGCGGCGCCAGCGCGCGGCTCGAGGCCGGCGACACGCGCGCGCTCGTGCACCTGCACGTCGCCGGCATCCTCCGGGATGCCGTGCGCGCGGCGCTCGTCACCGCGCTCGGGCTCGGGCTGGCGCAGCTGGCGCGCGCCTTCCTGGCGGGCACGCTCACGGTGCGCGGCGTGACGCTGCTCGACATCGCCGCGGTGGCCGCCGCGATCGCGGCCGGCGTGGCGGGAACGCTGCGCGTCCTCGGCCGGGGGCCGAACCTCCGCTGGTTCGTGGCGGGCGTGCTCGGCGGCACCGTTGCGGCTTGGCTCCGGTGACCGCGCGCGGCCCGGGACGGGCGATGGTGTGGAGCCTGCTGCGCCTGTTCACCGTGCAGGGGTCGTACGACTACGAGCGCATGCAGGGGATCGGCATGGGCGTCGCCGAGGAGCCGCTGCTGCGCGATCTGCGGGCGGCGGGGGACGGAGAACCGGGGGGGACGGCGGCCTACCGGGCGGCCGTGGCGCGCGGGGCGCGCTTCTTCAACGCGCACCCGTACCTCTGCGGCCTGGCGGTCGGCGCCGCGGCCCGGGCCGAGCACGAGGGCGTCCCCGCGGCGCACATCGAGCGCCTGCGCGCCGCGCTGTGCGGCCCGCTCGGCTCGCTCGGCGATCGCTTGGTATGGGTGGGCTGGTTGCCGTTCACGTCGGGGCTCGCGCTGATCGGCGTGGCGCTGGGGCTCGGGCTGCCCGCGGTACTCGGCTTCCTGCTCCTGTACAACGCGGGTCACGTGGCGCTGCGCTGGTGGGCGCTGCGCGCGGGCTGGGCGCACGGGGCCCAGGTCGCGGCGGCGTTGCACGAACCGCTGCTGCAGCGCGGGGCCAGCGTGGCGGCGCGGGCCATGGCCTGCGTGGTGGGCGCCGCGCTGCCGCTCGCGGCCCGGTACCTGAGCGGGCCGTTCGGCGGCGGGTCGCGGGTCGCCCTGGCGGCGGTGACGGCGGCGGGCGTCGGGCTGCTCTGGTGGCGCCGCGGTCAACTCACCAGTCTGCGGTTCGGCCTCGCACTGCTCGCGGTCGCCACGCTCGCGGGGTGGCTATGGCGGTGATCGAGCGCGAGGCGCGGATCGTGAACCCGCTGGGGATGCACGCGCGCCCGGCGGCCGAATTCGTGAAGGTGGCGAGCCGGTTCAAGGCCGCGGTCGAGGTGCGCAAGGACGACCTGGCGGTGAACGGTAAGAGCATCATGGGCGTGATGATGCTCGCGGCCGAGCGCGGCTCATCCTTGCTCATCAAGACCGACGGCGAGGACGCCGAGCAGGCGATGGACGCGCTGCTCGCGCTCGTGGCCGATGGCTTCCACGAGATGCATCTCACCGCGGAGCTGCGGGAAGCCGAAGAAGAGGAGCGCGAAGGGCCGCCATGAGCGAGCGTTTGTTGAAGGGCATCGGCGTCTCCCCCGGGATCGCAGTGGGTCCCGCGGTCGTGGTGCGCTGGACTATGCCCGATGTCCCGAACCGCGTCGTGCCGCGGTCCCAGGTCGAGCGCGAGGTGCGCCGCCTGCGCGCGGCCGTGCGCGACGTGAAGCGCTACATCCAGGAGCTCAAAGCCAAGGCCGAGGACCGCGCCGGGGTGGACGAGGCGCGCATTTTCGACGCCCAGCTCTTGATGCTCGAGGACAAGGAGTTCCTGGGCGGCGTCGCGAACCTGATCCGCGAGAACCACCTCACCGCCGAGAAGGCGTTCGAGTTCAAGGCGCTCGAGGTGCGCGACATGTGGACCGCGAGCGGCAGCCCCCGCCTGAAGGACCGGCTGGCCGACTTCTCGGGCGTGGCGATCCGGGTGATCGAGCACCTGATGCACCGCGGCGCCGACGAGCTGTGGGAGGGGATCACTCAGCCGTCGGTGGTCGTGGCGCGCGAGCTCGGGCCGGGGCTCACCGTGCAGCTCGACCGCGAGCACGTGACCGGGCTCGTGAGTGAGGAGGGGACCCGCACGTCGCACGCCGCCATCCTCGCCCACTCGATCGGCATCCCCGCCGTGTTCGGCCTCGCCGGTGCCATGGAGCGGATCGAGCCCGGCACGATGCTCGTGATGGACGGTACCCGCGGCACCGTACTCCTCTATCCGACGCCGGCCGAGATCGCGGAGGCCAGGACGCGCGAGACGCGCCGTCGTGAGTTGGCCTCGCAGCTGGAAGAAGTGGTGGACCAGCCCGCCGTCACCACCGACGGCGTCCGCATCGTGCTGCGCGGCAACGTGGATCTCCCCGACGAGATCCGGGCCGCCCAGCAGCACCGCGCGGAAGGCGTGGGACTGCTGCGCACCGAGTTTCTCATCACCGGGCACACCGCGCTGCCCACCGAAGACGAGCAGGCGGAGTACTTCCGGCGCGTGGGGGAGGCGTTCCCCGGGCATCCCATCGTGGTGCGCACCTACGATCTGGGTGGCGACAAGCTCCCCGCGCCGTTCCGTGCGCCGCTCGAGACGAATCCACAGCTGGGCTGGCGGGCGATCCGCGTGTGCCTGGACAGGCCGGACATCTTCCGGTCGCAGGTGCGGGCGGCGCTCCGCGCCGCGAAGCATGCGGACATCTGGCTCATGATCCCGCTCCTCACCCGCCTCGAGGAGCTGGACCGGACCCGGGAGATCGTAGTGGAGGAGGCGGCGAACCTCGCGCGCCAGGGCATCGCGGCCGCGGGCTCGCTGCCCCTGGGCGTGATGGTCGAGACGCCCGCGGCCGCTGTCATCGCCGACCGGCTCGCCCAGGCGGCGGAATTCCTCTCGGTCGGCACCAATGATCTCACGCAGTACACGTTGGTGGTCGATCGCGGCAACGCGCGACTCGCCGACCGCTTCACGCCGCACGATCCCAGCGTGCTGCGCCTGCTCAAGATGGTGGCCGACGCGGCGCGCGCCGCCGGGAAACCGGCGAGCGTGTGCGGCGAGATGGCCTCGGAACCGCTGTCGGCCTTTCTCCTCATCGGCCTGGGCTACGAGACGTTGTCGGTGGCGCCTCCCGCGCTGCCGCTCGTCAAGTGGACGGTGCGGCAGGTGAGCGCGGCCCGCGCGCGCCATGCCGCGGAGCAGGCGCTCGCCGCGCGCACGGCCGACGAAGTGCTCGATCTGCTACGCCTCGCGCTCGCCGAAGCGGTGGATCTGAAGCTGCTCGACCCCGACTCCCGGTTGCCCGCGGGACGGCGCTCCGCTACCTTGAACGTCTAAACCCCAGCGGGACCGACACATGCCAGCCCAGCGCCACGTCTTCACCTCCGAGTCGGTGACCGAGGGCCATCCCGACAAGATCGCCGATCAGATCTCCGACGCGGTCCTCGACGCGATCATCGCCAAAGACCCGGCGGCGCGCGTGGCGTGCGAGACGCTCGTCACCACCGGCATGGCCGTCGTGGCCGGCGAGATCACTACGTCCACGTACGTGCACATCCCCGACATCGTGCGGGGCACCATCAGCTCAATCGGCTACACCGACGCGAGCTTCGGCTTCGACGCGCAGACCTGCGCCATTCTCACGACCATCGACCGCCAGTCGGGCGACATCGCCATGGGCGTGGACCGGGGCGGCGCCGGCGACCAGGGGATGATGTTCGGGTACGCGTCGGACGAGACGCCGTCGCTGATGCCGGTCCCGATCGTGCTCGCCCATCGCCTTGCCGAGCGGCTCGCGACCGTGCGGAAGGCGGGGGACCTGCCCTGGCTCCGGCCGGATGGCAAGACCCAGGTGAGCGTCGTGTACGAGGACGGGCGCCCGGTGGGCCTCAGCAAGGTTGTGGTCTCGACTCAGCATTCGGACAAGATCGACAACGCCGAGCTGCGCGAGGGCGTGATCGCGCTGGTCGTGCGGCCGGTGCTCGTGGATGCGGGGTTCGACGTCGCGGAGCCGGACATTCTGGTCAATCCGACCGGCCGCTTCGTGGTGGGCGGCCCGCAGGGGGACGCCGGCCTCACCGGCCGGAAGATCATCGTCGACACCTACGGCGGGATGGCGCGGCACGGCGGCGGCGCCTTCAGCGGGAAGGACCCCTCCAAGGTCGACCGCTCGGCCGCATACGCGATGCGCTGGGTCGCGAAGAACATCGTGGCCGCGAAGCTCGCCGGGCGGTGCGAGGCGCAGGTCGCGTACGCCATCGGCGTCGCCCAGCCGGTCTCGGTGATGATCGACACCTTCCGCACGGGCGTCGTGCCGGACGAGGCGATCGAAGACGCCGTGCGCGACGTGTTCGATCTCACGCCGCTGGGCATCATCAAGGCGCTCAACCTCCGCCAGCCGATCTACCGCGCCACGGCCGCATACGGGCACTTCGGCCGCAACCCCGAGCGCCGGCGCTTCGTGGACAAGGACGTGGACAAGGAAGTCGAGCTGTTTAGCTGGGAGCACGCGAACCGCGTCGAGGAGCTGCGGCTCGCGGTGCAGCGCTCCAGATACTACTCCGCGAAGCAGGTGACCGCATGACCACGACGGCCGAGACCGCCGCGTCGGACATCAAGGACCCGAGCCTCGCCGCCGAGGGACGCCGCCGCACCGAGTGGGCCGAGCGGTCCATGCCGGTGCTGCGCCTCATCCGGGAACGCTTCGCCCGGGAACGCCCCCTCAGCGGCCGTCGCCTGTCCGCCTGCCTGCACGTCACCAGCGAGACGGCCAACCTCGCGGTCACCCTCAAGGCGGGCGGTGCGGACGTGGCGCTCTCGGCCTCGAACCCGCTCTCGACCCAGGACGACATCGCGGCCCACCTCGTCAAGGATCACGGTATCAAGGTGTTCGCGATCAAGGGCGAGGACCATGCGACCTATTACGAGCACATCCGCGCCGCGCTCGCGCACCGGCCCGACGTCACGATGGACGACGGCGCCGACCTGGTGGGCGCGCTGCACATGATCGCGCTGAATCGACTCGACGATCTCGCGCCTCCCGTCCGCCGCTGGGTGGAGACGCTGTCGCCGGCGGAGCGCAAGGCGCTGGTCGCGGGCGTGGCCGGCTCGACGGAGGAGACCACGACGGGCGTGATCCGCCTCAAGGCAATGGCGCGGGACGGCGTGCTGCAGTTCCCGGTGATCGCGGTGAACGACTCCGACACGAAGCACCTGTTCGACAACCGATACGGCACCGGGCAGTCTACCCTCGACGGCATCCTGCGCGCCACCAATCTGCTGATCGCCGGGAGCACCGTGGTGGTGGCGGGGTATGGCTGGTGCGGGCGGGGCTTCGCCCTGCGGGCGCGCGGCGCGGGGGCGAACGTCCTCGTGACCGAGATCGACCCGCTCAAAGCGCTTGAGGCGCAGATGGACGGCTACCGGGTGGTGCCGATGGCGGAGGCGGCGCAGGTGGGCGACGTGTTCGTGACTCTGACCGGCAACGTCGACGTCATCCGCGTGGAGCACATGCGGGCGATGAAGGACGGCGCCGTGCTCGCGAACTCCGGCCACTTCAACGTCGAGATCGACCTCGAGGGTCTGAAGCAGGCGGCGCAGGGGCCCAACCGAGTGCGCGAGTTCGTGGACGAGTGGCGGCTCGGCGGCAAGCGGCTGTTCGTGCTCGCCGACGGCCGACTGATCAATCTCGCGGCGGCGGAGGGCCATCCCGCGAGCGTGATGGACATGTCGTTCGCGAACCAGGCCCTCGCCGCGGAGTTCGTGGTGCAGCAGGCCAAGCAGTTGACCAAGGACGTGCACCGCATCCCGCGGGACCTGGATGCGGAGATCGCCCGCCTGAAGCTCGCGGCGATGGGGGTCGCGATCGACACGCTCACGGCCGCGCAGCAGAAGTACCTCACGTCCTGGGAGATGGGTACCTGAGCGCGCAAGTGATCCAGGTTCGAGTCGCGCATCTGGGGCTCGATCGCACGACCAACACACCGGTCGTCATCCTGCAGGAGCAGGAGGGCGAGCGCGTGCTCCCGATCTGGATCGGCCCCGCCGAGGCGAGCGCCATCGCGATGGAGCTGGCGGGCGTCAAGTTTGCGCGGCCGCTCACTCACGACCTCCTGAAGCAGGTGATCCTCGGCCTGGGCGCGGACCTGCGCAAGGTGCTCATCACCCAGGTGAAGGACAACACGTACTACGCCGAGCTGCACATCTACCGCGGCGACGCGGTCATCCAGATCGATGCCCGGCCCTCGGACTCGATCGCCGTGGCGCTGCGCCTGAAGGCGCCCATCTTCACGAGCGAGAGCTTGCTCGCCCTCACGTCGGTCGAGACGGGCGAGCCCGGCGGCGAGTCGGGGACGGGGCCGCTCGACCCCGATGCGCTGAAGACCTACCTCCAGAACCTCGATCCTGAAGACTTCGGCAAGTTCACGCCGTAGCGTTGCCGTCTCTGCCGCCCTTGCCGGCCTTGCCGTCCTGAGGGGGGGCCTGGCGGCGCAGGGAGTGGTGGTCTCCGGCCGCGTGATGCACGGCGGGCCCGTCGCACGCCCGCTCGTCGGGACCTGGGTCGTGCTACACCAGGTCGCGATGACCGGCGGCGGGCACCCGATCGACTCGATCCGCACCGACGCCCGTGGCGCGTTCACGTTCACCATCGTCCGGCCCGACACCACGGCGATGTACGTGGCGAGCAGCCGCTATGCGGGGATCGCGTACTTCTCCGAGCCGCTGACCGGCGCGGGCCGCTCGGGGACCACCCTTCGCCCCATCTCCGTGTACGACACGAGCTCCACCGGCCCGGCCGTACGCCTCGTCCGGCGACTGGTCACCATCGCCCAGCGCTCCCAGGACGGTGCACGCAACGTCCTGGAGCTGCTCGAGCTCGAGAATCCCGCGTGGACCACCCGGATCGCTCCCGATACCCTGCGCCCCACGTGGACCGGTGCTATTCCCGCGCGCGCGATCCAGTTCCAGGTGGGGCAGGGCGACATCTCGGCGCAGGCGATGGGGCTGCGCGGCGACTCGCTCGCCGTGTTCGGGCCGATTCCGCCCGGCGAGCGCAAGCAGCTGAGCTACGGATACGTGCTTCCCGCCGACATCCCTGGCCTGAGCCTGCCGATCGACCAGCCGACGGGTGAAGTCGATCTCCTGCTTGAGGACACGACGGCCGTCGTGATCGCGACCCAGCTCGACTCCCTCGGGATCGAGGGCATCGCCGGCCGGCGCTTCGCCCGTTACCGCATGCGGGACGCCGCGCCGGGCGCCCGCCTCGCGATCGCCCTGCCGCGAGCGGGGCTCCAGGCGCAGGCGCTAGTGCCGGTGATCGTGGCGCTGGCAGGGATCGTGCTGGGGATCGGGTTCGTCGTCGCGTTGAAGCGTCATCCGTCATCCGTTGTCCGTCGTCCGAATTCGGATGACGGATGACGGACAACGGACGACGACTTGCCTCACCGAAGCTAGTTTGCTAGACTAGCGCTCGTAGTTACAAGCGAATGGGGATCCACGGAAGCCGGTGCGAATCCGGCGCGGCCCCGCCACTGTGACGGGCAAATCGTAGCGGCTCAACGCCACTGGGTGTCATCACTCGGGAAGGCGGGCTGCTAGCCCGAAGTCAGGAGACCTCTCCGTTCGCGCCACCTCGAGATCCCTCGCGGGAGGGATGGTGGCGCTGCGCACAGGGCGCAGGCGCTTGCCCATCTCCGCTCCGTCGGGGGTGGGCCTTTTGCTATGCGCCGCTGGGCACAGCGCACCCACCTCGCGGTCCTCCTCGCGCTCGCCGTCCCGGCCTGCGGGGGAGGGGGAAGCGGGGGCTACCATCGTTCTGCGCCGGCCGGCGCCATCGCCGTCAGCGACGACGCGGGGCGCCGCGTCACGCTGGCGCAGCCCGCGCGCCGCATCGTGTCGCTGTCTCCCGCCGTCACCGAGCTGCTGTTCGCCCTCGGCGCGGGCGAGCGCGTGGTCGGGCGCACCACCTGGTGCGATTACCCGCCCGCCGCGCGCGCCGTGCCGAGCGTCGGCGACGGGCTGAATCCCAACCTCGAGGCCGTCGCCGCGCGTCAGCCCGATCTGGTCGTGCTGTACCGCTCGCCCTTGAACGAGACCGCGGCCCAGCAGCTCACCCGGCTCGGCGTCGCCGCGGTCATCGTGCGCCAGGATCGGCTCGAGGATCTGGCGCGCGCCGCGCGGCTGCTCGGGCGACTGGTCGGGCGGCAGGCCGCGGGCGATTCGCTCGCCGACGCGCTCGCCCGGCTGGTGGCGACGCCCGCGCCGGCGTCGCACGCCCGAGTCGCGTTCGTCGCCTGGGACAATCCGCCGATCGTGATCGGGCGCGGGAGCTACCTGGACCAGCTCGCCATGCTCGCCGGCGCCGAGAACGCGTTCCACGACATCGGCGCCGCCTCCGCCACCGTCGGGCTCGAAACGATCGCCCAGCGCGACCCCGACGCGATCGTCGTGCTGCGCGACAGCGCTTCGCCCGAGCCACCCGGGTTCGCCCGGCGCGCCGAATGGCAGGTGATCCGCGCGGTGCGACAGGGCCGGTTCGTGTACCTCACCGGCTCGCTGTTCGGCCGACCGGGTCCTCGCGCCGCCACCGCGGCGGCCGAGTTGCGCCACCTGCTGGAGGCGCTCACGCCGGGGAGGCGTCCGTGAGCGAGCGAGCGCCCGTGCTCATGGCCTGGAGCGGCGGCAAGGACAGCGCGCTCGCGCTCGCCGAGGTGCTCCGCGATGGCTGCTACGAGGTCGCGGCGTTGCTCACGACCGTCACCGAGGGCTACGACCGCGTGAGCATGCACGGAGTCCGCCGGACCCTCCTGCGGCAGCAGGCTGAGGCCCTCGGGCTCAGGCTCGAGGAGGTCGTGATTCCGGCGCAGTGCTCGAACGACGAGTACGAGCGGATGATGTCGTCGGTGCTCACGACTGCGCGGGCCCGGTTCCCCGGCCTCGACGCCGTTGTGTTCGGCGACCTCTTCCTGACCGACATCCGTGCGTATCGCGAGCGCATGCTCGCCCAGATCGGGATGCGCGCCCTGTTTCCGCTGTGGCTCAAGGATACCCGCGAGCTGGCGCGGGAGTTCGTGCGGCGAGGGTACCGGGCGGTCCTGGTGTGCGTGGATTCTCGAGCCCTGCCGGCCGACTTCGCGGGACGGGAGTTCGGCGACGAACTGCTGGATGAGCTTCCGCCCGGCGTCGATCCCTGCGGCGAGAACGGCGAGTTTCACACGTTCGTCTACGCCGGGCCGCTGTTCGCGCGAGGCATCCCCCACCGCCGCGGAGCGCGTGTCGTGCGGGAGGGGCGGTTCGTGTACCGCGACCTCGAGCACGTCTCCCCGTGAAGTGGCTCGGGCTGGCGCTCGTGGCGGCGGCGGCGTTCCTGAGCGCCGTGGTGCTCGGTCCGGCGCACGTGCCGCTCGCCCAGCTGGCGACGTCCGACATCGTGCGCACGCTGCGGCTGCCGCGGGCGCTGCTCGCGTTTCTCGTCGGTGGCTCGCTCGCGCTCTCCGGCGCCGGGCTCCAGGCGCTCGTGCGAAACCCGCTCGCCGACCCCTTCCTCCTCGGACTGTCGGGAGGCGCGGGACTCGGCGCGGTGACCGCGATCGCGTTGCATCTCACGAGTCCCTGGGCGCTGCCGCTCGCGGCGTTCGTCGGCGCGCTGCTCGCCATGGCACTGGTGTACCGCCTCGGCCTAGTGGGGGAGGGCGCGGGGGGCGGGGGCGGCGGGGGCGGCGGGGGCGGCATCGATCTCGAGCCGCGGGTCCTCATTCTGGCCGGCGTCGCGGTCGGGGCGTTCAGCGCAGCCGTCACGACGGCGATCGTGTCGCTCTCGGATGCAGCCGAGCTGCGGAACGCGTTTCTCTGGCTGTGGGGCGGGTTGTCCGGCGCGTCGTGGGACACGGTGTTGCTGCTGTGCGTCTACGCCCCGCTGCCGATCGTCGTGTTGCTGGCGGCCGCGCGGCCGCTCGACCTCCTCGCCCTGGGCGAAGAGCCCGCGCGGTATCTGGGCGCGGACGTCGAGTCGCTCAAGCGCCGCGTCTACGTCGCCGCGTCCCTTCTCACGGCCGCCGCGGTCGCCGTGTCCGGCGTCATCGGCTTCGTGGGACTCGTGGTACCGCACGCGATGCGCACGCTGTGGGGCCACCGCCATCGCGCCCTGCTCCCCGCCGCGTTCCTCGGCGGCGGCGCCCTGCTCGCGCTGTCCGACACGGTGGCCCGGGTGGCGGTCGCCCCGCGCGAGCTCCCGGTCGGCATCGTCACCGCGCTCGTCGGCGTCCCCGTCTTCGCCCTCCTGCTGCGCCGATGGACCGCGAGCTGATTCTCGACGTCCGCAGCGTCTCCTACCGCTACTCGGACGCGGGCGCGGACGCCCTCGCCGGGGTGAGCCTGGCGGCGCGGGCCGGCGAAGTGCATGCCGTGCTGGGGCCGAACGGCAGCGGCAAGACGACGCTCGTGCGCGTGGCCCTGGGCGCGCTGCCCCCGCGGGTGGGGACATCCGAGATCCTGGGCCGGCCCGCCACCGCCTGGTCGCGGCGCGAGCTGGCGCGCGCGGTGGGCGTCGTGACTCAACGCGAGGACAACCTGTTTCCTCAGCGGGTGCGCGAGACGGTGCTGCTGGGCCGGTACGCCCGGTTGTCGCTGTGGGGTGCCGAGCGGCCGGAGGACCACGCCGCCGTCACGCGCGCGCTCGAGCGCTGCGACGTGCTCCCCCTCGCCAACCGTTGGATCTGGGCGCTGTCGGGCGGCGAGTACCAGCGGGTGCGACTCGCCCGCGCGCTGGCGCAGGAGCCGCGGCTGCTCGTGCTCGACGAGCCCACCGCGAGCCTCGACGTGCGGCACGAGATGCAGCTGTTCGAGCTGATCCGCGGGCTCGCCGACTCGGCGGGCCTAGCCGTCGTGCTCATCACGCACCACGTCAACCTCGCGGCGCGCTTCGCCGACCGTGTACTGCTCTTGGTCGGCGGCCGGCCGTCGGGCGACGGCGCGCCGGGCGACGTGCTCACGCGTGAGACCGTCGAGCGCGTGTTCGCCTGGCCGGTGGCGATCGCGCCGTTCGAGGGCCGACCGCAAGTGATCCCCCTTCGCAAGGACCACCCATGAGAGTTCCGTTCTGCCTGCTCGTCGTGCTGCCGGCGGCGCTGGCCGCGCAGCAGCCCCCCCCCTCGGTCGACACCGTCGTGCTCAACCCCGTGGTGGTGACCGCGACCCGGATTCCCACGACGGCGAACGCCGTGCCCGCGGCCGTCACGGTGCTGAGCGGCGCCGAGCTGCGCCAGCAGGGGATCGGCACCGTGATGGAGGCGCTACGCGACGTCCCAGCGGCAGCCGTCGTCCAGAACGGCTCCTTCGGTGGGGTCACCTCGCTGTTCCTGCGCGGCGGGCAGAGCAACTACGTGAAGGTGCTCGTGGACGGGGTGCCGGTGAACCAGCCGGGAGGCGCGTTTGACTTCGCGAACCTGACCACCGATAACGTCGAGCGCATCGAGGTGGTGCGCGGACCCGCGAGCGTGCTCTATGGGTCGGATGCCGTCACTGGGGTTGTGCAGATCCTCACGCGCCGGGGGAACGGTGCCGCCCGCGCCGACGCGAGCGTGCGGGGCGGCACTTACGGGACGCTGGTGTGGGACGTTGAAGCGTCTGGAAGCAGCGCGGCGGCGGGCTACTCGTTCTCGATGTCGCGCTCCACGGCCGACGGCATTTACGCTTTCAACAACGAGTATCGCAACACTGTGTTCTCGGGACTCGTGCGCGTCGCGCCGGACGACCGCACCGACGCGATCCTCTCGCTCCGCTACGACGACAACAGCTATCACTTCCCGACGAACGGCGCGGGGGACACGGTAGATCACAACCAGTTCAACTACGGTAGCGGCCCCACGCTCGGTCTCGATGTCGGGCACTACTTCACACCGCAGCTTGAGGCGCGGCTGCTGCTCGCTGCCAACGAGACGGACGGCGGCTACACCAACCTGCCTGACTCGGCGGGGGACACGCTCGGCTTCTACTCCCAGAGCCTCGATCACATCCGGCGTGCGAGCGCCGACCTGCGTGCCAATGTTCACGTGGGCAGCGCGACGGTGCTCACGGGTGGCGCGGCGTTCGAGCTCGAGTCGCAGCGGAGCTTCGACAACTCGAACGACCAGATCGACGTGCGGCGCCGTAATTCGGGATACTATGCGCAGGCGGTGACGGATCTCGACCAGCAGATTTCCCTGACGCTGGGCGCCCGGCTCGAGGACAACGAGCGGTTCGGGACCTACGCCACATACCGCGCGGGTGTGGCGTACCGCCTGCCCGGCGGCAGGCGCGTGCGCGCGACGGCCGGTAACGGGTTCCGCGAGCCCACCTTCTTCGAGAACTACTCGACGGCCTTCTCCGTCGGGAGCCCCGACCTTCGGCCCGAGCATTCCCGCAGCTGGGAGGTCGGGTTCGAGCAGTCGCTCGCCGACGGGCGAGCGAGCTTCTCGGCGACGTTCTTCGACCAGCGGTTTCGCGACATGATCGACTACGACCCGAGTGCACCGGCGGGCGCGCCCAACTACGCCAACGTCGCCGGTGCCACTGCGGACGGCGTCGAGCTGGGGATGCGCGTCGCTCCAGTCGGGCCGCTGTCGGTAGCCGGGAGCTACACATATCTCTACACCGACGTCACGAACCCCGGGTTCGACACGTCGTCCGGCGCGGCGCTCGCTCCGGGACAGCCCCTGCTCCGCCGCCCCCGCCACTCCGCGCGGCTCGACACCGGCTACCGCATCCCGGACCGCGGCACGGTGTCGCTCGCCGTGACGTACGTGGGTGACAGGGAGGACCGGATCTTCCCACCCTTTCCGGAGCCCGCCCGCCGCGTGACGCTGCCGTCGTACACGCGGGTGGATCTCGCGGCGCAGTTCGACGTGCGGCGCCCGCAGGGCGGCGCGCCGGGGCTCGCGCTCATGGCGCGAGTCGAGAATCTCTTCGACGTAGCCTATCAAGAGGTCAAGAACTTCCCCGCGCGGCGGCGTACCCTATTATTCGGGGGGCAGGTCAGGTTCGGGGTCTGAAATCGGAAGAGGGACGCGGGAAGGGGGAATGGGCGTTGCAACGGTTCAGCCTCGTGGTCGTCGTCGCGCTCTTGGCCGCCGGCTGTAGCGATGCGCTCGAGCAGCAGACCACGGCCGGACAGGTCCTCGCCGTCTCAGATTCCGGCGCCCGCACGATCACGGTTGTCTCGGCCAGCGGCTTCCGCTCTCGCACGGTCCCGCTGGACACGCTTGCCGGCCGGCCGATGGGGATCGGCGTGCAGGGAAACGTCCTCGTGGTCGCGATGAGCACGGGCGGCACGGTGGCGGTCGTCCACCTCAGCGCGAGCGCCGATTCGGTCGTCAAGGTGATCCCTCTCGGAGGCGCGCCCCTGCCCTGGGCCGTGACCGTCCAGAACGATTCCGTCGCGTGGGTGACCTATGTCGACAACCCGATTGTCACGCGACTCAACTACCGAACAGGCGACGCGGTGGACCTGACCCTGGGTGCGACCGCCCGCAGCACGATCGTTACCGCAGGATGGGTTTTCGTTGCCGCCGGCGCGAATCAGCTAGCTGTACTCGATCCCGTCACCGTGACCTTGGTCGATTCGATCTCGTTGTCGGGAGCGAACCCGTCGTTCGTCACTCTGGGGGCGGACAGCCTCATTTACGTGGTGAACGTCGGCAACCCGGTGTTGCTGAAGACCGGGAGCGTGTCGGTCGTGGACCCGATGGGTCGCCGGGAGCTCGTGCTCATCAATGGTCTGGGCAGCGGGCCCGGCCCGGCGGTGTACCACCCGTCCGGACGGCTCCTCGTCGCGGCTCACGACAGCGGGCTGGTCGAGGTGAACACCCTCGATCGCTCGGTGACGCGCGCACCCGGTGCCGGCCCGCTCGTGGGTGCGTTCATCACGGGCGTCGCCGTCGACAACGAAGGACGCGTGTACGCGACCGGTGGCGGAGACTGTACGGCGCCGGGGGCGGTGTACGTCCTGTCGCCACCGCCGGATTACAACGAGATACAGACGGTGACCGCCGGAGCGTGCCCCTTCGCGCCCGCCATGGCCACCCAGCCCTAGCCCATGACCCTCGTCACCACTCCCGCGCTGGTCCTCCAGACCTACCGCTACAGCGAGACGTCCAAGGTCGTGCGGCTCGCGACGCGTGATCTCGGGGTGCAGAGCGCGATCGCGAAGGGCGCGCTGCGCCCCAAGAGCCGCTTCGGCGCGGGACTCGAGCTGCTGAGCGAGGGGACGGCCCACCTCTACTTCCGCGAGACGCGCGAGCTCCACACGCTCGGCGCGTTCGACCTCGTGAACCTGCGGCGCGAGCTGGCGGCGGACGTGGGCCGGTTCGCGGGCGCGGCGGCGCTCGCCCAGGTCATGCTTAAGATGGCGCCCGCGGCCCCGCTGCCTGCCGCCTACGACACCCTCACCACGGCCCTCGATGCGCTCGAGGCCGCGTCCGCCGAGATCGTGGACGCGACGGCGCTGCGGGCGATGTGGTTGCTCCTCGCGGTGCTGGGGTTCGAGCCCTCCCTCACCACTTGCGTGCGGGACGGCGCCGCCGTCGCGTCCGGCGGCGACGTGCCGGTGGCGTTCAGCGTCGGGGAGGGCGGGGTGCTCTGCCCGCGCTGCGCGCCCGCCTCCACTCCCGAGCCGGTGACCCGTCTCCCGCCTCGCGCGTACGATGACCTCGTCGCGCTGAACGATGCCCGGATGGCGCTGCCGGCGCTCGACGCCTCGCACGCCGCCGCCCACCGCCGCTTGGTCACCCGGTTCGTCCGGCATCACTCGGGCGACACCGGCTCACTTTCCGCCCTCGACTTTTGGGAGCGTCGCGCGTGGCTGCCCCCGCCTCCGGTCCCGTCCGCCGCTTCGTAATCGGCACCGCGGGTCACATCGATCACGGGAAGACGGCCCTGGTGAAGGCCCTCACCGGCGTCGACACCGACCGCTGGGAGGAGGAGAAGCGCCGCGGGATCACGATCGACCTGGGCTTTGCACCGCTGCCGCTCGGCGATGCGGTCCAGGCGAGCGTGGTGGACGTCCCCGGGCACGAGGGGTTCGTGCGCAACATGCTGGCGGGCGCGACGGGGATCGACGTCGCGCTGCTCGTGGTCGCCGCCGATGAAGGGATCATGCCGCAGACCGAGGAGCATCTCGCCATCGTCGAGCTGTTGGGCGTGTGCCGCGGCATTCCCGTGATCACCAAGCGCGACCTGGTGGAGCAGGAGTGGCTCGACTTGGTGCGCGGGGAGATCACCGAGCGCCTCAAGGCGAGTCGCGTGCGGTGGGACGCGCCGGTGGCGACATCGGCGGTGACGGGGGAGGGCTTGGACGAGCTGCGGGCCGTGCTGCGCCGGGTGGCGGATGATCTGGTGGAACGCCCAGCGGACGACGTGTTTCGCCTGCCCATCGACCGGGTGTTCGCCGTGGCGGGGGCGGGAACGGTCGTGACGGGCTCGACCTGGAGCGGTGCCGTCGCGGTGGGTGAGGCCGTGCGCCTGCTGCCGCTCGGGCGGGAGGTGCGCGTCCGGTCGATCGAGGTACACGGCCAAGGCGCCGAGCGCGCTATGCCGGGCCGGCGCACCGCGCTCGCCCTGGTGGGCGTGGATAAGAGCGAGCTGGAGCGCGGCCATGTGGCGGTCACGGGCCCGGGATGGCAGGCCGCCACCGCGCTCGACGCCGCCGTGGAGCTGCTGCCGGGTGCTCGGAAGCCGATCGCGGCCCGCACCCGGGTGCGGGTGCACCTCGGTACGGCGGAGGTGCTTGCCCGGGTCGTCCAGGTCGGAACGGTCGCGCCGGGGAAGCGGGCGCTGGCGCGGCTGGTGCTCGAACGCCCGCTGGTGGCCCGAGGCGGGGACCGCTTCGTGCTGCGCTCGTTCTCGCCGGTGACGACGATTGGCGGGGGCGTGGTGCTCGATCCGTTTCCCCCCGCCCGCTCCCGCCTGCGGCGGCGCCGCATCGCGGCGGAGCAGGCCCCGGCCGCCCTCCTCGCCACGTTCGCGGCGGAGGCCGGGCTCGCGGGGTTGGCGGTAGCGAGCCTCGCCGTGCGGCTGGGAGTGCGGCCGGGCCGTGTGACCGAAGTCATCGCGGGGGTGGGGGGGGCTGGTCTGCTGGCGTCGGGCGACACGGTCGTCGCCGCGGACGCGGTGGCGGCCGAGGCGACGCGGCTGGTGGAGGTGCTCCGGCGCCACCACCGGGAGCATCCGCTCGATCCAGGGATGTCGTTGCAGGCCCTCCGGGCAGCAGTGGGTGCGCCGGCTCCTCCGGCCGCCGTCGTCGATGCGGTGCTGGAGCGCGGTGTCCGCGAACGGCAATTCGAGATCGCGGGGAGCGTCGCCCGCGCTGCCGGCTGGCGGCCGGCGCTCGACGCGCACGCCAGCGACGCGCGCGAGCGCCTTGCCCGGCGACTTGCCGAGGCCGCGTGGCAGGTGCCTACAATCGCTGAGCTCGAGCGCGAGTTCGCGGGCGTTCCGGTGCGGGCCCTGCTCTCGCACTTGGCGCGCGACGGCGCGGCGGAGCAGATGGACCAGGAGCGCTACGCCGCGAAGCCGGCGCTGGCCGAGTTTCGGAGTGCGCTCGAGGCCGCGCTCGCCGAGCTCGGCTCCGCCACGCCCGCCGAGTTGCGCGACCGCTTCCGACTCACCCGCAAGTACTTGATCCCCTTGCTCGAATGGGCCGACCGCCGCGGCGTCACCCGCCGCTCCGGTGACGCCCGCGTCCTCGGCCCGTTGACAGCGGGGAAAGGCGATCCCTAGTTTTCTGCCAGCGCCCTCGTAGCACAGGTATCACTCGCGACCCAAGGAGAGCGGTCTAAGCTCACTTTCTCGTTCGCACAGGAGCGGTGGATGAAGCGGTACGCCTGGGCAGTGCTGGGGCTCGGGCTTGGCGCGGCGGGGCTGGGGGCGAGCGCAGAGTCAGTGTTGGGGCAGACGCCTCCCCCCCAACCCACGGTTGAGCTGCGACAGAATTACCCGAACCCGTTCAACCCGACGACCACGATCCCGTTCTCGTTGAGGGGGGAGTTGTTTCTCAACGGTCACCGGCCGGTGGTCTCCCTGAGGATCTACAACGTGCTCGCGCAGGTCGTGGCGATCCCGGTGCTCCGGGGCACGGGTCAACGGCTCGACAGCCTCCCACTGAGTTGCCCGAGCACGCTGGGCTGCTCGTACAGCGCCTACTGGGACGGCTCTGGGAGCGGGCGGCCGGTGGCGTCTGGCGTGTACATTTACCAGCTCGTCGTGGATGGGCTGCGGTTCACCAAGAAGATGATCGTCGTGAAGTGAAATAGAGGCGCCGCGGTTCTGCCTAAATGGCACCTTTATGCGGCACGGGGGTTGCTTAGTCCGCCGGCGCTATGATCAAACCAGAACGTCTGACGGTAAAGGCCGCCGAAGCGCTGCAACAGGCGGGCGCGCTGGCGCGCTCGCGCGGCAACCCCGTTATTAACGACGCCCATCTGTTCGCCGCCCTGCTCGCCCAGGACGACGGCATCGTGGTGCCGCTGCTGCAGAAGGCCGGCCTCAACGTCGCCCAGCTCAAAGCCGAGACCGACCGCGAGCTCGCGCGTTTCCCCAAGCAGTCAGGGGGGGGGACGGCGGCCGAGCCGACCCTGGCGCGCGAGGTCTCGCGGGTGCTGGATCGCGCCGACGAGGAAGCAGGCGCGCTGGGCGACGCCTACGTTTCGACCGAGCACCTGCTCCTCGCACTGCTCGAGGAGAAGGGCACCACCGCGAAGCAACTGCTCGCTGCTGCGGGCGTGGACCGCGCCGACGTCCTGGCGGCGCTCCAGGGGGTACGGGGCTCGCACCGCGTCACCGACCAGGAGCCGGAGCAGAAGTATCAGGCGCTCGAGCGCTTCACCCGCGACCTCACCGAGCAGGCACGCAAGCGGAAGCTCGACCCGGTGATCGGCCGGGACGAGGAGATCCGCCGCGTGATGCAGGTTTTGTCGCGGCGCACCAAGAACAACCCCGTGCTGATCGGCGAGCCCGGCGTCGGCAAGACCGCGATCGTGGAAGGGCTGGCGCAGCGCATCGTCAACGGCGACGTGCCCGACTCACTCAAGAACAAGCATTTGATTGCGCTCGATCTGGGCGCGCTCATCGCGGGCACCAAGTACCGCGGCGAGTTCGAAGAGCGGCTCAAGGCCGTGCTCAAGGAGATCACGGGCGCCGAGGGCCGGTACATCGTCTTCATCGACGAGCTGCATACGCTCGTGGGCGCCGGGGCGGCCGAAGGGGCGGTGGACGCGTCCAACATGCTGAAGCCGGCCCTGGCGCGCGGTGAGCTGCACGTCGTGGGCGCCACGACGCTCGACGAGTATCGCAAGCACATCGAGAAGGACGCGGCGCTCGAGCGGCGCTTCCAGCCGGTGTTCGTGGGCGAGCCGTCGGTGGAGGACACCATTGCGATTCTCCGGGGCCTGAAGGAGCGCTACGAGGTGCACCACGGAGTCCGGATAACGGATAGCGCACTCGTCGCGGCGGCGACGCTGTCTCACCGCTACATCGGCGACCGCTTCCTTCCCGACAAGGCGATCGACCTCGTGGACGAGGCCGCGAGCCGCCTGCGGATCGAGATCGACTCGCTGCCGCAGGAGATCGACGAGGTGGAGCGGAAGATCGTCCAGCACGAGATCGAGCTGGCTGCCCTCGCCAAGGAGAAGGACACAGCCTCGAAGGAGCGCCGCGCGCACGTCGAGGAGGAGCTCAACGAGCTGCGCGAGCAGTCCAAGGTGATGAAGGCGCAGTGGCAGGCGGAGAAGGACACGATCGGCGGCTTGCAGGGGAAGAAGGCGCAGCTCGAGCAGCTGCGCACGGAAGCCGACCAGGCGACGCGGCGGGGCGACCTCCAGAAGGCGGCCGAGATCACGTACGGCAAGATCCCGGCGCTCGAGCGGGAGATCGGCGAGATCGAGAAACGGCTCGGCGACATCCAGGAGAAGGGCAAGTATCTGAAGGAAGAAGTGGATGCCGAAGACATCGCGGAGATCGTCGCCAAGTGGACCGGAATTCCCGTGAGCAGGATGCTGGAGTCGGAGCGCGAGCGGCTCACGCATCTCGAGGCGGAGCTGGGACGCCGCGTGATCGGGCAGCCCGAGGGGCTGGCCGCGGTGGCGAACGCCGTGCGCCGGGCCCGCGCCGGGCTGCAGGATCCGAACCGCCCGACCGGCTCGTTCATCTTCCTCGGCCCCACGGGAGTGGGCAAGACGGAGACCGCGCGCGCGCTCGCCGAGTTCCTGTTCGACGACGAGAAGGCGATGGTGCGGCTCGACATGTCCGAGTACATGGAGAAGCACGCGGTGGCGCGGATGATCGGCGCGCCCCCCGGCTACGTGGGCTACGAGGAGGGCGGCCAGCTGACGGAAGCCATCCGCCGGCGCCCTTATGCCGTGGTGCTGTTCGACGAGATCGAGAAAGCGCACCCCGACGTCTTCAACGCGCTGCTCCAGATCCTCGACGAGGGGCGGCTCACGGACTCGCAGGGTCGCACGGTGGACTTCCGCAACACCGTGCTCATCATGACCTCGAACATCGGGTCGCAGTACATCCTCGAGATGGGTACGGAGAACTGGGAGCAGGTTGAGACCAAGGTGCTCGAACTGCTGCGCCAGACGTTCCGGCCGGAGTTCCTGAACCGCGTGGACGATACCATCATCTTCCGACCGCTCTCGAGCGAGGACATCGGCAAGATCGTCGATCTCCAGATCGCGCGGTTCGAGCGTCTCATGACCGACCGAAAGCTGGGGCTCGAGGTGACGCCGGCGGCGAAGCAGCTCCTGGTCGCGGAGGGCTACGATCCCGTCTACGGGGCCCGGCCCCTGAAGCGCGCCATCCAACGGCTCCTGCAGAACCCGCTCGCGCTCGCCGTGCTCGAGGGACAGTACGGGGAAGGGGACCGTGTGCGGGTGGACCGCGCGAAGGACGGGACCCACCTGGCGTTCGAGCGCATTCCGGCGAGCGCGGCGCCAGAACCGGCGCGTGCGTAGCCCCAGGGAGCGGAGAGCAGGGAGCGGTACCGGACGGTCCGCGTCACTGGCTGCGGAAGATGTCGCCGGCATGAACGCAGCGCTCGAGGAAGCGCGCCGTGCGGCGTCCGCCGGGGAAGTCCCGGTGGGCGCCGTCGTGTTTCGGGACGGCCACCCCGTCGCCCGCGCGCACAACGAGGTCGTCGCCCGCCGCGATCCCACGGCCCACGCCGAGCTGCTCGCGATTCAGGAGACGTTGCGGGGCCTGCACACCGACCGCCTCACCGACTGCACCCTCTACGTCACGCTCGAGCCGTGCGCCCAGTGCGCCGGCGCGATCGTCCTCGGGAAAGTCGGTCGGCTCGTGTTCGGGGCCTACGACCCCAAAGCCGGAATGTGCGGGTCAGTGGGGGATCTGGTGCGCCATCCACGGCTCAATCATCGGGTCGAGGTGATCGGAGGAGTCGAAGAGGAGGCGTGCGGGGCGCTGCTGCGGGAGTTCTTCGAGAAAAGGCGGTAACGGACGGTAGCAGGCGGTAACTGGCGGTATGTTTAACGCTCACCACTACCGCCCATTACCGCACTCTACCGCCCGTTACCGCCATGCGCTTCCGCACGATCATCGAGCCCTTCCGCATCCACTCGACCCAGGCCATCAAGCAGATCACTCCCGAGGAGCGCGAAGCTGCGCTCGTGAGGGCGGGCTACAACCTGTTCCGTCTGCACGCCGATGAAGTCCTGATCGACCTGCTCACCGACTCCGGCACCGGCGCCATGTCCTCGTGCCAGTGGGCCGCCATGATGGACGCCGACGAGTCCTACGCCGGCAGCCGGTCGTTTTACCGCTTCCAGGATGTGGTCCGCGGGATCACGGGGCTCGAGGAAGTGATCCCCACGCACCAGGGTCGGGCGGCCGAGCGCATCTTGTTCTCGGTGCTGGTGAAGCCGGGGCAGGTCGTCCCCAACAACACGCATTTCGACACCACGCGCGCCAACATCGAGTACTGCGGCGCCGAGGCGCGCGATCTGGTGATTCCCGAAGGGCGGATCCCGGCGGCCAGGCACCCGTTCAAGGGCAACATGGACGTCGCGGCCCTCGACGCGACGATCGCCGAGGTCGGCCGCGACCGCGTGCCGCTCGTGATGGTGACCGTCACCAACAACTCGAGCGGCGGCCAACCCGTGAGCCTCGCGAATCTGCGGGCGGTGCGGGCGGTGTGCGACCGGTACGGTATTCCGCTTTACCTCGACGCGTGCCGCTTCGCCGAGAATGCCTACTTCATCAAGCTGCGGGAGGACGGGCAAGGAGAGCAGACACCGCGCGAGATCGCTCGCCAGATGTTCGCGCTCGCAGACGGCTGCACCATGTCGGCCAAGAAGGACGGCCTCGCGAACATCGGCGGGTTTCTCGCCATGAACGACCCGGACGTGGCGCGCGAGTGCCGCAACCTGCTGATCCTCACGGAGGGCTTCCCGACCTACGGCGGGCTCGCCGGCTACGACCTCGAAGCAGTGGCGACCGGGCTCGACGAGGTGCTGGATGAGGACTACCTGAAGTACCGCCTGCGCTCGACGGCGTACCTGGCGGAGCAGGCGGAGCGGGCGGGCGTGCCGGTGGTGCAGCCGCCGGGCGGCCACGCGGTGTACCTGGACGCGAAGGCCCTGCTGCCGCACATCCCGCCCGCGCACTATCCCGCCCAAGCGCTGGCGGTGGAGCTGTACCGCGCAGGGGGGGTGCGAGGCGTCGAGATCGGGTCGGTGATGTTCGCGACGCGGCAGCCGGACGGCCGCGAGGCTCCGGCGCCGATGGAGCTGGTGCGGCTCGCGGTGCCGCGCCGCACGTACACGCAGAGCCACGTCGACTACGTGGCCGAAGTGATCGCCGAGGTCGCGCGTCGCAAGCAGGAACTGCGCGGCTACCGCATCGTCGAGCAGGCGCCGTGGCTGCGCCACTTCACGGCGCGGTTCGAGCCGGTCTAGGGGTGCGGCTTCCCTGGCCCCGCGCGCTCCTCGAGCCTCGCGATCAGCTTCTCGATCTCGGCCTTCAATCGCTTCAGGGCGGGGAGCAGCCGCGGCTCGAGGTCGCGCTCGAGCGCCTTGCCTTCCCGCAGGAAGTCTTTCATCAGGTCGCGGATCCGCTCACCCAGGTCGCGCCATGTGGGGGTGTCTTCGACCTCGGCGGGCTCAGGGGGCTCGCGCTTCGTCGGCAGCGTGTTCATGGGGGCACCTCCATAGTGAAGGTTCCGGGGGATCCGAACTCCCAAATGATACGCAGACTGGCCGCGCCGGGGTTCACGCCGTTAGCTTGTAGCCCGAGGGGGATTTCCTCGGCGTCTAGGCGCCTCGGCGTCTAGGCGTCTCGTAGTTTGGATAGGTGGCCGAGCGGCTGAAGGCACACGCCTGGAGAGCGTGTAAACGGGTAACCGTTTCGTGGGTTCGAATCCCACCCTATCCGTAGTCTCAGACGCCGAGACGCCTAGACGCCGAGTGGTTCTCAGGGGTGAGGTGGCAGGGACCCCTCGTGGGCATCGCCGCCGCGTGATCACCCTCGGCGTCTGGGCGCCTGAGCGTCTAGGCGTCTAGCAGTTAGGGACAGGTGCGTGAGCGGTTGAAACGGCCGGTCTCGAAAACCGGTGTGCCCGCAAGGGTACCGTGGGTTCGAATCCCACCCTGTCCGTGGCGCTCACCGGGACGGCGCCCGCCCGCTCCAGGTGTCTTCCACGACGGAGGTCCTGATGCGCTGGACGAAGTCGTCGCTGGTCCTACTCCTGCCGGGCCTCGCGGTCGCGTGTAGCAAGTCGGAGGCGAAGAAGCTCGAGGAGGTCCGTGCCTGCACCGCGATCACGATGAACACTCCCGGTGCGGCGAACTGTCTCGTGCTGCAATACAAGTGGAAGAAGAAAGACGCGCTCGCCTACGCGCAGCGGTTTCAGCACGAGCAGGACAGCATCGCGCAGGTCAAGGCCGACTCGACGTGGCGCGCGGACGCGGGCAAACATCAGAAGGAGGTCGACCAGTGCGCCGTCGATCCGTCGGGCGAGGTGGTGCGCTGCCTCATCGGGTTCGGCTGGGCGGAGGCGCGCGCCAAGGCCACTGAGGATTCGCTGTGGCGTCACGACGCGTCCCGACATCGCGACCAGCTCCTCACCTGCACGCACCAGCGAAAGATGCAGGCCGGCGCCTGCCTCCAGCTCTACTACAAGTGGAGCCCCGAGCGGGCGCTCGCGGTGGACGACTCGGTGCGCCGCGCGCAGCTGAGGAGGTAGTGGGCCACGCCGTCCTGATCGCCGCCGAGCTGAAGAGCCTGCTCGAGCCCGACCAACTGGAGGGGCTCGACGTCACTTGGATCACCGCTGACGAACCGACGCCCCGGGGCGACTACGTCGCGATGGTGCCGCTGTTGTCGCGCTGGGTGGGCGGCACCGAGCTGAAGCACCTTCCCCGGCTCAAGATCGTCGCCAACTGCGCCGTGGGACACGACAACGTGGACGTCGTGGCTTCCGAGCTGCGCGGGATCACGGTCACGAACACGCCCGACGTCCTCACCGACGCGACGGCCGACCTGGCGTGGGCACTGATCCTCGCCTGCGCGCGGCGGGTGGTCGAGGGCACGGCGCTGGTGAAGAGCGGCCAGTGGACCGGTTGGCATCCCGAGCTGCTGCTCGGACTCGAGCTGCGGGGGCGGACGGTGGGCCTGTTCGGGGCTGGGCGGATCGGGCAGGCCGTAGGGCGGCGGGCGGCGCCGTTCGGGATGCGGATCCTGTACACCGCCCGCAATCCGCGGCCCGAGTTCGAGCAGGAAACGGGAGCCGCGCGCGTCGAGCTCTCGCGGCTGCTCGCCGAGAGCGACGTGCTCTCGCTGCACGCGCCGGCCGTGCCCGAGACGAGAGGCATCATCAACGCCGACACACTGCGCCAGATGAAGCCGAGCGCGATCCTCATCAACACGGCTCGGGGCGACTTGATCCGCGAGGAAGCGGTCGCGATCGCGCTCGAGGAGGGCCGTCTGGGCGCGGTCGGGTTGGACGTCTACCTCGACGAGCCGGCGATCCATCCCCGGCTCCGCGCGGCGCCGCGCACCGTGCTGTTGCCGCACATCGGCAGCGCGACGCTCGAGACGCGACGCCAGATGGCGGCGATCGCGGTCGCGAACCTGCAGGCGGTGCTCCGCGGCGATCCGCCGTTGACCCCGGTGTTCCGGTAGCGCCGCCATTCGTATGTCGCGGGTGGCCGTCAAAGCGTTAGCATATCCGCTCGGTCATCACCCCGGGTGTGCATGCGCCATCGCTTGCTGGTGTTGCCGATCGCCCTCTCGCTCCCCGTCGGCGCGAGCCGGGGACTCGCCCAGGTCGCCGCTCCTCCACCGGTTCCGCTGCGGGTGACCGGCTATCTCCAGCCACGCGAGACCTATCAGAGTGGGGTCGGCCTGACGGGGAGCATTCACCGTGCCCGCTTGATCGTCGACGGCGTTCCTCTCGTCGGACGTCACCGGACGGCCGGGCGGCATCGGGAGTCAGGATCTCTGGGTCGCCACGCGCCCGACCACCAGTGATCTGTGGTCAGCACCAGTGAACCTGGGCCCGACGGTCAACAGTGCGGCGTTCGACGGCGCCCCGGCGCTGTCGTTCGATGGCACGACGCTCTACTTCTTCTCCGCTCGGCCCGGGGGGTTCGGAGCAAACGACCTGTACATGACAACGCGTACCCGCCTCAGGGACTGAAGCGTAGCGCCGGGTCGCGGCGGCCGGCTTGCGAGCGGCCGCCGTTGACCCTGCAGGTCCGCTAGTTACCTTCCAAGCCTGAGATGAGCCGGCCCGAACGGACCACCATCCTGGACGCCCGCGCTTTGTCGCGGGCGCTTCAGCGTATGGCCGTTGAAGTGCTCGAGCTGGCCCACGGTACCGATGATCTCATCCTCATCGGCATCCAGCGCCGCGGCGTTGAGCTGGCCGAGCGGATTGCCAAGCTCATCGAGAAGCAACAGGGCGTGCTCGTCCCCCGCGGCGCCCTCGACATCACCCTGTACCGCGACGACCTCGAAACCGTGGGCCCCAAGCCCGTGATCGGCGAGACCCGCATCCCGGGCGACCTGTCCGACAAGCACGTCGTGATCGTGGATGACGTGCTCTACACGGGCCGCACGGTGCGCGCTGCGCTCGACGAGCTCGCCGACTTCGGGCGTCCCAAACGGATCTCGCTGTGCGTGCTCGTGGACCGCGGCGGCCGCGAGCTGCCGATCCAGCCCGATATCGTGGGCGAAGCCGTGAAAGTGGGTCCGGCCGAGCGGGTCGACGTCTTCGTGGCAGAGCTCGACGGACGTGACGAGGTGACGTTGGTGCGAAAGGCGGCGGCGTGAGCCCGAGTCTCGGCAAGGACCTGATCGGGCTCGAGCACCTCTCCGCGGACCAGATCCGCCTCGTTCTTGACACCGCGGAGCCGTTCAAGGAAGTGTCGGAGCGCCCGATCAAAAAGGTGCCCGCGCTGCGCGGCAAGACCATCGTCAACCTCTTCTTCGAAGCATCCACCCGCACCCGCATCTCCTTCGAGTTCGCCGAGAAACGTCTATCGGCCGACACGGTCAACGTCGCGGCGTCGGGCAGCGCGGTGCAGAAGGGGGAAACGCTCGTCGACACCGCCAAGAACCTCGAGGCGATGCGGATCGACATGGTCGTCATCCGTCATCCGTCGTCCGGCGCCGCCGAGTTCCTGGGGAAGCGGATTCGCTCCAACGTGGTCAACGCGGGCGACGGCAAACACGAGCACCCGACCCAGGGATTGCTCGACCTGCTCACGATCCGGGACAAGCACGGCAGGATCGAGGGCCTCAAGGTCTGCCTCGTCGGCGACATCCTGCATTCCCGCGTCGCCCGCTCCAACATCTGGGGACTCTCGAAGCTCGGGGCCGAGGTGGGCGTGTGCGGGCCGGACACCCTCATGCCGCGCGGCATCGAAGAGCTGGGCGTGTGCCGGTTTCGCCGCATCGAGGAAGCGATCGAGTGGGCGGACGTGTTGAACGTGCTGCGGCTGCAGCTCGAGCGGATGGAGACGGGCTTCATCCCGTCGCTGCGGGAGTATTACCGCGTGTTCGGCGTGACGGTGGAGCGGCTGGAGAAGGCCCCGCGCGCGATCACCATCATGCACCCGGGCCCGATGAACCGCGGCGTGGAGATCGACTCGCGCGTTGCGGACGGGCCGCACAGCGCGATCCTCGACCAGGTCACGAACGGCGTCGCGGTGCGGATGGCGGCGCTCTACCTGCTCGCCGGCGGGCGACCCGAGTTGGCCGACGCGGCGAAGGGGCCTGCCGGAGGCTCGGAGTGAGCCGGCCGCTGCTGCTCCAGGGCGGCCGTGTCATCGACCCGAGCCGCGACTTCGATCAGCCGGCGGACGTCCTCATCCAGGACGGCAAGATCGCGGGGGTCGGGGCCGGGCTCGGGCGCCCCGACGGCGCCGAGGTGCGCGACGTGCGCGGCAAGGTCGTCGCGCCGGGGCTCGTGGACGTGCACGTCCACCTGCGCGAGCCCGGGAACGAAGACGTGGAAACGATCGCGACGGGCGCGCGCGCGGCCGCCGCGGGCGGGTTCACGGCCGTGTGCGCCATGCCCAATACCGATCCCGTCACCGACAACCAGGCGGCAGTCGGCTTCATCGTGCGGCAGGCGGTGCGCGCGGGGCTCGCCCGCGTGCATCCGATCGGGGCGGTCTCGGTGGGACAGAAGGGGGAGCGGCTCTCCGAGTTCGGCGAGATGGTGGGCGCCGGCGCGGTCGCCGTGTCGGACGACGGCCGGCCCGTCGCGTCGAGTCACCTGATGCGCACGGCGCTCGAGTACGCCCGGACGTTCGAGATCCCCGTGGCGGACCACTGTGAGGAGCCGACCCTCGCCGCGGGCGGCGTGATGCATGAGGGGCTGGTCGCCACCCGGCTCGGCCTCAAGGGGATCCCGGCGGCCGCCGAGGAGATTATGGTCGGCCGCGACATCCTGCTCGCCGAGCTCACCGGCGGCCACGTGCACCTGTGTCACATATCCACCCGCGGGTCGGTGGAGCTGATCCGCCGGGCGAAGGAGCAGGGCGTCCGCGTCACGGCGGAGGTGACGCCCCACCACCTCACCCTGACCGAGCGGGCCTGCGAAACGTACGACACGCACGCCAAGATGAACCCGCCGCTACGCGAGCCGGCGGATGTCGCCGCGTTGCGGGCGGCGCTCAAGCAGGGGGTGATCGACTGCATCGCCTCCGACCACGCACCCCACGCGTACGACGCCAAGGAGGCCGCGTTTGACGACGCTCCGTTCGGGATCGTGGGCCTCGAGACTGCCTTCGGCGTCGCGCACACCGAGCTGGTCCTGGGCGGCGTGCTGACGCTCCCCGAGCTGACGCGGCGGATGAGCACCGCCCCCGCGGCCGTGTTTCGGCTTCCAGGCGGGACGCTGAAGCCCGGCGCAGCGGCGGACGTGGTGGTGCTCGACGTGACCGCACGATGGACGGTCGATCCCGCCGCGTTCTTCTCGAAGAGCCGGAACACGCCGTTTGCGGGGCGCGCGCTCACCGGGCGCGCCGTGCTCACGCTCGTTGGCGGGAAGATCGTGCACGAGGCGGAGGCTCCCGCACGCCGGTGACCGGACGCGAGGTGGCCCGGCGTATGGCGCTGTGTTGCCGGCAGCTCGCCGAGCGGGGTCTCATCGCCGGGCAGGACGGCAATCTGGCCGTGCGCATCGGGGGCGACCGCGTGCTCGTCACGCCGCGCGGTGTGCTCAAAGCGCTGCTGCGGCCGTCGGACATGGTCGAGGTAGATCTAGCCGGCCGAAAGCGACGCGGTCGCCGCAACCCTACGAGTGAGTTGGACTTACACTTGCGCATCCTGCACCACCGGCGCGACGTCGCGGCGGTGGTGCATGCGCACCCGCCGACCGCCACCGGGTTCGCGGTCGCGGGCCAGGGGTTCGATACATTTGTGCTACCCGAGCTTATCTTGCAATGTGGCCGCGTGCCGCTCGTCCCGTACGGCACCCCGGGGAGTCGAGAGCTGGGAGATCAGATCGAGCCCTACCTGGCCGAGCACGACGCGTGGCTGCTCGCGAACCACGGGGCGGTGACCGTAGGCGCGACGCTCGACGCGGCGTGGATCCGGATGGAGAGTCTCGAGCACGCGGCCCGCATCTTCCTCACCGCAGGCGCGCTCGGCCGGATAACGGAGCTGCCGGCCGCTGCGGCGGCGCGCCTCGAGGCCCAGCGGCGGGAGCGCCGCGAACCACGGGAGCGGGATGCCTAAAGGGTCTTCGAAGAGCACGGCCGTCATTCAACAGCTGCTGGAGGAGCGGCGCCAGTACGAAGCCTGGATCGCGCGGCTCAACAGCACCGCGGACGCCACGCCCGAGGGCGTGCGCGCGCGGGTGCAGGCGGATTACGAGGCCCGGCTCGCGGCCGTCACGGAAGAGCTCAAGGCCCACGCCTCGAGCGCCCGCCAGGCCATCCAGCAGAAGCAGCACCTGTGCGGCGAGCTGCAGAAGAAGGAGGCGCTCGTCGCCGAAAAGCTCACAGAAACGGAGCTGCGGCACGCCGTCGGCGAGTACGACGAGGCGCAGTGGAGCCAGGTGCACCGGGACGTGCTGGGGGAGCTGGTGTCGGTGCGGGAGGAGCTCCAGGCCGTGGAGCGGGATATCGAGAAGCTCCAAGAGCTGGACACCTTGGTGCGCGAGAAACCCGGCGCGAGGTTCGGCTCCCCGTCCGCCCCGTCCGCCCCGTCCGCGCCGCCACCTTCGGGGGCGCCGGCCAACCCCGACCAGGCGGACGAGCTGGCGTTCATCAAGTCGGTGACCGAGGACGAGGGCGCGGCGCCGTCGCCGCGGCGCGCCAGCGGCGCGCAGTTCCAGCCCGCGGTTCCGGTCGACCCGACGCGCACGCCGAGCGCCGGCCGGGCGGTCACGCCGACGCCGTCGCCCATCGTGCCGGAGCCGCCCGGCGAGAATGGGGACGAGGAAGCGGCCAAGACGCTCCGCTGTCGGGACTGCGGAACGATGAACCTACCGACGGAGTGGTACTGCGAGCAGTGCGGAGCCGAACTTGCTGCGGTGTGACGCACCTCGGAAGGCGAACGGCGTAGCGGGAGAGGCGTAATGAGAAAACCGTAGGGAGACATCGTCCCCTCCGGTTCTTCCCTTACGACTCTCGCCCTACGCTGTTCGCCTTACGCCTTGCCGGCCGTTCTTTTCACGACCGCCGCCAGCCGGGACTTATGCCGCGCGGCATTGTTGCCGTGGATCAACCCCTTGCGCGCCGCACGGTCGAGTAGCTGGGCGGCGGCCCGGTAGGCCTGGGTGGCCTGCTCGGCGTTGCCGGCTGTCCGCACGCGCTTGAGCGCCGTGCGCAGAGCGGAGCGTTGGGCGCGGTTGCGCTCGTGGCGGGCGCGTCCCTGCCGCATGGCCTTCTTGGCAGACTTGATTCTCGGCACTGACTGCCTCCTCGTGAGGCGCGGAACATAGAGGGTAAGTGCAGGTCGGTCAAGGCGCTACGCCGTTGACCGGTGCCCAGCCCGGTCGTTATCTTAGGCGGTCACCGACCCCCGAGCCAAGCTATCTCGCTATCCGACCTTCTGATCTGGGCCCCGGTGCTTTTGTTTTCCATGGTGGCTCACGAGTGGGCGCACGCTGAGGCCGCGTACCGCCAGGGCGACGACACAGCGTACCTGCTCGGGCGACTGACGCTCAATCCCCTCAAGCACATCGATCCGTTCATGACGATCCTGCTGCCGGCTCTGTTGCTGGCGACGCACGCGGGATTCCTGTTCGGGGCCGCGAAGCCGGTCCCCGTCACGCCGCGGAACTACCGCAACTATCGGAAGGGGGACGTGATCGTGTCCCTCGCGGGGATCGCCATGAATCTGGCGCTGTTTCTGGTCTGCGCGGCGCTGTTCCCCTTGATCGGCCTGTTGGGTGACGGCCTCCCGGGGCTGCAAGCGAGCCTCGCCATCTTCCAACGCATGCTGCTGTACGGGATGACGCTCAACCTGGTGCTAGCGTTCTTCAACCTGATCCCGATCCCGCCGCTCGACGGCAGCCATGTCCTGTACCAACTGCTGCCCCCGCGGGCGGGGCTCCGGTTCCGGCAGCTGTACGCGTTCGGATTCATTCCGATTTTCTTGGTCCTCGCGTTCGTGCCGACGCTGCTCACGCCGTTTCTGTGGCCCGTCCACGCGCTCATGCGCCTCGGGTGGAGCCTGGTCGGCGGCTTCGCGCTGCCGGGGGTCTCGTGACCGCACCTCCCTCCATGGCCCAGGAGCAGGCCGGCTTCGTCATCGAGCTCGAGCAGTTCTCGGGCCCGCTTGACCTGCTGCTGCACCTGATCCGCGAGGACGAGGTCGACATCACCGATCTCCCGATCGCGAAGATCGCTGATCAATTCCTGGCGGTCATCAGCGAGCTGGGGCTGAACCAGGCGGCCGATTATCTCGAGATGGCGGCTCGGCTGCTGCGCATCAAGGCGCAGCTGCTGCTGCCGCGCCGCCTCGGCGACGACGAGTGGGAGGATCCCCGGGCCGAGCTGGTGCGCCGGCTGCTCGAGTACCAGCAGATCCGCGAGCTCGTGGAGTGGCTGGCGCAGGCAGCCGCGCGGCGCGCGGAGCAGTTCGGGCGGGGCTTCTCCCCCGAGCCGGCGGCGGGCCCGCCCGCGCCCCTGGTGATCGAGTTGAACGATCTGCTCGCGGCGGCGGAGCGGGTGATTGCGCTGATTCCCGAGCCGATGCTGCACCGCGTGGTGCCGCGGCCGCTCGACGTGGAGGGTGCGACCGCGAAGATCCAGGCGCTGCTCGCCGAGCGCGCCGAGTTCGGATGGCGCGACGTCGTGGGCGAGCGCCCCAGCCTGGTGGACGCGTTGTCGGCTTTCATCGCGCTGCTCGAGCTCGCCAAGCGTGGGTCGCTCGGGCTGCGGCAGGATGGGCCGTTCACTCCGATCGTGATTCGCCGTGAGTCCCCTCGCGAAGCTGCTTGAGGCCGCGCTGTTCTCGGCGTTCCGCCCGCTCCCGGTCGAGGAGCTCGCGACGCTCGAGCCGCAGGCGGGCGCCGCCGCCGTGCGGGCCGCGCTCGACGAGATCCGGGACACGTACGCGGGTGAGGATCACGGCGTGGAGCTGGTGGAGATCGGGCAGGGGTGGCAATTCCTGACGCGACGCGAGTACGCCGAGGTGATCGAGCGGGCGCAGTTCGCGTTGCGCCCGCGGCGGCTGAGCCCCGCGGCGCTCGAGACGCTCGCCATCGTCGCCTACCGGCAGCCGGTGGGACGGCTCGAGGTGGACGAGATCCGGGGCGTCGACTCGGAGGCGGTGATCGACAAGCTCGTCGAGCGGGGGCTGGTGGAGGTCGTGACGCGGGGCGAAGGGCTCGGTCGGCCGCTGCTGTACGGCACCACGCCGCAGTTCCTGGAGATCCTCGGGCTAAAAGACCTGGACGAGCTGCCGCGGTTGGAGGAACTGTCGGTGGCGCTCCGGCCGCCCGCGCCCGCCGAACCCGAATGACGGTGATGCGCCTGCAGCGCGCACTCGCGCGCGCGGGCGTGACGTCACGCCGCAAGGCCGAGGAGTTGATCCGCGCCGGCCGCGTGCGCGTGGACGGGGCCGTGGCGACGCTCGGGACGAGCGTGGATGCGGCACGCCAGCGCGTCACCGTGGATGGCCGGGCCGTCCGGCCCGGGCCCGTCACCTGGCTGGCGCTCAACAAGCCGCTCGGCTACGTGGTGAGCCGGGGCGACCCCGAGGGGCGGCGCACCGTCTACGAGCTCCTCCCCAAGGTCCCGGGGCTCACGTACGTTGGACGACTGGACGTCATGACGTCGGGGCTGCTGCTGCTCACGACCGACGGGGCCGCTGCGCACCGGTTGATGCACCCGCGCTTCGCGGTGCCGCGCACCTACTGGCTGCGGGCGCACGGCCGCGGCGTGGCGGACCTGCGGGCGGCGCTGGCGCGCCCGCCGGCGATCGACGGGCGCCCCGTGCGGGTGTTGGACTATCGCGTCAGGCCGGCGGGGCGGAGCGCAGAGGTGGAGCTCACGCTGGCCGAGGGGCGGCACCGCATCGTCCGGCGGCTCGCCGAGGCGCTGGGACTCAAGGTCGAGTGGCTGCATCGCGTCGCGTACGGGCCGGTCCACCTCGGGCGACTCGCCGAGGGGAAACACCGGCGGCTCTCGCCGCGGGAGATCGAGGGCATCGAGGGCCTGCATGGAACTGCGTGATCGCACGGCGATGATCCTGGGCGGGAGCGGGCTGGTCGGGCACGCGGTCGCCCGTCGGCTGCTCGCGGCCGCGCCTCGCCGGATCGTGCTCGTGGCCCTGTTCGAGGCCGAGGTGAAGGCCACGGCTCGCGCCCTCGAGCCGTACCGGGGGCGCACGGCGGTGGAGGTGGAGTGGGGCGACGTGTTCCTGCCCGCGACGCTCGCGCGACTCGAACGCAGCGTGATCGTGGGCGGCAGCGAGCACCGGGCGCTCCTGCTGCACGATCTGCTGGGCGACCTCACGGACGAGATCCTGGACCGCAGCTTCCTGTACCAGCTCCTCATGAAGTACCGCCCCGACGCCGTCGTGGATAGCATCAACACCGCGACCGCGTTCGCCTACCAGGACGTAGTGAACAGCGCGCAACAGCTGCTGGCCCTGGCGAGTGAGGGCAAGCTCGACCGGGAGGCGGTCGAGCGACACGTCCTCGTGCTGCCGACCCCGCTGCTCATCCGGCACATACAGGTGCTCGTCGAGTCGCTGCGACGCGCCGAGACGAAGGCGTATGTGAAGATCGGCACGAGCGGCACCGGGGGAATGGGGTTCAACATCCCGTACACGCACTCCGAGGAACGGCCGAGCCGCACGCTCTTGACAAAATCGGCCATCGCCGGGGCGCAGTCGCTGCTGCTGTTTCTCCTGGGCCGCACGCCCGGCGCGCCCGCGACCGTGGAGATCAAGCCGACCGCGACGATCGCCTGGCGCGAGATCGGGTTCGGACCGATTCGCCGCAAGGGCAAGGCGATCCCGCTCGTCGACTGTCCCCAGCCGGTGCCGCTGGCCGAGGCGTTCCGCGCCGACGCGCAGCCGTGGTGCGATCTCGGCAAGCCGCTCGAGGGCGTGTTCATCGATGTCGGGGAGAACGGGTTGTTTTCCCGCGACGAGTTCGAGACGGTCACCGCGCTGGGCCAGATGGAGTTCATCACGCCCGAGGAGGTCGCCGATTACGCGGTGATGGAGCTCGAAGGCCGCGCCACCGGGCGCGACGTCGTGGCAGCGCTCGACGCCGCAACCGCCGGCCCGACGTATCGGGCGGCGCTGCTGCGCGCCTACGCGATCGACCAGCTGCGTGCGCTGGAGCGCCAGACCAAGAGCCGCAACGTCGCCTACGAGATGCTCGGCCCGCCTCGGTTGACGAAGCTGCTGTGGGAGGCCCACCTGTGCTCCTTGCTGCGCCCCAGCGTGCGGGCGCTCGGCCAGTCCCAGGCGCAGCAGCTCGCCACGGAGGCCCATGCCCTTGTGACCCGCGACGCGGCGCTGCGGAGCCATATTCTGTCGGTGGGGATCCCGATCCTCGCCCCCGACGGCGAGCGGCTGTACCGGGGCAGTCTCGTGGTGGTCGCGGGCGACGGCGGCGATCCCCGCGGCGCGGCGCCGCGCGGGTGGGTGGACCTGCGGCCGGCGCAGTTCGGGATGTGGGTCAAACGGGCGCAGGAGATGGTTGCGCAGGCCCAACGGCGCGAGAGTCACGCCGTCGAATCGGGCAGCGGCGTCGATTGGACCGCCGTCGATGCCGACGACCCCATCGAGCCGGCCCGGTTTGCCACGTGGGTGTTCCGGTACGAAGACCGGGGGGAACGGAGCAAGCGCTAGGTCCATGCTCGCGGACACCGGAGGAATCGAGCGGGCGCTGGGCGCCATCGGCACGACGTTTCGGCTGACACGCCTCTACCCGCCCAGCCACCCCGCGGTGGGCGAGGCACTGCGGCAGATCAGCGAGGCGCTGCCGCCGCTCGCGGCGCTGGGCACCATTGAATGGAAGGTCGGTGCCACGGGACTCCACTTGCACGGCCAGCATCTCCTGCCGCGCAACTCCCAGGTCGCCGAGCTCGCGGGGCTGCTGTACGCCCGCGGCGTGCGGGCGGTCACGGTGAATCCCGGGATCACCCCGGAGAACGTGCTGGCGCTCTTCCAGGTCGCCACCGGCACCATCCCGCAGGACGACGCGATGCTCGGTCGGATCACCTTGACCCTGGGCCGGCGCACCTCGGTGCGCCTCGATCGGCTACGCTCGCCGACCCCGGCCTCCGGCGTTTCCGCGTCGGAGACGCCGGCGCCGCCGGATGGGTCGGTGGCCTCCGCCGAGACCGCACGCCCGCAGGCGTCGGAGCCGGTGATGGGGAAGCGGGCCGGCGGCGTGTTCCGGCCTGACGACGTCCCGCCCGAGGTCGAAGCCAAGCGCGCCATCGGGCTGCTCAAGACGGCCACCACGCCGGAGGAGCAGCGCGCGGCCGTCGAGAAGCTCACCGCGCTCGCGCCCGGCGTGCTCGCCCGGCGGGACGCCGTCACCGTGGCGGAGGGAATCGCGGCGCTCGACCGGCTGCTCCCGAGCGCCTCGGATCCCGCGTTGCTCGCGGCAATCGACCAGGCCGCCGTCGCGCTGTCCGACCGCGCCCTGGTCGAGCGGATGGTGCAGCGGCTGGGCGAGCCGCGCGTGCCGCCCGACGAGCGCGAAGCGCTCGTGGCCGCGGTCGGCGCGCTCGCCGCGCTCTCTATCCCACTCGTGATCGAGGCCTTCCTGGCGACGCCGCTCGACCGGCGGGCCCCCTATCGCGCGGCCGTCCGCAAGGCCGCCGATCGGGCGCTCGAGCCGTTGCAGGGCAAGCTGGGGGACCAGGATTCGCAGATCGTGGCGGCGGCGGCGGAGTTCGTGGGGCTCACGGGCAGTCCCCACGCGGTGACGCTGCTGCTGCCGCTCATCCGCCATGCGTCGGAATTCGTGCGCGAAGCGGCGCTCCTCGGCCTCGCGGAGGCCGGCGGCCGGGAGATCTCGCGGCCGGCCATGCCCGCCCTCAAAGACGAGAGCGTGGCGGTGCGCGTGGCGGCGGCCCGCGCGATCGCGGCCGGCGGCGATCCCGCGTCCTCTACGGTGCTGATCCGCCGGCTGGACCAGGAGCCGGACGAAGGGGTACAGGCGGAGTTGTTGCGGGCGATCGGGCGGCTCGGGGCCAGGGAGGCCCTCGAAGTGCTGGCGAAGCACGCCGAGCCGGGGGGCGCGCGGACTCGGCGCAGCCCGGCGCTGCGGGCGGCTGCGGTGGACGCGCTGCGCAACATCGCGCGCCCCGAAGCGCGCGGCCTGTTGGAACTCTACAGCAAGGACAAGGAGCTGGCGGTGCGCAAAGCGGCGGAAGCGGCGCTGAAATGACGACGCGAGCGGTAAGGTCGAGCGACGCGGCGCTCGCCCACACGATCACGGGCGAGGTGGCGAAGCGGGTCGTCGGTCAGGAGCTGATGGTCGAGCGCCTGCTCGTCGGGCTGCTGACCGGTGGGCACATCCTGCTCGAGGGAGTGCCGGGACTCGCGAAGACGCTGGCGGTGCGCACGGTGGCGGAATGCCTGCGCATCGCGTTCTCGCGGATCCAGTTCACGCCGGACTTGCTCCCCGCGGACGTTATCGGCACGATGGTGTTCGACCAGCGGTCGCAGGAGTTCTACCCGAAAAAGGGACCGCTCTTCGCCAACCTCGTGCTGGCGGACGAGATCAACCGCGCTCCCGCCAAAGTGCAGTCGGCCCTGCTCGAGGCGATGCAGGAGAAGCAGGTGACGATCGGCGGGGAGACGTTCTATCTGGGCGAGCCGTTCCTGGTGCTCGCCACCCAGAATCCGATCGAGCAGGAGGGCACGTACCCGCTGCCCGAGGCGCAGCTCGACCGCTTCATGCTGAAGGTGCGCGTGGGGTACCCCACCCGCGACGCCGAAAAAGAGATCGTGGCGCGGATGGCGTCGGGCCGACCGATCGAGGTGCAGCGGGTGGCCGAGGCGGACGACCTGCTCGCGGCGCGCAGCGCCGTCGCCGAGCTGTTCATGGACCAGAAAGTCGTGGATTACATCGTGGACGTGGTGCGCGCCACGCGCGAGCCGCAGGCCGTCGCGCTGCCGGAGCTGAAGCCGCTGATCGCGTTCGGGGCGTCCCCGCGCGCCTCGATCTATCTCGCGCAGGCGGCGCGGGCGCACGCCTACCTGCGGGGCCGCGCCTACGTCGTCCCCGAAGACGTCAAGGCCATGGCCTTCGACGTGCTGCGGCACCGGGTACTCCTCACCTTTGAGGCGGAGGCGGAGGACATGGACGCCGACCGCGTGATCGCCAAGATCCTGGAGGCCGTGGGCGTGCCGTGACGTACGAGGGACAAGATCGTCGACGTGGTGACACGTCCCCGATCCGCGCGCGCCGGCGCGCCGTCACTCCCGAAGTGCTCAGGCAGGTCAAGGGCATCGAGCTCCGCACGCGGGCCCTCGTCAACTCCCTCTTCACGGGCGAATACCGCTCGGTGTTCCGTGGCCAGGGCATCGAGTTCGCCGAGGTGCGCGAGTACCAGCACGGCGACGACTTCCGTGCAATCGACTGGAACGTCTCGGCACGGATGGGCCACCCGTTCGTGAAGACGTTCCACGAGGAGCGGGAGATCACGCTGCTGCTCGTCGTGGATCAGTCCGGCTCGTGCCAATTCGGACGCCCGTACTCCAAGGCGGGCCTCGCCGTCGAAGTCGCGGCCGTGCTCGCCCTCGCCGCGGCGCGACACAACGACCGCGTGGGCGCGCTGATGTTCGCCGACAAGGTCGAGTTCGTGGTGCGGCCCCGGAAAGGGCGGCCCCACGCGCTGCGCGTGATCCGGGACCTGGTCGCCTTCACCCCGCGCGGCCTGGGGACGAATCTCGGAGAGGCGCTGCAGTACGCCGCGAAGCTGCTGCGACACCACGCGATCGTCGTCGTGCTCTCCGACTTCCGGGCGGACGGCTGGGAAGAGCCGCTGGCACAACTCGCGGCGGCGCAGGATGTGGTGGCGATCACGATCGACGACCCCCGCGAACTCGTGCTGCCCGACTCCGGCTGGGTGGACATGGAGGACGCGGAGACCGGCCAGCGCGTGCTGCTCGACACGAGCCACGGGCCCACCCGGACGCGCGTGCGCGTGGCGGCCGAGCGGCAGCTCCAGGCGCGCACCCGCAAGCTGATCCAGGCGGGCGTGGACCGCGTGACGCTCCAGACCAGCGTGCCGTACGGTCCGCCGCTGCGGCGCGCCTTCGCCGAGCGCGCGCGCCGGCTGAAGCGATGAAGTCACGTTGCACGACGGCACGACGGCACGTTGCCCCATCTGCGCGGACGACCACCATCCTCGCCCTGCTTGCCGTCGTGCCGTCGTGCCGTCGTGCCGCGGCTCAAGGCGGAGAGTGGCAGGTGACTTCGGCTCGCCCCACCGTAGGTGATACCATCTGGCTGGAACGCGCGATCGGCGTGCCGGCGGGGTGGCAGGTACGCCCCGGCAAGCTCGAGGCCACTGAGGAGCTCGAGCCGCTGGGCGAGCCGTCCGTGGTGAAGACGACGAGCGGCTGGGTGGTGCGCTATCCCGTCGTGGCCTGGACGCCCGGCGCACACCGGCTGGAGCTGCCGCCCGTGTGGCGGCTCGGCCCCGACGGGCGCACCGATTCGACGGCCGGCGGAGTGGCGAGCGTCAGCGTGACGAGCGTCCTCCCGGACACGCTGCCGCCGCCCGATCCGAAAGGACCCCTCGCGCCGCTGCGGTCGGAGCGCCGCAGCCCGCTGCCGCCGCTCATCGCGGGGGTCATCGCGACCGCACTGCTCGCCGTCGGGGTGCGGTGGCGCCGGAGGCCGCCGCGGGACGTGCCCGTTCGGCCTCACGTTCCAGTGGAACCTGAGGTGCCGGACGCGCGGTGGCTCACGGCGGGGGAGCCGAAGGCGGTGGCCGCGCGCGCGGCCTGGCTGCTGCGTCGAGCGCTCGCCCAGGCGGTCCCCGCGGCGCACCCGGCGCTCAGCACGGCGGAGTGCCTCGCGACGCTCGAGCGCGCGCGCTCCGACGCGCCGCTGCGCGAGTTGCGGGACCTGCTGGAGCAGCTGGACCGCGTGGCCTTCGCCTCCGCCCACGGCACGGACGTCGCAGGCCTTGCCGCGATGGCGCGCCGGCTGGCGCGGGAGCTTGGGGGGGCGGGAGCGGGGGGAGCGGGAGCCCCGTGAGCTTCGCCCGTCCGCTGCTGCTGCTCACGCTCGCGGCCCTGCCGCTCTGGTGGTGGCTGCGTGGCCGGCGGCTCGGGCACGTGCGCGGGACTCAAATGAGCGACGTGCGGCCCGCCGCGGGCGCGGCGGAGCGCCTGTGGATCGCCCGCCTGCCGGTCGCGCTGCGCAGCGCCTGCCTCGGCGCGTGGGTCGTCGCCGCAGCCGGCCCGCGGGTCGGCGCCGCGCGCGCCGAGACGCGGAGCGAGGGAATCTCCATCGTGCTGGCAATCGACATGTCGACCAGCATGCTGTCGGAAGACTTCGCCCCGGCGAATCGGATCGACGTCGCGAAACAGACCGCGATCGAGTTCGTGCGCGCGCGTACCTCGGATCGCATCGGGCTGGTCGCCTTCGCGGCGCAGGCTCTGACCCAGGTCCCGCTCACGACGGACTACGCGGTGCTCGAGCAGGCGCTGCGCGACCTGAAGATCGGCGTGCTCGAGGACGGGACCGCGATCGGCACGGGGATCGCGACGGCGGCGAGCCGTTTACGGCGTGCGCCCGGGAAGAGCAAGGTGATCGTCTTGCTCACCGACGGCGTGAACAATCGCGGAACGGTGGACCCGCGCACGGCGGCGCAGGCCGCCGCGGCATTCGGCATCCGGATCTATACGATCGGCGTGGGCACGCGGGGCGAGGCGCCGGTCCCGACCGGGCAAGGGCTCGACGGGCTGCGCTACCAGATGATGCCAGTCGAGATCGACGAACCCTTGATGACCGAGATCGCGTCGATGACCGGCGGCCGCTACTACCGGGCCACGGACACGGAGTCGCTGCGGCACGTGTTCGAGGAGATCAACCGGCTGGAGAAGAGCACCGTGGAGCAAGTCGTGTACCGGCGCGTCGACGAAGCCTACCGCGTGCCGCTTTCGCTCGGCCTGCTGGCGCTGGCGCTCGAGATCGTTCTCTCGGCGACGCTCGCCGTGCGGGTGCCGTGATGGGCTTCGACGCTCCGGTCGTGCTCGCGCTCGCGCCGCTGGTCGGCGGCGTCGCGTGGTTCGCGGCGGCGTGGGCCCGCCGCGCGCGCATCCGGCGCGCCGCCCTGTGGTCGGACGAGACCGTGCGCCGCGCACTGGCCGCGGGACGCCTCGGGCCCACGACGGTGTCGATCGCCGCCTTCCTCGGCGTCGTGGCGCTGGCGGGACCGCGCTGGGGCGAGGAGCGCATCGTGGCCGAGACGCGGGGCCTCTCGCTCGTGGTCGCCGTGGACATCTCTCGCTCCATGCTCGCCGAAGACGCGACCCCGAGCCGCCTGGGGCGCGCGCTGCGCGAAGCGCGTCGCCTGGTCCAGGACCTGAACGGCGACCGGGTGGGCCTCGTCGCCTTCGCGGGCTCGAGCTATATCCTGTCGCCGCTCTCGATCGACGGCTCCGCGCTGACGCTCTACCTCGACGCGCTCGATCCCGACGTGGCGTCCGAAGGGGGCACGGGGTTTGCCCCGGCCCTGCGTCAGGGAGGGGAGCTGCTACGCGCGGGGTCCGAGCTGGCCGACCGCGTGCTCGTGGTATTCACCGACGGCGAGGCGCACGACACCCTGCCGGCCATCCTCGACCAGGCGCAGCGGCTCCGCGCCGGCGGGGTCCACCTGATCCTCGTCGCCGAGGGCGGTCGTGCCCCGGCGCGCATCCCCGTGCGGGACGAGCGCGGCGCGCTGGTCGGCTGGCAGAAAGACGACGAGGGAGACGTGATCGAGACGCGGCGGCGGGACGAGGTGCTCGGCGCGGTCGCCGACGCGGCGCAGGGCACCCTCGTCGCCGCGGATCTCCCCGATCAGGCCGGTGCCGTCCGGGACCTCGTCGCGTCCTACAAGCGCGCCGGGGTGAGCGAGACGCGTACCGAGCGCCGCCGCCCGCGCGCTTGGATGGCGCTGATGCTCGCCGTCGCGCTGCTCGCGGTCCAGGCCGCGTCGCGCCGCACCGCGGCGTTGCTGGGCCTCGGCCTCGTGTGCCTCACCCCGGCGCTCGCCACGGCGCAGCAGCCGCACCGCGCTCGCACGGCCGCGGAGAAGGCCTGGGACGTCCGTGACCTCGCTCATGCGCGCGACGCCTACCTCGCCGAGCTCGCTCGACGCCGCGAGGACGACACGGCCTGGTACAACGCCGGAAGCGCGGCGCTCGCGGCGGGCGACGCCGAGAACGCGCAGGCCGGACTGGCGCACGCGACCGCGTCGCTCGACCCGGACCTCCGGTTCCGTGCCCTCTACAACCTCGGGTTGCTCGGCCTGCGCCAGGCCGGGGCCGACAGCGCCGGCCGGGACGCCCACCTGGCCGACGCCGAGCGCGCCTATCGCGAGGCGCTACTGCTCAAGCCCCACAACCTCGCGGCGAAATGGAACCTCGAGCTCGCCGTCAAGCGACGCCGCGGCGGCGGCAGCAGCAGTCGCAACAACGCGCCGCCCGCAGGGGGTGGCGGCGAGGACAGGGTGCCGCCGGGTGGTGGTGGGCAGGGAGGTGGTGGCACCCAGGGTGGTGGAGGACAGGGCGGCGGGTTAACTCAGGCCCAGGCCGACCAGATCCTCCGCTCGATCGGCCAGGAGGAATTGAACACGCGGCGCGACCGCACCGGGCACCTGCGCCGGGCCGTCGAGCCGGGGGTGAAGGACTGGTGACGCCGGTGCTGTGGCTGCTCGCCGCGCTCCAAGCAGTCCCTCCGCCGGACGTCACGGCGCGCGTCGACCACGCGCGGCTCGCGGCCGGCGAGGAGATCCTGCTGACGGTCCGCGCCCGCACACGCTCCGCGGAGCCGCTCACGGTCGTGCTTCCCGCGCTCACCGGCTTCGCGATTGTGGGCTCACGCGAGGTCACCGAGGTCACGATCGCAGGTCTGGGCGGGCCGGTGCGCACGACCACGCGCGAGCTGCAGCTGCGCGCACAACGCCCCGGCGCGCTCGTGATCGGCGCCGTGCGCGTGCGGCAGGGCGGCCGCGAGGTCGCCACCGCGCCGATCCCGGTGACGGTGGACAGTGCCGCCGCGGGGCTGACGACCGCGCTCTCCCCGATCGCGCGGAGCCTGCTCGACGCGGCGCCGCCACCGCAGAACAACGACCGCGTGGCGCTCACGGTGATCATCCCGGGCGACTCCGTGCTGATGGGGCAGCAGCTCGACGTCATCGCGGCGGCGTGGTTCCCGCGCGAGGTGCGCGCGCGCCTGCGCCGGGCGCCGATCCTGAGCATGCAGACGCCGGAAGGCGTGTGGGCGTACCCGGGCGCCGCGCCGACCGAGGTGGCGGCGTCGCGCTTGGTGCGCGGCCGCTGGATGGATCTGTTCGTCGCGCACCAGGCCGTGTTCCCGTTCGGGCCGGGCCGGATCGTCATCCCGCCGGCGACCGTGGACTACGCGCTGCCGGTCACGTTCTCGTTCTTCAGCCGCGAAGACCGCTACTCGCTGCGGAGCGACTCGCTCCCGGTCACGGTGCTGCCGCTTCCCGCCACGGGCCGGCCGTCCGGCGACCAGCGGGTGGTGGCCCAGGGACTCGCGCTCGACATCGCCGTCGAGCCTGCGAACGGTCGCGTCGGCGAGCCGATCGAGGTCACGGCGCGCCTCTCCGGGGTGGGGAACGTAGCGCTCTGGCCCGAGCCGCTGATCGCCTGGCCGGCGGGCTTCCGCGCCTATCCCGGTGAGACGGGGATGCGCATCGAGCCGCACGATGGCCGCATCGCGGGCACGAAGACGTTCGCATACCTTGTCGTCCCCGACTCGGCGGGCTCGTTCCTGCTCCCCGGCGTGCGGTACCCCTACTACGACATGGGCGTCGGCGCGTACGCCGCAGCGGTGGGCGCGCCACGCGCGGTCGCGGTGGCGCCCGGAGTGGAGCCGCGAGCCGCGCGCGCCCTGCCGCCGCTGGCGCTCGACCGCGCCGCCGTGTGGAGCGGCGCGCTGGCCCGCGATCTGGTGCCCTGGGGCTGGCTGGCGCTGCTCATCGGCCCGCCGCTGCTCGCGTGGCTGTGGCGCCGCCGCGGCGCGTCGTGGGTCGCCGCCGCCGCGGCGCGCGGTGGTGGGGGGGGCGCGGGGGCGCCGGAGGCGCTCTCATCCACGCGGCTGGGGCGATTCGAGCGCGCATTCCACGCGGTGCTGGCGAGCCACGTCCCGGACGCGCGGGCGCGCGACGGGGATGGCTTGGCGCGGGCGCTGCGCGCTTCCGGCGTGGAGAGCGCGGTGGCGGATCACGTGATGCGGCTGCGCGACCGGCTGCGCGCGGCCCGCTATGGACCGCGTGGGCTGGGCGACGCCGCGGAGCTCGCGGCGGAGCTGGAACAGGTGCTGCACGTGCTCGACGCAGCGCCAGCCGGCAAGCGGCGCCGCGTCGTGGCGGTGCTCGCGCTCGTCGCGCTTACCCTGACGCGACCCGGCGCGGCGCAGGTGAGGAGTGGAAGGGGAGGGGAAGGGGGCGGGGGGCCAAGCGCCGAGGTGTTGTACGAAGCGGGGGCGCTGCGGGCCGCGGCGGATTCGTTCGCGGCGCGGGCCGCAGCCGAGCCGCGCGTCCCGGCTCACTGGTACAACCTGGGCGCGACGCTGTATCGCGCGGGCGCGGACGGCAAGGCGACCGCGGCGTGGGCGATCGCCGCGCGGCTGGCGCCGCGGGACCGTGTGGTGCGGCAGGCGCGCCGGCTGCTTCCCGCGCCGGACGCGGCGAGCGAGCCGCTTCTCGCCACGGGCGTCGCGACGCCGGAGGAATGGGCCCTCGCGACCGCCCTCCTGTGGGTAGCGCTGTGGGGAGGGGGAGCCGTGCTGGCGCGGGGACGCCGGGCGGTGGTGGGGAGCCTCGCGCTCCTCGTCCTCGCGGCGGGCGCCCTGGGCGCGCGCGAGCGCGCACACCGCGCGCGGCCGCTGGTGATTGTCGTCAGTCCGGCGACGCCGGTCCGGGTCGCGCCGTACGGCGGGGCCTCCGCTGCGTCCACCGTGGAGGCCGGCGCCGCACTACTTGTGCAGCGACGCTACGGCGCCTGGCTCGAGGTGCGCCGCGGCGATGGCGTGCGCGGCTGGGTGCTCGGCTCCGAAGTCGTGCCGCTGTGAGCGGCCGCGTCGCCGTCCTGCCGCCCTCGGTCGCGGACCAGATCGCGGCGGGCGAGGTGGTCGAGCGCCCGGCCTCGGTTGTGAAGGAGCTGGTCGAAAACGCGCTCGACGCCGGGGCCCAGGCGATTCGCGTCGAGATCGAGGATGGCGGCAAGAGCCTGATCCGCGTGAGCGACGATGGCGAGGGGATGAGCCGGGCGGACGCGGAGCTCGCCCTGTCGCGCCACGCGACGAGCAAGATCCGCGACGCCGCCGACCTGATCGGCGTGGCCACGTTCGGGTTTCGCGGCGAGGCCTTGCCCGCCATCGCATCCGTGTCGCGTTTCGAGCTGGAGACGTCGCCGGACGGCGCGAGCGGCACGGGCATCCGTCTTGCCGGCGGCAGGCGCGAATCCGTCGAAGACGCGGTGCGCCAGCGGGGCACGACGGTCACGGTGCGGGCCCTGTTCTTCAATACGCCGGCGCGCCGCAAGTTCCTGCGCGCCCAAGCGACCGAGACGCGGGCCGTCGCCGAGGCGCTCACGGCGCTCGCGCTGGCGCGCCCCGATGTCGCGTTCACCCTCACGAGCGACGAGCGGGTCCTGATCGAGGTCCGCCCCGCCCGGCGGGCGATCGACCGCGTGCACGAGCTGTGGGGCCGTGCCGTCGCCGACACCCTGCTGCCCGTGGCGCACCGGGAGGGCCCGCTCGAGGTGCGGGGTTTCGCGCAGCGGCCGGCCCAGGCGAAGCCCGCGGGCCGGAAGGGCTACGTGTTCGTGCGCGGGCGGCCGATCCGCGATCCGTTCATCCTGCGCGCGGCGGAGGCGGGGTACCGCTCCACCATCGCGCCCGGCGATCGTCCCTCGCTCATCGTGTTCCTGGATCTTCCGGGTGACGCGGTGGACGTGAACGTCCACCCGGCGAAACTGGAGGTCCGGTTCCGCGACAAGTTCTTCGTGGAGAAGGTGGTCGAAGAGGCGGTGCGACGGGCGCTCGGGCCCCTCGCGGCCGCTGCCCCGCTCGGGGCTGGGGACTCGGGGCTCGGCGCTCGGGCGGAGTGGGGAGGACCTGGGACGCCGCTCGAGCTCTTCACGGGTGCCCCAGCAGCCCCCAGCCCCGAGCCCCTCGCCACGCAGCTGCTTCAAGTCTTCGACACCTACATCCTCTTCCAGACCGACTCCGGCGTCGCGATCGTGGACCAGCACTCGGCGCACGAGCGCGTGCTGTACGAGCACGTCATGCGCCACCTCTCAGGCGACGGCGCGCCCGCGCAGCGGCTGTTGTTACCGCTCACGCTCGAGTTCGCCGCGCCCGAGCTCGAGGCGATCGCGGCGCACCGCGAGCTGCTGCACCGCGTCGGGTACGAGGTGGAGCCGTTCTCCGGGCGCACGGTCGTCGTGCACACGGCGCCGAACCCGCACCCGCGATTCGACGCGGCGCGGTGCCTTCAGGAGCTGGTGGCGGACCTCGCCGGGGGCCGGTTCGGCGGCTGGGCGAACCGGCTGGAGCGCTTCGCGGCGACGTTCGCGTGCCGCGCCGCCATCAAGGCGGGTCAGCGGCTCCAGCCCGACGAGATCCGCGAGCTCGTGGTGCGGCTCCTCACGGCGACGCTCCCGGCTCACGACGTGCACGGGCGACCGACCATTGTTCAGCTACCCAAGGATGAGCTGGAACGGCGATTTGGGAGAGCCTGAATGCGGCATGCGGAGTGCGGAATGGGGAGTGTAAACGGAAGGGTCGCAAAGCGAGCGACCTCTCACTGCAATTCCGCATTCCGCATTCCACATTCCGCACTCTGATCGTGCCGCACCCACCGCTGGTCCCGGTCATCGTCGGCCCGACCGCCGTCGGCAAGACCGCGGTGGCGGCGGCGTGGGCCGAGCTCGAGCCGCTCACGGTGATCTCCGCCGACGCCCGGCAGGTGTACCGGGGGCTCGATGTCGGGACGGCGAAGCCGGATCGAGCCCTGCGCGCTCGCTTACCGCACGTGGGGCTCGACTTGATCGAGCCCGGGGAGCGGTACAGCGCCGGCCGGTTTGCGCGCGACGCCGCGGAATGGCTGGGCGCGATCGGCGCAGGCCGAGGCCGCCAACCCCTGATCGTGGGCGGCACCGGGCTGTACGTGCGGGCGCTGGCAGAAGGGCTGTTCCGCGAGCCGCCGCTCGAGGCCGGGCGGCGGGAGCGGCTGCGGGCCTGGGCCGCGGCCCTGCCCGCCGCGCGGCTGGCGCACTGGGCGGCGCGGCTCGATCGGCGATTCTCGGGCGGCGGCCGGCAGCGCGCGGCGCGCGCGATCGAGGTGGCCCTGCTCACGGGTCGCGCGCTGAGCTGGTGGCAGCGGCACGCGCGCGACACCGGGATGATGCGGCCGTGGTACATTCATCTCACGCTGCCGCGGGAACTGCTCCAGCGGCGCATCGCCGAGCGCGTCGACCGGATGCTCGCGGCGGGGTGGGTCGACGAAGTGCGACGCCTGCTGGCGCGCGGCGTGGCGCCCCAGGCGCCCGGGCTCGATGGGGTGGGCTACCGCGAGGTCGTGGCGCTGCTCGAGGCGCGGCTGCCGGAGCGCGAGCTGCGGGACGCGATCGTGGGCGCGACGCGGCGGTACGCGAAACGGCAGGAGACGTGGTTCCGAAATCAACTGCGTCGTCAGTCATCAGTCGTCAGTCGTCCGGAGGCCGTCTGGACGTTGGATGCGACCGACGAACCAGGCAGGCTCGCGCGGCAGATTCACGAGCGTTGGCTCCTCGTGAAGGCGGATGACTGACGACTGACGACTGACGACTCTCATGCGCATCGGCATCACGTGCTATCCCACCTATGGCGGCTCCGGCGCGGTCGCGACCGAGCTGGGGCTGGAGCTCGCGCGGCGCGGCCACGAGGTGCACCTCATCTCCTACGCCAGCCCGTTCCGGTTACGCGGCGGGTTCGTCGAGCGCGTGACCTTCCACGAGGTCGTGCCGGCCGATTATCCCCTGTTCGAGCATTCTCCCTACGCCCTCGCCCTCGCCGTGAAGCAGCATGAGGTGGCGCTGCGCGAAGACCTCGAGCTGATGCACGCGCACTACGCGATCCCGCACGCGGCCACCGCCTGGCTCGCCAAGCAGATGCTCCAGCAGCAGCGCGACCTCAAGCTCGTGACCACCCTCCACGGCACCGATATCACGCTCGTCGGGCAGGACCCCTCCTATTTCACCATCACCAAGTTCTCGATCGAGCATTCCGACGCGGTGACCGCCGTGTCGGAATTCTTGAAGGACGAGACCTACCGCGCCTTTGGCTGCACCGGATGCGACGTGCAGGTGATTCCGAACTTCATCTCCACGGCCGACTTCTTCCCCGCCACCGATGGAACCTGTCGCCGCGCGCTCGCCCCGGCCGACCACAAGATCCTGATCCACGTGTCGAACTTCCGCCCCGTGAAGCGCGTGGTGGACGTGGTGCGGATCTTCGCGGGTGTGCGCCGGGTGCTGCCGGCGACCCTGGTATTGGCGGGCGACGGGCCCGATCGCGACGTCGCCGAGCAGGAGGTGGATCGCCTCAAGCTCCGCGCCGACGTGCGGTTCCCGGGCAAGGTGGACCGCGTGGCGGATCTGTTGCGGGGCAGCGACCTGTTCCTGCTCCCCTCGCAGACGGAGTCGTTCGGGCTGTCCGCGCTCGAGGCGATGGCCTGCGGCGTGCCGGTGCTGGCGAGCCGCGTGGGCGGGATTCCCGAGGTGGTGGTGGACGGCGAGACCGGGTACCTCGCCGCCGTCGGTGCCGTGGACGAGTTCACGGAGCGGGCGGTGGCGGTGCTCAAGGATCCCGCGCTCCACGCGCGGCTGCGCGCGGGCGCGGCGGCGCGCGCCCTCGAGTTCTCCGCCGAGCGCGTTGTGCCCCGCTACGAACGCGTGTACCAGGACGTCCTCGCGTGATCGACGTGCTCCGGCTCGCCCGCGCCCACAACCTGCTCATCGCCGCAGTCGGGGTGCTGGCCGGGGGCTGGATCGCCCTCGGCACCGTCGCGACGCCGAAGGGGCTGGCCTTTGCGGCGCTCGCCGCCGCGGCGCTCGCCGCGGCGGGCTACGCTGTGAACGACATCTGGGACACGGCGGGTGATCGCCTCAACCGACCGGCGGCGGAACGGCCGCTCGCGTCGGGGCGAGTCGCGCGGAGCACGGCGGATCTCGTCGTGGTCGCGGGCGCACTGGTCGGGCTGGCAGGGGCCGCGCTGGTGGGCGAAACGGCGATGCTGGTAGGTCTCGGCGCGCTCGCCGTGATGCTCGCGTACTCGCCGCTGCTCAAGCGGCGCGGGCCGCCGGGGAACCTGGCCGTGGCGACCCTGGCCGGCCTGCCGCTCATGTACGGAGCGATCGCGGTCGACCGCCCCGCAGCCGGCGTGGTTCCCTGGACGCTCGCGGCGTGGGTCCACCTGGTGCGCGAGATCGTGAAGGACCTGGACGATGAGCGGGGCGACCGTGCCCTCGGGCGGCGCACCCTGCCGATCCACTTCGGAACGCGCCGCGCGGGGCTCGTGGCGGCGGTGCTCGCGCTCGCATTCGTGCCGCTGTCGCTCGTGTTGCCCGCCCGGGCGCACTACGGCGGCGCGTATTACCTGATCGCCCTGTTCGCCCAGCTCGCGGTCCTCGTCGTCGCGGCCCGGCTGTTCGTGGGACGGACGGGGCGCAACACGGTGCTGCTCAAGGGCGCGATGCTCGTGGGCATCGTGGCGCTCGTCGCGGGTCGGATCGCGTGACCCTCTGGCAGGGCGTCCTCCTGGGGCTGGTGCAGGGGCTCACCGAGTTCTTGCCGGTGTCCTCGTCGGGACACTTGGTGGTCGTCGAGGCGCTCACGGGGGTGAAGACGCCGGGGGTGTTCGTCGAGGTCGCCCTACACGTGGCGACCCTGGGCTCGGTGCTCGTCCTGTACGGGCGGCGGCTGTGGCAGCTGTTGTGGGACGGCGTGCGCGGCCGCCCCGATGCACGGCGCTATCTGGGCCTCCTCGTGCTCGGCACCGTCCCAGCCGGCGTGGTGGGGCTGCTGTTCCACCGCACCGTGGAGGCGCGCTTCCACTCGCTCGCGTTCGTGGGCGGTGCATTCGTCATGACCGGGTTCATCCTGTGGTCCACCCGGCGGCTCGTGGGTGCGCGGGACGAGCCGACCATGCTCGGCGCGCTCGGCGTGGGCGCCGCGCAGGCGGTTGCGGTCCTGCCAGGCATCTCGCGGTCGGGCTCGACGGTGAGCGCGGCACTGTGGGTCGGCGTGACGCCCGCCGATGCGGCGGCGTTCAGCTTCCTGCTCGCGGTCCCGGTGATCGCCGGCGCCGCGCTGCTCGAGGGGCGGCACATGGTGGTCGACATCGCAGCCGTGGGAACCGGGTCGCTTGCCGCCAGCTTCGTCGTCGCTTTCGCGAGCGGGATCTGGTCGATTCGGCTTCTCGTCGCCCTGCTGCGCCGCGGACGGTTCTATGCCTTCGCGCCGTACTGCTGGACCGTGGGTGCCCTCACCGTCGGCTACGCCCTGTGGCACGCGTAGCGCTCGACGGCATCCCGGCGAGAGACCTGGCTCGTCGCTGGGGCGTGCCGTGCTGCGACCTGTTCCGGGAGCTGGGCTCGACGCTCGATGCGATCCACACGCTGGGCACGGACGGCGCGCCTGCCGGCAGCACGGTGATCGCCGAGGCGCAGACGGCGGGGCGGGGGCGCGACGGGCGGACCTGGCACTCTCCCCCGGGCGGCGTGTGGCTCGGGATGTTGTTGCGGCCGGCGCCCGCGGAGCTGAGCGCGGTGTCGATCCGGGCGGGCCTGGCGCTCGCCGACGCGGTGGACGGGCTGCTCGGCCGGACGGACACGCGCCTCAAGTGGCCGAACGACGTGTTGCTCGGTGATCGCAAGCTCGCCGGCATCCTGTGCGAGGGGCGGTGGCAGGGAGGCGCGCCGCAGTGGCTCGCGCTGGGCGTCGGAGTGAACGTGCGCAACACGATCCCCGGCGATGTCGCCCGGCGAGCCGTAGCGCTCGTCGATTGGCTCCCCCACGTGCGGCGCCTGGACGTGCTGGATCGACTCGTGCCGGCGCTCGCCGGGATCGCGTCGAGCGCGCCCGTGCTGTCGGCCGCCGAGCGCGCCGCGTTCACGGCGCGCGACTGGCTGCGCGGCCGCCAGCTGCGCTCGCCGGTGGTCGGGCAGGCAGGCGGCCTCACCGCCGACGGCGCGTTGCTCGTCGACGCGGGCGCCGGGGGCGGCGGGATCGTTGCCGTGCGCGAGGGGCACGTGGAGCTCGCGTAACTAAGGACGGTAGAAGACGGTAGAGGGCGGTAGAGGCGAAACCTCATCGGGCTCGGTCACCGAGTGACCTGTACAGTCGCCACGTTAGGAACCCCGCTCGCCTCCGCAGATCCTCCAACGCGTCCCAATCTGAGCTCGACAGCATCTCGAGTTCTCTTGCGACGCGAAACGCGTACCCGAGCTCCGCCAACGAACCGACGGCGACGTCGAGAAATCGACGATACTCTCGCGCGCCGTATTTGGCTGATCCCGCGACGATGTTCGCGGCAGCCGAAAACGCAGCACGCCGCGCCTGAGATGTCAGGCCGTAGAGCTCATCTCTCGGAAACGACTTCGTTACTCGATAGGTCTCGAGCACGAGCTTGTGAGACTCCTGCCAGGCTCTGAGTCGCTCATAGGGTGGCATGCGCGCCACCGTAACGTTGAGCATCGCCGACTGTTGGATCGCATTGATGCAAGCGGTACCCCAAACAAGCGGCGAGGCCGATCCGGTCCCCTCCGGAGCCGTCGTCTACCGTCGTCTACCGTCGTCTACCGTCCTCTACCGTCCTCTACCGTCTTCTGCCGCCCTCTCCTGCGGCGTAACTTTGCGCCATGCTTCTCGCCATCAACATCAACAACACCGAAACGAAGGTCGGCCTGTTTCGGGGCGACAGCCTCGAGTCTCACTGGCGTCTCACGACCACGCCGTCCCGCACGCCCGACGAGTGGGCGGCCACGCTGACCTCGTACCTCGCCCAGGCGGGACGCTCGACCCAGGAGGTGCGCGCCGCGGTCGTCGCCTCCGTCGTGCCGCCCGTGACCCAGGGGCTGTGCGAGGCGGTCGAGCGTGCCACCACGGTACAGCCGGTCGTGGTGGACGGCCGCTCCGCGCTTCCCATCACGCTCGACGTGGACGAGCCGCTTCAGGTCGGGGCCGACCGCATCCTCAACACGCTGGCCGCCGCGCAGCTGTTCCATCGCGACACGATCGTCGTGGACTTCGGCACGGCCACCACGTTCGACTGCATCACGGGTGACGGCCGATTCCTGGGGGGCGTCATCATGCCAGGGATCCGGACGGCCGCGGACGCGCTGATCCGCGGCACCGCGAAGCTTCCGGCCACCGAGCTGGTGCCGCCCGAGCGGGTCATCGGGCGCCGCACCGAGGAATGCATCCGCGCAGGCGTGCTGCTGGGCACCGTGGACGCCGTGGACGGGATCGTACGCCGCATCAAGGCCGAGTGGCCCAACGGCGGGACACCGCAGGTGATCGCGACTGGCGGCCTCGCGAGCCTGGTGACGCCGCTGGTGCGCGAGATCGAATCGGTGCACCCCGACCTGACCCTGACCGGCTTGCGGTTCGCCGCCACGGCGCTCGGCCTGAAGTGGTAGCGGACGCACGCGCGCTCAACGCCTGGCGCCGGTGGGGGTACCGGCTCCTCCCAGGAGATTTGTTCTCCTACCTCCTCCACATGCGCCCCGCCGAGTGGCCGATCATGGCGGGGCACACGTTCCTTGGTTACCTGCTCGCTGTCGGTATCAAGGGAGCGGGGAGCGGGGAGCGGTTCCTTCCGGCCCTGGGAGCTCTCCTGATTTGGGTGATCCTGCTCAATGGCGGCACCCTCGCGATCAACTCCGTGTTCGACAGGGACGAGGGGGACATCGGCTACCTGATCGCGCCGCCGCCGTTGCCGCGACACCTCCTCGCCTTCAGCGTGGCGCTGCTCGTGGGCGGCCAGCTGCTCGCGTTCGCGCTCCCGCGGGCCTTCCGGATCGACTACGCCCTGTGTTTCGCGCTGTCGCTGCTCTACTCGGTACCGCCGTTTCGTTTCAAGGCCGTGGCGGGTGTGGACTGGCTCATCAACATGTGGGGCTTTGGTACGCTCACGCCGTTCGCCGCTTGGGCCGCGACCGGCCGGCCACTCGACGCCGGTCATGCGCTCCTGCTGCTCGGCTTCTGTCCGCTGTTCGCAGGGCTCTATCCGCTGACTCAGTTGTATCAGTTGGAGGAGGACCGGCGGCGGGGAGACCGGACGCTGGCCCTGCAGTTGGGTCTGCGGGCGAGCCTGCTGGTCGCGATCGCGTGCACACTGCTGGCCTTCGCGCTGTTCGGCTGGGCGGCGCTGTTGCTGCGGGTCCGGGCCGGGTTCCTCGTGCTGCCGCTCGCCGTGTGGCTCGCCGTGCTCGCGCCGTGGTACCGGCGCCGCGACTCGCTGCCGCCGGCGGGGCATCAGCGCGGGATGTACCAGGCGCTCGCGGCGTGGGCGGTCACCGATCTCACGGTCCTTCTGGTGTTTGCCCGCTGAGACCGCGGGCTTAGATTTGGCGGAGTCACCCTCTCTACCCGTCTACCCGGGAGTTGCGACACCATGTCGGCCACGGCGGCACCCACGGCGTCGGATCGCTCGGATTTCCGTACGGTCGTGCTCGGTGGCGTCAGGACGGGCGTCCTGACCGCCTTCGCGGTCGTGGTGTTCCTCGCCGCAGCCCGGCTCGTGCCGGACATGGGAGTGGGGGGGGGCGCGCTGCGTAGCGGAGTCGAGACCCTGATCGTGCTTGCCGCAGGCGTGGTGGTGACGTTCTTCCCGGCACGCTGGTCCGTCGCGCGCCAGGTGGAGGGGATCGCCGGCGCGGCGGCGATCGGCCTGGTCGGGACCGTGACGTTCATGGCGATCGACGTCGCGCTGTTTCGGCCCCTCAAGGCTTATCCGTGGACCTGGGACGCGATCGGCGGCGGCAGCACGTGGTGGTATCTCCCCGTCTGGTGGATGCTCGGGACATTCGTCGCCTGGATGGGGGGGATCGTCACGGCGCGGCAGGCGGCGCGCGGCGACGCAACGCTGGGGCGGTGCGCAATGCCGACCGTGGTCGGCGCGGTGATCCTGGCGACCGTGGCCCGGGTGGCCGGGCTGAGCTTCGCGCTGCCGTTCGCGACGGGGGTCGCCTTCGCGATCGTGCTCGCGCTGCTCGCCGTCGTCGCGTTGGCCCGGAAGGGCTAGCGGCGGGGAAGGGCGGCGTGCCCCGCTGGCTCGCCCACCTCCTGGTCGTCGCGGGATGGCTCTTCACGCCGGCCCTGGCGTGGGGTGCGTCCTACGCGGGCCTGTGGCTCGGCGCGCTCATCGGCATGCAGCTCGCGCGCCCGCTCATGATGCTCGCAGTGGGCGGGCTCGGGGCGGCCCTCCTCGGCTTCACCGCCCTCGCGGTCTGGGTTCGCTTCATGCGCCGCGTGCCGCACCTCCTGTCCCATCACATGGCGCCGCGCCCCTCCGAGGAGCAGCGGGCGATTGCCGCAGCCGATTAGGGGCTGGCCGCTCGCGTCGTTACTCGCACTGCCGGCGACCCTCGCGGCCCAGGCGGCGGGCCGCGGCATGGAGCTCCACGTCGGCCGCTGGTACAACGGCAATCGGGCCGCCGTGTACGAGCTCCGCACCAGCTCTCGGCTGGGCGGGCCGTTCACTCAGGGGTTCGGGGTGGCGGTGCTCGTCAACGATTCCCTGGGGCGGCGCCGCGCCTTCTATGGGCTGGGGTACGAGCTGCAGGCGTGGCGCGGCCGCGCGACCTTCGGCCCGTACGCCCTCGCCGGGCTCGCCGTCGGCCTCTCGACCGATACGTCGACCCAGGAGCTCGCGGCGCTATGGAGCGTGGGCGGCGGGGTCGAGTGGCGGCCCCTCCCGTGGCTCGCGGCGGGCACGGAGGTCCGGTACCGGCTCGAGGACCGCGGGCCCCGCGGGTTTTGGAATCCAGCGAGCGGCGCGCGTCGGGGGATCAGCGCAGTCCTCGGGATCTCGCTCGGATTGGGGAAGGGGGAAGAGGGCAGAGGGAGAGGTGGCTACAGTGCTCCTCCCGAGCTGCCGCCGGTCGAGCCGCCCACAACCTTTACGGGCAACGCGGGGGACGTCGTCCAAACTGCCATCGAGTCCCTCGGCACGCCCTATACCTGGGGCGGCACCGCCGACAACGGGTTCGACTGCTCGGGGCTGATCCAGTACGCCTACGGGCGGCACGGCATCCGCTTGCCGCGCATGAGCCGCGACCAGGCACAGGCGGGTGCCGAGGTGCCGCCCGTGGTCGACGCGCTGCGCCCCGGGGACATCCTTCTCTTCTCGGCGCGGCCGGGCGCCGGGGTGACCCACGTCGGGATGTACGTCGGCGAGTTGAAGTTCATCCACAGCTCGAGCCGCGGCGTCAAGCTGTCGCGACTCGACCCCGCCGATCCGGAGGGCGGCTACTGGCTGGACCGGTGGGTGGGGGCGAGGCGCATCATTCCATGAAGCGTTCCGTGACGGCAGGACGGCACGTTGCCCGAATGACGGGCTGGCTCGGGGCGCGCGGGCAACGTGCCGTCGTGCCGTCTTGTCTCGCCTTGCTTGCTTCTTGCGCCCCCGCCACGCGCTACGAGTCCCCGAGTTCCGTGCGGGGCTACGATATCCTGATCACGCGCCGGGATTCGCTGTCCCTCGAGATCGCTCGAGGCTTGCGGCGCCAGGGATTCACGGTGCGGGATCGGGTGCACGGCGGCAGCCGGCCCACGGCGTACCTGTTCATCTTTACGTTCCGCGAGACCGAGCCTCCGGCGCTCACGTGGCTGCACGTGCGGCTCGGCGATGCCCGCACCGGGGCGATCATCGCGAGCGTCTCGGCGCCCCTCGATTCCTTGGGCGCCACCCCCTCCGCGCAGGCCCAGGCGATCGTCGACTCCCTCGCCGCCCAAGCCGCGGTGCGGCGTTCCCTGCCTCCCTCTTGACAGCGCGGCCGGGCCGGGAGAGATTTCTCCCTGCTGGTTTAGCACTCATCCGGTGTGAGTGCTAATTGCCCTGATGGACAAGCACTTAGGATCGACGTGGAGGCACCGCACCATGGCAACCGCAACGGCTTCGAAGACTAGGTTGAAGTTGTTCCCGCTCGCCGATCGCGTGGCCATTCGGCCGATGGAGGAGACCGAGACCATGAAGGGCGGGCTGTACATCCCGGACACGGCGAAGGAGAAGCCGATCCAGGGCGAGGTGATTGCCGTCGGGCCCGGACGGCGTGAGAAGGGCGAGGTGGTCCCGATGGAGCTGAAGGTCGGGGACCGGGTGGTGTACGGCAAGTACAGTGGGACCCAGGTGGAGCTTGAGGATGAAGAAGTCATCCTCATCAAGGAATCCGACGTCATCGCCAAGCTTGGCTGAGGCTGAGGGAGGATAGACACAATGGCTGCGAAGCAACTGGAGTTCAACGTCGAGGCACGCGCCCGCTTGAAGCGCGGCGTGGACCAGCTGGCCGAGGCGGTGAAGGTCACGCTCGGCCCCAAGGGTCGGAATGTCGTCATCGACAAGAAGTTCGGGAATCCGACGGTCACCAAGGACGGCGTCACCGTCGCCAAGGAGATCGAGCTCGAGGATCCGATCGAGAACATGGGCGCCCAGATGGTGAAGGAAGTGGCGACCAAGACATCCGATCAAGCGGGCGACGGCACCACGACGGCGACGGTGCTCGCTCAGGCGATTTTCCGCGAGGGCCTGAAGTCGGTGACGGCGGGCGCCAATCCGATGTCCCTGAAGCGCGGCATCGACAAGGCCGTCGACGTCGTGGTCGAGGAGCTGAAAAAGATCTCGGTGCCAAGCGCTGGCCGGAAGGAGATCGCCCAGGTCGGCACGATCTCGGCGAACGGCGACAAGGAGATCGGTGAGAAGATCGCCGACGCGATGGAGAAGGTGGGCAAGGACGGGGTCATCACGGTCGAGGAGGCGAAGGGCCTCGAGACCACGCTGGAGACGGTGGACGGGATGCAGTTCGACCGCGGCTATCTGTCTCCGTACTTCATCACCGATCCGGAGAAGATGGAGGCGGTGCTCGAGGACGCCTACATCTTGATCCACGACAAGAAAGTCTCCTCGATGAAGGACCTGCTCCCGATCCTGGAAAAGGTGGCGCAGTCGGGCAAGCCGCTGCTCCTCATCGCCGAGGACGTGGAAGGCGAGGCGCTGGCGACGCTCGTGGTCAACAAGCTCCGTGGCACGCTGAAGGTATGCGCCGTGAAGGCTCCGGGCTTCGGGGACCGCCGCAAGGAGATGTTGATCGACATCTCGAAGCTCACCGGCGCGCCGCAGGTGATCTCCGAGGAGATGGGCCTGAAGCTCGAGAACGCGACCCTCAACGATCTCGGCCAAGCCAAGCGCATCGTCGTGGACAAGGACAACACCACGATCGTGGGCGGCAAGGGAAAGCACGAGGATATCCAGGGCCGCATCAAGGAGATCAAGGCCGCCATCGAGAAGTCCACATCGGACTACGACAAGGAGAAGCTGCAGGAGCGGCTCGCGAAACTGGCGGGCGGGGTCGCCGTGATCAATGTCGGTGCGGCCACCGAGACTGCGATGAAGGAGAAGAAGGCGCGCGTGGAGGACGCGTTGCATGCGACGCGCGCGGCGGTCGAGGAGGGAATCGTCCCCGGCGGCGGCGTAGCGCTCTTGTGGTGCCAAAAGGGGCTCGACAAGGTCAAGGTGACCGATGAGGACGAGAGGATCGGGGTCGACATCGTGCGTCGCTCGCTCGAAGAGCCGATGCGGATGATCGTCCAGAACGCGGGCGCCGAGGCGTCGATCGTGGTCGGTAAGGTGAAGGAGTCGAAGGACAAGAACTTCGGCTACAACGCCCAAACCGACCTGTTCGAGGACCTGGTCGCGGCGGGTGTCATCGACCCGACCAAGGTCGCCCGCACCGCGCTGCAGAACGCCGCGTCGATCGCCGCACTGCTCCTCACGACGGAATGCGTGGTCGTCGAGAAGAAGGAGAAGGAGAAGGCACCCCCGATGCCCGGCGGCGGGATGGGGGGGATGTACTAGGAGCAAGACGCATAGACGCACAGCGGTGAACAGGCGAGAGGGGGCAGGGGGTTCTCTGCTCCCTCTTGCTATTCGGGGTAAGATATGATTGTGGCCATGCGCCTCGTCCTGCCCTTGGTGTGCTCGCTCACGCTCGCGCCGGCGCTCGCCGCGCAGGCGAGTAGCCCGTCCCGCCACGCCCGCCTGGAAGGGAAGTGGCAGGCCAAGGCTGAAGACGAGATCCGCAACATCATGGTGCGGAGCGACAGCTCGGCGCAGTTTGGCGACCAGGTGGCGCGCTGGCGGGTGGTGGGGGACAGCTTGTGGCTCACCCTGGGCGATGGCGTCTGGCAGGTTTACGGGATGAAGCTCGACGCCGACAAGCTGACGCTCTCGGGCGGCGATCTGGAGAAGCCGGCCACGCTGCGCCGGGTGGGGCCGCCGACGGCGCGCGCCGATTCGGTCGCCATCCCCCCGCCGCCGTCCCCGACCGAGCGCGCCTGGGACTAGTGTCGGGGCGCAGCATGCTGCGCCCCTCCTACCGCCGGTCCGCGATGTTCAGAATCCGCCAGCCGCTGGACGTCTTGGTGAAGGTGATCGTCTGGCGTCGCCGGGTCTCTCCCTGGGCGCCACCGCCGGCCGGCACGTACGTGTACAGGGTCTGCACCAGCGCGGTGGCGTCGGTCCCCCGCACCACGCTCAGGCGCTCAATCGTGTAGCGCGCCATGAGGCGCGTGTAGCGCTGGAAGAAGCCCTGCCAGGCTGCGACGTCCTTGTCCGCCATCCCCGGCATCAGCACCCGCAGGTTGCCCACCCGCTCGCTCGACACGGCGCGCTCGAGATCCTGGAGCAGCACGCCGATGGCGGCGCGCGGCTCGGGGGGTTGCGGGGAGGGCGGCGCGACGCCTACGGCGACGCCGACCTGCTCGGCGTCGAGCGCGGCCAGCCGCGCGACCACGAAGTCCATCGCGCGGTACAGCGATTCGGCCCGCGCGAGCGACCCGCCGGCGCGCGCCGCCTCGGGGCGCGCCGCGAGGGCGTTGACCACCGGCGTGGCCCGCGCGATCGCCTGCTGGGCGTCGCGGTTCAGCGCCCCCGCCTCGCCCTGGGCCTTCTGGTACTCGGGCATGGCGCCGGCGTAGCCGCTGGCCGCGCGCGCCACGTCGCCCGCGCGGAGGGCCTGCTCGGCGGTCAGCAGCACCGTCTCGGCGAGGATCAACGAGGGGACGTTGTTTTTCATCGCGCCGGCTCGACGCGCCCGCTCGCGCGCAGCGAGCGTCGAGTCGCGCTGCGCCATGAGCGCCGTGTTCAGCGCCCCCGGCAGGGGGAGGGCGAGCAGCTGGTCGAGCGTCGCGGCGGACCCCGCCGCGTCCGGCGCGGGCGCCGCGGCGGGCGAGAAGGGCCGCGACACGTACAGCAGCACCAGCGCCATGACCATCAGGGCGGTCAGCGCCGCCGCGCGCCAGCGGATCGGCGCGTGCGTGACGAGCCGCAGCACGGCGGACGGGATCGGCGTCCAGCGCGGCCCCAGCCGCGCCGTCGTCTCCGACGCGCCGGAGAGCGCCGCTCGGATGCTGAACAGCGCCGACTGCATCTCGCGCGCCGTTTCGTACCGCTCCTCGGGAATCTTGTTCAACGCCTTGTTCACCACACGCTCGAGCGCCGCGGGGATGGACGGCGCCATGGTGCGCAGCGGCTTCGGGTCGGTCGTCAACACCTGGTACAGCACGCCGTGCACCGTCTCGCCCTCGAACGGCTTGCGGAAGGAGAGCAGCTCGTACAGGAGGCAGCCGACGGCGAACACGTCGGTGGCGGGCGTGATCGCGCCGTTGGTGATCTGCTCCGGCGCCATGTACGTCGGCGTACCCACGATCGCGCCCGACCCGGTGATGTCCGCCGACTGCAGCCGCGCGATCCCGAAATCCATGATCTTCACTGCGCCGTCCGAGGTGAGGCGCACGTTCGACGGCTTGATGTCGCGGTGAATCACGCCGCGCTCGTGGGCGTAGGCGAGCGCCAGGAGTACCTCAATGATGATGTCGAGCTTGCGCTCCAGCGCGAGCGGCTCGCGCAGCGCGATCAGCGAGCTGAGGTCGCGCCCGTCCACCAGCTCCATCGCGATGAAGCGCTGGCGCTCGGACTCGCCCAGGTCGTAGATGGTGACGATGTTGGGGTGTTGCAACGCGCCCGCGGCGCGTGCCTCGCGGAGGAAGCGGTCGCGCGCGTCGGCAGAACGGCTGACGGTGCCCGAGAGCAGCTTGAGGGCGACGTAGCGGCGGATGACCGAGTCGTAGGCCTTCCACACCGCTCCCATTGCCCCTTCGCCGATGAGCTCGTGCAGCTCGAACTTGCCGATTCGCTGGTATTGTCCGGTCGGCGTCATAGCGCTGGTGTCTAGACCAACTGCTCAATGTGCACACACGGCCGCCCTGGGGCAACCGCCCGCCACGCAACTCACTGTGTGGCCCAGTCGTAGATACGGCCGAGGGTGGCCCGCGTCGCTTCGTCCACCGTCACATCGCGGCGCGGCAGCATGCGCTCCGCCACGCGCAGAAACCCCTCCCGGCTCTGGCGCGCGTCGCCCTCGGCGCCCCAGGAGAACGGGGGCACGTACTTAGGCGGCCGCACCGCGTCGAACAGGTTTGCCCCCGCGCCGATCACCGTCCCCGTGCCGAGCAGCGTGCCGATCGCCGTCTTGGCGTGGTCGCCGATCAGGCTGCCGAGAAACTGGAGCCCGGTCTCGAGCGTCGTTCCCGCGACGTCGAGCCGCACCGGGCCGTACGTGTTCTTCAGGTTCGACGTGATCGTGCCGGCGCCGAGGTTCACCCAGCGGCCGATCACCGAGTGCCCGACGAAGCCGTCGTGCGCCTTGTTGGCATACCCGAGAAACACGCAACTGGACACCTCGCCCCGCACGTTCGAGCGAGGGCCGATCGCCGACGTGCGGATCGCGCCGCCCAGGAGGTGGGCGTTCGCGCCGGCCCAGAGGGGGCCCTCGAGGCGCGCGCCCGAGCGGACCTCGACGCCGCTCTCGAGCACCACCGGACCGTGGCGCACGTCGAACACCACGCCGGGCTCGACGGCCGCGTCGTGCAGCGCGAGCCACGCCGGATCGCCCAGCACCACGCTCCCCGCGGGAATCGGATCGGTGTCGCCGAGCAGCCCGTGGAGGTCTTCCCGCAGCAGCGGCTCGAGGGCCGGGAGGAGATCGTGCACGCCGCGCAGCACGACCCCTGGCACTTCCAACGTCGTCGTGTGCGGCTGAGGGCCGTCCCATTGCGCTCCGGGGCCCACCCCCCATCCGACCGTGATCCCGCCGCAGGTGAGGCGGAAGGCGCCCGGCGGGAGCGCTGGCGCGAGCCCACGCGGCGCAAAGGTAGAAGAGCCGATGATGGCCGGCCCGGTCACGGGGTGCCGCGCGCCAACGGTGGGAACCCCGGCCTCCGCGAACCCCGCGAGGTGGGGGAGCGCGAAGATCTCCGTCGCCTCGACGCCCACGAAGGCTTCCCAGCGCTCGCGGACGAGGGCCGCACCGGCCCGCAGCTCGCACAGCGGCCGGATGCCCGCGAACGGCGCCCAACCGGGAGCAGGCTCGGGATCCAGAAGGTAGAGCGCGTGGGTCACAGCTGCTGCACGAGCTGCTTCAGGTGCTCCGCGCGGCCCGTGGGCATCACCAGGGTATGCCCGTTGGCGCGCACCACCACCATGTCTTCGAGCCCGATCACCGCCACGTGCTCGCTCTCCGACCAGATCACGGAGCGACGGACGTCGTCGGCGACCGTGACGTTGCCGACCACCACATTGCCCCGCGCGTCGGTGCTGCGGATCCGGAGCAGCGCGTCCCACGACCCGATGTCGTCCCAGCGGAACGTCCCCGCCACGACGGCGAGCCGCTTGGAGCGCTCGAGCACGGCGACGTCCACCGCCACGGGGCGGACCGCGGCGAAGAACCCGGGGACATCACCGGCCGCGAGCGCCGGCCACGCGGCCTTGAGCTCGCGGGCGTATGCGCCCGCCTCGCCGAGGAAGCGCGCCGTCCCCCAGGCAAACAGCCCCGTGTTCCAGAGCGCGCCCCGGCGCCGCAGCAGCGCGGCGCGCGCGCTCGAAGGCTTCTCGACGAAGCGCCGGACCGTGCGGCCCCCGCCGAGCGGTTTCCCGGGAACGATGTAGCCGTAGCCCGTTTCGTTGCGCGTGGGCGTCACGCCCACGGTCACCAGCACGTCGTATTCCTGCGCGACGCCGAGCGCGTGCCGCGCCGCCGCGCGGAACGCGCGGTCGTCGCCCACGGCCCAGTCGGCGTGCAGCGACAGCATCTGTGCGCCGGGGTCGCGCCGCGAGATCCAGTGCGCCGCCCACGCCAGGGCGGGCGCGGTGGACGCAGCGCGTGGCTCGGCGAAGATCTGGTCGCGGGGAACCTGCGGGACGACGCGCGCGACCTGGTCCACCAGGAACGGGCCCGTGAGGACGAGCAACCGCTCGGCGGGCACCAGCCCGTCCAGTCGCTCTACCGCCTGCGCGAGCAGCGGGCGGTCGCCGGCGAGCGGCAACAGCTGTTTCGGCCGCTCGGCGGTGGAGAGGGGCCAGAACCTGGTCCCGGAGCCCCCGGCGAGGATCGCGGCCCAGACGCTCATACCGCCTTTCCCGGTCCCCCCGCCGGGGGCGGCGGCGGCGGCGGCGCATCCCCCAGCATGCCGGCGATGCGCGCGGTCAGCTTGGTCGGGCTGAACGGTTTGGTGAGGAGCGTGGCGCCGAGGTCTTCGGCCTCGCCGAGCACGTGCTCCGCGGCTTCCGCGGTGAGCACCATGACCGGGAGCGCGCGAGTCGCCGCGCCGCCCCGCAGCTCGCGCAGCAGGTCGAGGCCGGAGCCGTCCGGGAGGTGCAGGTCGAGCAGCATGGCGTCGAGTCGCAGGGCGCGGTCGCTCAACGCCGCCCGCGCCTCGGCGAGCGTGCGCGCCAGGCTGACGCGATAGCCGAGCCGCTCCAGGTGCGGGCGCAGCAGGAGCCCGATGTGGGGCTCGTCGTCCACGACGAGGAGATGCCGCCGAGGGGTGGGCGACAACGCGGGGCGACGGCCGCTCAGAGGAGGCCGGCGATCGCCGACCGGTGGCGACGCAGGTCGTAGAGCAGCGCCCCGACGTTCGTGGCGGGTCGCACCAGCATGACCAGCAGGGCGTCGCGGCTGAGCACGGAAACGACGGCCAGCCCGGACCCGAACTCGAGCACACCGGTGCCGAACTCGCCCCGGCCCCCCGCCTGGCCGAGCTGCGCCATCCCGTTGATGACCGAGGGGAGGATGGCGGCGACGTTCTCCGCGTCCACGCCGTTGGCGGCGCGCGAGTCGATCGGGAGCCCGTCGCGGCCGACGACCAGCACGGCGTCGACCCCGGCGCGCCGGCTCAGCGCTTCGACCACGTCGCGGATCGTCGCCATACGGCGGCCAAGCTAGGAATGGGGGCTAGCGAAGTCAAGCAGTGATCATGGGTTGACCCACTTGGACGCCGCTCGGTATCTTCCCGGCAGCGAATGCGCTCCCGCCGCTGGTTCATCGCGCTGACCTCTGCCGTCACGGGCCTGGGGCTGCTCGCCGCCGCGTGCAGCAACAGCAACGGATTGCCGGCCGCCTCGCTCGAGAACACCGTCGACACGGTCTCGCTGTTTGCGCTCACCGGCACGGCCATCGCGGATCCGTCGGGGTACGCGGTCGATGGCAAGCGGCTCGTGCGGATCGATCAGTCCCCGACGGCCGACTTCGTCTTCGACTTCGACGCCGCCACCGGCCGTCCGTCGTTGTACCCCACTGGCGCGATACACCTCGGCTCGGCCTCGGCGCTGCAGCGGGCGACGACCGGGTTCGACGCGATCACGATCGCGCCGACCGGCGGGTACGTATTCGACAGCGCCTTCGCGCTCGACACGGGCACGGTGCTGTTGGTTCGGTCGCGGCCCACGCTGTGTGTGTACGGCGCGACCCTGTCGTTCTATGCGAAGGTACGCGTGCTCGCCGTAGATTCGACGGCGCGGCGGCTGGACTTCGAGATCCTCGCCGACGAGAATTGCGGATACCTCGGCCTCGAGCCGGGACTGCCCAGCCGGTAATGATGTGATCGACCTCAAACTGCTGCGGGCGTCGCCCGGGCAGGTGCGCGCCGCGCTCGCCCGGCGCGGTGATGCGACACTCGCCCAGCTCCTCGACCACCTCGAGGCGCTCGACATCCGGCGCCGTGCGCTCACCGGACAGCTCGACCAGCTGAACGCCGACCGCAATGCCGCAGCCAAGGCCGATGCCGCGCTGATCAAGCGCGCAGGCTCGCTGCCCGCCGGCCTGAAAGCGGAGCGTGCCGCACTCGGCGCGAAGATCAGCGTGCTCGAGGAGCAGCTGCACGACGTCGAGCTGGAGCTCCAAGCCAAGGCCCTCTATGTTCCCAACCTCCCCCTGCCCGAGCTGCCGGACGGAGACGCGTCCTGTAACACGATCGTGCGCACCTGGGGCGAGCCCGCGCCCGCGGGCGGGAAGCCTCACTGGGAGCTGGGCGCGACGCTCGGGATCCTCGACTTCGAGCGCGGCGCGAAAGTGGCGGGCTCGGGCTTCCCGCTGTTCGTCGGCATGGGCTCGAAGCTCGTGCGCGCCCTCATCAACTTCATGCTCGACCTGCACACGCGCGAGCACGGCTACGTCGAGCTCGAGCCGCCGTTCCTGGTGAAGCGCGAGACCATGCAAGGCACCGGCCAGCTCCCCAAGCTCGAGGACGACGTTTACAAGACGACGCCCGACGACCTGTTCCTCGTGCCGACGGCCGAAGTCCCGGTGACGAACCTGCACCGCGACGAGATCGTGGATGGCGCCAGGTTGCCGCTCGCCTACACCGCCTACACGCCCTGCTTCCGGCGCGAGGCGGGGGCGGCTGGGAAGGACACGCGCGGCCTGCTGCGCGTGCATCAGTTCGACAAGGTGGAGCTCGTGCGGTTCGCCCGGCCCGCCGACTCGCCCGCCGAGCACGAGCGCATGACCGGCCATGCGGAGGCGGTGCTGCAGCGCCTGGAGCTGCCCTACCGCGTCGTCCTGCTGGCGGCGGGTGACGTGGGGTTCGCGAGCGCCAAGACGTACGACCTCGAGGCCTGGGCGCCGGGCGCAGGGCAGTGGCTCGAGGTCTCGAGCTCCAGCACGTTCACGGATTTCCAGGCGCGGCGCGCCAACATCCGCTACCGCCCGACTCCCGGCGCGAAGCCCGAGTTCGTGCACACCCTGAACGCCTCGGGCGTCGCGCTGCCGCGCACCATCGCGGCGCTGCTCGAGACGCACCAGCGGCCGGACGGCGCGGTCACCGTGCCCGCGGCGCTGGTCCCGTATCTCGGGACTGACCGCCTCACTCCCGCCGGTGGCGCGTAACGCCGCTTGGCGCCGCGCGGGTCCCCCGGCCGTGGTGGGGCTGGCGCTGCTGCTGGGCGGCATCACCGTCGCGTACGCCTGGGTGGTGGCGCGGCACCTGCGCGCCGACGCGCGCGACACCAGCCGGCTGTTGGGCCGCGTCTTCGCCGGGCTCAACGACCCGCGCTCCGACGCCGCCACGGACGCGCTGTTCGATCTGGCGCGTCAGGTCCGCTACCTGGGCATCCCCCTCGTCGTCACCGACACGGCGGGACGGATCACGGCGTTCGCCAACGCGCCACCAGGCGTGGACGCCGACCCCGTCCGGCTGCGGGCGTGGATTCACCAGCTGGACGCGGAGAACCTGCCGCTCGCGCAGCCCGGGGTGGGCACGATCCATTACGGGGCGCTGCCCGTGGCGCGGCGCTTCATCGGGTTCGCCGTACTCGAAGGCGCCGTGTTCCTCTCGCTCGCGCTGCTCGCCGCGTGGGCGTACCGCTCGCAAGTCGTGGCGGCGCGGGACCGGCTGTGGGTCGCGATGGCGCGCGAGTCGGCGCATCAGCTCGGCACGCCGCTGATGAGCCTCACGGGATGGATTGCGTACCTGCGGGAAAATCCGGGTACCAGCGCCGCCGAGCTGGCCGACCATCTTCACGCCGACGCTGAGCGCCTGGAGCGGGTGGCCAAGCGGTTCGAGCGGATCGGGCGCCCGGCGCGCCGCGAGCCCATCGGGCTCGGCGCGGTCGCGGAGCGGGTCGTCAGCTACTTCAGCCCGCGCCTGCCGACGCTCGCGAGCCCGGTCACCCTGGCGCTCAAGGCCACGGGCCCGGGGCCGACGGCGCTGGGCGATTCGGTGCTCGTGGAATGGGCCCTCGAGGCCCTCATCAAGAACGCGATCGACGCGCTCTCGGGCCGCGGCGGGCGGATTGACGTGACGGTCGAGGCGGCCGCGCGCACGGCACGCCTCAGCGTGCGCGACGACGGGCCGGGCGTGGCCGCCGAAGTGCGGGCCCGGCTGTTCGAACCGGGGGTGTCGACCAAGCCGGGGGGGTGGGGGATCGGACTCGCCCTCGCGCGCCGCATCGTGGAGCAGCAGCACGGCGGCCGTCTGCTGTACCGGGCGGCGCCAACCGGGGAAGGAGCAGAGTTTGTGCTGGAATTCCCGCTGGTGAGCGCGACGTGAGACACGCGATATGGACCTGAGCATCCCGCTCAACCCCCAGCAAGAAGCCGCCGTCCGCCATCCCGGCGGCCCGCTGCTCGTGCTCGCGGGCGCGGGCTCGGGGAAGACGCGCGTCCTCACCGCGCGGATCGCCCATCTGATCCAGGAGCGTGGGGTCGCCCCGTCGCGCATCTTCGCGGTGACGTTCACGAACAAGGCGGCAGGCGAGATGCGCGCCCGCGTGGCGACACTGCTCGGCGCCAACCCGCGAGGACTCTGGATCGGCACGTTCCACGCCTTGTCGGCTCGGCTGCTCCGGCGCGAAGCGGGCCTCATCGGCTTCGGCCCCAATTTCACGATTTACGACCAAGACGACTCCGAGTCGTTCCTCAAGCGCCTGCTGGAGCAGCGGGGCCTGTCACCCAAGGCGAACCCCCCGCGCGCGATCCACGCGATCATTTCGGGCGCGAAGAATCGCATGCTCCTGCCGGAAGAGCTCGGGGCGAGCGCCGACGGCCCGCTCGAGCGCGTGGCGGCGGAGCTGTACGCGGTGCTGGGCCCCGCGCTGCGACAGGCCAACGCGATGGATTTCGACGACCTGCTCCTGTATCCGCTCACGCTGTTTCAGGACCACCCCGAGCGGCTCGCATACTGGCAGCGCCGGTTCGACCACGTGCTGGTGGACGAGTTCCAGGACACCAACGCCGCGCAGTATCGGCTCGTGAAATTGCTGGCCGCGGCCCACGGGAACCTGTGCGTCGTGGGGGATGACGACCAGGCGATCTACGGCTGGCGCGGTGCGGACGTGCGGCACATGCTCTCGTTCCCGGAGGACTTCCCCGGCGCGACGCTGATCAAGCTGGAGCAGAACTACCGCTCGACCCAGGTGATCCTGGACGCGGCGAACGGGGTGATCGCCGAGAACGCGCGGCGGCTCGGGAAGACGCTGTTCACCGCGCGGCCGGGCGGCGAGCCCGTCACGTTCCTCACCGCCGCCGACGAGCGCGACGAGGCGGAATGGCTGGCGGGCGAGCTGGCGCGCCGCGCGGCCGAGACGGACGTTCCCTACGACGCGATCGCGATCCTGTACCGCACCAACGCGCAGTCGCGCCCGCTGGAAGAATCGTTCCGCTTCCGGGGGATCCCGTACCGGCTGGTCGGGGCCGTGAGCTTCTACGAGCGGCGCGAGGTGAAGGACGTGCTCGCCTACTTGCGCGTCATCGCGAACCCCAGGGACGACGAGGCGTTCGCGCGCATCGTGAACGTGCCCCGGCGGGGGATCGGCGACGCCTCGCTCGCGCAGCTGGTACGCGCGGCGACCCAGTGGGGGAAGCCGCTGCTTGAGGCGGCGCGGGCGGCCGACCGCATCCCCGACGTGCGCCCCAACGTGCGCGAGGCCTTCGTCGGCGTCGCGCGGCTGGTGGACGAGCTCGCGGCGCGTCACGCCGGGGCCGATCCGGCCACGGTGCTCGAGCAGGTGGTGGCGGCCGTCGGCTACGCCCAGTATCTGGCCGAAGAGGGCCCCGAAGGGATCGAGCGGCTGGAAAACGTCCAGGAGCTGATCGCCGGAGCGGCCGGGTGGGCGGAGACGGCCGCTGAAGACGAGGATGCGGGGGAAGAGGGAGGAGCGAAGGGTGCGAGCCTCGTCGAACGCTACCTGACCCAGGCGGCCCTCGTGACCTCCGCCGACCAGGGGACGGGCGACCCGACCGGGGTGACGCTGATGACGGTCCACATGGCGAAGGGGCTCGAGTGGCCGGTCGTGGCGCTCACCGGGCTCGAGGACGGACTGTTCCCGCTCGCGCGGGCGGCGGGCGAGCCGGGGGGGGTGGAGGAGGAGCGTCGGCTGTGCTACGTGGGTCTCACGCGCGCGCGCGAAAAACTGTATCTCTCATGGGCGCGCACGCGCTACCGCAGCGGGCGACTCGAGTTGTCGGAGCCGTCGCGGTTTCTCGAGGCGGTCCCCGCGGGCGTGCTCGACGAGCGGAGCACGGCCCTGCCGTGGCACCGCGCGCTGCGCGCGGACGCGCGCGGCGGGCCGTCGGGCCGCGCGGCACGGGGGGTGGGAGGGGAGGGGGCGCCGCTCGCGGTGGACTGGGAGGTCGAGGCGTCGCAGGACGCGCCGCGCTACGTCGCCGGCGAGCGGGTACGCCACCGCAAGTTCGGCCGCGGCGTGGTGCGGACGGTGTCGGGCTCGGGCCGCGACCTCAAGGTGACGGTGGAGTTCGACGACCCGGAGATCGGCACCAAGCAGCTGCTCGTAGCCTACGCCGGGCTCGAGCGCGAGTGGGAGAGCGCATGAGCGTCACGCACGACGAGGTCCTGAAGATCGCGCGGCTCGCGGAGCTCGACGTGAGCGCGGAGGCGGTCCCCCTCCTCGCGGAGCAGATGTCGCGCATCCTGGAATACGTCGCCCAGATCAACAGTGTGCCCGCGAGCGAAGGCGTGAAGCCGTTCGTACCGGGGCCGGACGCCGTGCGGTTCCGCCCGGACGAGGTGAAGCCCTGGCCGCTCGCGTTCGGGCCCGACCGGCTCGCCCCCGCCTTCCGGGACGGCTTCTTCCTGGTGCCCAAGCTGGGGCAGTTCGAAGAGGGCGAAGGATGACGGCGATCCGGTGAGCGATCCGAGCGAAGCGTTGGCGAGCGCCAAGGCGGCGGGGGATCGCCTGGTCAAGCTCAAGCGCCTCAACGCCAACCTCACGCCGCCCAAGGACCTCCGCAAGGCGCTGCTCGCCCAGGCGGCATCGGCGCACCCGTCGGGCGTGCTGTACGGGATGCCGGTGGCGGTGAAGGACAACATCTGCACGCTCGAGTTCACGACCACCTGCGGGTCGAAGATTCTCAAGGGCTACCGCTCGCCGTACGAGGCGACCGCCGTCGCGAAGCTCAAGGCGGCGGGCGCGCTCATCGCCGGCAAGACGAACTGCGACGAGTTCGCGATGGGCTCGTCCACCGAGCACTCGGCCTACGGGCGCACGCTGCACCCGTTCGACAAGACGCGCGTGCCCGGCGGATCGTCCGGCGGCTCGGCGGCGCTCGTGGCCGCGGGCGCGGTGCCGGCCGCGCTCGGCTCGGAGACGGGCGGCTCGGTGCGACAGCCGGCGTCGTTCTGCGGGGTGGTGGGAATCAAGCCCACCTACGGGCGGGTGTCCCGCTACGGCCTCGTGGCGTTCGGGTCGTCGCTCGACCAGATCGGCGTGCTGGGACGCAGCGTGCATGACGCGGCGCGCGTCCTGTCGGTGATCAGCGGGCGGGACCCCAAGGACGCGACCTGCGAAGACCGTGACCCGCTCCGCCTGCCCACGGTTCCCGAGTCGCTCCAGGGGTTCGTGATCGGCATCCCGAAGGAGTACTTCCCCCCGGACCTCGACCCCGCCGTGCGGCGCGCCTGTGACCGCGTGATCCGGCTCTTCAAGGAGCAGGGCGCCGCGGTGCGGGAGGTGTCGCTGCCCCACACGCTGTACGCCGTGGCCACCTACTACATCATCGCGCCCGCCGAGGCGTCGTCCAACCTGGCGCGCTACGACGGCGCGCGGTATGGCCCGCGCTTCGATGGCACGGCGGACGTGCGCTCGCTGTACCGCGCCACCCGCGGCGAGGGGTTTGGCGCGGAAGTGCGCCGGCGCATCCTCGTCGGCACGTACGTGCTGTCGTCGGGTTATTGCGACGCGTACTATCGCAAGGCCCAGCAGATGCGCGCGCTCATCGCGCAGGACTTCCGCAACGCGTTCGACCGCGGCGTGGACCTGTTGTTCACCCCCACCACACCGACCCCGGCGTTCAAGGCGGGGGAGAAGCTCGCGGACCCGGTCGCGATGTACCTCTCCGACATCTTCACGGTGACCGCGAACCTCGCCGGCGTCCCCGCGATCTCACTGCCGATCGGTCGCATCAAGGGGCTGCCGATCGGCGGTCAGTTCATCGGCCAGGCGTTCCTCGAGGACGAGATGCTCGAGGCCGCGTACGCCATCGAGCGGGTGGTCCCCGCGACGGGCGAGGCCTGATGGCGGCCGGCTGGGAGACGGTCATCGGGCTGGAGACGCACGTCCAGCTGCGGACGGCGTCGAAGATGTTTTGCGGCTCCTCCGCGGCGTTCGGCGCGCCGCCCAACACGAACGTCTGCCCCGTGTGCCTCGGGCTGCCGGGCGCGCTGCCGGTGCCGAACGAGCAGGCGCTGAAGCTCGCGGTGCGCGCCGCGCTCGCGCTGGGTTGCACGGTGCACCTCAAGAGCGTGTTCGCGCGCAAGAACTATTTCTATCCCGACCTGCCGAAGGGCTACCAGATCTCGCAGTTCGAGCAGCCGCTCGCGACGGACGGGTCGCTGTCGTACTTGTCACCGGAGCGTGGAATAGCAACGGCTGCAATCATACGGCTGCACCTTGAGGAGGACGCCGGCAAGTCGCTGCACGATCGGTTCCCCAAGGAGACGGCGATCGATCTGAACCGCTGCGGCGTGCCGCTGATCGAGATCGTCACCGGCCCCGACTTCCGCTCGCCGCAGGAGGCGCGGGCGTACCTCCTCACGCTGAAGCAGGTCCTCGAGTACGCCGGCGCGTCCGATTGCGACATGGAGAAGGGAAGCCTGCGCGTGGATGCGAACGTTTCGGTGCGCCGGGCCGGCGAGACCGCCCTCGGCACCAAAGTCGAGGTGAAGAACATCAACTCGTTCGCGTACGTGGAGAAGGCGCTCACGGTCGAGCGCGACCGCCAGATCGCGCTGCTGGAAGCTGGGGCCAAGGTCGAGCAGCAGACGATGCTGTACGACGCGAAGGCGAACACCGTGCGGCCGCAGCGCAGTAAGGAAGAGAGCCACGACTACCGTTACTTCCCCGACCCCGACCTGCCGCCGCTCGTCCTCAAGCCGGAGTTCATCGAGGAGCAACGCGCCGCGCTCCCGGAGCTGCCGGCGACCAAGCGGGAGCGATTCACGACCGAATACGCGCTCGGCGTGGTCGAGGCCGCCGTGCTCACCGCCGACCGCGCGGTGGCCGACTACTACGAGGCGGTGGTGCACGCCGGGGCCGAGCCCAAGGCGGCGGCGAACTGGGTACGCACGGAGGTCCTCGCGGACGCCAAGGATCACCGGGAGGCGTTGCGGGTGACGCCCTCGGCGCTGGCGCAGCTCATCGGCCTCGTGAAGGGCGGGACGCTGTCGCACCAGGCGGCGAAGCGCGTGTTCGGCGAGGTGGCGGAGCGCGGGGGTGAGCCGCGCAACGTGGCCGAGGCGCTCGGGCTGGTGCAGGTAGCGGATGCGGGCGTCGTGGCGGGATGGGTGAACGAGGTGCTCGCCGTGCACGCCACGGAGGTCAGCCGCTACAAGAACGGCGAAACCAAGCTGATGCCGTTCTTCGTCGGCCAGGTCATGAAGACGTCGCGCGGCAAGGCGGACCCGAAGCTCGCGCAGAAGGTGATCGAGGAGAAGCTGGCGTCCTAGTCGGCTCGATCGCGCCAGGGCCGCTGCGCCTTGGACTCCTTCCAGTAGGCGAGCGCCGGCGTCGGCAGGCCGAAGTGTTGCTCCGCGGTCTCCTCGATGCGCTCGGGCTCGTCCCGCCCGCCTTCCTGCAACGCCTGCCGGCGCATCCGCTTGGCGAGCCGCAGCGCCTGATCGCCCGCTGGATCGAGCCGCCGCGCCGCGGCGTCCTTCTCTCCGAGCATCTCCATCGCGTACTCGAACGCCACCGCCATGTGACGCTCCACGTCGGCGTCGGGCAGGTCCCAGCGCGTGTTCTCGAGGATCATCTGGAACGCCCAGCGCCAACTCTCACTTTCGGTGAGGTGCACCATGCCGCGGAACAGCCGTCGGTTGGTGCCCAGGCTGAACAGGGTGGGGGAGATGATCGAATCCAGGTGTGCGTCGCTCGGCGTGTGGTCCCGAAGGATCACCTCCTTCGCCTCCTTGGCGTACGCGTCGCCCAGATGCGTCTCGAACCGGCTCTCCCAGTAACTGTGACCCAACGCCGTGGTGCTCGACGTGAGCACCAGCTGTCGCGGCACGAAGAAGTTGTGTGCCACGGTGTCGGCCGCGAGGTGGGTGAGATACCCCAGGCCGAAGGCCCGCAGCGGATCGGTGGGCGCCAGGTCGAAGATCTCCTGGCCCACGTGCCACGCGTGACAGTGCCGGCCCACGGGGGCGTACTTCTTCGCGATGGAGGTGTCGGCGGCGATGTTGCCGTACAGGAAGTCGTAGGGAAAGGCACGCAGCAGATCGGCCACGGCGGTCGGCAGCTGATGCAGGTTCGCGAGCACGGATTCGCCGAGGTAGATGTGCGTGCCCGGCGTCCAGGCGTGCGCCACGGCGGGGAAGAGGGCGATCCCGGCCACCGCGACGGCTGCCGCCGCGAGCACGCGCTTGCCCGTCAGTGCTTCCTCCCCCGCTTGAGCGCCCGCCGGCCCCATTCGATCATGGACAGGCCGCGGCGCAGGGTGCGGAACGTCGCCGCCACGTCGAGCGCCGTCGTCTCCACCTCTTCCTGCACGACTTCGACCAGGGCGTCGAGGTCGGCGAGGCGAGCCTCGGCCGCGTCCGCGGCCTTCACGATCCGGCCCCGGAGGTCCCGCGAGGTCCCGACCAGGCCCTCCGCCTCGGCGCGGATCGTCCCCACGAGCTGGCGCACGTCGCCCAGGGCCGGGCCCGCGAGATCCTGGAGCACCCGCAGGAAGGCGCGCACCCCCAACGCGGCGACGACCGATGAGAGCGCGATCGCGATCGCCGCCAGCGCCAGCACCGCGAGCGAAAGCGCCGTCACCACCGCCACCCAGCTCGGGATCATGTCGCTCAGTCCGCGGGAGCGTTGGGACTAAGCTCGGGGAGAACGGGCGCCCGTGTCAACGGCGCGGGCGCCGCGCGCAGGCCGAGCCGGAGCAGCGGCGGCGCGGCGGCCTGCGCCACCACCACGCCCAGCAGCACGGTCGTCAGGACGGCGCGACCCGATCCGGCTCCCGGGCCGCCGTACACGAGGAAGAAGTTGAGCCCCAAGGCCGTCGCAGCGGCGCCCTGCGCCACGGTCGCGAGGCCCGCGTCGCGGGGCCACGCGGGGAGCTGCAGCGCCACCCGGCCGCCGCGCACACTCGCCCACATCGCGGCGATGCGAAGGGCGGCGAGGAGCGGCACCGCGGCGAGGATCCACGCCGTCGGGAGCGCCAGCAGTGCTCCCGCGATCACGAGCACGACGGCGGAGAGCGGCCGCTCCCCGTCGGCCAGCAGCCGCTGCACCGCGTGACGCCGCGGGGCGAGATTCACGATCAGCGCCGCAGCGAGCGCGCAGACCACGAATGGCGACAGCTCCGCCGCGTAGCCGATCCCCGCGCCGAACAGGAGGCTCGCAAGCAGCGCGAGGCTCATGTCTTCGCGCGCGGGCCGCAGGCGCGTGAAGGAGACGAACATCAAGCCCACGAGCGCACTGCTGCCGACGGCGAACACGATCCAGGACAGCCAGCCGAGCTCCGGGCTCCCGGCGGGCTGGTGGGGCCGGTGCAGGGCGAGCGGGACGGTCATGGCGAGGGCACCGCATGCGGTCTCGAGGGCTGCGACGCGGCCCAGCGCGCGGGTCGCACGGCGTCGCATGCCGACGGCCTGGGCGACGCGGGCCACGGCGCCGGGTTCCGACGTGGCGGCGACTGCGGCGAGGGCGAGGATGGCCGGGAGACGCGGCGTCCACGCGAGGCCGAGTGGCGGGACCAGCCGCGCGACGAACCAGGCGGCGACCGCGACCGCGAGCAGCGTGGCGGCGGAAGAGACGAGGGCGAGCAGCCAGACGCCACGTGGGACGCGCCGCACGTAGCGCCAGTCGAACCCGGCACCGAGCCGCGCGCCGATCCAGCCGATCGCGAGCGCCGTGACCGGGGCGAGCGTCCGGAGCATGGCGGGCGTGAGCAGGTCGATTCCCGGGCCGAGCACGATCCCGAGGAGCACGGCGAGGCCGCCGGCGGCGAGCACGAGGTCGAGGCTGGCCGGGCGAGGCCAGTGCGGCCGCGGCAACCGCGTCGCGAGCAGCGCGATCACCGCGAGTCCCACCAACGCGAGCAGCGGACTCTCGTTCACGTCGCGTACGTTCGCGAACGCTTGACGCGAGCGCAAGCCGCGGCATAGCTTGCCACACCCATGCCACCATCCTTCTCCGTCACGGGTGGCCGCGCGCTGAAGGGCACCATCCGCCCGGCGGGCAACAAGAACGCGGCGCTTCCCATCCTCGCGGCGACGCTGCTCGCCGACGGGCCGTGCCGGATCGACAACGTCCCGCATATCCGCGACGTCGAGACGATGCTCGCGCTGCTCGCGCACCTCGGCGTGACGGTGCAGTGGACGGGCCCGAACAGCGTGGAGGTCGACGCGACCCGCGCCGAGCCGCGCGAGCTCGATCCCGAACTGTGCGCGCGCATCCGCGCGTCGATCCTGCTGGCCGGCCCGCTGCTCGCGCGCTTCGGCCGGGTGAGCCTCCCGCCTCCCGGCGGTGACGTGATCGGTCGGCGGCGCGTGGACACGCATTTCCTCGCGCTCGAACGGCTGGGCGCGGAGATCACGGTCGGCGCCACCTACCAGTTCGAGATGAAGCAGCTCGTCGGCACCGACATCTTTCTCGACGAGCCCAGCGTCACGGCGACGGAGAACGCCCTGATGGCGGCTGTCGGGGCGCGCGGCACGACGGTGCTCCGCAATGCCGCCGGCGAGCCTCACGTGCAAGACCTGGCTCGGTTCCTGTCGGGGCTGGGCGCCGGGATCGACGGCATCGGGACGAATACGCTGACCGTGGAAGGACGAGGGGGCGGGGGGGGCGCGCCCTTCAAGGGGGCGGGGGGAGGAGCCCCGTTCACCTTGGGGCCGGACCACATCGAGATCGGGTCGTTCATCGGCCTCGCCGTCGCCACCAACGGCGCCGTCACCATCGACGGCGCGCGCCCCGACGACCTGCGCGCCACCCTGCTGGCGTTCGAGCGGCTCGGCGTCCGACCCCGGCTCGACGGCACCAAGCTCATCGTGGACGCGGGCCAGGAGCGCCGCATCCGCCCCGACTTGGGCGGTCACGTGCCGAAGCTTGAGGACGGTCCCTGGCCCGCCTTCCCGGCGGACCTGATGTCGATCGCCATCGTGGTGGCAACGCAGTGCGAAGGGTTGCTGCTCGTGTTCGAGAAGCTGTTCGAATCGCGCCTCTTCTTCGTGGACAAGCTCATCGGCATGGGGGCGCGCATCGTCCTGTGCGATCCCCACCGGGCCGTGATCGCCGGCCCGGCGCCGCTTCACGGCCTGGTGGTGGAGAGCCCCGACATCCGCGCCGGGATGGCGATGCTCGTGGCCGCGCTCGCGGCCCAGGGCGACTCCGTCATCCACAACATCGGGCAGATCGAGCGCGGCTACGAGCGGATCGACGAGCGGCTGCGGGCGCTGGGGGCGCAGATCGAACGGATCGACGGCGACGGCAAGGGCGGTAAGGGCGGCAAGGAGGGTGCTGCGTGACCGATTTCCGTGCCGTCCCTGCCGTCCCTGCCGCCCTTGCCGTCCCTGCGGTGCTTCGCGAGCAGCCCGTCGGCGATCCATCGGTGCCCCGCGTCGAGCTCCGCGAATGGGCCGACCGCTATGGCGTCATCGCCGGCATCACGACCCGCGGCCGCGGTTTTTCTCTCGGCTTGTGGAGCGAGGAGAACGTCGGACAGGTGATGACCCGCTGGCGCGCCCTCCGCGCGGCGTTTCGGCCGGCGTTTCCCGCGCTCATCCTGTCGCACCAGGTGCACGGGACCGCCGTGGCCTGGCACCGCCAGGGGGGCGCGGGGGGCGCGGAGGGGGCGAGCGACGCCTGGCTGATCTTCAACGGCATCGACGGCCATGCTACGGGAACGCCCGGCCTGCTCGTCGTCGTCACGGTCGCCGATTGCATCCCCGTTTACCTCACGGTACCGCACCGGCGGGCGGTCGCGCTGCTGCACGCGGGGTGGCGCGGCGCGGCGGCCGGTATCCTGGAGCGCGGCGTCGAGCTGTTGCAGCGGGAGCGATCTGCGCAGCCAATGGAAATCGTAATGCATTGTGGTGTTGGCATTTGCGCGGACTGCTATGAAGTAGGTTCTGAAGTCCTGAGTCGCTTCGAGACGCCGGGGACCCCGGGGCGCGGCCCCGGGGTCGGTCCACGCGGGCACACGTCGGGTCACTTGGATTTGCGGGCGGCGTTGGTGTCCCAGGCTCGGCGACTGGGGCTGGCGGAGATCACGGTCTCTCCCTGGTGCAGCGCGCATGACCGGGATCGGTTCTTCTCACACCGCGCCTCGGGCGGGCGCGACGGACGGATGGTCGCCTACGTCGGCATGCCGCTCGCTTGACACTCGCGGAGGGGCGGCTAGATTCTGGCGGGTGAAGCGGGCGAAGTTCGGCCCGCGCTTTTTTTTATGCTCTCCGACAGCCTCGTCGAGTCGTTTCGGGTCCGCCTCGCTCAGTTGGGGTTCGAGCTGGCCGACCTCAAGATTGGCGGCACGCAACACCGGCCGCTCGTTCAGGTGCGCATCGAGTGGCCTCCGCCCCCAACTCCGCCCGCGCCCCCGCTGCCGCCCGCGCCCCCCCCGCGGCGCGTGACTGTGGCGGACTGCGCCGCGGTGAGCCGGGCCCTGGAGGCGTGGCTCGACGCCGACGGGCCGCTCGGCAGTCGCTACATGCTGGAGGTGTCGAGCCCCGGGATCGACCGCCCGCTGCGCTGGCACCGTCACTGGGTGCGCTTCGTGGGGCGGGACGTGCAGGCGACGGTGGCGGGCCTGGGCCGGGTACGCGCCCGGATCGTGGCCGTTCCCGACGAAGCGACGGTGATTCTCGAGCCCCAAGGCGCGGCGCCGCGATCGGTGCCGCTCGCGGGGATCCGCGATGCCCGCTTGGCGGTCGATTGGTAGAGCGTCATCCGTCATCCGTCATCCGTACCTGCACGGATCGATAAGGGATGACGGATGACGGACAACGGAAAACGAAAGACGCGCCAATGACCAATACAACCGACGTTGTTTCCGCGATCCGCGAGCTGACCAACACGAAGCAGCTCGAACGCGCTGAACTGCTCGACCTGCTCAAGGACGGGCTGCACGCGGCGCTGGTGAAGCGCTACGGGCCCAACGTCCGCGCGGAGATCGGGATCGACGAGCTCAAGGGCACGATCCGGATCGTGGTGCTCCGCACCGTGGTCGAAACCGTGGAGGATCCCGGGACGCAGGTGTCGCTGGAGGAGGCGCGGTTCGAGGACCCGGACTTCCAGGTCGGCGACGTGCTGGAAGAGGAAGTGCCGTTCGAGGCCTTCGGCCGGACCGCGGTGCAGGCCGCGAAGCAGCGCATCATCCAGCGCGTGCGCGAGGGCGAGCGCGCCCGCATCCGCGAAGAGTTCACCGACAAGGTGGGTGAGCTGCTCTCCGGCGAGGTGCAGCAGATCGAACGCGGCAAGATCGTCGTGATGCTCGCGAAGTTCCGCGAGGCCGAGGCGATCATCCCCTATCGCGAGCAGAACCACCGCGAGCACTTCCATCAGGGGGACACGATCCGCGCCGTGCTGAAGCGCATCGAGGAGACGCCCAAGGGGCCGCGTCTCATCCTGTCGCGCGCCGACCCCCTGTTCGTGAAGGCCCTGTTCAAGCTCGAGGTGCCGGAGATCCAGCAGGGCATCGTGGAGATCCGGGCCACCGCGCGCGAGGCCGGGAGCCGCACCAAGATCGCCGTGTCCTCGCGGGACGACTCGATCGACCCGGTGGGCGCGTGCGTGGGGCTCAAGGGCTCGCGCGTGCAGGCCGTCGTCAACGAGCTGAACGGCGAGCGCATCGACATCGTCCCGTGGTCGCCGGACCCCGAGCGGTTCGCCAAGCTGTCGCTCGCCCCGGCGCGGGTGGCGCGCGTGTTCTCGGACCCCGAGACGAAGACCATCCAGGCCATCGTGGACGAGGACCAGCTGTCGCTCGCCATCGGCCGCAATGGCCAGAACGTGCGCCTCGCCTCGGAGCTGACCGGCTGGAAGATCGACCTGTACTCGAGCCGCGAGTGGCTCGAGCGCGGCGGCGAGGGACCGCTGTTCGCACCCCTGCCACCGGAGGAGGACGCGGCGACCAAGGTGTCGCTGCGCGAGCTCAAGGGGTTGCCGGTGGAGCTCGTGGACGTCCTCGGGCAAGCCGGTCACAAGACGCTCCAGGACATCCTCGACCTCGAGCGTGAGGACGTCGACAAGGTCGCGGGCATGACCCCCGACCTCGCCGACAAGCTCATGGCGTTCTTGAACGAGATGACGGAGGAAGGCAGTGAGGACGAGGAAGAACCCGGGCCGGCCGACGCGCCGGGCGGTGCGCCCGCGCCGGCGGCGTGAGCGAGCGGCTGGTTGGGCTGCTCGGTCTCGGAGTCCGGGCCGGACGGGTGGTGATCGGGGTGACGGGCGTGCGGGCGAGGCTGCAGCGGAACGCGCTGCGCTGTGTCGTGCTGGCGAAGGATGCGAGCGCGCGCACGCGGGACAAAGTGGAGCGCCTCGCGCGCGCGCGCGGGGTGCCGGTGCTGCGGGGACCCGGCGCCGTGCGACTGGGCGCGGGCCTCGGCCGGCCGGCCGTACAGGCCGTCGGGGTCGAGGACGCGGCGCTCGCCCGCGGGTTGGTCGGTTTGGAGGAGTGACGTGACGACGACGCGGATTCACGATCTGGCGGCGGAATTCGGGATCTCCTCGGAGCAGCTCATGGGCATGCTCAAGGAGCTCGACATCTTCGTGCGCAGCCACCTCTCGCCGCTCAAGGCCGAGCAGGTGGCGTTGATGCGGGCCCGCTGGGAGCGGGAGAAGCGCAAGCTGAAGGAGGCCCCCACTGCCCCCAAGCGGCGGCGCGCCGCCACGGCGGCCGAGCCCGTGGCTGTGGTGGCCGAGGCGCGTCCCAAGCGACGCCGCCGCACCGCCGCGGAGGTCGCCGCCGCCGAGGCGGAGGCGCAGGCCGAGGCCGCCGTCGAGGCGGAGCGCGAGCTGAAGGCACGCGAAGCGCTCGAAGCGGCCAAGGCGGTCGAGGACGAGGAGAAGCCGTCGCTCGAGGAGCGGGCCGCCGCGCTGTTCAAGGACCTGCCGGTCAGCGACGAGCCCACGGCGGAGCCGCAAGCCGCCGCGCCGTTCGCCGCGTCGCCGGCGTCGCCGGTGGCGTCCGCGCCGCCCGCGCCGCCGCGGTCGGTGATCCCGACGCCGGTCCGCCCCAAGCCGGTGGCGAGCGCCACGCCGGGCGGTGCCGTGCCGCCGCGGCCGGTTGCCTCGGCGGCTCCCGGCACGCTCCCGCTCGAGGAGCGGCGGCGCGAGAAGGGGAAGAAGCGCAAGAAGGGGAAAAAGTCGCTCGTCGACCAGGAAGCCGTGGCGCAGAACATCTCGCGAACGCTGGCCTCCATCAAAGGGCCCGTCGGCAAGCGGGGCGTGCACCGGCGAGAGGAGGGCCCGAGCTTCCGCGATCTCGAGGAGGCCAAGCGGCGCGAGGAGAAGGAGCGGGAGAAGACGTTGGTGCGCGTGACCGAGTTCATCACGGTCTCCGAGCTCGCCAACATTCTCAAGGTGCCCGCGAAAGAGATCGTCTCCTTCGCCTTCAAGGAGCTGGGGCAGATGGTGACGATCAACCAGCGGCTCGACTTCGACATGATCGAGCTGATCGCGTCGGCCTTCGGCTTCCAGGCAGCGCGCGAGGAGGAGTACGCCCTCGCCGAGCCCGAGCAGCCGCGGGAGGCGGAGGGCGACCTCAAGCCCCGGCCCCCGGTCGTGACCGTCATGGGCCATGTCGACCACGGCAAGACCTCGCTGCTCGACTACGTCCGCAAGGCCAACGTCGTGGCGGGCGAGGCGGGCGGCATCACGCAGCACATCGGCGCCTACCAGGTCACGCTGAAAGACGGCCGCTCGATCACGTTCCTCGACACGCCGGGCCACGAGGCCTTCACCGCCATGCGGGCCCGCGGGGCGCAAGTGACCGACATCGTCGTGCTCGTGGTCGCGGCGGACGACGCCATCATGCCGCAGACCATCGAGGCGATCTCGCACGCCAAGAACGCGGGCGTCCCCTTGGTCGTCGCCATCAACAAGATCGACCTGCCCACCGCCAATGTGCAGAAGGTGAAGCAGGACCTGCTGGCGCACGGGGTAGTGCTCGAGGAATTCGGCGGCACGACGCTCGCCACGCCGATCTCCGCCAAGACGGGCCAGAACGTCCAGGAGCTGCTCGATCAGATCCTGCTGCAGGCCGAGCTGCTCGACCTGAAGGCGAACCCGGACCGCCGCGCGCACGGCGCGGTGCTCGAGGCGACCCTCGACCCGGGCAAGGGTCCCGTCGCGACGGTGCTGGTCCAGAACGGCACGCTGCGGGTGGGGGACGACTTCATCTCCGGCCAGTACTACGGCCGCGTGCGCGCGATGTACGACGAGCGGGGCCAGACGGTCGCCGAGGCGGGCCCGTCCACGCCGGTCCAGGTGCTCGGGTTCGAGGGCGTGCCCGAGGCGGGCGACACGTTCAGCGTCATGACGGACGCGGGGGCGGCACGCGACATCGCCCAGAAGCGCCAGCGTTTGGAGCGAGAGGCGCAGCACCGGCGCACCGGCCGTGTGAAGACGCTCGAGGACTTCATGGCGGAGCGCGCCGCGGGCGGCGTCGCGGCGCTGCGGATCATCATCAAGGCCGACCAGGGCGGCCCCGCGGAAGCGCTCGCGGACGCCTTGGGACAGCTCTCCACGCCCGAGGTGAAGGTGGAGATCGTGCATCGCGGCGTGGGCTCGATCACCGACGGGGACGTGCTGCTCGCCAAGGCCTCGAACGCGATTATCATTGGCTTCCACGTGCGGCCCGACTCGAACGCCCGCGCCTCGGCGGATCGTGAAAAGGTGGAGATCCGCACGTACCGCATCATCTACGAGGCGGTAGAGGATGTGCGGTCGGCGATGGAGGGTCTGCTCACCCCCGAGAAGAAGGAAGTGGTGCTGGGAGAGGCGGAGGTGCGGCAGACGTTCAAGATCGCGAAGATCGGAACGATCGCGGGTTGCTTCGTGCGGTCCGGCGTGATCCCGCGGACGGCCCGGGTGCGCGTGATCCGCGACGGCGTCGAGGTGTACGAAGGCACGATCGCGTCGCTCAAGCGTTTCAAGGACGACGTGCGCGAGGTCCGCGAAGGCTTCGAGTGCGGCATCGGCATCGAGAACTTCAACGACGTGAAGGTCGGCGACCTGATCGAGGCCTACCGCATCGAGGAGGTCGCCCGTTCGCTGGATGTCGGGAGCGCGGCGAAGGGCGCGTGAACCGTGGTCGTGGCCGTGATGACCTGGGAGCTGCACCTGGCTGCGTCCCACTCGCTCAAGGACAAGCGCCGCGTGCTGAAGAGCCTCAAAGACCGGCTCCACAACCGCTTCAACGTGTCGGCGGCGGAGACGGCCCACCACGACCTCTGGCAGCGCGCCGAGCTGACCGTGTGCGTCGTGTCGAATGACCGCGGCCACGCCGACAGCGTGCTGCGGGAGGCGGACCGCCTGGTCGCGTCGGCCGACGGCGCCCGCATCGTGGACACGAGCACGGGCTACTTCTGACATGAACCGACGACCGAGTTCCCGCTCCTCCCGTCGCCCCCGCCACCGCCCCGAGCGCGTGGCCGAAGCGATCCGCCAGACCGTCGCGGCGTTTCTCACCGGCAACGTGCGCGATCCGCGCGTCGGCTTCGTGACGGTCACGGCGGTCGAGGTCTCGGGCGACCTCGGGCACGCGTGCGTGCGCGTCAGCGTCATGGGGAGCGAAGAGGAGAAGACCAAGTCTCTCGAGGGGCTGAGCAGCGCCGCCCGCTTCCTACGCGCGCAGCTCGCGCGCGAGCTGACGCTCCGCGTCACGCCCGAGCTCCGCTTCGAGCTCGACCGCGGCCTCGAGCACGCGCAGCGGATCGACCGGGTGTTGCGGGAGCTCAAGGAGGACGCGGGCTGATCTCCGGCGTGGCGCTCGTCGCGAAGCGCGGCGGGGAGGGCAAGGACCGGGTTGGGCCCACCTCGCACGACGTGGTGGACGTGGTGCGGCGCATGCTGGCCGTGACGCGCGTGGGTCATCTGGGCACGCTGGATCCGTTCGCCGCGGGACTGTTGGTGGTCCTGGTGGGGCGCGCGACGCGGCTCGCGCCGTTCGCAGCGGGGTGGCGCAAGTCGTACGAGGGCGTGATCCGGCTGGGCACGGCCACGACGACGGACGACGCGACCGGCCAGCCGGTGGGCGGCTCGGACGCGTGGCGCGTCTTGCAGCGGGCCGGCGTGGAGCGGGCATTGGAGCGCTTTCGGGGCGGCTACGAGCAGCGCCCGCCCGTCTACTCGGCGGTGAAGGTCGCAGGGGAGCGGGCGTATCGGCGCGCTCGCCGCGGCGAGCCGGTGGCGCTCGCCGCGCGGCCCGTGGACGTGTCGGAGCTCGAGCTCACGAGTCTCGACCTGCCCGACGTCGGGTTCCGCGCCACGGTGGGCGCGGGGACGTACCTGCGGGGCCTGGCGCGCGACGTCGGCGCGGCGCTCGGGTGTGGAGCGCACCTGGCGGCGCTCACGCGCACGCGCGTCGGGCCGTTCCGGCTCGCCGACGCAGTGGCGCCCGACGCGGTGACGCCCGGCGCCCTGCGCAACCCGGCGGAGCTCGTGGCGCACCTGCCGCGCCGTGATCTGGACGAAGCAGGGCGAGCGGCCGTGGTGCACGGGCGGCCCGTGCCGGCGGGAGAGGGGACGCGGGAAACGGAGAACGTGGCCCTGTTCGCCGACGGAGCGCTCGTGGCCGTGGCGGAGCGGGTCGGCCAGGTGCTGAAGCCCCGCGTCGTGGTCGCCGAGCCATGAGGGGCACCGTCGCGACCGTCGGGACGTTCGACGGGATTCACCGGGGGCACCAGGCGGTGCTCGCGGAGATAGTGCGGCGTGCGCGAGTCGGCGGACCGGGGCGCGCGAGCCTGCTCGTCACGTTCGACCCACATCCGCTCGAGGTGGTGAACCCGAGCGCGGCGCCGCGGCTGCTCACGCTGCCCGACGAGAAGCGCGCCTTGGTCGCCGCCCTCGGCGTCGAGCGCCTGGAGATCGTGCCGTTCACGCCGCAGCTCGCCCGGCTCGGCCCGGAGGAGTTTGTGCGAGACGTGCTGCGGGCGCGGTTCGGGATGGAGGAGCTGGTGCTGGGCTACGACCACGGCTTCGGGCGCGGCCGCTCGGGCGATGTGGAGCTGGTCCGGCGCCTCGGGCGCGAGGACGGGTTCACGGTGGACGTGGTGGCGGCGGTGCAGGACGATGCGCAGGCGATCTCCTCGTCGCTGATCCGCACGGCGGTGGCGCACGGCGACCTCGCGTCGGCGGAGCGCTGGCTCGGGCGGCCGTACAGCCTCCGGGGCGTGGTCGAGCGTGGGGCGGGGCGCGGCCGCACGATCGGGATCCCGACGATCAATCTCGCGCCGCCCGATCCACGCAAGTTGCTCCCGCCGGACGGGGTGTACGCGGTACGGGTGGAACTGCCGGGGAAGAGGGAAGAGGGACAAGGGAAGTACGGTGGTATGATGAATCAGGGCCCGCGCCCCACGTTCGACGTGCACGCGCGCGGCCTCGAGATCCATCTGTTCGGCTTCACCGGCGACCTGTATGGTGAGACGGTCACCGTGGAGTGGGTGCGGCGGTTGCGGGACGTGCAGACGTTCCCGTCCCGCCAGGCGTTGGTCGACCAGATCGAGCGTGACGCGGCGGCGGCGCGCGCGATCCTGAGGGCGTGAGGAGCGCGATGTTTCGAACCATTCGGTCACGATTGATCGCCATTGGGATCCTGTTGGTGCTCTGCATCTGGGCGCTGATCCCGGCCAACACGACCCAGCGGGTCCGCGACGCCGCGACGGGGCGCATGAAGGACACGACGGTGCGCCGCGTTCCGATCAACCTCGGGCTCGATCTGCAGGGCGGGATCCACCTCGCGCTCGAGGTCGACCAGTCGAAGGGTCCGGTCCCCGACCCGGCGGAAGCGATCCGCCGCGCGGAGCGGGTGGTCCGCACCCGGATCGACGAGTTCGGCGTCACCGAGCCGGTGGTGCAGGTGGTCGGCAACGACCGCTTAATCGTCGAGCTCGCCGGGGAGAAGGATCCGGCACGCGCCAAGAGCATCATCCAGCGCACGGCGTTCCTGGAGTTCCGCATCACCGACATGAGCCACCAGTTCCAGGACGCGCTCCCCGAGATCGACAAGGCGCTGCGGGCGGCGGGCGTGAAGACATCGGGACCGGCGGGAGGTGCGGCGGCGAACGTGGCGCAGTTGTTCGGCGCCGACACCGGCAAGGCGAAGGGCAAGACGGCCAAAGGGAAGGCGGCGGCCAAGGACACGAGCGATCTCAACGCCCCCGGCCCGCTGTCCGCGCTACTCTACCAAGGGCAGCTGCCCGGGGAGTTCCTGGTGCCCGAGGAGCAGGTGCCGGTGGCGGAGAGCCTGCTGGCACGCCCCGAGGTCCAGCGCCTCAAGCCGCGGGGTATCGAGCTCAAGTGGGGGACGGAGGTCACCGCTCGTGCCGCCCGCAGCTACCGGGCGCTGTACGCGGTGGAGGACCGCCCGATCATCACGGGCGAGGAGCTCGAGAGCGCCACGGCGACGCGCGATCAGCTCACCAATCAGTCGGTCGTGAACTTCGCGCTGTCGCGGCACGGCGGGCGAATCTTCGAGCGCGAGACCGGCCGCCACGTGAACGACTACATGGCGATCATCCTCGACGGCCGGGTCGTAGGCCAGCCGCCCGTCATCAAGAGCCAGATCGGCCAGCGCGGCCAGATCGAGCTGGGCTCCAAGCCGCTCCAGGACGCGCAGGACCTGGCGCTGGTGCTCCGGGCGGGCGCGCTGCCCGCGCCCCTCAGCATCGTCGAGGAGCGCACCATCGGGCCCTCGCTCGGGAAGGACTCGATCACCGACGGCGTGCGGGCCGGCATCGTCGGCGTCGTGCTGGTGATCCTGATCATGGTCGTGTACTACCGGCTGTCCGGCCTGCTCGCGGTGTCGGCGCTGACGCTGTACGTGCTGTTCACACTGGCGGGACTCGCGGCGTTCGGGTTCACGCTCACGTTGCCGGGGCTCGCCGGGCTGGTGCTCTCGGTCGGGATCGCCGTGGACGCCAACGTGCTGATCTTCGAGCGCATCCGCGAGGAGCTGCAGCACGGCAAGCTGGTGCGCACGGCGGTGGACGAGGGGTTCAAGCACGCGATGAGCGCCATCGTCGACTCGAACGTCAGCACCATGCTCACTGCCTTCATCTTGTACTTGGTCGGGACCGGCCCGGTGCAGGGCTTCGCCATCACGCTGATCATCGGCATCGCGGCCTCCATGATCACCGCCGTCTTCGTGGTGCGGACGTTCTACATGATCTGGCTCGAGCGGCGGCCGGACATGGTCACCCTGAGCGTGTGAGATGATCCGACTCTTCGCCAACGCCAACTACGACTTCATCAAGTGGCGCCGCTGGGCCTACGGGCTCACCGCCGCCATCATCGTCCCGGGCTTCTTGCTGTTTCTCGTGCACGGCTTGAACTACTCGATCGAGTTCACCGGCGGCACGCTGATTCAGGTCCAGACGCCCCATCCGGTCGGCACTGGGAGACTCCGGGAAGCGCTCGATGCGGCGGGCATCCGCGACGCCGAGATCCAGCAGTTCGGCGCGCCCAACGAGTATGTGGTGCGCGCGCGGCTCGGCACGAGCGGCGTGACGGCCGAGGGCACCACCCAGGCGACCGCGGCGGCTGTCGACTCGGCGCTCAGCCACGGCCTGGGCCCGGCCCAGTACAAAATCGTGCGCACCGAGGCCGTGGGGCCCAAGGTGGGGCGCGAGCTCCAGGGGAAGGCGTTCCTCGCGATCTTCTTTTCGTTCATCGTCACGCTCATCTACCTCGCGGTGCGATTCGAGTGGCGCTTCGGGCTGGCGGCCGTGCTCGCGACGTTCCACGACATCCTCACCACCATCGCGTTCATCCGGTACCTGGACCTCGAGGTGAGCCTCGTCGTGGTGGGCGCGGTGCTGACCATGATCGGCTATTCCCTCAACGACACGATCATCATCTTCGACCGGGTGCGGGAGAACCTCCGCAAATTCCGGCGCCAGAACCTGTACGAGATCCTGAACCTCTCGATCAACGAGACGCTGCCGCGCTCCGTGCTCACGCACGGAACGACGATGGCCACGACGCTCGCGCTCGTGCTCCTGGCGGGCGAGGTGCTCCGGCCGTTCGCCCTGGTGATGACGTTCGCGATCTTCACGGGGACGTTCTCGTCGATCTACATCGCGGCACCGGTGCTGATGTACATCGAGAAGCGGTGGCCTGGCGAGGACGCGCGCGGCGCCCGGGCGTTCCGCGGCTCCGGCCCTGCGGGTGCCGCCGCGCCGGCACCGCGGCCCGCCCAACCGCAGCCCACGCGGTAGGGGCACGGCATTGCCGTGTCCCTCCTGCGCTCCTCCCTCGTCGACTCCCACTGCCATCTGGGCGACGGGGCGTTCGACCCAGACCGCGAGGCGGTCCTCGCGCGGGCGCTCGCGGCCGGGGTCGCGCACGTCGTCGTGATCGGCGGGACCCTGGCGGAGAGCGAGCGGGCCGTGGCGCTCGCGCGAACCTGCCCGGGGCTCTCGGCCACCGCCGGCGTCCACCCCCACGAGGCGCGGCAGTGGTCGGCCGCCGCGGCCGCCCGCCTGAGAGCCCTGGTCGCCCTACCCGAAGTGGTGGCTGTGGGGGAGACGGGGCTGGATTACCATTACGACCATTCGCCGCGAGACGCGCAGCGCCGCGCCTTCGAAGCCCAGCTCTCGCTCGCCGGCGAGCTGCGCAAGCCGGTGGTGGTGCATGCGCGCGAGGCGGATGAGGACATGGCCACGCTGCTCGCCGGCGCCAACGCGGCCGTGGTGCTGCACTCGTTCAGCTCGGGATCGAGCGTATTCGAAGCGGGGATGGCGATCGGCGCGTACTTTTCGTTCAGCGGAATGATCACGTTTCGAAACTGGCAGTGGACCGTCCGACCGTCCGACTGTCCGCCGGAACGCCTGCTGATCGAGACCGATGCTCCCTACCTCGCGCCCGAGCCGCACCGCGGCCAGCGGAATGAGCCCGCGTTCGTGCGGGACGTCGCCGCGGCGCTCGCCCGCGTCCGCGGCGAGTCGCTTGAGGCCCTCGGACAACGGACGACGGAGAACGCACGACGGCTGTTCGGCGCGCGGCTCGCAACCACGCTCTCGCACGGAGAGGCTCCGTGACCATGACTACGACGGCGCAGGTGCCCACCGACATCGCCATCGCCCAGGCGGCGAAGCTCCGCCCGGTCGCCGATATCGCCGCCGAGCTGGGACTGGGCGACGACGAGATCGAGCTGTACGGGAAATACAAGGCGAAGGTCCCGCTCGCGGCGCTCGCGCGCCGCACGCCCAAAGGCCGGCTGGTGCTCGTCACCGGGATCAACCCGACGCCGGCCGGTGAGGGCAAGTCCACCGTGACCGTCGGCGTGACGCAAGCGCTGCGGCGGATCGGCAAGAACGCGGCGCTCTGCATCCGCGAGCCGTCGCTCGGCCCCGTGTTCGGCGTGAAGGGGGGCGCCTGCGGTGGGGGCTACGCCCAGGTGGTCCCGATGGAGGACATCAACCTCCACTTCACGGGCGACTTCCATGCGATCGCCAGCGCGCACAACCTGCTGTCGGCCATGCTCGACGCCCACCTGCATCACGGCAACGCGCTCGGCCTGGACACGCGACGCATCACGTGGCCCCGCACCATCGACATGAACGACCGCGCGCTCCGGAACGTCATCGTCGGCCTGGGCGGGCTCAATGCCGGGCCCACGCGGGAGGAGCGGTTCGTCATCATCCCGGGCTCCGAGATCATGGCGATCATGGCGCTCGCCCGGGGGATCGACGACCTGGAGGAGCGGCTGGCGCGCGTCATCGTGGGGCTCACGCCCGAGAAGAAGCCCGTGCGGGCGAGCGACCTGAAGGCGCAGGGGGCGATGACCTTGCTGCTGAAGGACGCCATCAATCCCAACCTCGTTCAGACGCTCGAGGGCGGACCGGCGTTCATCCATTGCGGGCCGTTCGGCAACATTGCCCACGGCTGCAACTCGGTGGTCGCCACCAAGCTCGCCCTCGCGCTGTGCGACGTGGTGCTCAGCGAGGCCGGATTCGGCGCCGACCTGGGCGCGGAGAAATTCTTCGACATCAAGTGCCGGATGGCGGGGTTGAACCCCGAAGCGGCGATCGTCGTCGCCACGGTACGCGCGCTCAAGATGCACGGCGGGGTGAAAAAGGAGAGCCTGGGGAAGACCGACCTGGACGCCGTGAAGCGTGGCGCCGCGAACGTGCGCCGGCACATCCGCAACGTGAAGCAGTTCGGGGTCCCGGTGGTGGTGGCGGTGAACCGCTTCGTGAGCGACAGCGACGCCGAGCTCGAGATCGTGCGCGGTGAGTGCGCCGCCGAAGGCGTCGGCGTCGAGCTGTGCGAGGTGTGGGAGAAGGGTGGGGAGGGCGGCATCGCGGTCGCGGAGGCGGTGCTCAAGCTGCTCGACGGCCGCACCGCGAAATTCAAGCCGCTGTACGACGAGAAACGTCCCATCCGCGAAAAAATCGAGACGATTGCGAAGCAGATCTACGGCGCGGCCGGCGTGGCGTTCGCCCCGGCGGCCGAGCGCGCACTCGAGCAGCTCCCCGCAATGGGCCTGGGCGAAACGCCGGTGTGCATGGCCAAGACGCAGTACTCCTTCAGCGACGATCCGACGAAGCTCGGCGCGCCGAGCGGGTTCACCCTGCAGGTGCGCGACATCCTGCCGTCGGCCGGCGCGGGGTTCGTGGTGCCGCTCGCCGGCGACATCATGACGATGCCGGGGCTCTCCAAGACGCCCGCCGCCGAGAAGATCCGCGTGCACCCGGACGGAACCATCGAGGGATTGTTCTAATGAAGCCGAAAGGGCTGGGGATCGTCACCGCCGAGGGCGCTCCGAAGGCGATCGGCCCGTACAGCCAGGCCGTGCTGGTGGACGGCATGGTCTACACGGCGGGGCAGATCCCGCTCGATCCGCGCAGCGGCGAGATCGTGGGCCGGACCACGGCCGAGCAGACCGAGCAGGTGCTGCGAAACCTCACCGCGATCCTCGAGGCGGCGGGGTCCGGGCTCGCGTTGGTGGTGAAGACGACGGTGTACCTCGTCGACATGGCCGACTTCCCCGCGATGAACGAGGTGTACGCGAAGCACTTCGTGAGCCACAAGCCCGCGCGCTCGACCGTGCAGGCGGCCGCCCTCCCCAAGGCGGTGCGCGTGGAGATCGACGCGATCGCGAGAGCGGGATGAGCCGGGTGCTGCGGCTGGTGTGGGCCGGCCTGCTCGTGGCTCCGCCGACCGTGGCGCCGGCCCAGACCGAGCTCCCGCCCGCCGACCGCCGGCTCGCCCGCAACCTGCTCCGCGAGCTGATCGAGATCAATACGACCGACTCGCTCGACAACACCCCACGCGCCGCCCGCGCCATGGCGCGGCGGTTGCTCGCGGCGGGCTTCCCCACCGGGGATGTCCAGGTCTTGCTCGGACCGGACCCGAAGCACGGCAACCTCGTGGCGCGGTATCGCGGCGCCGGGGCGGGTCGCCGCCCGATCCTGGTGATGGCCCACCTCGACGTGGTGCCCGCGCGGCGCGAGGACTGGTCGATGGATCCGTTCACCTTCCTCGAGCGGGACGGCTGGTTCTACGGCCGGGGCTCCACCGACAACAAAGCGGGCGCCGCGATGCTCGTGGCGGGCTTCATCCGGCTGAAACGCGCGGGATTCACGCCCGCCCGCGACATCATCCTGATGCTCGAGGGAGACGAGGAAACGGCAGGCAATTGCGTGCAATGGCTGCTCGCGAAGCACCGCGACCTGATCGACGCCGAGTTCGCGCTCAACACCGACGCCGGCGGCGGCGCGCTGCGCGACGGCCGGCGCGAGACCTTCGAGGTGCAGGCCAGCGAGAAGGTGTATGCGACGTACATCCTCGAAGCGACCGATAAAGGCGGCCACAGCTCCCTGCCGCGACCCGCAGACAATCCCATCTATCGGATCGCAGCGGCGCTCGAGCGGCTGGCGCAGTACCGCTTCCCGGTGCAGCTGAACGAGGTGTCGCGCGCCTACTTCGAGCGCTCGGCTACCGTGGCAAGCGGGCAGCTCGGGGCGGACATGCGGGACGTGCTGCGAGACCCGCCCGACAGCGCAGCCGTGGCGCGCTTGTCGGCCTCGCCGACGTACAATTCGAAGCTCCGAACCACCTGTGTCGCGACGATGCTCCAGGCCGGGCACGCCGAGAACGCGCTGCCCCAAACGGCGCGCGCGACCGTGAACTGCAGGATCTTGCCCGACCAGCCGGCGGCGGAGGTGGAGGCGACCATCCGCCGCATCGCGGCGGACGATCGCATCGCCATCCGCACGACCTACGCGCCCATCCCGAGCCCGCCGTCGCCCCTCACCGCGGCGATCATGGGGCCGATCGAGCGGTTGGTGGCGGAGCAGTTCCCGGGCGTCCCGGTCGTCCCCGTCATGGAAGCGGGGGCCACGGACGGGCTGTTTCTCCGCAACGCCGGTATCCCGACGTACGGCCTCTCGGCGGTGTTCGAGGACCCGGACGACGTGCGCGCCCATGGCCGCGACGAGCGCATCGGCGTGGAGAGCTTCTACGACGCGACCGAGTTCTGGTACCGGATGATGCGGGCGTTCGCGTCCCCGCAGTAGATTCCGAGCGGATCACGGGGGCGGATCGAGCCTGGTGGCTCGAGCGGTCTTCAAAACCGTCTAGGGCTCGATTGAGCCTTGGTAGGTTCGATTCCTACACGCTCCCGCCACGTCGTCCGTGGCCGGCGTGGGTTGACGGTGTGGCGATTTCGCTGCTCGTGTGGCTCGCGGCCATGCTGGGCGTGTCGCGGCGGATAGCCAGGTGGGGCGTCTGGCCCGGCGACGCACTGGCCGGTGTCGCACACAGGCGACGCCGGCGCGTGGCACCAGCTTTGCGGTAGAACGGGTCCGGCCCGCGGGGGGTGAGCCGTGCCTCCGTCTCCGCTTAGTGATCAGGAGCGGGGACTGGATTGTGGGCCAACGGCCACTCTCCTGCGGCGCCGCCACGGGCTGCTGTTGCCCGCGTATCTCCGCCCACGGCAAGGTGCTGCTTCGCGAAACCGGCCAAAGGCCGGTATTTCTGTGTAGCTCCCCCGGCCGCTCCCGCCGGCACCCTTGGCCCTGGATACGCATGCACATCACCCTGGTTCTCACCAGCCTCATCGCCGCGCTCCTCAGTCCGGAGCCTGCGTCCCTGCCGCACGCGAGCGTGCGGGTCGATTCCGTCAGGCACCGACTCGTGATCGAACTGCCCCCGGTTGACCTGCCGGCGGCCGCGGGCGCCCACGAAGCGATGGTCGGCCTGCCGCTGTGCCAGGTACTGGTCCCGCTGACCGCCTCGCTGCACAGCTCGGATATCGAGCTGGTGGACGAGCGCGGCCAGGCGCTGCCGCGTGACGTGCTTCACCACTTCAATCTGACCGATCCGGACCATCGCGAGCTGTTTCTTCCGATCGGCATGCACCTGCTCGCGGCGAGCAAGGAGACCCCCGCGATCGAGATCCCCCGGCTGCTGTTCGGCCTGCCCCTCGAACGGGGGCAGCGCCTCATCGCGGGGGCGATGCTCGCGAACTCCTCCCCGGCCGCTTACCGCGGCGTACGCGTCCGCCTCGTCCTGCGCTACGTCCCCGCCGGCCGTCCCTGGCCGTTGTACCGCACCTACCCTTGGGACATGGACGTCCAGTACCCGCTGGGCCGTCCGCCCAGCGGCAGCAAGGCCTTCGACCTGCCGCCGGGCCGGACGGTCCGCTCGTGGGAGGGGAGTCCGGCCATCAGCGGCACCATCCTCGGCCTGGGTGGGCATCTCCACGATTACGGCACGACCCTCGAGCTCGCCGACGTGACGACGGGGCAGGTGCTGTGGCGCGGCAAGCCGATCACGGACGGACCGCGCATCCTCGCGTTCCCGCTGGCGCGATTCTACAACTGGCACCGCCTGGGCCTACACATCGTCGCCTCCCACCGCTATCGCCTCACCGCCGTCTACGACAATCCCACCGGCCGCCTCATCCCGGACGGGGGGATGGGCGCCGTCGCGGGACTGTTCGTCCCGGACCACGGCGTGGTCTGGCCCGCGGTCAACCGGGCCGACAGCGTCTACCAGCGAGACCAGCTTGCCACGATCCGGTCCGGCGGGATGGCGGGGATGATGATGGATCACGCGGCACACTGAGACGCACGCTCCTACCCGAACGGGTGGGCCGCGGCCACCCGCGACTGGGGTTGACAGCTTCTGACGGGACGAGTAGTCTCACGCCCATGAACGTTGTGTTCGCGCTGCCGGTGCTGTCGCTGGTCCTGCTCCTGGTCCTGCTTATTGCACGACTCGGGGATCGCGGCGCGCTACAACGCTCGACTTGCCAGGCTGACTGAAGCAGTAAGCGCAAGCAAACGCCGCGGATCCTCAAAGATCCGCGGCGTTTTCGTTTTTTCGAGGGGAGAGGAACCCATGGTTCGAGACGTCGTCATCTTCGATACCACGCTGCGGGACGGCGAGCAGGCGCCGGGCAACACGATGACGCCCGAGGAAAAGATCCAGGTGGCGCGGCAGCTCGACGCGCTGCAGGTGGACGTGATCGAAGCCGGGTTCCCGGCCGCGTCCGAGGGCGACTACCACGGCGTGCAGGAAATCGCGGCGGCGGTGCGGCGGCCGGTGGTCGCCGCGCTGGCGCGCTGCACCGACCGGGACATCGATCTCGCGGGCGAGGCGCTGCGCGGCGCCGAGCGCGGCCGGATCCACGTCTTCATCGCGACGTCCGACATCCACCTGCAGCACAAGCTGCGCATCGGGCGGGAGGACTGCATCGCGCTGGCCCGAGACGCGGTGCGCCACGCCCGCCGCTACTCGGACGACGTCGAGTTCTCGGCGGAAGACGCGAGCCGCACCGATCTCGAGTACCTGTGCCGGGTGGTCGAGGCCGCGATCCAGGAAGGCGCCACGACGGTCAACCTCCCCGATACGGTCGGCTACGCGCTGCCGGTCGAGTACGAGCACATGTTCCGTGCCGTGCGGGAGCGCGTCCCCGGTGCGGACCGCGTGACGTTCTCCGCGCACTGCCACGACGACCTAGGCCTGGCCGTCGCGAACTCGCTCGCGGCGGTTGCCGGGGGCGCGGGGCAGATCGAGTGCACCGTGAACGGGATCGGCGAGCGGGCGGGGAACGCGGCGCTCGAGGAGATCGTGATGGCGAGCCACGTCCGGCCGCAGGTCGCCGCGTTCCGCTGCAATGTGGATACGCGCGAGCTGTATCGCACCAGTCGGCTGCTGTCGCACGTCACCGGCGTGTTTCCCCAGCCCAACAAGGCGATCGTGGGTCGCAACGCGTTCGCCCACGAAGCGGGGATCCACCAGCACGGCGTGATGCAGAACGGCCTCACCTATGAGATCATGCGCCCGGAGACGGTGGGCGTGCCGCACTCGACGCTGGTGCTGGGCAAGCACTCGGGCCGGCACGCGCTGGCGCGGCGCTACCACGAGCTGGGCTACGAGCTGAGCGAGGGCGCGCTCGAGCGGCTGTACCATCGCTTCGTGGCGCTCGCCGACAAGAAGCGCGAGATCCTGGACGAAGACCTCCTTGCGCTGCTGCACGACGGCTTCCACGACGCGCCCGAGCTGTTCCAGATCAGCCACCTGCACGTGATCTGCGGCACGGCCGGCGCCTCGGCGAACGTTCACATGACCGGGCCGTGGGCGGGTGAGCGCCGGGCCGCCGCGTCGGGCGACGGGCCTATCGCGGCGACCTTCGCGGCGGTGAGCGAGATCGTGGGCCAGCCGCTGGAGGTGGCGAACCTGGCGATCCAGTCGGTCACGCCCGGGCGGGACAGCCTGGGCCAGGTGTCGCTCCACGCGAAGGTGAACGGCAAGTCGCTGTCCGGCCACGGCGCGTCCACCGACATCGTGGACGCGTGCGCCCGCGCGCTCGTCAACGCGCTCAACAAGGCCCACTTCGCCGACCGGCTCGAGTCTGACTCGCTCAACTCCGTCTACCTCTGGGGCGTGTGAGCGTGGGCGGGGGCGAGCTGCTCTCGGGCGCGCAGATCCTCTGCCAGGTCCTCCTCGAAGAGGGCGTGGACACGATCTGGGGCTACCCCGGCGGCGCGATCATGCCGTTTTACAACGCGCTGCCGGACGTCCCTGAGCTCCGCCACATCCTGGTGCGTCACGAGCAGGCGGCCGCGCACGCCGCCGACGGCTACGCGCGCGCGACCGGCCGGATCGGCGTGTGTGTGGCGACGTCCGGGCCGGGCGCGACGAACCTGGTCACCGGGCTGGCTACGGCGCACATGGACTCGTCGCCCGTCGTGGCGATCACGGGGCAGGTGGCGCGCCCCATGCTGGGACGCAATGCGTTCCAGGAGACGGACGTGCTCGGGATCACGCTGCCGATCACGAAGCACAACTGCCTCGTGGCCGATGTCACGGAGCTCGCCGACCGGCTGCGCGAAGCCATCGCGATCGCCGTCGCAGGCCGGCCTGGCCCGGTGCTGATCGACGTCCCGAAAGACGTGCAGAACCAGAAGACCACCTACCAGGCACCCCCGGCTCGCGCCCGGGAACAGGGGCTGACCAGACCACCACTAACCCCGGGCGCCGGCCCGGGGTCACTCGACGAAGCGGTCGAGGAGGCCGCGCGGCTCATCGCCGCAGCCGAGCGTCCCCTTCTGATGGTGGGCCACGGCGTGATCCTGAGCGGCGCCTATGACGACGTGCGCCGGCTGGCGGAGAAAACGGGGATCCCGGTGATCACCACCCTGCTCGGCATCAGTGCCTTTCCGGAGTCGCACCCGCTGCACCTCGGCATGCCGGGGATGCACGGCGAAGTCCACGTCAACCGTGCGATCCAGCACGCCGATCTGATCGTCGGCGTGGGACTGCGGTTCGACGACCGCGTCACCGGGAATACCAAGGGGTTCGCGCCGCGTGCCCGGATCATCCACGTCGATCTGGACGCGTCGGAAATCGGCAAGAACGTCCCCGTCGCGGTGGCGCTCGTGGGAGACGCGCGCGAGCTGACGGGCCGGTTGACGGCCGCCGTGGCGCCGCGGCGGTGCGACGGCTGGATCGAAGAGATTCGGGCCTGGGCTCGCCCCCGCGAGGAGTCCTATCGCGGCGACCTCTCGCCCGAGAACATCGTGTCCGCGCTCCACGAGGTCACGGGCGACCGTTGCACCATCGTGACCGACGTGGGCCAGCATCAGATGTGGGTGGCGAAGCTGTACCCCTACTACCGCCCCAACACGCACATCACCTCGGGTGGCCTCGGCACGATGGGGTTCGCGGTGCCCGCCGCCATGGGCGTCAAGCTCGCGCGGCCACACGAGGAGGTGTGGGCGATCTCGGGCGACGGGGGGTTCCAGATGAACATGCAGGAGATCGCGACGATGGTGCAGGAGCGGATCCCGGTGAAGATGGCCGTGTTCAACAACGGCTACCTCGGGATGGTGCGGCAGTGGCAGCAGTTCTTCCACGGCGGCCGCTACTCGGCGACGCCGATCTGGAGCCCCGACTACGTGAAGCTCGCGGACGCGTACGGGATCCCGGGATGGCGGGTGGAGCGGGCGAGCGACCTGGAGTCGGTGCTCACTCGCGCCCGGGCCGAGCGCGGGCCCGCGCTGGTGGAGTTCGTGATCGAGCAGGAGGCCAACGTGTTCCCCATGATCCCGCCCGGCGCGACGCTCTCCGAGCCGATCGAGGCGGAGCCGGCGGCCGCCGCGGGCGACTGAGCCCGCCGCCCCGGAATGGCGCACGCCCTGTCCCTGCTGCTCGATGGCGAGCTGGTGGTGCTGAATCGCGCTGTGGGGGAGCTGCGGCGCCGTAACCTGCCGATCGACAGCATCGCCGTGGGCCCCGGCGACGCCCCCGGGCAGGTGCGGCTGACCGTGATCGTGAACACCGACGAAGCGACGGTGGAGATGACGATGAGAAAACTCCAGGCCCTCTCCGGGGTCCGCGGCGCGACGCGCTTCCCGGCGGACGACGGCGTCGCGCACGAGCTGGCGCTGGTCAAAGTGCGGGTGACCCACGACCGCCACGCCGAGCTGCTCGACGTGTGCGACATGTTCAAGGCCACCGTAGTGGACGAGCTGCCGGACCAGGCGATCGTGCAGCTCGCGGGCCCCGGCTCGCTCGTCCTCGCGTTCGTCCGCGCCCTCGAAAGCTTCGGCATTCTCGACCAGGCGCGGAGCGGGTCCGTGGCGCTGCGGCGCACGGCCGCGCCGGCGGCACAGCCTTCGGCGCCGGCCCACTGAACCTCAAGGGGAGACGAGAGCCATGTCAGGAACCTCACTGCCGGTCTACTATGACGCCGACGCCGACCTCGGCCGGCTACGCGGCCGCGCCGTCGCGATCATCGGCTACGGCAGCCAGGGACACGCGCACGCCCTGAACCTGCGGGAGAGCGGGGTACGGGTGATCGTCGGTCTGCGGCGCGACGGGGGAGGGGGCTCGTGGGCCCGTGCCGCCGCGGAGGGGCTCGACGTCCGACCGGTGGCGGAGGCCGCGGGCGCAGCCGACGTCGTCATGATGCTCGTGCCCGACCAACACGGCCGCGCGGTCTACGAGGAGAGCGTCGCGGCTGCGCTCACGCCCGGCAAGACGCTCATGTTCGCCCACGGCTTCAACGTCCACTTCAAGGAGATCATGCCGCCGCCCGGCGTCGATGTCTCGATGGTCGCACCGAAGTCGCCCGGCCATCTGGTGCGGAGCGAGTTCCAGGCGGGGCGGGGCGTGCCGGCGCTCGTCGCGGTGGCGCAGGACGCGAGCGGCCAGGCGCTCGCCGACGCGCTCGCGTACGCGGCGGGCATCGGCTGCACCCGCGCCGGCGTGCTGCCGACGACGTTCCGCGAGGAGACCGAGAGCGACCTGTTCGGTGAGCAGGTCGTGCTGTGCGGCGGGGTCACGTCGCTCGTCACGGCGGGCTTCGAGACGCTGGTCGCGGCGGGCTACGCGCCGGAGCTCGCGTACTTTGAGTGCCTGCACGAGCTGAAGCTGATCGTGGACCTCATGTACCGCGGCGGCATGAAGTTCATGCGCTACTCCATCAGTGACACCGCGGAATACGGCGATTACACGCGCGGGCCGACCCTCATCACGCCCGCCGTGCGCGCCCAGATGCAGAAGATTCTCGCCGACATCCAGAGCGGGGCGTTCGCGCGCGAGTGGATCGACGAGACCATGCAGGGCGGGCCGAACTTTCGGCGCATGCGGCGGGAGCAGAACGAGCACCTGATCGAACGGGTCGGGGCCAAGCTGCGGGCCATGATGCCGTGGTCGGAAGAGGGCAGGGGTGCGGGGCTTGGGACTCGGGGCCCGGACAGGCCACCCGAGCCCCGAACCCCGGGCGCCGAGCCCCGAACCGCCAGGCCCGAGCCCCTCAGGACATGATGCCCCGCACGCTCGTTCAGAAGGTGTGGGACGCGCACGTCGTCCAGCGGCTCCCGGAGGGACCGGAGCTCCTGTACGTGGACCTGCACCTGGTCCACGAGGTGACGTCGCCCCAGGCGTTCGACGGACTGCGGCTCGCGGGCCGGCGCGTGCGGCGCCCCGATCTGACGGTCGCGACCGTGGACCACAACGTACCGACGGACGATCGCACGCTCCCGCTCGCCGACCCGCTCGCCGGACGCCAGCTCGACGCGCTGACCGCGAACGCGGGCGAGTTCGGCATCGAGCTGTTCGACCTCCAGTCGCCCCGGCAGGGCATCGTCCACGTGATCGGCCCGGAGCTGGGGCTCACGCAGCCCGGCATGCTGATCGTGTGTGGGGACTCGCATACCTCGACGCACGGCGCGTTCGGCGCGCTCGCACTGGGGATCGGTACGAGCGAGGTGGAGCACGTGCTCGCGACCCAGTGCCTGGTGCTCGCGCGACCCCGGACGATGGAGGTGCGCTTCGACGGCGCGCCCGGCCCCGGGGTCACGGCGAAGGACATGATCCTCGCCTTGATCGGCCGCATCGGCACGGCCGGGGCCACGGGCTGCGTGATCGAGTACACCGGCGAGGCCATCTGGCGGCTCTCGATGGAGGGCCGGATGACGGTGTGCAACATGTCCATCGAGGCCGGCGCCCGGGCCGGCATGATCGCCCCGGACGAGACGACGTTCGCCTACCTCGCGGGCCGGCCGCGGGCGCCCGAGGGCGAGCGCTTCGCGCGGGCCGTGGAGCGGTGGCGGGCGCTGCGCACCGACGACGGCGCGCACTACGACGCGCGCGTCACAGTCGATGCCGGGACCATCGCGCCGCAGGTGACGTGGGGTACGAACCCGGGGATGGTGACCGATATTACGGGGCGCGTGCCCGACCCCGCCGGCTTCACGACGGAAGCCGAGCGCCGGGCCGCCGCGCGCGCGCTCGCATACATGGACTTGAAGCCCGGCACGCCGCTCGAGGGGCTACCGATCGACCGGGTGTTTCTCGGCTCTTGCACCAACGCACGAATCGAAGATCTGAGGAGTGCGGCCAGGGTGGTGCGGGGTCGGCGGGTCGCATCGGGCGTCCGCGCGCTGGTCGTGCCGGGCTCCCAGCAGGTCAAAGCGCAGGCCGAAGGCGAGGGCCTCGATCGCATCTTTCGCGAGGCGGGGTTCGAGTGGCGTCAGTCGGGCTGCTCGATGTGTCTCGGCATGAACGCCGACATCCTGGCGAGCGGCGAGCGCTGTGCCGCGACGTCGAACCGGAACTTCGAAGGCCGCCAGGGCCGCGGCGGCCGCACCCACCTCATGAGCCCCGCCATGGCGGCCGCGGCCGGCATCGCGGGCCACTTGGTGGACGTGCGGACGTGGGGCGTGGACGGGCAGAGCCGGAGGGGCGGGGGAGAGAGCGCGTGACGCCGTTCACCCGCCACGCGGGCCGTGCCGCCGCCCTGCCCCGCGTCAACGTCGACACCGATCAGATCGTCCCCAAGCAGTTCCTGAAACGCGTCGAGCGCACGGGCTTCGGACCGGTCCTGTTCCACGACTGGCGGTATCGGGCGGACGGGTCGCCCGATCCCGCCTTCGAGCTCCACCACCCCGAGTCGCAGGGGGCGAGCATTCTGCTCGCCGGGGCGAACTTCGGCTGTGGGTCGTCACGCGAGCATGCGGTGTGGGCGCTCCGCGAGTACGGCTTCCGGGCGGTCGTGGCGGAGTCGTTCGCCGACATCTTCTACGCGAACTGCTGCCAAAACGGACTGCTCCCGGTGCGGCTCGCGGCCGGCGAGATGCGGGAGCTGTTCGCGCGCCACGCGCGCGCCGGCGCCCGCTACGATCTCGTGGTCGACCTCGACGTGCAGACGGTGCGGGACGAGTACGGCTTCGGCGCGGGATTCGCTATGGATCCGTACCGGCGCGACATGCTGCTCCGGGGGTTGGACGAAATCGGCCGTACGCTGCTCGAGGACGAGCGCATCGCGGCGTACGAGCGGAGCCGGCCATGAAGGACCTACGCGTTGCCGTGCTCCCCGGAGACGGCATCGGTCCGGAGGTCACCGCCGAGGCGGTGCGCGTGCTGCAGGCGGCGGGCGAGCGGTTCGGGATCCGCGTCGCCCTGAGCCACTATCCGGTGGGCGCCGCGGCCGTCACGGCGGCGGGCAATCCGCTCCCGCCGGCGACGTGCGCGGCGGTCGTGAACGCGGACGCCGTGCTGCTGGGCGCGGTGGGCGACCCCTCGCTCGACCACGCGCCGCGCCACCTGCGGCCGGAATCGGGGTTGCTGGCGCTGCGCGCCCTGCTCGGCGTGTATGCGAACCTGCGGCCCGTCGCGGTCAACCCGGCGCTCGCCTTCTGCTCGCCCTTGAAGCCCGAGCACCTCGCCGACGTGGATTTGCTGATCGTGCGCGAGCTGACGGGCGGCCTCTACTATGGGGAGCCCCGGGGGAAGGAACACGGCGCGGCGGTCAACACGCTGCGCTACACGGAGACGGAAGTCGAGCGGGTCGCGCGGGTGGCGTTCGCGGCGGCGCAGACCCGGCGGAACCGCGTGCTGTCGGTGGACAAGGCGAACGTGCTCGAGACGTCGCAGCTGTGGCGCGAGACGGTGACGCGCGTGGCGCGCGACTATCCCGACGTGACGCTCGAGCACGCCTACGTGGATTACGCCGCCATGCGGCTGGTGGCGGACCCCGCGTCTATCGACGTCCTGCTCACCGAGAACATGTTCGGGGACATCCTGAGCGACGAGGCCGCCGTGCTCGCGGGCTCCCTCGGGCTCTTGCCGTCCGCCTCGCTCGGCGGCGGGCCGGGGCTGTTCGAGCCGATCCACGGGTCGGCGCCGGCGCTCGTCGGCAAGGACGTGGCGAACCCGATCGGGGCCATCGCCTCCGCGGCGCTGCTGTTGCGGTACGGCCTGGGGCTCGCCGAGCCCGCGGCGGCGGTGGAGCAGGCGATCGCGGGCGCGCTCGAGCAAGGCGCGCGCACGCGCGACATCGCGCGGCCGAGTGATCGCATGATCGGGACGCGGGAGATGGGCGGCTGGATCGCGGAGCTGGTCCGCTCCCCGGCGAAGCGGCCGCTGTCGCTGGTGCGCTAGAGGTCCGTCACCGCCCCCAGGCTCGCGCTCGACACCAGCTTCGCGTACTTCGCCAGCACGCCCGTCGCATACTTGGGCCGCGGCGGCGACCAGGCGCGACGCCGCCGCTCGATCTCTTGGTCCGGCAGGTCGAGCGTGAGCACGCGCCGCTGGGCGTCGATGGTGATCGGGTCGCCGTCGCGGACCAGCGCGATCGTCCCGCCCACCGCGGCCTCGGGCGCCACGTGGCCTACCACCAAGCCGTAGGTCCCGCCTGAGAACCGCCCGTCCGTGATCAGTCCGACCCGGTCGCCGAGTCCCGCGCCGATGATCGCCGAGGTGGGGGAGAGCATCTCCCGCATCCCGGGGCCGCCCTTCGGGCCCTCGTAGCGGATCACGAGCACGTCGCCCGGCTTGATTCGGCCCGCCAGGATCGCGGCGAGCGAGTCCTCCTCGCAGTCGAACACCCGCGCCGGGCCGGTCATCGCGAGCCGCTGGATGCCGGTGATCTTCGCCACCGCGCCCTCGCTCGCGAGGTTGCCGCGCAGGATCGCCAGGTGGCCGTGCGGGTAGAGCGGCCGGCTCCACGGACGAATCACCTCCTGGTCCCGCCGCGGCTCCTCGGGGACGTCGCGCAGGACCGTGGCGACGGTGTCGCCCGAGACCGTGAGCGCGTCGCCGTGCAGGACCCCGTGGGCGAGCAGGATCTGCATCACCTGCGGCACGCCGCCCGCTGCGTGCAGGTCGGTCGTCACGAACCGGCCGGAGGGCTTCAGGTCGCACAGCACCGGGACCCGCTCCCGCATCGTCTCGAAGTCGTCGAGGCCCAACGGTACCTGGGCCGCGTGCGCGATCGCCAGCAGGTGCAGCACGGCGTTGGTGGAGCCGCCGAGCGCCATCACCACAGCGATCGCGTTCTCGAGCGCGGCGCGGGTGAGGATCGCGCGGGGACGACGGTCTGCGCGCACCGCCTCCACGAGCACTTCGCCCGAGCGCGCGGCGCTCTCGAGCTTTTCGGCGTCCTCCGCCGCCATGGTGGACGAGTACGGGAGGCTGATCCCCATCGCCTCGAACGCCGACGACATCGTGTTGGCGGTGAACATCCCGCCGCACGCGCCCGCGCCCGGACAGGCCCGTCGCTCCACCTCGAGCAAGTCCGCCTCGGAGAGCGTGCGCGCGCTGTATTGCCCCACGGCCTCGAACGCGCTCACGACCGTGAGCGCCTGGCCTTTGTAATGGCCCGGCTTGATCGTGCCGCCGTACACGAACACCGCGGGGATGTTCATCCGCGCGATGGCGATGAGCGCGCCCGGCATGTTCTTGTCACATCCACCGATGGCGAGGACGCCGTCGAGGCACTGCGCGTTGCACACCGTCTCGATCGAGTCCGCGATCACCTCGCGCGACACCAGCGAGTACTTCATCCCCTCGGTGCCCATCGAGATGCCGTCGCTCACGGTGATCGTGCCGAACGTCTGCGGCATAGCCCCGGCCGCGCGCACCGCCGCTTCGGCGCCGAGCGCCAAGTCGTTGAGCTTCGCGTTGCAGGGCGTGATCGTGCTGTGGGCGTTCGCGATCCCGATGATCGGCTTCGCGAAGTCCTGGTCACGGAACCCTACCGCGCGGAGCATCGCGCGATTCGGCGTGCGCTCGACGCCGGCGGTGATCGTGCGGCTCCTGAGCCCGCTCATGCGTGCATGACCCTCTCGATCTCCTCGAGCCGCGGCTCGATCTCGACCGGCCGGTTGGCGCGCGGCGGCGGCGGCTCGCGGTGCTGATGATAGTGGCTCACGATGTCCGGGTCCTTCAACAGGTGCCCCGTGAGGACGGCGACGACGCGCTCGCCCGGCCGGATGACGCCCTCCCGGACGAGCCGGCGCGCGCCCGCGACCGCCGCGGCACTCGCCGGCTCGCACCCGATGCCGGCGGCGTCCACGACCGCCTTGGCTTCCAGAATCTCGTCGTCGTTCACCGTGGTCACCACGCCGTGGGTGTCGCGGATCGCGCGGGCGGCGCGGTCGTACGAGGCCGGGTTGCCAATGCTGATCGCCGTCGCCACCGTGTGCGGCTCCACGCGGTGGCGACGGGCGAATCCCTCGCGGAAGCTCGCCGCGAACGGCGCGGCGCCCTCGGCCTGAATCGCGGCGAGGCGCGGCAGCCGGTCGATCAGCCCCCACTCGCAGGACTCCGCCAGCGCTTTCCCGAACGCGGCCGTGTTGCCCAGATTGCCCGCGGGAACTGCGATCCACTGCGGCGGCTCCCACGCGAGCTGCTGCAACAGCTCGAGCACGATCGTCTTCTGGCCCTCGATCCGGAAGGGATTCACGGAGTTGAGGAGATAGGTCCCCAGCCGCTCCGTCGCCTGGTCCACCAGCTCGAGGCACTGGTCGAAGTTGCCGCGCACGAGCAACAGGCGGGCCCCGTAGGCGAGCGCTTGGGCGACCTTGGCGAAGGCGACCTGGCCCTTGGGCACGATGACAAGCGCTGGCAGCCCCGCGAGCGCCGCGTAGGCCGCGAGCGCCGCGCCGGTGTTGCCCGTGGAGGCGCACGCGACGGCGCGTGCCTGGACGCGCCGCGCCTGCGTCACGCCGACGGTCATCCCGCGGTCCTTGAACGAGCCGGTCGGGTTGTGCCCTTCGTGCTTGAGCAGCAGGCCGGGCGCGCCGGCCCAGACGGCGACGGCGTCGCTCGTGAGCAGCGGGGTGTTCCCTTCCGGATACGACAGGACGGCCGGGCCCGCGGCCGGCAGGACGACCTCGGTGAAGCGCCACACGCCGGAGGCCAGCGGCCCGCGCCGCACGCCCAGGCGGGCGTCGAACAGGGCACGCAGGGCCCCGCCACCCTGGGTCGGCGGCCGGTGGCGGACCTCCAGGAGGCCGCGACATCTGGGGCAGCGCGAGTGAGGATCGGTGTCGGGAGTCTCGCCGCCGCAGCTCGCGCAGAGCTGCCGGGTGGCGCTCATGCGCTCGCGAGCTTGAGCACGTCGTTCAGGATGCCGCCCGCCGTCACGGCCGGGCCGGCGCCCGGACCCGTGATGACCAAGGGGTTCTTCTTGTACCGCATGGTCGTGAAGATAAACTGATTGTCGGTCCCGTTGAGCGACGCCATCGGGCTCGACGCGTTCACGACCACGAGCCCCACGCGGATGCGGCGCGGCGTCACGATCGCCCGGTACCGGAGCACGCCGCCGCGCCCGCGGGCGGCGGTCACGCGTTTCGCCCACTCCGCATCGTACTCCTCGAGCCGCTCCAGGAAGTGCTCGACCGGCAGGCGATCCGCTCCCTCGGGCACGAGCGACTCCACCGCGACGTCCGCGAGCTCGCCCGGGAAACCGACCAGGCGGCCGAGGATGAGGGCCTTGCGCGCCACATCCATGCCGGAGAGGTCTTCGCGCGGGTCGGGCTCGGGGTACCCCTTCGCGATGGCGCCGCGGAGCGCGTCGGAGAAGCGCGTACCGCGGCCCAGCTCGCCGAACAGGTAGCCCAACGTGCCCGACGGGCAGCCCTCGATCTTGTATACGCGGTCGCCCGACTCGACGAGCTTGTGGAACGTGTCGATGATCGGGAGGCCGGCCCCGACCGTCGCTTCATGCAGCAGCCGGCGGCCGTGCACCCGCGCCGCGTCCGTGAGCGCGTCGAACCGCTGCTTGTCGGCCGTGACCGGGCGCTTGTTGGCGAGCACCACGTGCATCCCCGTGGCGAACGCCGCTTTGAGCGTCTCCGTGGTGTCGTCGGCCGTCAGGTCCACGAGGATCGGGTTCGAGAGCGCATGGCGCGCCACGAAGCCCACGGCCTCCGCCGCCGTGCCGCGGCGCCCGCCGGCCGCTTCGGCGAGCGGCGTGCCCTTCGCCTTCGCCGCGGCGAGCGCGGCGAGGCGCCTGGGTGCGAGCCCGCGTGCGTCGAACACGAATCCGCTCCGGTCGATGAGGCCCACGATGCGGAGCTTCAGCGCGTCGTGCTTCACCTTCGCCATCATGGGCGCGAGCGCCCGCCCGATCTGGCCGAACCCGAGCAGCACCACGTCGGTGCGCTCGGGGTGGGCGACGCTCCCCCCACCGATCTTCGAGAGCTGGAACGCGGCGTGCACGGCCCGCAGCGCGCGCGCCACGTCCTTCGCGTCCACCACCAGCGACAGGTTCAGTTCCGACGACCCTTGCGCGATCGCGATCACGTTGATCGCGGCGTCGGCGAGCGCGGAGAAGACCCGTGCCGCGATCCCCGGCGTGCCCGCCATGCCGAGGCCCACCACGACGAGCGTCGCCGCACCGGCGCGCGCCTCCACGCGATCGATCTCCTGACGGGCGATCTCACGCCGGAACGTCTCCTCCAGGCTCTGGCGCGCCCGTTCGGCGCTCTCCTCGGGGACGCTGAAGCAGATCGAGTGCTCGGACGACGCCTGGCTGATGAGCGAGACGGAGATGCCCTCGTGCTGCACCGCGGCGAACGTGCGGGCCGCGATCCCGGGCACGCCCAGCATCCCGCTCCCCGTGACCGTGAGGAGCGCTTGGCCCGGGATCGCGGACAGCGCCTTGACGGGATACTGGTCGAGCGTGTGGCGGTGCGAGATCTCCGTGCCGAGCGAGGTGGGGTCGGCGAAGGGCCGGATGCGGATCGCGACATTGCGCCGGATCACGGGGACGAGCGCGCGGGGATGCAACACCTTGGCGCCGTAGTACGCCAGCTCCGCCGCCTCGCGAACGTGCACTTGGGGCACGACGCGCGCGTCCGGAACGATGCGGGGGTCCGCCGTGAGCAGGCCGGGCACGTCCTTCCAGAGCGATACCTCGCGCGCGCCGAGCGCGCGCGCGAGCACAGTCGCCGTGAGATCCGAGCCGCCGCGCCCCAGCGTCGCGACCTGGCCGTCCGGTGCGGCCCCGAGAAAGCCGGGGACCACGGGGACCACTCCGCGCGCCAGCAGCGGCCCGAGCGACTTCCGCGCGTCGCGCTCGCTGGCCGCGAGATCAGGCGAGGCGTTGCCGAACGTCCCGTCGGTCTTCACGACCTCCACGGCGTCCACATAGGCGGCGGGGCAGCCGGCGGCCGCGAGCGCCTCCGCCACCAGGCGCGCCGAGAGTCGCTCGCCCCAGGCGACGAGATAGTCCGTGGTCCGCGCGGTCAGCTCGCGCACGATGCCGACCCCGCCCGCCAGCTGCTCGAGCTCCGCGAACGCGGCGTCGATGACCCCGAGCAGCACGTCGCGCTGCGGCCCGGCCGCGAGCAGCGCGCGCGCGGCGTCGGCGTGCTTCGCGCGCAGCGCCCGGGCGGTGCTCTTGACGTGGCTCGCGTCGCCCCGCGCGGCGTGCGCGGCCACCTCGAGCAGAGCGTCCGTCACGCCACTCATGGCGGACACGACCACCACCTGCGGCGCGGGCCGGTGCGCCACGACGATCTGCACCGCCCGCTGCATGCCTGCGGCGTTCGCGAGCGACGCGCCGCCGAACTTGTGGATGTGCGGCGGCCGGCGCGGTGGGCGGGCAGCGGCAGAGGGACGGCGCGAGTGTTGGGGCATCGGAACCCCGCTACGCGGCCTCGTAGCCGCCGGCCGCATGGGCCACCTGGAAGGCTTCGGCCGCGATCCCCCGCCCGCGCCAGGCCCGTAGCATGGCGTCCGCGACCGCGGCCGAACCCACCGCCGGCGCGAGAGCCACGATCGTCGGACCCGACCCCGAGAGGGTGGCGCCGAAGGCCCCCGCCTGCCGCGCCGCCCCGACCACCTCGTTGTATCCGGGAACGAGCGCGGCGCGATAGGGCACGTGGAGCACGTCATCGAGCCCGGCGGCGAGCAGCCGGGGGTCCGCATGGGCGAGCCCCTGCACCAACGCGGCGCTCTTCGCCGCGGCCGCGACGGCCTGGGCGTGCGGGACGGTCTGCGGCAGCACCGCCCGCGCCCGCTTCGTTTCCACCGTGAACTCGGGGATCGCGAACACGAGCGTCAGCGATTGGTGCAGCGCCAGCGGTGCGACCACGAGGCCGTCCGGCCCCCCCGGCCCCCCCGGCCCCAGCCGCAGCACTAGGGTCGCACCGCCGTAGATCGCCGGCACGACGTTGTCGGCGTGGCCCTCGACCTCGGTGCACAGCGCGGCGAGTGCGGTCTGATCGAGGCGCAGCCGCAGCAACAGGTTGGCCGCGGCGGCGCCGGCGACCGTCGCTGCGGCCGAGGAGCCGAGCCCGCGGGCGACCGGAATATCCGAGTCGGCGGCAAACTCGACGCCGTGCGGGACCTCGCGACCGGCCGCCCGGCAGGCGGCCACAAAGCCCCGATACAGAAGATCCTGATCCGGCGGCGTCTCGAGCGCGCCCAGCGCGCCATGACGCTCGATCGTCACCGTAGCCCCGCTCTCTCCCGGCGCCGCGCCCGGCGTCGAGCGCGCGTTCAGACGCAGCCAGCGCCCCACGGCCACGCCGACGCAGTCGAACCCGGCGCCCAAGTTGGACGTCGAGCCCGGCACCCGGACGGTGACGCTCGCTTGCATCGGGAGTCCCGCACCTCGTGAAAAAAGCAACGCCCGGGCAATGCCAGCCGCGGGCGGTCGCTTTTTAGCACCTTGTTTAACGTGGCGGCAATACACGGCAAATCACCACGAACGCTTCCGTTGTTATGTTGATACATACCGCTGGGGTCCGGGACCGTCAAGGAGGAGCGGGTGATGGCGAAAATCCGGGTGGGCATACTGGGGGCGACCGGCGCGGTGGGCCAGCGCTTCCTGCAGCTGCTCGAGAACCATCCGCACTTCGTCGTGACGGCGCTCGCGGCCTCGGATCGCTCGCAGGGCAAGCGCTACGACGCAGCGTGCGCCTGGCGACTCCCGGGAGACGCGCCCGCGGCGGTGCGGGGGATGGTCGTTCGCGGGCCCGAGCCCCCCCTCGACTGCGACGTCGTGTTCTCGAGCCTCCCGGCCGACGTGGCGGGCCCGATCGAGGCGGGGTTCGCGCGGGCCGGCTATCCGGTGATCAGCAACTCCGCGTCCCACCGCATGGATGATCAAGTGCCGCTCCTCGTCCCGGAGGTGAATCCGGCGCACCTGGCTGTGCTGGATGCGTGCCGGGGGGGAGGGGGGGCAGAGGGCCGCGGCTTCATCGTCACCAATCCCAACTGCTCGGCCGTGATGATCGCGCTGGCGCTCGCGCCGCTCGCGGCGCGCTTCGGCGTCGAGGCCGTGATCGTCACGACCCTGCAAGCGCTGTCCGGCGCAGGCTATCCGGGCGTCGCGTCGCTCGACATCACCGACAACGTCGTGCCGTTCATCGCCAACGAAGAGGACAAGATCGAGCGCGAGACCCGCAAAATCCTCGGTCGCCTGAACGGCGGCCACGTGGAGCCGGCGTCGTTCGCCGTGAGTGCGCAGTGCCACCGCGTCAACGTGGTGGACGGCCACCTGGCGGCGCTGCGCGTGCGGTTGGGCCGGTCGGCGGAGCCCGCCGAGCTGCGGGAGACGTTTGCGTCCTTCAGCGCGCTCCCGCAACAGCTCGGGCTGCACACGGCGCCCGAGCACCCCATCCTCGTGCGCGACGAGCCCGATCGCCCCCAGCCGCGCCTCGACCGCGACGCGGGGCGGGGAATGAGCGTCACCGTCGGGCGCATCGGGCGGGACGCGGTGCTGGGGCATCGCTTCGTCGCCCTGAGCCACAACACCATCCGGGGGGCCGCGGGGGCGGCGATCTTGAACGCGGAGCTGCTGTTGGCGAAGGGCTACCTGACGGGACGCGAGTAGGCGGCGGGGGCGGCAGGACGGCACGGACGGCACGGACGGCACGGACGGCAAAGACGGTAAGGACAGCAAGAGACTTAGGGCTCCCGCTGTCCGCGCCGGTTGATCGCTCGATAGAGTCGCCAGAGTACCGCACCAGCGTGATCTCGAAGACGTTCTAGCGTAGTCCAGGACTCGACTGTCGGGTATCGACGATCCCGCGCGAGACGAAGAGCAACCTGCAGCTCGGTAATGGAGCCGAGCGCGACGTCCAGATATCGCCGGAACTCGCCCGCACCCCGCTTGGCCGACCCCTCGGCGATGTTCGCAACGACCGAGAAGGCCGCACGACGGGTTTGTCACCGTGCCGTCCCTGCCGTCCTTGCCGTCCTTACATGTCCGGATCGGGCCTCGACGCGTATAATGGGTGCCTCTGATTCACGCGTATGTCATCCTCAACCCCGCCGCGGGTGGCGGCGCGGCGGCACGCGCGCTCGACCCCGTCGCGCGCGAGTTCCAGCGCCAGGGGTGGGCCGTGCAGGTCGAGCGCACCAAGGGACCGGGCCACGGCGTCGAGCTCGCCGCCGAAGCCGCGCGCGCCGGCGTGGGCCGCGTGGTGGCCCTCGGGGGGGACGGCACCGTGCACGAGGTCGCGAACGGGCTGCTGCGCCACGCGGGAGATGTAGGGGCACAGCATGCCGTGCCCCTGCTGGGCGTCGTGCCGATCGGGACCGGCAACGACTTCGCGAAGCTCGTGGGCGTGTACCGCCACAGCCCGGTGCGCGCGGTGCGCCGCCTCGTGACGGCGCGCACCGTCGCGTTCGACGCCGGCCGCGCCCTGGGCGAGTATTTCGTGAACAGCGTGGGATTCGGGTTCGGGCCCGCGGTCGTGCGGGTCCGGAACGGCATGCCGCGACTCACGGGCCTCCTCTCCTACCTGGTGCCGGTGTTCCGCGCGTTCGCGACCTTCCGGCCGCTGCTGTTCGACGTGCGCGCGCCCGGGTTCGGGGAAACGGGGTACATGATGATGGTCGAGGTGTGCAATGGCACGACGGCGGGCGGCAGTTACAAGTTCGCTCCGGACGCGGACCCCGAGGACGGCCGCCTGGATGTCTGTCTCGTCCGCCGCGTGTCGCTGCCGCGGTTTCTCATGGCCGTTCCGCGGGTGATGCGCGGCACACACGCCGGGATGCGGGAGGTCGCGCTGTTTCAGACTCGACACGTCACGATCCGATCTCTCGAAGCGCCGCTGCTGCTCCATCTCGACGGAGAGTTGCGGGAGCCCGGCGTGCGGGAGTGTGCCGTGCGCGTGGAGCCGGGACGGTTGAAAGTGCTGGTGGCGCGGTGAGTCGGACGGTCGGACGGTCGGACGCTCGGACGGTGCGCTGCTTCGGCCTGACGGTGTTACTGTCCGTCAGTCCGACAGTCCGACTATCGGCCCAAGTTCCCGACACCGCCCACGCGCCCATCGTCACCACCGGCGCCGTCGTCGTCGCGCCCGACACGGCGCACCGCGTGAAGCCGATGGCCGCGTTCTGGCGCTCGCTGCTGCTCCCGGGGTGGGGCCAGGCCGAGACGGGACGGCCGGTGACCGGCGCCGTGTTCGCGGCATGGGAGGGCATGGCCGCGATGATGACCTTGAAGGCGCAATCGGAGCTGCACTACCTGCGGCAATCGGGCTCCGCGAACGTCGCCGCCAAGCGACAGGAAGTGCAGGACTGGACCGTGCTGTGGGTGTTCAACCATCTCTTCTCCGGCGCCGAAGCGTTCGTGTCGGGTCACTTGCAGGACTTCCCCAAGGACCTGAAAGTCCAGGCGTTCCCCGGCGGTCTCGGGATCAGCGTGCCGGTCCCCTGACTCGTGAACCCGGCTCCGCTGGGCGTCTTCGACTCCGGCATCGGCGGGCTCACCGTGGCGCGCGCGCTGTTCGAGCGGCTGCCGCGCGAGTCCGTCATCTATTTCGGCGACACGGCGCGCGTCCCGTATGGCCCCAAGTCCCCGGAGACGGTACGCCGCTACAGCGCCGAGATCCTCACCTATCTGTTGCACCAGGGCGTGAAGGCCGTGGTGGTCGCCTGCAACACCAGTACCGCACAGGCACTCGATCACCTCAAGACGCACTCGCCCGTGCCCGTGGTGGGCGTGATCGAGCCCGGGGCCGGCGCCGCAGCGCGGGCGAGCACGTCGGGCAGGATCGGGGTGATCGGCACGGTCGGGACGGTCGCGAGTGGGGCCTACGAGCGTGCGATCAAGGCGGTACGGCCTGACGCCACGGTCTACGCGCGCGCCTGTCCGCTCTTCGTCCCGCTGGTCGAGGAGGGATGGTTCGACCACCCCGCGACCGAGCTGATCGCGCGCGAGTATCTCCAGCCCCTCCAGCGGGCGCGGGTCGACGTGGTCGTGCTGGGCTGCACGCACTACCCGCTCTTGAAACCGCTGCTCGTGCGCGTGCTGGGGCGGGACGTCGCGCTGATCGACAGCGCCGAGGAGACGGCCAGCGCCGTACAGCGCGAAATCGCGCAGCGCGGCCTGACGGCGCCGGCCGCGAGCGAGCCGACACACCGTTTCGTCGTCTCTGACGACGAGCCGCATTTCCGGAGCGTGGGGGCGCGGTTCTTGGGCGAGAAGCTGCGGAAGGTAGAGGTCGTGCCGCTGGGATAGAACCGCAGGAGACGTTACACTAACGGCGTCGCGCGACACCGTCTCACGAGAGACGTCTCTCGTGCAACGTCATTCGTGAAACGTCTTTAGCTCCACGTCTTTCGCCGTTACCACCGCGTACCTGCCCTCGTTGAGAAACGCCCCCGGATTGAGATAGGCCCGGCCGTTCGGCAGCGACTCGAGCGCCGGTCTGTGAGTATGGGCGAGGATCACCAGCCCCAGGTCCGGGCGCCGCGCGAGCAAGGCCTCCGCGAATCGCGCTTGCGCGAGCGCGGCGCGGTCCAGCACCGCGCCGTCGCGGGTGTTGTCCGCGAGCTTCCCCGACAGCTGGTGCGCGATCCAGAATCCCAGATCGGGGTGCAGCGCGCGGAACAGCCGGATCGTGGCCGGGTGGCGCGTGGCCCGGTGCATCACCTTGGCGCTCCAGTGTTGCTCCGTGTAGCCGTCGCCGTGGGCGACGAACGCGCGCCGGCCCGCGACGTCGGTCTCCGCGGCACCCGCGTGGAACGCGATCCCCAGGTCCTTCGTGAGGAAGTCGCCGCCCCAGCGGTCGTGGTTGCCGCCGACGAAGGTGATCGGGATGCCGCGCGCCCGCAGCGTCTGGAGCTTCGCCGCGGTGCCGAAGTGCCGCCGCGGAATCACCGCCCGGTATTCGAACCAGAAGTCGAACAGGTCGCCGTTGATGAGCAGAGCGTCGCCGAGGTCGGGCACCGCGTCGAGGAAGCGGTGGAACGCGGTCTCGACGGCGGTCGGGACCTGGCCGAGATGCGCGTCGGCGACGACGACCACGCGGGAGGCGGGGGCGGGCACGGCCCCAAGCTAGGAATCGCCAGGAAGCGCCGCAAGCCGCGATGCTGTATTTTGCCCGGCGTGATCAGCGCGATTACGCTGCGCGTCAATTATTCCGAAACCGATCAGATGGGCGTCGTCTATCACGCCAACTACCTCATCTGGTTCGACCGGGCCCGCACGGAGCTGATGCGCGAAACGGGCGTCACCTACAAGGAGCTGGAGCGGCAGGGCGTCTACCTCGCCGTGTCGGAGGTGAAGGTCCGCTTCCGCGCCGCAGCGCGCTACGACGAGCTGGTGCGCGTGCGTTGCTGGGTGCGCGAGCTCGCGTCGCGGCGCGTGACGTTCGGCTACGCGGTCGAGCGGGCGGAGACCGGCGAGCTCCTCGCCACGGGCGACACGTCGCTGGTGTCGCTCACGCATCAACACAGCGTGACGCGCCTCCCCGAGCATGTGTTCGACCTGCTCAGGCCCGTCCCCGATCCGGTCCGCCTGTAGGGCGGCGCTCCTGGTGCTCGCGGCGCCGGTGCTCTTCCGCCCGATCGCCGCGCAGCAGGCGGACGACGCGCTCGTGGGCGAGCTCGCGCGCATCCTCGCCGCGGCCGACGCCCGCGCGTTCGACCCGGCGTTGTTTCGCGATGCGCTGCGCCATCCTGACCTCGGGCTGCGCCGTCAGGCCGCCCTGGCCGCTGGCCGGATCGGCGACACGGCCGCCGTCAACGGGCTGATCGAGGCGCTGGGGGATTCGAGCCAGGAGGTGCGGGCCGCCGCGGCCTTCGGGCTCGGCCTCTTGAAGGACGCGCGCGCGGTACAGCCCCTGCTCGCGCTGGTGCGGTCCGTGCCGAGCGGGAATCAGGGACCGCCCCAGACGGAGGCGGCGACGGCGCTCGCCAAGATCGGCGGCGAAGCGGGCGGGCGCGCGCTCGAGGACCTGCTCGAGCCGGGCCCGACCCCGGGGGTCGCGACATCGCCGGTGCAGAGCGCCGCGTTGCTCGAGGCGTGGCGACTCGGCGCCCGCGCGCCCGTTCCCGCGTTGATCGGCTACACGCAGGACCCCGACGCCGTGGCGCGCTGGCACGCGCTCTATTCGCTCGCGCGGCTGCGCGTGACGCGCGGCGTCGGCGTCCTGCTCGACGCCCTGCGAGACTCCCAGCCGACCGTGCGCGCGGTCGCTGCGCGCGGCGTGAGCCGCGCCCTCGCCGACAGCGCGACGCTCGACCCGAAGATGGTGGTGAGCCGCATCCGGCCGCTCCTGACGGACGGCGATCCGGGGATCCGGATCAACGCGCTGCGCGCGCTCGCCACCTTCAAGGATGGTGCCTTCGCCGACCTGGCCGCCCCGCTCGCCGCCGACGCCGACGTGAACGTCGCCGTCCAGGCGGAGACGACGCTGGGCGTGCTCGGCGGGCCGCGCGCGGTCGAGGCGTTGCGGGCGGGGCTCGCCAGCGCGGTGTTCGCGCTGCGGCGGCAGGCGGTCATCGCCCTCGGGCAGGCGGACAGCGCGGCAGGGGTGGCCGCGGCCGCGGCCCTGACGCGCGACGCCGACTGGCGCTGGCGCAGCGTCGCGACCGAAGCGCTCGGCGCCGCGCGCGACCGCGGCGGCCTCGAGGCGCAGCTCGCCGATCCGGACGGTCGCGTCGTGGCGCAGGCCCTCCAGGTGCTGCAGCGGATCGTGCCGGAGAGCGACACGTCGCTGAGCTCGCGCGCGCGCCGGCTGCTCGCCCATCGAGACCCGGCGGTGCGCAGCGTCGCCGCCGACCTCCTGGCGCGCGGCGCGAACGTCCACGACGTGGACATCCTCGCCCGGGCGTACGCGCGCGCCTCGGACGACCCGTTCGACGACGCCCGGCTCTCGGCCGTCGCCGCCCTGGGCGCCATCGCCCGCGCCAGCGCGGACGGCCGGCTCGCCGTGGCGACCCGATTCGTTTCGCGGGTGCCGCGCGCGGACGATTACCTGGTGCGCCGCCGCGCCGCCGAGCGGCTGCCCGACGCCGCCGCCGCGTGGGGGCCCGCGGCGCCGATCGCCACGGCGAGGACCTTCGAGGACTACCGCGAGGTGGCACGCCGCTACGTCCTGCCGGCGCTGCGCGGCCGACCTGCCCCTCGAGTGACGATCGAGACCGACGACCGGGGCAGGTTGGTCATCGAGCTGCTCCCGCTGGAGGCGCCGCTCACGGTGGCCGCGTTCCTGTCGCTCGTCGACCGGCGCTACTTCGACGGGTCGCGCTGGCACCGCGTCGTCCCGAACTTCGTGGTGCAGGATGGGGATCCTCGGGGCGATGGGTGGGGCGGTCCCGGCTTCGTGCTCCGCGACGAGGTGAATCCCAATCGCTACGAGACGGGTACCGTAGGGATGGCGCTCTCCGGGCCCGACACCGGCGGCAGCCAGTTCTTCATCACCCATTCGCCGCAGCCGCACCTCGACGGCACCTATCCGGTGTTCGGTCGGGTAAGGTCGGGGCTCGACGTCCTGGCCGCCGTCGCGCAGGGCGACCGGATCCGGAGCGTTCGTCGCTGATGCGGACGGTTGCCTCGGGACGTCAACTATTGACACGCCAACGTTTTTTGCTTGACCGGCGGATAACCCTCTTCTACATTGGCGCGTGTGTCGTGCTGGCAGGATGCCCGGGCCGGCCGACGCCGCTGATCCCCTTGCCGCTCGCGCCCGCGGATCGGGACAGCGCAATCGCGTGGAGCGCGGCCACCGTCCCTGGACGACGCACCGCGATCCGGTTCCGGTGGAAATACCAGGACGACCAGAAGCGGTGGGGTGGGCGCGGCCAGGCGCGAATCGCGCCGCCTGACTCACTGCGGTTCGACTACGTGGGGCCGCTGGGGTTGGGTGCAGGCGCGGCGGCGGTGGTGGCTGATTCCACCATTTGGGCGGACCCGGAGAAGAATTTCCGCTCGCTCGTGCCGGCGGTGCGGATGCTGTGGGCGGGCCTCGGGATCGTGCGGCCCCCGGCGCCCGATGCGGCGGTGTTCGGCGCGCGAGACCGAGGGGCGGGAGCAGGGGGGGGAGGGGGAGGGGGAGGGGGAGGGGGGGTGGACAGCGGCGTGCGGCTGTGGCGATTCGTCCGGGGCGAGGACACGCTCGACTACCGGGAGACGACGGGTAGCGCGCGCGTGCTCGAGGCGGAGTGGCGGCAGGGAGGCAAGATCCTGGCGCGCAGCCGCGCGCAATTCGACGTTCACGAGATGCCGGCCAGCGCTCGCATCGATTTCCCGGAGGGCCCGGCCCGTTTTGAGCTCACGGTGGTCGCGGTGGACACGGCGGCGGCGTTCGATCCCGCGATCTGGCGCAGCCGTCGCTAGCGCGCTGTCCCTCGCGCTCGCGGGGTGCCTGTACGGTTTCGCCGGCGGCGGCCTGCCGAACATCAAGACGGTCGCCATTCTGCCGTTCGACAATCAGACCCCGGAGCCCGCGCTCACCAAGGAAGTGAACGACGCCGTGCTCGAGGCGTTCCAGGGCCGCCTCGGGCTCCGCCCCGCCGGGGAGAACACGGCCGACGCGGTGGTGCGCGGTCGCGTCGTCCGCTACGACGCCGATGTGCCGCTCTCGTTTCAGGCGACGCAGGGGCGTACGGACGTGACGCGTCGCCAGGTGCAGGTCACCGTGGACGTCGAGATCATCGACCAGCGGGCGGGCAAGACGCTGTGGCAGAAGCAGGGCCTCACCGAGCTGGGCGAGTATCAGCCGCCCCAGGAGGCGGCCGGCCGAAAGATCGCCCTGCAGAAGCTCGTCACTGACCTGGTCGACGGGGCGCAGTCCCAATGGTGAGCCGACGGCTGTTCCGGCTCGGCCGGCGCGGTGCGAGCTCCATGGGGTGCCTCTTCTCGCTGCTCGTGTTCGTGGCCGCGTTGTATTACGGCGTCCACATCGGCGAGGTGTTCTTCCGCTATTATCGCCTGGTCGATGAAATGCAGAGCCAGGCGCGAGTCGCCGCCGCGCTCGACGACGGCACCATTCGGCGCCGCATTCAAGCGACCGTGCAGGACATCGGGCTGCCGGCGGAGGCCCAGGACATCAGGATCACGCGCCGCCTGTCGCCGCGCGAGATCGTCATCGAGGCCCAGTACAGCGAGAGCGTCGACCTGCCGCTGTTCAAGCACACCTTCACGTTCCATCCCAAGGCGACCCAGCCGCTCTAGTGCCGCTCCTCCTGATCAGCGTCGCGGGCCAGGCCGACGTTGTGCGGTTCTTCACCGTCCTCGCGGTGATGCTGCTGGTCGGCAAGTTTGCCGGCGAGGTGTTCGAGCGCCTCCACCAGCCGGCGGTCATGGGCGAGCTCCTGGCCGGCATCGTGCTCGGCGTCGGGTTCCTTCGCGTGATCCCCACGGATCCCGCCGATCCGCTCACGCCGGTCTTCCGGCTGCTTGCCGAGGTCGGTGTGGTGGTGTTGCTGTTCGAGATCGGCCTCGACACAGACCTCAAGGCGATGGCGCGCGTCGGTGCCGGCGCGGCGGCGGTCGCGGTCGTGGGTGTGGCACTGCCGTTCGCGCTGGGGTTCCTCTATTGGCGTTCCGGCTGGCACGGGTCCGAGCACACGGTCGCCGATCCGGTGACGACGGCCGTCTTCGTCGGGGCCACGTTGACGGCCACGTCCGTGGGGATCACCGCGCGCGTGCTGACGGACCTGCAGTTGCTGCACAGCGTCGAGGCCCGGCTGATCCTCGGCGCGGCGGTGATCGATGACGTCCTGGGGTTGGTCATCCTGGGCGTGGTGCAGGGACTCGCCGCCGGCGCGGCGTTCAGCCTGCACGGAGCGCTGCGCATTCTCGGCGTGGCGGTCGCCTTCCTCGTCGTGGCGCTCTGGGTCGGACTGCGGTTCGCACCGCGCATCTTCGCCGTCGTCGATCAGATGCGGGTGCGGGGGGTGCTGCTGGTGTCGGCCTTCGCGTTCCTGCTGCTCCTCTGTGCCCTGGCGGCCCGCGCCGGCACCGCGCTCATCATCGGCGCCTTCGCCGCCGGGCTGATCTTTTCGGAGACGAAGCAGTTCGACCGGATCGAAGCGCGGATCCAGCCCGTGGCCGACATCTTCACGCCGATCTTCTTCCTCAGCATCGGCGCCGCCGTCGACCCGCGGCTGTGGAACCCGTTCGTTCCGGAAAATCGCCAAACGCTCGCCATCGGCGGCACGCTGTTCGCCATCGCCGTCGTCGGAAAATTGGCGAGCGGGTGGGCGGTGCCGTGGCGGCGCGTCAATCGCCCGGCGGTCGGCGTGGGGATGGTCCCACGCGGCGAGGTCGGGCTCATCTTCGCGCAGATCGGCCTGACGGCCGGCGTCCTCTCGAGCCGGCTGTTCAGCGCCATCCTGTTCGTGGTCATCGCGACGACCCTGGTGACCCCGCCGCTCCTGAAATGGACGCTCCGCTGGGGTGCCACGATCGACGAAAGCTCCGAGGCGTGAACACGGCGGCCAAGCTCCGCAGCGCAGCCGACGCCGTGGCCTGGCGGGCGCGGCAGCGGGGCCCGGTCGTCTTCACCAACGGCGTGTTCGACCTGCTGCACCTGGGCCACGTCACGCTGCTCGAGGCGGCCCGCAGCGAGGGAGACGCCCTGATCGTCGGCGTCAACGGCGATGCCTCGGCGCGACGGTTGGGGAAGGGGACAGGGGGAGCGGGGGAGGCGGGGGGGGCGGGGGGCGACCGGCCCTTGGTGGCGGAGGAGGCGCGGGCACGCCTCGTCGCGGCGCTCGCCTGCGTGGATTGCGTGGTGTTGTTCAACGAGGACACACCGCTCGCGTTGATCCAGCGGCTCCGGCCCGACGTGCTCGTGAAGGGGGCCGACTATGCGCGCGACGCGATCGTCGGCGCGGACGAGGTCGAGGGCTGGGGCGGGCGCGTCGTGCGCGTGCCGCTGGTGCCGGGGCACTCGACCACCGAGCTACTCGCGCGGCTGCGGCGGTCATGAAGCTGCTCGTCGCCACGCGGAACGAGGGCAAGGCCCGCGAGGTGCGCGCCCTGTTCGCCGGCCTGCCGTTCCAGCTCGTGTTTCCAGCCGACCAGTTTCTCGAGCGTCTGCCCGAGGAAGCGGACCTGGAGCGGGGCACGAGCTTCGCGGAGAACGCCGTCGCCAAGGCGCGCTACTTCGGGAAGCGTAGCGGGATGCCGACGCTCGCCGAGGACTCGGGGCTCGAAGTCGACGCTCTGGACGGCGCGCCCGGCGTGTTCTCGGCCCGCTGGGCGCAGATGCACGGCGCTGGGACGGGCGACGCCGCCAACAACCGGCTGCTGCTCGAGCGGCTCGGCGACCGGCCCGACGACGGGCGCGCGGCGCGTTATCGCTGCGTCGTGGCGTACCTCGAGACCCCGATCGGCAAGCCGCAGCTGGTCGAAGCGACGTGCGAAGGGCGGATCCTCACGGCGCCGCGGGGCAACGGCGGGTTCGGCTATGACCCGCTGTTTTTCTCGCCCGAGCTCGACATGACCTTCGCCGAGGCGCCGCTCGCCGCCAAGGCCCGCGTGTCGCATCGCGGCCGCGCCATCCGGGCCCTGATCGAGGTGCTGGTGCGGCGGAGCCCGTAGCGTCGTGAACCGGACGCCCCCGCTGGTCCTGCTCGCCGACGACGACGCGCAGCTGCGCGGCGTGCTGCAGCGCGGGCTCGAGCGGGAAGGCTACCGGGTGCTCGCGACGGGGAGCGCCGAGACGGCGTACGAGCTGCTGGGCTCGGAGCGGGCGGACGCGGTGCTGCTCGACGTCCGCATGCCGACGATGTCGGGGCTCGCCCTCTACCTCGCCATCGTGAATCGCTGGCCGGCGCTCGAGGGGCGGGTCGCCATCATGACGGACGATGCGGAGGCGGGGGACGTGGACGTCCGTCCGTGGCTCGAGCGCAATCCCTGCGCGGTGCTGCGCAAGCCATGCGATCTCGGCGAGGTGTCCGCATGGCTGCGTCTGGTGACGCAGGTGCCGATCCGCGAGCGGGTGAACGGCTGACGCGATCTTGACATGACTCGATCTTGACGCGGAGACGACCGGCTGCTATGCCTCGCAGACGCGAGAAGGAGGACCGTATGCGAAACGGCAGCGTGGCAGCGACGCTCCGGCTGTGGGCCGTGTTGCTCCCGATGGGCGTGGGCCCGGTCGCCGCCCAGTACTACGAACAGCACAACCTGCTGTCGGATGGTTCGGCCGTCGGTGGCCTCACCGATCCCAACCTGGTCAACGCCTGGGGGCTGGCGTCGAGCCCGACGTCGCCATGGTGGATCGCCGACAACGGGACCGGTAAGACCACACTCTACCGGGTCAACACCGCCGCCATCACCGTTTTCACTGTTCCTGGCGCGCTAGGCAACCAGAGCGCGCCGACCGGCGTCGTGTTCAACGGCGGCACCGGCTTTGTCGTGACCAACAGTACCGGCACGGGCCCGGCGCGTTTCCTCTTAGCCAGTGAGGACGGGACCATCTCCGGATTTCGGGGGAATCCGCTGGTGATCGCCGTGGACAACTCGGCGAGCGGGGCGGTGTACAAGGGCCTGGCGATCGCAAGCACCGCCAGCGGCGACTTCCTCTATGCCACCAACTTCCACGCCGGCACCGTGGACGTCTTCGACAGCCACTTCAGTCCGGTCCACGCCGCGGGCGCGTTCACTGACCCTGATCTCCCCGCCGGGTACGCGCCCTTCGGGATCCGGAACATCGGCGGCACCATCTACGTCACGTACGCGCTGCAGGATGCGGACGCGCACGACGATGTGCCTGGCCAAGGGCACGGGTTTGTGGACGCCTTCGACACCGGCGGTACGCTGATCCGCCGCGTCGCCTCGAAGGGCCAGCTCGACTCGCCGTGGGGGCTCGCGCTCGCACCCGCCGATTTCGGGAAGTTCAGCAACGACCTCCTCATCGGCAATTTCGGTGACGGCCAGATCCACGCCTTCGATCCCGCGCGCTTCCAGGCGAACGGCCAGTTCCAGCCCCGCGGACCGCTCCATACGGTCGACGGCAGACCGATCGAGATCGACGGCCTCTGGGCGCTGGCGTTCGGCGGTGGGGCTCCCGCGAACGGGGCGACGAATACGCTGTTCTTCACCGCGGGCCCCGACGGCGAGCACCACGGCCTGTTCGGCTATCTCGTGGTGGCGCCTGCGCCGGAGTAGTAGGCGCGTCGGTCGGCGGATTCGCTCGAAGGGCCCCCCCGAGGGGCCCTTCCGCTACCAGCGGGTCGACGCGCTGAGTATCTTGGCGGTCGTGCGTGGCTCGAGCCGCTTCACCGCAGCCCCCACGGGGCGTAGCGCAGTCCGGTAGCGCGTCTGGTTTGGGACCAGAAGGTCCCGGGTTCAAATCCCGGCGCCCCGATTGTTCGAAGACTCAGCGCCGCAACAATCCTGATGCCGTACTTCGTGTGGCAGATTCACGACAACGTCCCAAGGCTACGGGAGATCGTCGAGGGATGGCCCCGGGTCCAGTCGCGCGCGCTTTCCTGATGTGGCGCCCGACGACGCGGCGCTCGTCCGTTTCGGCCGTCCTCGTCGGCACGCGATTGCCGGTGCTCCTCCTCGGCGTCCTGGCGGTGACTGTGGTAGGGACGGTTCCCGCGCCGACTGCCGAGGCGCTCTGGCGGGTATCGTCGAACGAGCTTGCGAACCTTCAGGCGCGGTGGGACACCGACTTCTATTACCAAATTGCCACCACGGGCTATCACTGGGACCCTGCGACCTTCCTCCACCAGAATGTGGTCTTCTTCCCCCTCTATCCGCTGTTGATGCGGTGGGGCGGAGCGCTGCTCGGCGGCCATCCGCTGCTCGCCGGCACCTTCATCTCGCTCGCGGCCTTCGTGGCCGCGATCTCCTTGCTCTACCGGCTCGCGGTGCTCGAGCTCGGCGAAGAGAAAGCGTGGCCCGTCGTTCTCCTGCTTTCGACGTACCCGTACGCGGTCTTCTATTCCGTCGTCTATACCGAGTCCCTGTTCCTCTTTCTCACGGTGGGCGCGTTCTACGCCATGCGGCGGGGATACGTGGTCGCGGCCGCGGCGGCGGGCTTAGCGGCGGGGTTGACTCGCCCGAACGGGCTCTGGCTGGCGCTCCCCCTGCTGTGGATGGCGAGGACGGTCCCGGCCGCTCCTTCGAAGGACGGCACGGGGGCGCCGGGCGGGGTGAGTCGAGGCAGGCGGACGGCGGCCTTGATGGCTGCCCTGGCGCCCGTCGCCGGCACCGCGCTCTTCTCGGCGTATTTGCAGCTGCGATTCGGCGACCCGTTGGCGTGGGTGCACGCCCAGGCCGCGTGGGGGATGCAGCTGCTGGGGCGGGCTCCCGCGCCGGATCCCGCTCGCACCCCAGAGGACCTCAAGCTCAAGTTCAGCGAAGTGATGGTGTACATTGGCAACATCGCGGCATTTGTCGCCGCCGTCGCGGCCATTCGACCGGTCGTGCGTCGCGTCGGCGTCGCCTACGGAATCTGGATCGCCGTCAACATCTTCCCGCCGGTGGCGACGCACTTGTTTCTCTCGCTGGGGAGGTTCACGGCGGTCCTCTTTCCCCTGTTCTTCTGGCTGGCGACGGTGGTGCCCCCGCCGCGCCTGGGTCGTGTAGCCGGCGCATTCGCGCTCGGCCAGGCGATCCTCGCGGTGGGGTTCTTCCTGTGGCGGCCGGTGGTGTGACCCAGGGTGATGCGGCGGTCGCGGGACCAATCAACGGCCCTCTGGACACGAACCAGAGGACTTTCGCGCTATTCCTCTGCAGCGCCCTCGTCGTCAGATGACCGTTCAGGCGGGCGCACCGGGAGGCCGATCTTCCCCGCCCACCCGTCCGTCAGCTCGAAGGTCTTGCCCATATCGAAGCGCAGCACGCGAAGCCGGCGGGCCAGATCCTTGAGGGCCCAGATGACCGTGTGCTGTACCTCGGCCGAGGACCACTGACCAAACTCGTTGTGACTGAGATCCGCCTGCAGCGCCTCGCCAACCTGCGCCGCGAAGTGCCCGTGGGGCTCCTGTGGCGCGGCGCGGAGCCGCGAGCCCCACGCTTCCCGTCCTTCCCACGCCTCGGCGCGTTGCGATGGCTGTTCTGGTGAGCTACTAAGGGTCGTCTTCGGAGCCTTTTGGGGCCCTGGGCCCTCGCCCCACAGTAGCCATTCCAATGTCACCCCGACCAGACCGCGGTCCCGCGCCTTCCCCACGATAAGGCGTGCCGCATCCGCTGGAAACTTGCTGCGTTGGGGCCATTTCTTGACCGCGGCTTCAGTGACTGGCGCACCGATCTCTGCTGCGAACTGCCGATACGTCAACGAGATGCGGTCCCAAGGACTGAAGACGTCCAGCAGGACTGTGAGTCGGTCCGCTATTGGGCCTCTATCGGATACTTTTCGGGTCTTGACAGGTTTCACGTGGGCCCTAATTTAGTGACCTAACGCACCACAAAAATGTCTGGTGGCGGCACGTAACCAGACCACAAGGTGTCGACAATGCCCGCTGCCGTCAAGATGCCCGGTCCGCAGTCCCGCCCGTCCTCCCCGCGCCCCGTCGGAGTACGCCAATGAAAACGGTCCGTCCTTTGGTCGTCGGGTTCGTTGTCTGCGCGATCGCGTTCGCATGCGATCGCTCGCCGACCGCCCCGCCAACCGCACCCTTGGCGGCGTCCAAAGTCCAGTCGCAGTCAACCAGCAAAAAGACGGGGCTGATTCCGTGTGCCCAATCCTACGACTCCATGACCCAGGTCATCGGACCGAAAGGGGGATACTTCGCGGTCGGCCCCCACTATCTGTTCGTCGATTCCCTGGTGCTCACGAACCCGGTCAGCATCACCGCCGTGGCGCCGGCGGACACGGTGAGATGGGTCCGCTTCCAGCCCAACGGCCTCCTCTTCCCGACCAATCAGGTGGACGGATGGGGCGCAGTGGTCTACACGAACTACTCCGACTGCGGGCTGCCGGCGAGTGATACGCTCCGGATCGCTCAGGTCAGCGACTCGCTCAGCATCCTCGGTTACCTGCAGACGTACGTCAAAGCCAAGAAGAACCCCTGGAGTCAGGGACAGCAATATGTCGCCGCGCTGTTGCCCCATTTCTCGAATTACGCGATCGCCTGGTAGGACTCACACGGACCCGGAGAATCGTATGTCTGTTCGCCGTTCCCTGATCCCACTGGCGCTCGCGCTGTTCGCCGTCCGATGCTCCGACAACATCGGACCCCCGCCCGCCCCAGCCCTGCATTTCCTGCAGTGGGCGGGGAGCGCTCCACCGCAGTTCACTGCAATCGGCGCTCTCTCAGGTGGCCTCGGTAAGCGTGTTCTGGCGGCTCCGGTGGGTCAACTCAGTCTTAACCAGTACACCGCGTCGTTTTGGGCGGTCCGCGGTGAGCAGCGCTCCCTCCAGATCAACTATCTGAGCTACACTGGCGATACCAGCTCGCAATTCTTGCGGCTCACGACGGTTGATCCCGCGTATGTCCCGGGGGTGGGCGACCTCGCGCCGGGCGACTCGGTGCTGATCACGGTGACCGTCGACCCATACAATATCGCAGTCTCGCTCGAGCCGACCGGCTTGCTGTTCGGCGCCCCGGCCGAGCTACAGCTCTCGTACGGCGGCGCCGACGGCGACCTCAACGGCGATGGCGTGGTGGACGAGACCGACGCCTACATCGAAAGCCAGCTGCTGGGGCTGTGGTATCGCGAAGGCACGGACAGTGCGTGGGGGAGGATCCCGGCAGTCCAGTCGCTTCCGGACAAGTCGTTCACCAGCGCGTTGCCGCACTTCTGCCAGTACGCGGTTTCCTGGTAGTCGGGGGACACAGACGATGCCCACGTCATCACTGGTAGTCGACAAGGCTCGGCAGCTCGCCGCGGCCGGACAGCACGCCGAGGTGGTCGCGTACCTCGGCGCGCGCAAAGGGACCGAGCTCGCGGATTCGCCGAGCCTTGCGCTGCTGTATGGAACCGCGCAGGCGCGGCTCGGGCGGCATGAGGAAGGACTGCGCTGGGTGGATCTGGCGCTGGACCAGGCGCAGAAGCAGGACGAGCAGGCCGTGGAGCGTCACGCGCTCAATACCCGCGGCGCCATCGCTCTGGTCAGCGGGCGAATCGACGAGGCCGCCGACTACTTTACGCAGGCCCTGCTGGTCGCCAGCCGGGACGGCGATCTGGCCACCACCGGCCGCTGCTCCAACAATCTGGGGATCATCAGTAACCTGCGGGGGCGCCACGCGGAGGCGATCGGGTCGTGGGAGATCGCCCTCGCCGCCTTCGAGCGCGCCGGTTTGCGGCAGGGTGTCGCCGAGTGCCACCACAACCTGGGGATCACGTATCGGGAGCAGGGGGTGCTCGAGCGCGCCCTGGCCGAGACGGACCAGGCTGTCGCGGCAGCCGAAGCGGCCGGGGATCGCGCGCTCTGGGCTCAGGCGCTCCGGGGACGCGCGGAGATCCGCCTGGTCTCGGGCGAGCTGGAGCTGGCGCGGCGCGAGCTGGATGAGGTTCGAGCGATCCGCAGCCCCCTGCCCGATCCCGTCGGAGAGGCCGAAGATTTGCGAACAGGGGCGTTACTGCTGGCGGCCGAAGGCGAGACGGTGGCCGCCGAGCAGGCGCTGCGCGAGGTGATCGGGCGGGCGGAGCTTCACGGACAACCTCAGCTCCTGGCCGAGGCGACGCGGGACCTTGTCATGGTCCTGCGCCGCACCGGGCGAACCGCCGATGCCCAGGCGGCGGCGCGGACGGCGAAGGCCCTCTTCGCCCGGTTGGGCGCCGAAGGTGAGATCCGCGGCTTGGCCGGGCAGGGTTGGGACGACGGTTTCGCGGCCGAGCTGCGCGGGTCGCTCGCCCCGCTCCATGTGGCGCAGCAGCTGGCCGATGCGGGGCACTACGCCGAGCTGCTCAGGTACCTGGGCGAGCGCTCGCAGAACGAGCTGGAGCAGTCCCCCATGCTGACCCTGCTCTGCGGCATCGCGCACAGCCGGCTCGGTCGGCTGAAAATGGGCCAGCACTGGGCCATGGTCGCGCAGCTGCGGGCGCGCGCGCTTCAGGATCGGACGCTGGAAGTGCGGGCGCTCAACGTCTGCGGCGCGATCGCGCTGGAGCGGGGTGGCATCGATGACGCAACGTATTTCTTCACGCGGGCGCAGGAAGAGGCCACGGAAGAGAACGATATGGCCACCGCCGGCCGGTGCGCCAACAACCTCGGCGTCATCGCCAACATGCAGGGGGACTACCGCCGGGCGATTGGCGCCTACACCCGTGCGATCGACGCCTACCAGAAGGCCGGCTACGACCGCGGCATCGTCGAGTCACAGCACAATCTCGCGATCTGCTACCGCGAGCAAGGGCAATTCGACCACGCGATGCACGCCGCGGACGCGGCGGTGAGCGCGGCCGAACGACTGGGCGACCGGGGGCTCGAGGCCCAGGCCCTCGCGGGACTGGCCGAGATCCAGGTTGCCCGGGGGGCGCCCGACCTCGCCATCCGGGACGCGGAGCGCGCGCTCGCCGTGCACCGTGAGCTCCGCGACGAGGTCCTCGAGGCCGAGGATCTGCGGATCCTGGCCGTGGCGGTGGGTCTAGCGGGGAGGACGCAGGAGGCGGAATCCCTGCTTCGTGACGTCATCGCCCGCGCCACCACGCATGAGCGCCCGCTGCTGGTCGCGAGTGCCCAGCGCGATCTCGCCTACATGCTGGCGCTCGCGGGCGAAGTCGCCGCCGCGAAACAGGTGGCGCAGACAGCCCGCGCGACGTTCGAGCGGCTGGGGGCGAAGGTGGAGATCGACAGGCTGGACGCGTTGCTGGCAATGCGGACTCCCGGGGCGAGCGCGCTGGCTGGTGCGAATCAGGACGCCACGATTCGCACTCCGGACGTCTCGGTCCGAGGGCAAAGAGAGGCCAGCTGATGAGGGTGGTTCGGCTGCTCGTGGTCGCGCTGACCCTTCTGGTGGTCGGGTTCGCGTGCGACCGCTTGCCGACCGACATGCGGCGACCCCCGGTGCCGAGCGCGCAGACCGCGCCGGCCGAGCTGCTCTCCTGCTGGGTGCCGCCCGACGAGGCGGTGATGGACGGGCTCGGGCGGAACGGCAAGACGATCCGCTTCGCGCCGCACTGCGTCCAGCCGACGGTGAGGCTGCAGGCGCAGCGCTCCAACTACGCGGTGGCCTGGTGAGGCGGCGATGACCGCGCTGCCGATCCCCGCTCGCGAGCACACCGGCTCGCGCAAGCCCGTGCGTGCCGCGGCAGACCTGCTGCATGACGCGCGCGCCCGAGAGCAAGCGGCATGCATCCCGGAAGCGATCACGTGCTACGAAGCGGCCATCGCCGCGGCAGCGCCCTCGGCGGACCATGCAGTGTTGGCCGAGGCGCTGCGCCGTCTGGCCGTCGTGCGCCATCGCCGGGGTGAATCGATCGCTGCGCGGGAACTCTGCCTGCGGAGCCACGTCGTCGCGCGCCAGGCCGGCAACGGCGTGCTCGCCGGTGAGGCCCTAAACACGCTCGGTGGGATCGACCTGGAGACCGACGCCATCGCCGACGCTCGCCAAGACTTCCTGCTCGCCCTGGAGCTGTCCGGGCAGAGCCGCGCGCTGCGCGCCCGCGTCGAGCAGAACCTCGGCGTCTTGGCGAACATCCAGGGAGACTTCGACGAAGCGCTTGCACGCTACACCGGGTCGCTCGAGGCCTATCGCGCGTCGAACGACGAGCACGGCTGCGCGATCGCCTATCATAACCTGGGCATGGTGAGCGCGGACCGCGGCCAATTCGACGAATCGGAGCGCTACTTCGAGCAGAGCTACGCGATCGCCGAGCGCGCGGGCGACCTGCACCTCCAGGGGTTGTGCCTTGTCAACCACGCCGACGTGCACGTGCTGCGGGAGCGATACGCGGACGCGCAAGGCAAGGCGGAGGCCGCGCTCGCCATCTTCGATCGGCTCGACGCGCTCAGCGACAAGTCCGAGGCCTATCGCGTGCTCGGCGTCGTGTATCGTGAGACGGGCCGTGCCGCGCTCGCCGAAGCGCGGCTCCGGTCGGCGATCGAGCTGGCGGTGCGCGCGGGCTCGGGGCTGAATAAGGCCGAGGCGTCGCGTGAACTGGCCCTGCTGTATCAGGCGATGGGCCGGAACCAGGACGCGCTCGCCCTCCTGAACGCCGCGCACCGCCTGTTCGGGCGGCTGCAGGCGCGCGTCGATCTGGTCCACGTCGATGGGAAGATGGCCGAGCTCGAGGCCACGTATCGGGCGGTGGTGCGCGAGTGGGGGCAATCCATCGAGTCCAGTGACAGCTACACGTTCGGGCACTGCGAGCGCGTCGCGCGGCACGGCGTCGCCGTGGCGCGGGCGCTCGGGATGGACGAGCACGCCCAGACGACGCTCCGGCTGGGTGCCTACCTCCACGACGTGGGCAAGGTGCGCGTCCCGCACGAGATCCTGAGCAAGGCCGGCCCGCTCACGCGCGACGAGTTCGAGGTCGTGCAGATGCACCCGATCTGGGGGATCGAGCTGCTCGCGGCCATCGAGTTTCCCTGGGATATCAAGCCGATCATCCGCTGGCACCACGAGCGCTACGACGGAACGGGATACCCGGATCGGCTGCGGGGCGACGAGATTCCGCTCTCGGCGCAAATCGTGGGAATCGTGGACGTCTTCGACGCCATGACGACCACGCGGCCCTACCGCGCGGCGCTGTCGCAAGAGCGGGCGCTCGCCGAGATCGAGGCCAGCCGCAGCTCATGGTCGGGCGCGGTCTACCGCGCCTTCCTGGCGTCGCTGGCCCAGTCACACGCCCCGACAGGGCAAGCCGCCCGCCACGAGGCGCGACGGGTCGTGTCGCGTCCCACGGCGTGAGGGAGGACATGCCTCTGAGCTCGGCCGACGAGCGCCGGAGCGGTAGCGATCGGCGTGCCGGCCAGGAGCGGCGCTCGGGTATGGACCGCCGAGTCGACGCCGGTCGCATCGCTCAGGGCCAGCGCCTGATGAACCGGCCGGTCTGGGTCGGCAATACACAAGGGATCGTGGGATGGGAGACTGAGCCGGGTGGCGCGTTTCTCCAGCGAGTTTTCCCTCACGCGCCGTTCAATGAGCGCGAAGCCGCGGCTCGCTCGGCGGCCATCGCAGCACACCGTCAGGACCTCGGCGCACGGCTCGGGCGGAATGTCGACCTGTCGGTCGCGGCGCTCGATTACCTGCTGACGGTCACCGGCGACCTGGTCGCCCCCACGATCGTGGAGCACGACGTGCTCCACGTCCTGGAACACCGTTCCGTGACCGATCCGCTCACCGGACTCTTCAACCGGTATCACTTCGAGGCGGCGCTCAAGCGGGAAGTCGCCCGGTGCCTGCGCTCCGGAGCTCAGCTCTCGTTGTTGCTCATGGACGTCGATCAGCTCAAGGCGGTGAACGACCGCTGGGGCCACCAGACGGGCGACCGGTTGCTTCGCCGCGTCGCTGCTGCCATCCAGAACACCCTGCGCAACTCGGACGTCGCCTGCCGCTACGGAGGAGACGAGTTCGCGATCATCCTCCCGGACACCGATGCGCGGGCCGGACGACTCGTGGCCGAGCGGATTTGCGCGAAGGTGGGCGCGTCCCACGGTGCTGGCATCGGGCCGGACGCCGCGACCAAGGTCACCGTGAGCGGCGGTCTGGCACAGTTGCCCCTCGCCGCCACGGCTCCGTCGGAAGCCCAGCTGATCGTGGCAGCCGATCAGGCCCTGTACTTGGCCAAGGGTCGCGGCGGCAACGGCGTGGCTGTGGCGGGCTTGAACGCGGGCGGCTTGATCGGCGGGTGAGCGCGCCAGTACATTGTGTCGTAGCGCGCTCCTCTTTATGGAGCGGATGGGTGGCCGGGTGGGCCTCGAGTCCGCCTCCGGGCAGGGCAGCAGGTTCTGGATCGAGCTTCCCCTGGCGGAAGACCGGGAATGACCTCGAGGGGCGGGAACTCCGGGCCTCGATCAGTGGTTTGATGGGCGTCGCGATCACTCGCGAGAGCGCCTATGAACAACAGGAAGAGCCGTGTCGCCGGGCGACCATCCCGCACAGCGTGTCGGCACCCGTTGCAGTACGAGACCGACTGGCTGGGGCGAACCTACGTGGGTTGCCCGGTATGCAGTCACTGGAAGCTGATGAAGGCCAAGCCGGCGCCGACCTCCGGTAAACGGCTGGCGGCGTAAGGATAAGGAAAGGGGCCAGGAGATACATTCCTGGCCCCACTGCTTTACAAGGGCGCCCTTCAGCAGTGGGATCACTCCCCGTAGGGGATCCAGATGTTCTTGACCTGCGTCGACTCGCGCAGGAACTCCCGCCCCTCTCCCTGCCCGGTGTCGAGCCAGTCCCGCGCGTGCCACTCGACCCACGTTCGCTTCATATTCCCGGCCGACGCCTGCTCGACCTCCGCGCCGCCGCCCTGACCTCCGAAGTACCATATGCCGTCGACGTCGTCGTGCTCGGCGAGCACCTTGGCGAGCGCGTCCTTCGCGCCTGTGACGACGTTGACGACGCCGGGCGGAATGTCCGACGCCTCGAGCACGGTGTACAGCTCCACAGCGGCGAGCGGATGGGCTTCCGAGGGAATCGCGATCACCGTGTTGCCGAGGGCGATGGCCGGGGCGACCAGGGACACGAAGCCGAGCAGCGGGGGCTCTTCGGGGCAGGCGATCCCCAGCACCCCGACGGCTTCGTGCATCGCGAGCGTCACGCCGCGGATCGGCACGTGGTGCACGGCTCCGTCGTGCTTGTCCGCCCAGGCCGCATACGTGAACACGCGCGCGATTACGGCGTCCACTTCGCGACGGGCGTCGACCCCCCCCTCTCCCCGTCCGTCACCCGTCATCGCCCCGATGTAGCCCGCGAACTCGTCGGCGCGCTGCGCGAGGTTTTCGGCCAGGTAATAGAGGACTTGACCCCGATGGTGGCCGCTCGCCCGCGCCCACCCGGCCGCCGCGTGCGCCGCTTCGACCGCGTTGCGAATGTCCTTGCGATTCCCCTCGGCGACCTCGGCGAGGAGGGCACCTGACGGCGCCAGGATCTTCCGGCTGTACCCCTGATCCGGGCGCACCTGCGCGCCCCCGATGAAGAGCTTGTAGGTGCGGTCGATGGCAGGGAGCAGGGAGCCGGGAGCAGTACGCTCCTTGGCGGTGCGTCCCTTGGCGCGGGTATGCGGCTTCGTACCAGACTGCTCCCTGCTCCGCGCTCCCTGCTCCCTCAGATACTCCCACATTCCCTCTCTCCCGCCCTCACGTCCGAACCCCGATTCCCGATACCCCCCGAACCCCGAGGCCGCATCGAACAGATTGGTGCAGTTGATCCACACCACCCCCGCCTTGATCTTCGGCGCCACGTCGAGCGCGAGATTGATGTTCTCGGTCCACACGCTCGCCGCCAGGCCGTACGGTGTGTTGTTCGCGAGCTCGACCGCCTCCGCGGGCGTGCGGAACGCCATCGAGACGAGCACCGGGCCGAAGATCTCGACTTGTGCGATCGTCGCCGCGGGGGACACGTTGGTGAACAGCGTCGGCGGATAGAAGTAGCCGTCCGTGGGACACGCCCACGACGGCTGCCACATGGTCGCCCCTTCGTCGACGCCCTTGGTCACGAGCGTGCGGATGCGCTCGAGCTGCACCGGCGCGACGATCGCGCCCATGTCGACCGCCTTGTCGAGCGGCGGGCCCACCCGGAGCTTCTCCATCCGCGCGCGCAGCTTGCCGATCAGCCGCTCGGCGACCCCCTCGTGCACGAGCAGCCGCGATCCGGCGCAGCACACCTGGCCCTGGTTGAACCAGATCGCGTCCACCACGCCCTCGACCACGCTGTCGAGGTCGGCGTCGTCGAACACGATGAACGGGCTCTTGCCGCCGAGCTCGAGCGACAGCCTCTTGCCGGAGCCCGCCGTGGCTTTGCGGATGATGCGGCCCACCTCGGTCGAGCCCGTGAACGCGATCTTGTCGATGTCCGGATGCTTGACGAGCAGCTCGCCCGTCTTGCCGTCGCCGGTCACGATGTTGAGCACCCCCGGCGGCAGCCCCGCCTGGTGCGCGATCTCCGCGAGACACAGCGCGGTGAGCGGCGTGAACTCGGCGGGCTTCAGGACGACCGTGTTCCCGGCCGCGAGCGCCGGCGCCACCTTCCATGCGACCATGAGGAGCGGGAAGTTCCACGGGATGATCTGCCCCACGACGCCCACGGGCTGGTAGCCCGCGAACTCGGACTCGAGGAGCTGTGCCCAGCCTGCGTGGTGGTAGAAGTGACGCGCGACCAAGGGGATATCCAGATCCCGCGTCTCGCGGATCGACTTGCCGTTGTCGAGGCTTTCGAGCACCGCCAGGAGACGGGAATGCTTTTGCACCTCGCGCGCGAGCGCGTACAGGTAGCGGGCGCGGGCGTGGCCCGAGAGCCCGGACCACGTCGGGAATGCCGCGCGCGCCGCCGCCACCGCGGCGTCCACGTCCGGCGGGCCCGCTTGGGCGACGCGTGCCAGCTTCGCCGTGGTCGCCGGGTTGATGACGTCGAACCCGTCTCCGCTCTTCCCCTGCGTCCAGCGCCCGGCGATGAACAGCCCGAACTCGCGCCCGTGCCCGTCCAGCCACTCGAGGGCTTGCCGGTCGCTCTCCGGCGCCGGTCCATACGCCATGGTCTCGAAGATCTCGGAGACGGTCGTCATACCATCGGGTGGTGGTGAGCCGCCGAGTAGCGTCCGGTCACGAAGTGCTCGAGCTGGCGCTCGATGTCGGTGAGCAGAGTGGACGCGCCGAGGCGGAACCGGTCCGCGCGGAGCCAGCGAACGCCGAGCTCCTCTTTCATCAGGATGAGCCATTCCAAGGCCTGCTTCGCCTTGCGGATCCCGCCCGCGGGCTTGAACCCGACCGCGTAGCCGGTGCGCTCATGGTAGTCGCGGATCTGCCGCGTCATCACGACGCCGACCGGCAGGGTCGCGTTGACGGGCTCCTTGCCGGTGGACGTCTTGATGAAGTCCGCGCCCGCCATCATGGCGACCTGGCTGGCGCGCGCTACGTTGGCGAGCGTCGCGAGCTCGCCGGTGCCGAGGATCACCTTCATCAGGGCGTGGCCGCAGGCCTGGCGGAAGGCGCGCACCTCGTCGTACAGCGCCTCCCAGTGACCCGCGAGGGCGTGCGCCCGCGTGATCACGACGTCGATTTCCCTCGCGCCCGCCGCGACCGAGGCTTGGATCTCGTCGATGCGCTGGGGCAGCGGGTTGAGTCCGGCCGGGAAGCCGGTCGACACCGCGGCCACGGGGATCCCCGAGCCGGCGAGCGCCTGGGCGGCAACCGGGAGGAATGCGTGATACACGCACACGGCCCCTACCGTGATGCCCAGGTCCGCCGCCCCCAGGGCCTCGAGCAGGTCGTTTCGCACGGGGTGCCGCGCCTTGGCGCACAACCGCAGCACGTTGGTCGGGGTGTCGTCGCCCTGCAGCGTCGTCAGGTCCAGGCAGGTGATCGCCCGGAGCAGCCACGCCGCCTGCCATTCCTTCTTGACCGTGCGCCGCGTGGGGATGGTGGCTGCGCGGCGCTCCACGGCGGAGCGGTTGATCCGGAGCGCCCGCACCGCGTCGAGGTCGAGGGAGATGCCGGGATTGCGCTCCGGATGGGTCAACACGCGCAACACCCGCTCGGGCGAGACCGCCGTCGGCGGGATTGCCGCCGACGGCGTCGCGGGCTCGTACTTCCGCTTCGTTTCCATGGCGCGGCTTCAATCTAAGAGATTGGCGCCGGGGCGCAGCGGTTGATCAATTCGGCGGCTTCTTCTCTTTCGTAGTGTCGCGCTCGGCCTTGCGCTCCTTCTCGGGTTGTTTCTCCACCGCGGGCCGGCGTCCGGGCTCCGGCCGGGCGGGGGGCGCTGCCCGCTCCCCGGGCGCCGGCCGCTCCGGCGTGCTGGGCGGCTGCGCCGCTGCCGGGCTGGGAGCGGGGCGCTCTCTACGGCCGGGGCGCTCGGCGGGCGCAGCCGCAGGCGCCGGTCGCTCAGCGGGTGCCGCCGCCGGTGCCGGTCGCTCAGCGGGTGCCGCCGCCGGTGCGGGCCGCTCGGCTCGCCCAGGTCGCTCAGCGGGCACCGCCGGGGGGGTGAGGGCGGGGGCGGGTCGTTCAGCACGCCCCGGTCGCGCTGCGGGCGCGGTCGGGGCGGTGGGTCGCTCAGCACGCCTCGGCCGCTCGGCGGGAGCGGCTGCGGGCGCGGATTGCGCACCGGGTGTAGCCGCTGGCGCCGGTCGTTCGGCGCGGCCGGGCCGCCCTACCGGGGTGCGCGCTGGTGCGGGTCGGACCGCGTCGTGCGCTGCGGGACGTTGGTCGTCGCGCTGTGGGGGCGCGGCGCTCGCCGGGAGCGGTCGCGCGGGTGGGAGCCCTTCGCGAGCCGCGCGCAGTGCCCCCCCCGGAGCTCCGCCCGGGAGAGCGGTGGCGGGAATCGCCGGTCGCACGAGCGGTGTCGCGCGGGCCGCGGGCGTCTGGGCGCGCAGCGACGAGAGCGTCGAGTCGTCGAGCGGCCGCCCGGGGTGCGCCCGCAGGGCCTGCTGGCGCGCGGCGAACGGAACCGGGGGCGGCGGCGGCGGCGTGCGCACCACCACGGTACGTCTCGTCACGGTGTCGGGAGGGCGCCGGACAGGGATGCTGGCGGGTTCCTCTCCGAGGACGCTTTGCCGGCTGGGGGCGACCCGTGCGCCGCCGCCCACCACCCTCGCCTGATCGAGCCGCTCGCGCGGCACCACGATCACGCTTCGCCCGACCGGCCGCGACTCGACGAACGTCTGCTGCGTCACCACCGTGACTGCGCCCGGCGCGTTGCGATTCCGGTAGTTGATGTTCGTCACATTCACGTTCGTCACGTTGATGTTGGTGACGTTCACGTTCGTCACGTTCACGTTACGGATGTACGTGTTGCTCACATGGTAGCCGGGCACATAGGGCTCCTCGGGCCCGAGCGGGAACCATGCGACGCCGCTGCCCCCGCCGACTCCGATGGCGACGCTCCAATTGCGCCCGCCCACGAACACGACGAGCGCGGGTGCGTACACGGGCCGCGCGACGACGCGACCCGGCACCCAGGCCCATGCGCCGTCCCAGTAGACCCAGCGTCCGTAGTGGAACGGCGCGAAGCCCCACGGCGCGTCGTCGATCCACGTCCAGCCCCACGGGTCTACCCACGCCCAGTGGCCGTAGCGATACGGCGCCCACCCGACCACGACGGTGCGTGGTACCCACACGGCGCCGTACGGTCCCGTCTCGCGCCAATCGCCGTACTCGTCCAGGTCCTCGTGGCCGATCATCTCGCGCGACACGTAATGTGCCGAGCGGGCGTCGTCCCAGCGGCGATCGCGGGCGACGCACCAGTCTTCCCACTCGTCCGGCGGCAGCGCGGGATGGATGTCGTACATGGGCGAGTCGCTGCCGGACACGACGGCCGCTTCGTCGGCTTTCACGGTGAACGCCGAGCCCGCGGCGGTGACCTCGGCCTGGCCGTGACGCACCGTGACCGTGGTCGTGTCGCCCGTCGAGTCCACGTCGACGCGATAGGTCCCTGGCCGGAGCAGGGAGACCGACCCGTTCGGCGTGTCGATCTCGAAGACTTCGTCCTCACTCAGATCGCGCAGCCGCACGTTGAGCGCCCCTTGGGACAGCCGGATCTGCGTCGTGCGGTCGTCGAGCCCCAAGAAGCCGAAGGCGCTCTGCGGCGACAGCCGGATCGCGCTCGAGCCGACGGTGATCTCGGCGCGCGCGTCCGTGTCGGTCCAGAGATGGTCGCCGCCGGTGAGCGGATAGTTGATGGTCGCCGCCCCCCAATCGTCTACGTCGCCTGGGCGGAACGACACCGAGCCCGAGATGAAGCTCAGCCGCCCCACGCGCCCCGGAGGATCGGTGGCCGCGGGATCGGCCAGGCGGGCGGTGGGCAACAAGGCCAGCACGAGCGCCGGGGACAGGTAGCGTGCGATGCGCATGGTGGTCTCCTCTTGACCGTACGATAAGGTCCCGGCCCGTGGCTTGGAAAGGTGAGGGGATGGATGATGACCTGGATCGGCTGTCTCGTTCCCTTCGCCGGCTCGATCGGCGCGCGCCACCTGCCGCTGTTCTTCATGCTCCACGGCACCCTGATGCGTCTGTCGCTCGATTCGGCGTTCCGCGCGGCGGCGACGGGCGGCGTGCAGCCCGCTCACGCCCGCGTTGTGAGGGCGGTCACGGGCGGCCTGGTCGCCTGTTTCGGAATGTGACCGCGGCCCTAGTTGGATGTCTTTACACTTGATGCGCGGCCGCAGCAGCGACGTGCGGCCGCGTGCGCGAACCCATTGGGGGGCAATTGACGTCCATGCCTGGCTCTGTCGTCGCACCGAACCTCGTCCTACCCGACGCACTGGTAGTGCAGCGCATCGCCGCCTTGGGCGACAAGGCTGCGCTGGCCGAGCTGGACGCGCGCCACGGCATGACACTGTACGCCACCGCGTACGGCCTGATGTTCGACTCCGAGGCGGCTGACGCGGCGGTGGCCGCCGTGTTCCGCGAGGTGTGGCGCAGCGCTGCGTCGTTCGACGCGAGCGCCGGCAGCGTCGCACGGTGGCTGGCCCATCTCATCCGCCAGGTTGCGCACGATCGCTTGCGGGGGAAGGCGTGGGTAGGGCAGGGTAGCTCGCCGCTGGGGCAGATCGTTGCCGCCGCGCCTCGTGACCCGCCAACGGTCGCGCCGGCTCTGTCGCTGAGACGCCGCGCGGCCCGCGCTCTCGCCCAGCTCACCCGCATCGCCGCCGTCCTCGTCGTGCCCGTCTTGCTCCTCGCCTGAGATAAGGGGGGCGGGGGACGCGTCACCGTACCGCAGTCGTTGCCTCGTCGAGAAGCGCCCGTCCCAGGAGCACCGCCGTCGTGCTGGGGATAGACCACGAGCGCTCGCGCGTTAAGTTGCTGAGCAACGGCGCCCGTAGCTCAGGTGGATAGAGCAGCAGCCTTCTAAGCTGTTGGTCGGAGGTTCGAATCCTCCCGGGCGCATGGCGGGCGGTAGCGCGTCTGCGTTTGGCGGCGTATTACTAGGCCATATCCAGTGACGTGGCCGCTATGCGCTCGAAGCCCGCTCTTCTCCTCGTTTCCGCTCTCACCCTGACGACTCGCCTTGCCGCGCAGCAGTCCGGCACGGTGAGCGGTACGGTACTCGCCGCCGAGGGTGGCGCCCCGCTCGCTGGCGCGAGCGTCGTCATCGTCGGAACCGCGCGCACCGTTCTGACGAACGCCCAGGGGCAGTATCACCTGACCGTGCCCGCGGGCGCCCACATCGTGCGCGCCCGGTTGATCGGTTATGAGCCAGCCGAGCAGCGAGTCACGGTCGCGGCCGGGGCCACGGCCGCGGCGGAGTTCCGCCTCGCGGCAACCCCGCTCGCGCTCAGCGAAGTCGTCGTGGTCGGCTCACGCACCGAGCGCTCAGCCAGCGAGACCCCCGTCCCCGTGGACGTGATCTCGGCGACCGAGATGCAGCAGAGCGGGCAGACCGAGGTCAACCAGATGCTCCGGTCGCTCGAGCCCTCGTTCAACGCTTCGCACCAAACCATCGCCGACGGCACAGACCACATCGATCCGGCGAGCCTGCGCGGCCTCGGCCCCGACCAGGTCCTCGTGCTCGTGAACGGCAAGCGCCGGCACTCGAGCGCGCTGGTGAACGTGAACGGCACATTCGGCCGCGGCACGGTGGGTGTCGATCTCAACGCGATCCCCGCGGCCGCCATCGAGCGCATCGAGGTGTTGCGCGACGGCGCCGCAGCCCAGTACGGGTCCGACGCGATCGCCGGCGTGATCAACATCGTGCTGAAGCGGCAGACCGAAAATCTGGAAGCGAGCACGACCGTCGGTACGACGCCCGGCGGCGCTCGCGTCTGGGACATGGCGGACCGCCATGACGGCGACCAGGTGAAGGCGGACGCGAATTACGGCTTCGCGATCGGCGATCGGGGCTTCTTCAACGTGACGGCCGAATATCTCGACCGGGGCGCGACGAATCGGGCGGCGCGGTGGTCCGGTCCGATCTTCGTGACGAACCCGCCGAGCAATCCGGCGTTGTACACCGATTCGATGCGGACGATCGATGACGATTCACTGGTCGCGCTGGGATTGACGCGCGACCGGTTCACGATGGAGGTGGGGCAGGCCCAGGCGACCTTCGGCACCGCCTTCTTCAACGCGATGGTGCCACTCAGCGAGAATGCGGAGTTCTACAGCTTCGGGGGGTTCTCCGTCCGCGACGGCCTGGCCGGGGCTTTCTATCGGCTCCCGGACCAGGAGTCGCAGGTCGTCCCGCAGATCTTCCCGTACGGCATGCTGCCGCGCATCAACACCGGGATCACCGACCGGTCCCTGAGCGCCGGCGTGCGCGGCACGAGCCGCGGCTGGGACGTGGACTTCAGCCTCACGCACGGTCGAAATGAGTTTCAGTTCATCATCGACAACACCGTGAACGCCTCGCTGGGCGCGGCAAGTCCCACGACGTTCGACGCCGGCCGGCTCGCGATCGCGCAGACGACTGGCAACCTGGACCTCGTGCGCCCGCTCCAGGTCCGTGGGCTCAAATCGGTCTCGTTCGTCACGGGCGCCGAGTTCCGCCTCGAGAGCTACCGTATCGAGGCAGGGGACGCTGCGTCGTGGCAGCTCGGTAACGGCGGCGACTCGGCTGGCGTGGACTTCGACACCACGTCGGCCGGGCGACCGAAGCAGCCGGGCTCGCAAGGCTTCCCCGGTTTCCAGCCGGCCAACCAGGTCGATCGCTCCCGCACGAGCCTCGGTGTCTATGCCGGGCTCGAGAGCCAGCTCACCGATCGGTTGCTCTTCGACGCAGGCGGCCGCTATGAGAGCTACAGCGACTTCGGGAACACGATCAACGGCAAGCTCGCTGGACGCTACGAGATCGTGCCCAACGTCGCCCTGCGCGCCGCCGTCAGCACGGGGTTTCGCGCGCCATCCTTGCAGCAATTGTGGTTCAACAACGTCAGCACGCAGTTCGTGTTCGTGAGCGGCGCGCTCACACCGCAAAACGTGCTCACGAGCAACAATCAGAGTCGGGTGACCAGGGCGTTCGGGATCCCGGACCTGACGGAGGAGACGTCCGTGAACCTGAGCGCGGGGCTCACCGCCCGGCCACGCGCCAATCTGTCGCTCACCGCGGACGTCTACCGCATCACGATCGACGGTCGGATCGTGCTCACGAGCCAGTTCTCGGCGAGCGACACCGTCGTCAAACGCATCCTCGCCCCGTTCCAGAACCAGGGCGTGACCACAGCGCAGTTCTTCACTAACTCCATCGACACCCGCACCACGGGCCTCGATCTCGTCGCCGCCTACGCGCGCGGGCTCGGTCACGGCACGCTGACCCTCACCGGCTCCGCCAACTTCACCAAGACCGAGGTGCTGCGGGTGAACGTCCCGCAATCGATGGCCGACACGTTCCGCACCAACCTCACGACGATTCGAAACCGGATCCTGAACCCCGAGGACCGCAACCGGCTCGAGGATGCGCTACCGCGCGCGAAGGGCTCCGTCACCGCTCGGTATGCGTCCGGCCAGTTCGCAGGGCTCGCCCGGGCGACGTACTATGGCGCCATCGAGTACCACCACCCGACCGATCCGACCCTCGACGAGCACTTCGGCGCGAAGACGCTGTTCGACGTGGACCTGTCGTACCAGCTGAGGGGGGGCGTCCGTCTGGGCGTCGGGGGCAGCAACGTCTTCAACACGTACCCGGATCCGCAGGTCAAGGCGGCGAACGTGAGCTTCGGGCGCTTCGTCTACAGCCGGCGGGTGACGCAGTTCGGCATGAACGGTGGATTCTACTACACTCGATTGCAGCTGACGCTGTAGACCTAGCGGCTCGCTTCCAACCGGTCGAGCGCGAACCGCAGCCGGAACATCGCCGCGTCGAGATCACGCAGGCTCTCCTCGTCGAGCGTGCCCGACTCGGCCACGTTGGCGAGCAATTGCAGGGCGTTGCGGATGTTTTCGGCGGCGCCTTCTTTGGCGCGGCGCTCCGATGCGTTGCGGCGCTCAGACCCGGCGCGTCGCTCGCCCGGCACGAGCTCGACGGCCCGGCGTCGGTCCGCCGGCCCCCGGCGGTCCGCGCGGCCACGACGATCGGCGGGCGGCGGGTCCATGGTTTCAATGTGGTGCCGTGTACCAGCTTCGGCCAGCGACGCGGGCCGCCGACCGCTGGGGGGGCGGCCGGGGGTGGGCCGCTGGACCGCTATCTTCAAGTAGCAGACCCCCTTGACCAAGGTTGGACGGCCGGGTTAGCATTGGGGTCTGCGCACGAACTTTTTGCGCACGGCTCTTTGAGAACTGATGGTCGAGCGTGTGGAGTGCGGCCCCGTTTGCAGCGCACGTGCGGTCAGACGCGCGGCGCGAGGGGTTTGAACTCTGACGTGATACGGACGACATAGGAAACGCAAGTCGTTCGCATGAGCTGTTCGGATTCTTCAATTCATTGGAGAGTTTGATCCTGGCTCAGGACGAACGCTGGCGGCGTGCCTAACACATGCAAGTCGTACGGGACCGGGGGCAACTCCGGTTCAGTGGCAGATGGGTGCGTAACACGTGAGGAACTTGTCCGTCGGCGGG